>Ga0302325_10034156_pt1 | contig 10403 bp, 9 predicted proteins | sample Palsa_T0_2_FD_201948 | JGI IMG/M metagenome (GOLD analysis project Ga0302325, IMG submission 201948) | Peat permafrost microbial communities from Stordalen Mire near Abisko, Sweden - Palsa_T0_2 | ecosystem: Environmental > Terrestrial > Soil > Palsa > Peat permafrost | place: Sweden: Abisko...
CTTACACCGCGCTGGCGAGCAATGCTCTCGTTCGCGTCGCGCGTAAACGAGCAGGGCTATGCGGCCGGCGACGCCGAGATCGCAGCGCTGCACGACGCCGGATTCTCAAGCGACGACATCTGGGACATCGCGGCGATCGCGGCCTTCTTCGGCTTCTCCAACCGCATGGCCGGCACGCTCGACATGCGCCCCAACGCCGAGTTCTACACGATGGGCCGTTAGCTCGGGCGAACGCCGCCGACGCGCATCGGGAAGACTAAGGGGCGCAGCAGGCCCGCGCGAATTGCTGGGTCGTCGTCGATGAGGGCGCGGGCCGCGGCTTCATCTTCCGTTTCGACGACGCCCACGCCGAAGATGGCCGCGGGATCGAGGACGGGCCCGAAGACGATCGACGGTCCCCCGGCGACGGTGAGGGCCTGCCAGTACGCGAAGTGGGCATCCATCGTCGCGTTTTCCGCTTCGGTAATATCCCCGGGAAAGGTCGCCCGCGTCGTCTCAAGTTTCATGAAAAAGTGCGGCATGCAGCGTTATTCGGCACCATGGCCGTTTGCCTCATTCTGCGCAGAATTGCCGGCGTTGCGCGCGAGGAGTTCGGGCGTAGGTGCGGCACAGAGTGTGCGTGGCCGAAAGCAACGTCGACCGCCTGCGAGACGAGCTCGAGCTCGTGCCGCATCCGGAAGGCGGATATTATCGCGAGGTCTATCGCAGTCCGTTGACGGTCGTCGATCGACGCAGACGTACTCGGTCTGCGCTCACCGTGATTTACTTCTTGTTGCCATCGGATCAGGTATCCGCGTGGCACGTGCTTGCGAGCGACGAAACGTGGCACTTCGCAGCCGGCGACGCGATCGAGCTTGCAATGCTCGATGATGGGCGCTTCGAGATACGTACGCTCGGCGCCGGTAACGCTTACGTGCTCGTCGTCCCCGCGGGTCGCCCGTTCGCTGCGCGCATAAGATCGGGCGGAGCGTTCGGGCTCGTGACGTGTTGCGTCGCGCCAGGTTTCGAGTTTGAGGACTTTGACTTACTCGATCCCGCTACACTCGCAAGAGATCACCCCGCTAACGCCGCCGCGATCGAATCGTTCGTTACGCTAGCGCGTGCCCCGAGAAAATGAAGGGCGTGCGGGTGGCGCGCCCGACAAGCACTCGAAGCACTCGCTCTACGGAGATACGCCAACATGATCGTTCGAACGCTGCTCTCGTTCTGGGCCGTCACCCTTCTTGCCGCTTCGTTTCCCGCCGCGCCCGCGGGAACCGCGTTCTATAGTCCGCCGGCACTCGGGACGGGCGTGCATGGCGACTTAATTTGGAGCCGCGCGCTCGATGGAGGTGCGGTATTACCGTCCGCAGCGCGCAATGAGCTTGTCCTCTACCGGACTACGGCCGTCGACGGAAGCGACGTTGCCGTTTCGGGAATGGTCGCGATACCCAAGGGAACGGCGCCGCGCGGTGGATGGCCGGTGGTGACGTGGGCGCATGGGACTACCGGTGACGGGCTGCAATGCGCCCCGTCGCGCTATCCGGCGAACGGTTCGATGTATCAATACCTCAAAGTCGCGGACAACGTACTCGACGACTTCGTCGCGCACGGGTACGCCGTCGTACAAACGGACTACGAAGGGCAAGGTACACCCGGCGTTCATCCGTACTTAGTCGGCGAAGCGGAAGGCCGCGACACGATCGATATCGTGCGCGCGGCGCGGCAGCTCGATCCGAACATCGGGACGCGGTACGTAGTTTTGGGACACTCGCAGGGCGGGCACTCCGCGATTTTCGCTGCGTCGCTCGGTCAAGCGTGGGCGCCCGAACTGACGCTGCTCGGCGTCGTTGCGCTCGCGCCTGCATCGCAGCTTGGTCCGTGGATAAAGAGCCTCCCCAAGCAGTCCGATTCGGAACTGGGTTTTGGATTTGCGGGACTGTTGATTCGCGCGTATGCCTCGGTCTATCCGGACGTCCGCACGGAGCAATTATTCGTTCCGGCTGCCGCGCCTTTTGAGGAGCAGTTGGGCCGGCTCTGCGCCGGCGAGCTCTTCGCGCAAGACTCCTGGGGCGGGCTAATTCCCGCGAAAGTATTTGCGCCGGGTGCGGACCTCGCGCCGCTGCTGCGACGCATCGCGCAGAACGATCCGGGCGCCGCGCGCATTGCCGTTCCGGCTTTGCTCGTGCAGGGCAGCGCCGATGACATCGTCCCGGCGGTTGCTACCGAGGTCCTCGACTCACAACTCTGCGATAGCAAGACGCTCTTGACGTTCGATGAAGTCGAGGGCGCGAATCACATCAACGTGATTTGGCGCGCGCGCACGACCGTGCGCGATTGGGTTGACGATCGTTTTGCCGGCAAGCCGGCAGCCTCGAACTGCGCCGCGCTCAATAGGTAACGGCCCCTGCTTTAGCTCCCGATGTCGAAGGTGCTGAACGGGACTCCGGGGTTTACTTGAATCGTCCACTGCGCATCGGCGACCAGCGCATCTCCGACGTAGCTTTTCGAAGCAACCAAGAGATGCGAGACCTTCGAGATGAAGAAATCGGTCTTGGTCAGCTTCACCATGTCGCCGGCGTTCGGGATCCAGGTGACGTCGTCGGTCGCTTCGCCGTTAATCGTGGGGCCGGCGGCTTCGGTGAGCTTGCCGTTGTGGGTTGTGTAGCCGACGATGCGATCCGGGGTTGTGTCGCCACAGCCGAAACCGAGCAGATCGGTGACGTGCTTGTTGTGCTGCGGCAAGACGACGATGATGTCTTTATGCTCGCCGCCCTCGTGGGCCTGAACTTTGTTGCCGCCGCGCCAAATCGCGACGCCGCCGACGCCTTCGCCCGCGACGATCTCACAGCGGGCGTACGTTGGTTTGCGCGAGGTGAGTTTGATCGTGCCCGAGGCCTCTTTGCCTTCGACGTTTTCCTTCGACTGGATGGTAGAAATGAAGTCGTCGGCCGTCTCGACGATCTTCGCGAACGCGCCCCACTCGGGACCGACTGCCGCGGCCGCGACGATCGCATCGGATGGGGGCGTCGTCGGCTCCTCGGTGGGCTCGGGCGTTCCCGAAAGCGCCGCCGGCGGCGTGCTCGCCTGAGCGACGATCGCGGGGCTTGCCTCGGCGGGCAAGCGGCCGCTTTCAGCGTAGAACGCGATCGCGGCGATCCCGAGGGTGGCGAACAGCGTCTTGCGAGCAATGCTCATGCGTGCGGATTCCTTCATAACGGCAATAGTGTTGGCGCACTTCGGCGAGAATAGGCCATTTCTTCGTGAAACTGCGTACAGTCCGGACCCGTTCCGCCATGTCAAAATCGGGAAAATCCAGCGCAGAGTGATTGACGGAGGAGCAATACATGGTAGCGTGGGACCGCGTGAAGCATGGTGACGTGATGCGCGCGATACATGAGTACGACAAGCTCGGGCCGGAGAAGTTTTTCTCTGCGCACGGGTTCGCGCCGACGACCACGTATGAGTTGGTCTTGGAGGGACGGCGCTATCCGCCGAAGGCAATCTTGGGTACCGCGTACGAACTCGCGACCGGCCGGCGGCTCGCCTCAGGCGACTTCGAGGGTGGAAAAGCCGGCGCCGTCAGGGTGCTCGAAGGGCTAGGATTTACCATCCAAGAGAAGCAGCGATAGGACGTTGCCGGCACCCCTCGCTGCGACGAGGCACGTTTAGTGCGTGATGATCGTTGAGAGGTCCGGCTGAGACGGAAACTCCGTATCGGTGCCCGGCGGCAGTAAGAGATCGGTTCGGAACAGCTGACAGGTCGTGCGCGTCTTCCAATACAGTTTGGCATTCGCGGCCAGCGTATCGCCGGCTCCGCGCAGCAGCGAGCACGTAAGCCGTTCGCCGAGCGTTTGGGAATCGTTGAAGAGCAGATTGTCGCTGCCGTCTTCGATCGTCGCCATCACGACTGCGGGGTACGCGCCGAGCGGTTCGATGATGTAGCCCAGGAAGTCGCCGGCAGTACCGACGCTGATGTAGCCCGCTGCGGGCACGGTTTCACGCACGGTCTCCACGATTTGCGGGTACATCTCACCCGGGCCGCCGCTGATCAAGATGTTTCCGATGTGACCTGAGTAGCTGTCGGTGCCGATGACCGCTCCACTCATCCACGGTGGGTTGAGCGCGCGGTAGATTCCTGCGCCGGCCGCGGCGCCGCCGTAGATCAAGCCGTTCAAGAGCGGGTTGGTCGAGACGTCAAGCATCAGGTAACTCGAGAGGCCGACGCTCGGAGCGCCGGTCAACATTTGGACGCGACCCGATGCCGGCGGAGACGACAGGGCGTACTGCACGCGAGCGGCAACCCGCTGCGCGTAGTTGTCGAGGGTGCAGCGCTGCATCGCGGCGCCGGTCAATGCCGCATTCGCGCACGAGCCACGGTTCGGCTGGCTGCGGCCGAGCGTCGCGACTTGGTCGAATCCGACGCCGCCGTAGAGATGCGCCATCAACCCCGATACGACGCCCGGATAGTCTGCCGTGACGTAGAGATTGTCGGCTCCGAGAACCGTCGGGTGGGCGGAGTAGTTGAGGTACGTCACGATGACGGCGTTGTTGCGAATCGAGCGCGCCTGTAAGATACGCATCTCATCATCCATGCCGGAGTTGGTCGACGTTTCGGCGAGCTGGTTGGTCATCAGCGGATCGCCGTCGCCGTCCGCGGGATAGCACGGCAGACCTTGGGCAGCTTGCGTGGCGCAGTTGTTTTCGCCGACCACGCCCGCGTGGACGGTTGCGAACTCGAGGGTCGCGGGTTGCATCTGCAGATAGGCAGAGGCCAGGGCGGCCACCGTGCGATCGTGGATCAGCTGCAGGTAGGTCGTGGGTACGCCGCCCCACGCGCCGACGGTGTCCGGGCCACCGTGCGTGTGCACGGAGTTGACGAGGATTTGCGCGGCCGTAATCGGTGCACCGGGGTCCACGGCTTTAATGGCCGTCACCGCGTCGCGGCGGATCTCTTCGGTTCCGTACGGGCCCTGCCGGTACGCGTCGAAGTAGCCCTGCGTTTCGATTTGCGCAAATTCGATAACGTGCGTGCCGTCGCCGATCGCCATCGCGCGAGTGTGGACGCCGTGTGCGCCGGGGTCGGTCGCGCTGCTGAGCAGCCCGATCGCCGCGCGGGGCGTGATGCCGGGGAGCGTGGTGGGCGCCGGCACGATATTTTGGCCCGGCGCACCGGAGCCGAGCCCGTATCCGCCAAGGTAAAATGTTCCCGCTGCAATCATCGCAGGCGTCGGGTCGATCGACACCACGTCGGCACCGACGTAGTACACCGCGGGCTGACTCGCGGTCGTAGCGCCGGCTGCCCGCACGAGGTGTCTCTCGCCGCTTGCACGCGGCACCGCGAGGGCCGCGGTGGAGGGCACGGTAAGACACATGGCAGCGACGGCACTAAAGAGACGCTTCAACGGAGACATCCTCGCAAGACGACGGGATTGTATCCGAGTGTAGCTTTAGGGCTGTAACAACCGGCGAACAAAAGTGCCGGCCGAGCCCTCGCATGCGAAACTTGGTTTCGCACCTAAGTGCCTACTGTCACGCCCCACTGTCACCCTGAGCGAAGCGCCGAAGGCGCGCAGTCGAAGGGCAGCCGAGACTCGTCCGGCTACTCCGGAAAGCGATGACTCCGAACGTACCGTTCCTGATTCGGCGTTTCGATCGCCCCGCGCCGGACACGCCGGACTTCGTCGATCGCGCGGTCCGGATCCATGCCGAACTCGACGAGGAGACAAGCCGCGATCGTGCCCGCGCGGCCGATCCCGCCGCGGCAATGGACGAGCACGCGCTTCCCGCCGGCCAGCAGCGCACGAATCCGCGGGCTCTCGGTTTTCCAGCGCCGTTCGAACGCACGATCCGGCACGGACACGTCGACGATCGGCATGTGCAGCCAGTCGATGCCGCGGCGCTCGAGCCCGGTTTCAAGGCCCGAGACGCCGAGCATCGAGAACTCCGACGGCGCGATGAGCGTCACGACAAGCGACGCGCCCCAAGCGGCGATCGCATCGAGATCCGTGTCGAGGTCGCGATCCCAGTTACCCCAACTGTCTTTTTTGCCGGGGCAGAACGTAACGCCGATGATGCCCCGCGTGCCCGGCGGATGCAGTTCGGCGATCCGAATCGGGTCGGTTTCGCTCGTGCGTCGGGAGTTCAGCGGCCGCGGGACTTCATGAGGTCGTGCCAACTCTTCTCGGAAACGCGCACCCCGAAGTAGGCTGCCGCAGCGCGAATGTTCTCGAAGGCTTCGGCGCGATCTTCATCGCTCACGCCCTGAACCTGACTGAAGCGCGAGAGCGCGTTCCTCACGTGGGCCGCATCGACGAGCGGCTCGCGCCGGCCCTTCTCGAAAGCGAAGGCCGTGTCGGGCAACTGCGAGCGCGGCTCGCCTTTCTCGTCGACCGGCGGGGGCTTCCACGTCATATTACGGCTCCGTCCAAAAGCGGCGCGTTAGGCACTCCGCTCGATTCCACTACGCCCGTCCGGCGGCGTCACCTTCTTCGAGAATATCTCGTCAACATAGCGATGATTCTCACCGATCGGTTGTGCCTTGCAGCGTTCGTGGTGTTCGCCGCCGCCACGGGGCTGTTTCTGCTCGGGGCGCCGCACGCGTTCTACGCGGACGTTCCAGGGGTTGCGGCCGCCGGCGCGTTCGACGCGCATCTGTTGCGCGATGTCGGCCTGACGTATATGACGTTGGCGGGTGGAGTCGTCATGGCGTTGATCCGTCCATCGTGGATGCTGCCGGTCACCAGCATGGCCGCGCTGTATCTGGGCTGCCACGCGGCGATCCACGCGCTCATGGAACTCGCGGCTCCTCGAGGCACAAACGTGCTAGCGGAAATGCCGGGCGTCTATCTTCCGGCTCTCCTCGCGTGCGGATTGGTCGTACGAGCGCGCTGCGCAGGCTACTGACGCCGTCGGACAGGCTCACCTTTCCAGCGGTTTCTTCCACTGCGGCCAACCGCCGAACAAAACGCGCGGAGCAACGTTTACCGACGCGCACGGGCAGACGTCATCTTCGACGATCATCGTGACGACGTCGGGTTTTATGGTCAAGTAATGGTAACCGCGACTCGGCTGCGCTTCGACTTCGCTCAGCGTGACAGGGGCGTAGTAGGTTCCGCGCTTCCGGGACGTTGGCGCGACGCTTCGACAACAAAAAAAGACCCGCGCTCATCACGCGGGTCCTTTCGTTCTTACAGGGCTTCGAGGCCTTAATAGTCCTCGTCGCCGCCGCCGAGTGGGCCGAGGCCCTCGTCTTCCTCTTCTTCCTTTTCGAGTTCTTCGTCCTCGTCCTCGAGGACGTAGCCTTCGTCGAGGTCTTCCTCTTCGGCTGGTGGGGCGTCTTCTTCGAGGACGTCGGCGTCGAGCACGTCGTCGCCGAGGCCGCCGATGCGGCCCATGCCCCCGCTGTGATCCCCGTCGAGTTCCGGACTAGCGCTCGGGACACGCGGGGTAGCGTTCTGCGCGGCTGCGACTTCCTCGTCGCTGGCTTCGACGTCTTCGTCTTCTTCCGCGTCTTCGTCGACCAAGGTCGCGCCTTCGGCGCTATCTTCCATGCCGACGCCGGCGGCCATCGCGGCAGCCGAGGCACGCTGAACCTCCGCCTCGCGGGCGGCGATCTGCGTTTGCGACATGGCGGGTTCGTCGCCGACCAAGAGACCGATGTCCTTCGCCGTGTCGGAGACGTCGTCGTCCTGGATCTTGATCTCGATCTCTTCGCGGTTCTCGGTCAACACTTTGACGTCGAGCGCGAGCGATTGGAGTTCCTTGATCAAGACCTTGAACGACTCAGGCACACCGGGCTCGAGGACGTTCTCGCCCTTGACGATCGCTTCGTACGTTTTCACGCGGCCCACGACGTCGTCGGACTTGACGGTCAACAGCTCTTGCAGGGTGTACGCAGCACCGTAGGCTTCGAGCGCCCAGACTTCCATTTCGCCGAAGCGCTGGCCGCCGAACTGTGCCTTGCCGCCCAGCGGCTGCTGCGTGATCATCGAGTAGGGGCCCGTCGAACGTGCGTGGATCTTGTCGTCCACCAAGTGCGCGAGCTTGAGCATGTAGATCATACCGACCGTGATCGGGCGGTTGAAACGCTCGCCCGTGCGGCCGTCGCGCAGCCACGTCTTGCCGTCGGCGGGAAGCCCCGCGTCTTGCAGCCACTCCGCGATGTCCTCGGCGTGCGCGCCGTCGAAGACCGGGGTCGCGATGTGCATGTCGAGCATCTTGGCAGCCCAGCCGAGGTGCGTCTCCATGATCTGACCCAAGTTCATGCGCGACGGAACGCCGAGCGGATTGAGTACGATGTCGACCGGCGTGCCGTCTTCGGTGTACGGCATGTCTTCCTCGGGCAGCACCTTTGCGATGACGCCCTTGTTGCCGTGACGGCCGGCCATCTTGTCGCCTTGCAGAATCTTGCGCTTCTGCGCGACGTACACGCGGACCAGATGGCTCACGCCGGGCGACAGCTCGTCGCCGTTGTCGCGCGAGAACATCTTGACGTCGATGATCTTGCCTTTTTCGCCGTGCGGCACTTTGAGGCTCGTGTCGCGAACTTCGCGCGATTTCTCGCCGAAGATCGCGCGCAGCAGGCGCTCTTCCGCGGTCAGTTCGGTCTCGCCCTTGGGCGTGACCTTACCAACCAAAATGTCCTCGGGGCGAACCTCGGCGCCGATGCGGATGATGCCGTTCTCGTCGAGATCCTTGAGGGCGTCTTCGCCGACGTTGGGGATGTCGCGGGTGATCTCTTCAGGCCCGAGCTTCGTGTCGCGGGCTTCGCACTCGTACTCCTCGATGTGGATCGAGGTGAAGCGGTCGTCCTTGACCATCCGCTCGGAGATCAGGATCGCGTCTTCGTAGTTGTAGCCTTCCCACGGCATGAACGCGACGAGGACGTTTTGGCCCAGGGCCATTTCGCCTTGATCGCTGCTCGGGCCGTCGGCCAGGATCTGGCCGCGCATCACCCGCTCGCCGACCGTGACGATCGGGGTTTGGTTGATGCACGTGCCGGCATTCGAACGCGTGTACTTGAGGAGATCGTACGCCTTCTCGACGCCGGTATCGTCGTTGCGAACGACGATCGACTTCGCATCGACCCCGATAACCTCGCCGTTGGCATCGGCCAGCACGCAGCCGCCCGAGTCCTTCGCGGCGCGGTACTCCATGCCGGTGCCGATGATCGGCGATTGCGGACGCAGCAACGGTACGGCCTGACGCTGCATGTTCGCGCCCATGAGCGCGCGATTGGCATCGTCGTGCTCGAGGAACGGGATGAGCGCGGTCGCGACCGAGACGATTTGCTTGGGGCTGACGTCCATCAGCTGCACCAAGCCAGGGGGCTCGGTGACGTACTCTTCGGCGTAGCGCGCGACGACTTGGTCCGCGGTGATGCGGCCCTGCGCGTCGAGCGGGGTGTTCGCCTGAGCGATGATGTACTCGTCCTCCCGGTCGGCCGTGAGGTACTTCAGCTCCGTGGAGACGATGCCGTTGTGCACCGTACGGTACGGCGTTTCGATGAAGCCGTACTTGTTGACGCGCGCGAAGGTCGCGAGCGAACCGATCAGACCGATGTTCGGGCCTTCCGGCGTTTCGATCGGGCAGATGCGGCCGTAGTGGCTGTGGTGAACGTCGCGAACTTCGAAGCCCGCGCGTTCGCGCGAAAGTCCACCCGGCCCAAGGGCCGAGAGGCGGCGCTTGTGGGTGAGCTCGGCGAGTGAGTTCGTTTGGTCCATGAACTGCGAGAGTTGCGAAGACCCGAAGAACTCTTTGATCGCGGCGACGACCGGCCGGATGTTGATCAGCGCTTGCGGCGTGACCGTCTCGATGTCTTGGACGGTCATACGCTCGCGCACGACGCGCTCGAGACGCAGCAAACCGACGCGGAACTGATTCTGCAACAGCTCGCCGACGCTGCGGATGCGGCGGTTGCCGAGGTGGTCGATGTCGTCGATGTGGAGCTTGCCGGTCGCAACCTTGATCAGGCGGCGGATGACGGCGATCATGTCCTCGCGCACGAGGCAACGCTTCTCGATCGACGGGATGCCGATGCCCGCGGCGACGTACTCTTTCTCCAGCTTGCCGGAAAGCTTGTAGCGGCCCACGCCCGCGAGGTCGTAGCGCTTCTCATCGAAGAACAGCGACTCGAGCAGCTTCTCGGCGTTTTCGGCGTTCTCGGGCTCGCCCGGACGGAGCTTCTTGTAGATCTCCTTGAGGGCGTCTTCGCGCGTCTTGACGTCCTTGTCTTTGTCGAGGCAGTTGCGGATCAGCGGGCTGTCGTCGAACAGGTCCAGGATCGCCTCGTCGGTCTCCCAGTTGAAGCCGAGGTCGGGGCGCGACAGCGCGCGCACGAACGTCGTCACGTAGATCTTGCGGTTCTTGTCGATGCGGACGCCGACGGTACCCTCGGTCTCGTCGTTCTTCGTGCCGTTGTC
>Ga0302325_10034157_pt1 | contig 10403 bp, 11 predicted proteins | sample Palsa_T0_2_FD_201948 | JGI IMG/M metagenome (GOLD analysis project Ga0302325, IMG submission 201948) | Peat permafrost microbial communities from Stordalen Mire near Abisko, Sweden - Palsa_T0_2 | ecosystem: Environmental > Terrestrial > Soil > Palsa > Peat permafrost | place: Sweden: Abisko...
CACACTTCTTTTGAAGTCTTGGCTGCAAGCCACAGTTCGAGGATGTGGATGTGGTTGTGGTTGGTGATGTGCTCCGATGGGTTGACACGCATGTCGGTGGTCTGCAAAGATTGACTGTTGCGGCAGGCTGCAGCAGCCACGTTCCGGGTACCGGGTCGAGCTTTGGATCTCGTTTGCCATGCGTAGCTTGAAGGTTTATTTTGTTGCTTTTGTTGCAGATGCGGGCTTGTGTCTGATGGGTAGGTGGGGTTGGGCGAGGAGTTTGTTTTGTTTGTAGCCGAAGGATGAGGTAGTATCCGATGGGCTGAGGATCATGAGGAGCACAGCAGAGTACCCGCCCGTTGGGTCGACGTCTTGCATAGATCTTATGCTGAGTCAAATTGCGTGTTGCTTTTTTTTCGTTGTTTGACAAAACGGGTGGGTGGCGTACAACCTGGCATCAGCCTCAAAACCACCTACCGGGTCGAGTCATGATCTTGAAGCCCGATACAGAAAGTCTTGCTTTGTCTGAGACCGTCGGGCAGCGCTGCGTGTGCTACATATGATCTTTGCCTGTTCTTGTTCTCTGAAGCCGATTAAGTCTCCCCTTACAGTTTGTGATGGTGGTAGAGTCTTCTTCTATGTGTGCAGCGGATGTCCCAAGTGTCTGGTAAAGCGTGAACCATGTGCTGTACTACACAGAGAGCCTGTTCTCCTTGCCGTCTGAACCTTTGCTGGACTGCAGTAATAGCGTTTGCGGCCAAGCCCTTGGGCTCTCGCAGCTTTTCAAGCTGATCTGCATAGGCAGTTCCATTTTCGTCAGACCTGGCAGCGTGCGGGGGACCCCAAATGCGGAGCTGGCTTCGTAGTTCGCAGCATAGGACTCGATTGCGCGGCCGACCCTTGAACTCTTGCACCAGTCGTATGCTAGGTGCATAAACTGTGCTTTGAGCTGAACAATGGGTTTATTTTTGCTGGATCTGAGAGCCTTGAGCGAGGATCCGGGAACGAGGATCCAGGAATGAAGATCCAAGAACAAAACACCCAAGAACGAGGCCAGGAACGAGGGTCTAGGAACGAGGATCCAGGAATGAAGATCCAAGAACAAGACGCCCAGTAACAAAACACCCAGTAACAAAACACCCAGCAACAAAACGCCCAAGAATGAGGGCCCAGGAACGAGGATCTAGAAACAAAAACGCCCAAAAAGTTTGAACGAGGGCCAGCACGTCACTTACATAAAGTCAATTGCTGGCAAATACTGCTATTGATTCTCAAGATACTGATCAAAGCCGCTTTAAGTTAATCCGCCTCCAATATTCCTAGCGCGGAGCAGAGTATATGTACTTCCGAAGGCCGGCCTAAATTTTACAAGCTTGCCTTTTCAAAAAAAACCCCCCCCCTTATCCCGACACTGTCAACACAGCCTTCGATCTTTGATCGCATCACGGTCACCCATCAGTCGTCTTTTGCTTATTCCTTGCCTCTGCTTTGACTAAGTTATAAGCCCCAGTCTACTCTACATTGTACAATATGCGCGTTGCCGTCATTGGTGGTGGTCCTGCGGGTCTGGTCACCTTGAAGACCCTCATCACCGCCAATGAGTCCTTGCCTGGCACAGAGCCTATTGAAGCAGTTCTCTTTGAGGCGCAGGATTCCATTGGTGGTACCTTCAAGTATCGTGCTTATGAAGATGCAGAGGTAAATTGTCTTCCCTCCGACACGTCATTTCCAAGGAGCGTTTGACGTGCTAAGAGCCCGAAGAGCTGACAATGCCCGTCATCACAGCTTGTGTCCTCTCGACAGCTTACTACCTTCTCTGATTACCGCTATCCCCCTGAGTCTCCAGACTTCCTCTCTACAACCGAGTACTGTACCTATCTCGAAGGATACGTTCAGCAATTCCAGCTGCAGGACTACATTCACCTTTCCAGTTTGGTTACTGAAGTCACTCCTAACATTGATGGTGGACACATTGTCAAGTACACCAAGTATGGCCAGACCTTGGAATACCATTGTGAGGCTATTGCTGTCTGCTCTGGTTTGCACGTCACTCCAAATATTCCTTTCGTTGAAGGCATTGACAATGTTCCCAAAGTCATGCACTCTTCTGATTTCAAGGAAAGAAAGGAATTTGGTGTTGACAAGCACGTCATGATAGTTGGTAGTGGTGAGACAGCTATGGACATTGCTTACTTGGCAATCACCTCCCAGACTCGCAAAGTCATTTTGTGTCATCGTGATGGATTCTTTGTTGCTCCTAAGGTAATTTCAAGCCTATCTTGGTTTTTCTGAAAGAATTCAGCTAATCTCCCCCAGCGAGCTCCTGAGGTTTCCTGGTTCGGCATGAAGCCCGCTACAACCGCACAAGGAAACGTCCCCTATGACGTGGGTGCTGCAAGCTTGTTCGACACCGCCTACGTCCACCCACTTCTTCGTGACTCTTTCTTGCCTTGGTGGTACTATGATCGCTTTGCAAAGTGGACAACCTGGCTTGTTTCTGGCACAAAGGCTGGTCTCGATCAATGGATTGGCGAAATCTCCCCTGAGCGCTTCCATGCTTCAAAGAGTAAGTACTCTCCCCAACCAAGTCCATGGAGGATTTGCTGACGATTGTTTTTCAAAGTATTCTTCAACAAGTCCTCGAAGGCAATGCCCTACATCAGCGTTTTCTACCGCAAGCGCGCTTTCGAACGCAACCGAGTGGGCTCCTGGGTCAACACTCTGCGCTCCTACATTGCACAGGTCCCAATTATTGACACGGGTCACCGGGAAAAATACCGGCAAATTGATCTCGCCCCCTTGCCACAATCAATCTCCTCCGACGGCATCGTCAAGTTCATCAAGACCGAGCGTCTCGAGTGGGGAATCAGGTGGATGACCGGCCCTGTCAAGCCCGACATCGTGATCTTCGCCACAGGCTACACACAATCCTTCCCATTCCTTGATACCACCTATCCTCTCCCACAAGACGCGGATATCCGTGGAGTCTGGCAGCAAGGCAATGAAGATGTAGCATTCATCGGTTTCGTCCGCCCCTCATTCGGTGCTATCCCTCCTTTGGCAGAACTGCAAGCTCAACTTTGGACTCTCTCTTTATTGTCTCGGCTCCCCGCTACCTTGACTCCACAAGACCATTACAAGCTTCACCACCCGCCTGGAAGCAGAATCAACTATGGCGTTGACCACGAGAGCTATGCTTACCAATTGGCGTGTGACATGGGCAGTGCCCCTTCCTTCACCGAGGTTATTCGTATGGGCTGGAAGGTTGCTGTTACCTGGGCCTTGAGTGCTCAAGTCAACACCAAGTTCCGACTTGTGGGTCCTTACAAGTGGGAAGGTGCTAAGAAGGTCATGGAGATGGAGATCTGGGATACTATTGCGAGACGTCGGGGTTTCTTTGGTCACTTCACCTTGAGCTTCATGCCGATTGTTCTGTTTGGAACTTTGAGTGCCATTCTCTATGTTCTTGAGCAGATCTACAAGGGCTTGAAGTTCTTGTGGAAGCTCTTGATCTTGAATCCCAAGTATCCGGTTGCATTGTTCCGGATCGGACTAAACATTGGCTTGTGTAGAAGCTTGCTACATAGGTGAGGTTGCTACATTCTGGTATGTACCTTGTTCCTGATAACATTGCGACTTGGTTCGCTGGGTGATGTCTCTGGGGGGATTACGTTGGGGGAGAATAGCACTGCTTTTCAAAAGTGGCTTTGATAGGCTGCTTTTTGCTACCTCCAAAAAGAAACCTTGTTTCTCAAATCCAAAAAAAATCTTCAAGTGCATGACATTTTATGAAGAGGCTCAATTGCTGTCGATTTCTTTGCCGACCAGGCCCTTGGATAAACTTGTTTAAAGGTCTATCCGTAACTTTCCTGAGAGAGGTAATTTAATATAGGAACGTCTCTTTGATAATTTCCATTTCCGTCTCTGAATCTGAGCAGCTGCTACTTTAGCCTGAGCTATGACTGAGAAAGCTCAACCTAAAGGTGAGCGTTCCTAAATTTCATTAAAGCACATAAATAAGGTAAGCACGCTAGAGTAAAGTTGAGCTGAAGCTGAGCAAGCCCCTTTGGACCGAGTGATACCCCTCCCAAATATGTATTCTCAGATCGCACAGCTCCATGTTCACCCTTGCGAGTTCTTTATATTGCGTCTCAGAAAATTAAGTTCGAATCTATCATGCAAACCTCGGAGTTTTCGCCGTTTTCAACTAACCATTTCAACTGCTTAGCCACGCATACATTCTGAAGACTTTCGGCCGGCAGCAATTCGGCGCAGGTGAGAGCGAGGATCCCAGTCATATGAATATGGAAAGAACGTTCGGACGATCCAATATTAGTCTGCCCCTTTACCTGAACAAGAGTGAATAAAGGACGAGGTCTTTTGGCCATTCTCAGCTGATTCAAAGGTATGCTTCTTCAACCCCTATTTTCAGTTTCAAAGTGTTGAAAACGTGCTAATCTGCATGACACGCACGCGAAAATTTTACGCAGGATTGCAATGCTCTGGTCTGGAGAAACTAAAGTCATAGAAAGTGACACTCTATTTCCGGCCGAGCCGTCCTTGTCTACCGTCAGTGTTATCATTCTTTCTCCTCGTTGGTTTTATCCAGTCACGCCTTTTTTTCCCATAAAGACCTGTCACCTGCCAAAATCTTTCAAATTTCATTTCATTTCATTTTCCTTTCCAGGATCCCTAAAAATTCAACACACCAACCCAAATGTTCCTACCACTTGATGTACCGAGCTTTTGCGACCTTCACGAGTTCAATTTCCAAAATTGGCTCGAGTAAGCCATCAGATCTCAAAACAACTCGTCCAGCAGTGGCTGCGGTCATGATCATCGGAATTCTGCTAGTTACGACCAAGAGTATAGTTCTAATGACAATTATCCCATTAGCTACGGCGAAGGATCATACAACCAACCTCCTACACTATACTCACTGCAAACTCCTAATTACCCCTTCAGTGCCATTACCCATATCCACCCGGTTCCATCCTCGACTTTAACAACTACTCTTTTCCAATACCACATCATTGGCGGCTATCAAGCGACGGTTGAAATCATGCGGATAAATGGAACACTGGGTCCGCACCAGACTCTCCCATTTGCCTTTACACCCGATCCTCCAAACCATGACAGCATCTCAAATTGAGCCCCGGCGCTTCCCTTTCCTACATGATAGAGCATCCCTCTCGGTTCAACTGTAATATTTCACAATTCTGCAAGCCATTCAAGCGCTTCATTTGTCGAAGAGCTTAAGTATGTTTACTTTTCGGGCAGGACATTTTTTAACCCAATTAACAAGTTCTCTAGGTCCATCCGTCTCTCGCCCCAGCTCTTCCGTAGATCAATGGCAATTTAATGAGCCGGTATGCAAGTGACAGGTAGGTAGATTGGTGAAATAATTGCGTGGAGACGTTTAGAAACGATGATCTAAAAATTAAAAATATTCATTTTCTTAAATTTATTATACAATACAAATTTTACTTCTTTAGCGAACTCCCAGTGACTGGAATGGTATTTGGACATATCCCTAAATGTTAAGAACGGATTAGGACAAGGTTAAATTTTTAACTGGACTTTTAAATATATTGCTCGCTCACTATAATATTCTCAGGTATATAAGTAACTTAACAGTCTAATAGGAATTGCAGCACTAAGAGTGTGGAATTCTTTTATATTCAATTCCGAAGTCGAAGTCCTTTCTAGCAGAAGAACTTTCAAATATCTAAGCTTTTCAACTTTAATTCGGTCGAAGCTGAATGTAATTTACTTGGAGAACTAAGACAAGATTCTAAAACTTGCATATAGTGACGGAATTGAACTTTTTCCTGTATAACATTAATACACTGCATCTACTGTAGCAACATAACTAATGTCATGTTGGAGTTCCCAGCCCTGTCTTTCACGTGACCAGCCCCCCTTTTCTGCATTTGGCTCAGGCTCGCTTTACCAGAAGCCTCTACAGCGGCGCAATTGAACCGGTTCGCCCTAATATTATCTGATCGAGTTCCCAGATTCTTCGGGACTTGTTCTATTTAAAAAATTCTTACTAACGTTTACCAAGGACATTCCAAGCTTCCAAGCCTGCAAATGCATTGTAAGCTCAAACTCAAAATGTTATCGATTTTGGTACAGGGTAGCCCTGTAGATGCCAAGAATAGCGGTCGAGCCCAGCCTGGACTTGCGATGGCCCTACGCACTGAACGAGGTTAATCAAGCGATTTCCCAGTGACAAGCTTGCAGGCCTGTCCCTGTATCACGAGGTCACTTCCCTGACCCGTGATCGCCTTCTCCACTTAGATCCGAAGCCTCCGCAACCAAACTAGCGGAAATCTTTAATTTGACATTGCCTCTTCTCTTTTCTTTCCTTCACACTCCATCTTTGATGTGAGAGTGAGTCAGTGACATTGAATACATTGGTGACGTAGGACTACATATGGTGACTTGGCGATATGTAGGGCGTTACTTAAAATGAACATTAATTGGAGGTGCGGGGATGCTTGGGAAGGGATCAGCCTTGTTACACGACTGCAGTTGCAGGGTGTCTGCAGTCATCAAATAATACCCTTCTTCCTACCCAAGTCCGCCTCGGCGGGATGGCGTGTCTTACTTACCTTCGCACACCACTCTTTTTCGTTCCATTCTCTCCCTCGCCGAGACGCTGGCTTTTTCGTATATGCGAATCAAGTTATGAACACTTATCCATTGGTACCGGAGTGAAAGACCCGCCGAATTGCCACTCCCGTCGGGCTTGGCGAGTTAATGAGCGAGCCGAGGCCGACCCGAGGTGGTGTGAGCTTTCGGGATAGGATCATCATGCACGCAGCCAGCCACAAACCCGAAGAGCAAATCCCGCAGGATCGACGATAAGGATCGGGGTCTTGATTGCGCTAAGAGCGAGAATAGCGGCATTTGCCATAATGTATCTCGATCAGCTCCTGCCATTTTCAAGAACCGCTTGATGCTCTCCAAGGATTCAACTGCAGATGCAGGGAAAGAGCTCATGGACGGCGACCTGGTCCCACTCGCGTGCCAAGTGTAAGGCAGAGTGTCGGAATCAGTGACAGCTGATTGTACGAGGTATGGATACGCGTTGTTGCGGTTTAATGTTGTGCCGTGTGCACCTTGGCCGTAGGCATCAGGTGTTGGGCTTTTCAGGTACCATTTCGTTTTGTCCTCGATAATTTGCATGTGCTTGATACGTAACTTCGGCGATCTCAGATATTTTCATAGGATTTTCATTGAGGATCGTCCAAGGAACTTGACTTTGTAGATATGGGGTGCACCAGGTGATCTACTGAAGAAGTGACATGACGATAGGTACCAAAGTCGTGTATTATTATTATTATTCTAGAAATTCGTTTCTCATACACTATTTCTTTGTCTCATCATCATGAATATTCATGCTTACCAAATGAGATGGGAGAAGACTCTTCCAGAGGTCTCTTCTCAATAACCACAAGACAACGTATTGAGCAACTCCAGAGCTCTGAAAATACCAGACTTGAAAGTTTCCTGGAGTTCAATCCACTCACCCCCATGCAAGGTCCTTATGTTTCTTCAAGGACTCACAAGTGAGATTCAAACTCTGATACAAGCGATTAGTGACTGCTCGATGCATCTCAACATCATCTTCCGCCTCAGTTCCCCTCGCAGTTTTCTGAAAGCGAGTGAGCAATCCCTTGAACTTTTTCAGATCCCGAAGAATGATCACCAACTGCATCCATCTGATATCCTCGCTGGCCACTCTATAGACACCAAATGTCAGCGGAAGTGGCTGATTGCCGGGTCCACATGCGGGCCCGAAGTAATCTCTTGATGCATCTTGGTAGATCAAGATGATTCTCCCCAGAATGGTTCCAAGAAGCATGGTGCGCAATCCAGAGTGTGACCCTGAGTTACAGATGGAACAATTCAGGGTTTGGGAACATGTCTCCATAGCTTTTTGGTTGACTGTCAAAACAATATCGAAGGATGAAGTAGGTGGTACTGCGTTGAAGTTGTGCAGTGTCTGGAGTATTTCGAGACAAGCGTTGAAGCAATTGCACGAAGTGGTTCGGGCCAAACACTCATCCATGAAGAGGTTGGGCAAGGCTCCGGGTCGAGCATCACAAGTTTCCGATGCTGAGTATTGGTACGGATCTGTGTAGCCCACCCAGGGAGCAGATGCCGATGCAGAAGGCTCTGAGATATCCTCAGGGTGCAGATAGTCTGCGTTGTGGATATATGGTGAAGTGATGTATGTTGGTGCTGAGTATGCCCAGTACGAGGATGTGCCATATTCATCGACACTGGCAGCTGAGCTGGTGCTGGACTCAGACGAGTTCTGGCGCGCATGCATAGGCATAATTGAAGGTGACATGAAGCGCTGATTCTCATATGGGTCTGCTTCCGAGGCTGGTGTTGTCGACCAGTCTGTCTCTGGGAAATAGTACGCTGGATCTTCCGTGTCCATGTTCATCGGTGGTGGTGAGTACTCGGTACTACTGGAGACATTTGATTCTTCAGAGATGGTTCGATGTTTTGAAGGGCGACTCTTCTTGCTATCTGACTTCGGCTTGCCAGTTCGCGAAGATGGGCTGTATTTGCACTCCGCCCCGAAAGCGAGACATCGAGAACACATTGGCCGGTCTTTGCTGCATTTGACTTTGGCATGAAAACAAGTGTCGCAAGAGGCCCTCAACTTGGGGCTGTGAGACTGGCTGGACGAAGATCGTGAGAACATTTCGAGTGTGGATACGAGGCTAAGGGATAATTATTTGTTGTGACCTTATCTGAGGCTATTTGTGGATCTGAAAGATTCCCAAGAGAGGTTCCCACGGGGAAGAGACACTTGGGTCTTCGATGCAGTGACCTGAAACGATTGTCTATCCCAAACGATTGTAAATATGGACCAGAACGGAGGTTAAAAGATGTTGAGTTCTGCATGAAAGCTGATGAAGGAAAGGACAAGACTTCTCAAGTCTTGTCCTTCAGGTAAGGATCTCCTGAGCACCCTTGATGATTGCATTGAAAGCACGATACGATCTACAGAAGCTATGCCAGATGACATTCACGAGTTGTCTCCACTTACTGGTCCCACATAGGATGGAAGGATTCTTCGGACGTCCGTGACTTGTAGTTTCCACAGCACGTATAGGAGAGCGTTTGGGTCTCACACAGACACCTGATTTGAACCCGATAGCCATTCAGAATATCAGAGTGGGAGCATGTATGAGAGAATGTTCGGACGGAGAAATGATAAGAGGCTGACTTGAATGCAGGGACCCACCAAATCGACTGGGAGAGCTTTGGGTGTGAAGGTGCGGGGTGCTATGCAGTGCAATCTCGGCCTATGACATGTACCCACCACATGAAGTACCCACGGAGAATGAAGAAGCTCAAAGAAAAGGGCCGCAAGCGTCAGCGGCTCATTGGTAAGTAGGAGGAGGAGGCATTCCGATACGACTGCCTGGCTGTCAGATAGCGCAGCAAGCGGCATCTTCCCCGGTGGCTGATTAATGTGAGTTGAACATCCCGCCACGTAGCAGTCCTTCATTACTTTAAAAGTTATGGACCAATAACACATAAGGCTGTACACCCTAATTGGGTCGGAGCCATTTCCAAGTTCGGATGCCGATCTATGCTGATCTACCTCAAGATTCCCAGATCGTAAATTTCTGGTACGAGAAACCTTGCTAGTGTAAGTCAGGGATCACCTCGTCAAATAAGGGACTCACCGTTGCAAATGCCACTTCTGTCACGCATCAACGAGCCTAGTATGAAGATCATTGTCACTCAAGTCAAAGGAAGTACCAGCCCGAGTCAATGTTGCGTACGTGGATGGCAGATATCTACAGCTTCAATTAGCAAAGAAGGAAAGATTGTCATGAAACTTTAGTAATAGCACGACTGTGTACACAGACTGCAACTTTCAAGCATGCTTCGTGTTCGGTTACGATTAGGACACGCTGTATGCAGTGTTTAGCTTGCATGTCTACATGGGGGACACCAGAGCAACTGCAGTTCTACATGGGGGCCAGCAACTGCAGGTTGACACAACAGAAACGAGCACCCCACATTTCACGGAACTTCCGAGCTTGAAACTACCCGGGTATGCCGGAAATGCACAGGTGGACGACAACGATTATGCAAGTCTCTTGGTGGACACCGAAGCCGCACTCGATATACTGAACCCTTATGAGACATTTCAACAGTTTCCCCTGGAAGATTCTCGGGACTTCTCAAACAACCAGAATGTTTCTTTCATATATTAGGAGTTCTTTTGACTATCCGATCCGCTGCCAGCAGGTTAACAGTGGGTCTGTGGGAGCTAAACAAGCAAATCAAACCACTAGAATATTTGACGAGGGCCTCTGTTTTGCTCGTTTAGCTCCCATAGACCCACTGTTAACCTGCTGGTAGCGGATCGGATACAG
>Ga0302325_10034159_pt1 | contig 10402 bp, 8 predicted proteins | sample Palsa_T0_2_FD_201948 | JGI IMG/M metagenome (GOLD analysis project Ga0302325, IMG submission 201948) | Peat permafrost microbial communities from Stordalen Mire near Abisko, Sweden - Palsa_T0_2 | ecosystem: Environmental > Terrestrial > Soil > Palsa > Peat permafrost | place: Sweden: Abisko...
TCCCTGTCTCTCCGCCAGTAAACTTGTCCAGGTTTCTAATCCCATTTCAAATCAGATCCGGGGCTTCTCGACTGGGTGCGATATCGGGCTCTCGGCACCTATCCGGGTAAGCCCTGAGCGGGCGACAAACATGAGGATGAAGCGCGCCGTGTCCCGGCCCGGATTTCGGCGCCGCTAAACCCCCGTAACGCACAGGCGAACCCATCTTCCGTTCTATAGCGATTTCGAATCGGGTTTGCGTCACCGAAATCCTACAATCAGGGTGAAGTTCGATTCACTGAAAGGCTGTGATCCATGTATGGGGCGTTCTTTCGCGGAAGCAAGCGAGCGATTCTCGTCCGGGCAGGAATACTGATTGTTGCTATCGCCCTGCTCGACTGGCGCATCGTAGACGAAATCCCCCTCCGTTTTCTCTACCTGCTTCCGATGCTGATGGTCGGCAATGTCCTGGCACCGTGGGAACTGGGTGCCGTTGCGGCTTTGTGTACTTTTCTGGCTGAGGCCTTCGACGATTTTCGATGGACCCCGCGGGTCGGGGTTTCCCGAGATGCGCTTTACTTTGTCGCGTATTTCGGCGCAGGTCTGTTTGTTCGCGAAGTGAATCGGAACCGCAAGGTTGCGATGAAGCATATTGAAGAAATCGAAGTTTTAAGTGAAGCGCGGCGTGAAGCGGAGGAGCAACTCAAGATCCTCATCGAAAGCAGCCCCGCCGCCATTTTCACCGCGGACGCTTCGGGCAGGGTGCTGATGGCAAACGAGGCAGCGCATCGCATGCTCGCCGTTCCTTTTGGAGAGCTTCCCGGAAGGGTCATCCATCGTTATCTGCCATCCCTGCGCAACGTGTCGGACCCCGACGGGGCACAACAGTTTTTTCGGACGGTGATGCAGGCGCGTGGTCAGCGTGACGACGGCGAAACATTCCTTGCCGAGATCTGTTTTTCCACCTATCGAACAAACGCGGGAGCGCGATTAGCAGCCATGGTGCTGGACGCTTCGGAGGAACTCAGAACCCACGAGGTCTCGGGCCTGCATCAGTTGCTCGCGGGCTCTCGCATCGCGATCGGTGCGGTTTCCCATGAGATCCGAAATATCTCCGGTGCGGTGGCGGCGGTTCATCAAAATCTTGCCCGCGAAGGGGCGCTGGCCGGTAACCGGGACTTCGAGGCTCTGGGCAATCTGATTATGGCGCTCGAGCGCATCGCAAACGTCAACATGCACCAATCGACGGACCAGGCCACCGATGTCGATCTGGGCGCTCTGCTCGATGAGTTGAGAATCGTTATCAGTCCCACGCTTGAGGAAGGGAACATCACAGCACAATGGAAGTCGGAGTCGACGCTGCCGCTGGTTTGGGCCGATCGCCCCAGCCTTATGCAGGTTTTTCTCAATCTCGTCACCAACAGCATCCGCGCTCTGTCCTCGCGCGACAATCGGCTTCTTTCCGTCAGTGCCAGAGCCGAAGGGAGCCGGGTCCTGGTGGAATTCGCCGACAATGGGGGCGGCGTAGCTCATCCAGACCAGCTTTTCCGCCCGTTCCAGGACGGCGCCCAGTCTTCGGGGCTCGGTCTGTATCTTTCGCGAGCATTCCTTCGCTCGTTCGGCGGCGAGATCCGCTATCTCGCCCTGCCTGACGGCGCATGTTTCATCGTCACCCTCCAGGTCGCTGTATAAAACGTGTAGGTCTTCTCATGCACGAAACCCAAATCCTGATGGTGGACGATCATGGCTTGTTTCGCGAGAGTCTGGGGCGTCTGCTCAATACCGCTCCTCAAATACGCTTGATCGGACAGTGTGCGACTGTAACCGACGCGCTGGAAGCGCTATCGCGGACAGAACCAGACGTGATCCTCCTCGACTACGACCTTGGCGAAGAGTCGGGACTGAGCTTGTTGACTGAATTGAAATCGCGCGCCAGCCGGGTCCGGGTCCTGATGGTGACAGCTGGGTTGACGGACGAATTAGTTTTGCGTGTGATGGAGGCCGGAGCCTCGGGGATTTTCCTCAAGCACAACAACCCAGATCAGCTCATCGATGCGATCCAGAAGGTCGCAAGCGGGGAGATCTGGCTGGGCAATGCCGCGCTGCACACCCTTCTCAATGAACGGCGAAACCGAACCGGGCATCCGGACCGTACGAGAGCTCTGACAGCGCGACAGAGCGAGGTGCTGCGAGGCATTCTGGATGGTCTCGCGAATAAAGAAATTGCGTGGAAGCTGAATACTTCGGAAACCTCGGTAAAGGCGGCCATTCAGGAACTCTTCAACAAGGCCGGCGTCAGAACCCGTAGCCAGCTGGTCAGAATTGCGATCGAGCAACATTCTTTCGACTGGTTAAGACCGCGCGAGAATAGCTGACGCATTCGTTTCCGAGGGTCGCGCCGTGTTGGTCCCGACAAACACGCCGCTGGTCACAATTCCGCAGGCCGGTGTTTGAAACGACGATGAAAAAACTGCACGCCCTTCGGCAATTCCGCGCCGCGATCCGAATGGACGACGGTCCAATCAGAGTGTTCGAACTTGGACGCTTGAGTCCGGTTATGGGCATGGCCGGCGGCGCCCACCGAGCACCCGCAGCGGTCGGGAGTCATATTTTCAATGGGATACGCCTGCTACCCGTTTGGTCATGAACGGGCACTCTTGCAAGGGGGTAAGGCTGGGTGCAGAGCGCCATATGTGGCGCAGCACAGGCGCCCGCCAAAAACGAGGAGTCCCCGATGATGCTCCAGACGGTCCTGGCCGATGACGAAGTCCTGGCGCGGCAGAAGCTGCGGCAGATGCTTGGGGAGACCACAGGTGTGGAAGTGGTGGGCGAGGGAGCCTCGGCTGCCGAAGTCCTGGAGGTGGTACGCGCAACCACGCCTCAATTGCTCTTCCTCGATATTTGCATGCCGGGCATGGACTGCTTTGCTCTCATCGACCAACTCAACGCGCTTCCGAATGCCGCCACGCCACGCGTCATTTTCACGACCGCTTATGATACGTATGCGCTACGTGCCTTCGATACGAATGCGGTGGACTATCTGCTTAAGCCCTTCACCGCCGACCGGCTTCGCACCGCTGTGGATCGCGCCCGCACCGAAATTCTCGGAAACGGAAAGCTCGCCGGACGTTGTGAAGGATCGAACCACAACAGCCGCCAATACACCACCCGTATCGTCTTTAAGTCACGTGGACGGATTCTGTTTCTGCCCGTCTCCGACATCCGCTGGATCGGGGCGGAAGAGAACTACGTCCGCATTTGTACCAGGACAGAAACGCATCTGCTCCGGCAAACAATGAGTGACCTCGAGGAGAAGCTCGATCCGGAGATGTTTGCGCGTGTGCATCGCTCAGCGATCGTTAATTTGCACTACGTGAAGGAAGTGCGCACAGAATCGCGGCGCGACTTCGCAGTTCTGCTGGTGAACGGTCAAAAGATACCCATGAGCCGCAGCTATCACGCGCGCATTCTCCAATCCTTCAAAACGGCGGGAGCCCAGGTCGCATAATTACCTGTTGCAGCCCTGCCTGCTGCCGCCTGCCAATATTTATGGACACTTCGCTACTTATCGGCGGATGGTAATCCGTCAACCGTCAGGTCGGGCCGCCGGAAATTTGCTGCTATCGCTTCCGGGAATCCATGAATGCTACCCTTTTGATAAAGCGTTCTTTCGATGTGGCCCCGTAGCTCAGGTGGATAGAGCAGCAGTTTCCTAAACTGCGTGTCGGAAGTTCGAGTCTTCCCGGGGTCACCACCCACCCGCTTCACTGGTGGCTAGTGTCCGGCGTGAATCTCGACGAGAAGAAATGTGATCACCACCGCCACAATCACAATAAACGCCAGCAGAAACCCGCCGATGACCAGCTGAGCGATGCGCTCCTGCCCGGGGCGCGGACGTGTGATGCCAAACGTCGTGATGAAGGTTTCCAGAAGCCAGGCGAGCAGTTTCATAAGCCAGACTCCTTCACGATAAGGGAGCTACGAACCAGGTGCAGGCGTTCACTGGCGGCTCCTCGCGATTGCATCGAGGACACCATTGAGGAAGTCGATGGATTCCGGAGCTGAATAGCGTCGCGCAATCTCGAGCGCTTCGTCGATGACGATGGGCGCGGGCGTGCCGGGAAACCCGAGCAGCTCAGCGATTGCCATGCGGAGCAGATTGCGGTCCACGGCAGGCATGCGGGCCAGACGCCAGTTCTTCGAATGCTGCTCAAGAAGCGCGTCGATTTCCGCCTCGCGCAACGTCGCCACGCGAAAAAGATCTTCTGCGAAGCCGCGTGTCCCGTCGTCGGCCTCCTCGCGCGCCTGCCAAAACGTTTTGCGCACTTCGTCGAGAGTTTGGCGCCCGACGTCGGCCTGGAAGAGCATCTGCATGGCGAGTTCACGGGACTTCCGGCGCTTACCGACGAGCGTCATGCTCGGTGCTCCACGGGCTTCTCGCCGATCTTTCGATGGAGTGAGGCCATTTCAATGGCGGCTGCCGCAGCCTCGAATCCTTTATTGCCGCTTTTCAGCCCGGCGCGGTCGAGTGCCTGCTCCAGCGTTTCGCAGGTTAGAACGCCGAAGGAATGAGGGACGCCTGTGTCCTGCTGCGACTGGCCGATGCCGCGAGCGACCTCGTTGTAGATGGCCTCGTAGTGAGCCGTCTCTCCACGAATGAGACAGCCGAGCGTGATAATGGCGTCGAACCTGCGAGTCTCCGCAAGCTGGCGAGCTGCGGCGGGGATTTCCCAGGAGCCGGGAACGCGGGCAATCTCGATATGCTCCCGCCGTGCTCCGCTGCGTAGAAGTGCGTCCACCGCTCCCTGGAGCAGGCGGTCGGTGATAACGGCATTCCAGCGAGCGGCGACGATGGCGAAGCTCATTTCGTGGGCGCTCAGGTCGCCCCCAAGCCCGATGGGCTTGCCGCGCAGCGGATCCTGATGCTCCCAGAAGGCGACGTTGAAACCTGGAACCGGCTGCACGCTGAAGAGCCGGGATTTCCAGTGCGTGTCTTCGATGGTGGTGATGCTGGTGTTGGCGGCGTCGGCTCCGGCGTTGGTTTCGAGCCAGTGCCGGGCTGCCTGGTGCAGCGCATCGAGTGAGGTGACTTCGACCAGTAGATCCGTATCGAGCGTGGGCAGCGCGCCATCGATAAATTCAAGATTGCCCAGAGGGGCCAGGAAGGGACGCCCACGGCTCGCAGCGCCTGGATGCCGCGATGGATCGTCCCAGCCGCGGCCCGGCTCAAAGCCCAGCGCGGAGAAAAAGCTCACCAGCTCGTTAAAATGAGCCGGGGAGTCCACCGGGCGAATGAAGGTAATGCCCTTAATCATGATTTGAGGGTATCAATTACTGAGCGCAGAGCACAGGGGACTCGCCCGTCCATGCAGACGCGCCTTCGGCGCAGAACGAAATGCGCGAGAAAGAAACGGGAGCTGTGACAATATGCCACAGCTCCCGCGGTTGACATGACAGAGATGAGTTAGTTCGCGTCGGAGCCGATCCTCATTCCATAGAACGATCTGTGAACGAAGAAAACCGACACAAGGAAGAAAGCGACCGCCAGCGTTCGTGTGAGCACTGGATTGGTGGAACTGAGCGTCACGGCAAGCTCGACAGCCAGTAATCCGAACAAGGTCGTGAACTTGATAACCGGGTTCATGGCCACCGACGACGTGTCTTTGAACGGGTCGCCCACGGTGTCTCCGATTACGGTTGCGTCGTGCAGAGGCGTCCCTTTCTGTTTCAGGTCCACTTCGACGATCTTCTTCGCATTGTCCCAGGCGCCGCCGGCATCCGCCATGAAGATGGCCTGGTACAGTCCGAAGATCGCAATCGAGATCAAATAGCCGATAAAGAAGAACGGCTCATAGAATGCGAAAGCAAGGGTAGCGAAGAAGACGGCGATGAAGATGTTGAACATGCCCTTCTGCGCGTACTTCGTGCAGATTTCCACGACCTTCTTGCTGTCGGTGACCGATGCCTTCTCCACGCCTTCGAGTTTGATGTTCGCCTTGATGAACTCGACTGCGCGGTAAGCGCCGGTGGTGACCGCCTGCATGGAAGCGCCGGTGAACCAGTAGATCATTGCCCCACCGGTGATCAAACCGAGCATGAAGGGCGCGTGCAACAGAGAAAGTTTCGCCACGTCATGGGTCAGTCCGCCGGTCAGGGCCATGATGATCGAGAAAATCATGGTGGTTGCGCCGACCACGGCGGTGCCGATCAGCACCGGCTTGGCCGTAGCCTTGAACGTGTTGCCAGCTCCATCATTTTCTTCCAGCAGGTGCTTTGCGCGTTCGAACCTCACGTCGATGTTGTAGTCCTTCTTCAACTCCGCTTCGATGCCGGGAACGTTTTCGATCAGCGACAACTCATAAACGGATTGAGCATTGTCGGTCACCGGCCCGTAGGAATCGACGGCAATCGTGACCGGGCCCATACCCAGGAAGCCGAACGCGACGAGGCCAAACGCGAAGACGGCTGGAGCGAGCATCAGGACCGCCATGGACGGGCCTGTACTGAAGTAATAGCCCATGCCCATGAGCGCGACCATGCAAAGTCCCAGCCAGTATGCCGAAAAATTGCCAGCCACGAATCCCGACAGGATTCCCAGGGAAGCTCCGCCTTCCTGCGCGGATTTCACAACTTCTCTTACGTGGATCGACTTGGTTGAAGTGAAAATCTTGACGAACTCGGGTATGACCGCGCCCGCCAGGGTTCCGCACGAAATGATGGAAGCCAGCTTCCACCAGACCGATCCGTCACCGAGAGAGGGGATCATCAGGTACGAAATGATGTAGGTCACGATGATGGAGATGATGGAGGTGATCCATACCAGCGAGGTCAGTGGCGCCTCAAAGTCCATTTCCTCTTTGCCGGCGTATCTCGCGTGGGCGATGGCGCCATTCAGGAAGTACGCGCCGGCGCTCGAGAGCAGCATGAACACGCGCATGACGAAGATCCATACCAGTAGTTGCACCTGGGTCGTGGGTTCCTTGACTGCCAGCAAAATAAAGGTGATCAGGGCCACGCCGGTGACACCGTAGGTCTCGAAGCCATCCGCGCTCGGGCCGACCGAGTCGCCCGCATTGTCACCCGTGCAGTCCGCGATGACGCCCGGGTTGCGCGCATCGTCTTCCTTGATCTTGAAGACAATCTTCATCAGGTCGGCGCCAATGTCGGCGATCTTGGTGAAAATGCCGCCAGCAATACGCAGGGCCGCCGCTCCCAGCGATTCGCCAATCGCGAAGCCAATGAAACAGGGGCCCGCGTAATCGCGCGGGATGAACAAAAGGATGAACAGCATGATGAGCAGCTCGACCGAGATCAGCAACATGCCGATGCTCATGCCGGACTTCAGCGGAATCGCATAGCAGGGGTAGGGTTTGCCGCGCAGGGCTGCGAAGGCCGTCCGTGAATTCGCGAAGGTGTTAACGCGAATTCCGAACCAGGCCACCCCATAGCTGCCCGCGATGCCGACCAGGCTAAACAACAGGATGATCGGCAGCGTAACCCCAACCGATTTCCCCGGAACCGGCTTCAGATAGCCGAAGTACAGCGAGATAATGACCGCGATGAAAACCCACAGCAGCAGAATGAATTTGCCCTGCGTCACCAAATACGTTTTGCACGTTTCATAGATCAGCTCGGATATTTCGCGCATCGTGCGGTGAACTGGCAGGTTCTTCAGCTGCACGTAAATCGCGAGGCCGAACAAGAGGCCGCCGACGCAGAACAGCAACCCGATCGTTAGCAGGGCGTGTCCCGTCATGCCGAAGAAATTCACGGACCTCAAATCCGGCAGCGTTAGATTGGCCTCGCCTCCGCCCGTTTCCGCAAAAGCTGCACCCTGACCTAACAGGATTAGTGTCGCCATGGCGCCGGCGAATCTTGCCCAGCGCCGCGAAAATAAGTTGCTCGTCATCCGTTCTCCTATGCCATGCGTGGCTGGAATGCCCGTGTCAGACGCTACCGCTTTTCTCGTGAACAACCACACCGCAATGAGCGACAATGCGCTCACGGCAACCAAAAACCACACCCAGGCGTTAACCGACACACGACCTCCACAAAATTGGTTTAAGCGCTCCGCGACCAGTGTCCCGAGCGCGCTCAGGAACTGTATCACGGGAACCCGAGAGCTTAACAGACGATTCCTATCCTTACATGTGACGGCGAATACAGGCCTTAGATCGTGTCAGCGGCACGGTACGGTGGTTACCGGCGCACCGGAGTTCAGACGTTCCGGACCGCATTTGGTGGGTCGTAATCGGCCCTCAGCGCACCAGCACAACGTCCAGAAAACGTGGCCCATGGACGCCGCGAATGCGGGTCATTTCAATGTCCGCAGTGGCTGACGGTCCAGAAATAAAAGTAAGAGGGTGAGTGGCGAAAGCAGCGAGCCGGTCCATGGCTTCGGGGACCGTCTCGACCACCTGCTCAGCGCGCACCACGCAGAGATGCCGATCAGGAACGAGCGTGAGCCGCCGTGCTCCTTCGCCCGGGCCATGGGTGAGAACAATGCTTCCGGTAAACGCGATCGCGACGGTGCAGACCGTGACAATGCCATCGCAGGCGTTGAGTTCGTCGAGCCCCGCCGCGTGCTCGGGGATAAACGCAAAGTCGCGTGGCAGGATTTCCGGGGGCAGACCATCGGCGGCGACGACTTTCTTCTGATTGTGTTCGCGAAGAACGGCGGCGATCGTCGAGGGAAGGGAAGCGACGCTCGTCTCGACCACGTGCGTGTCGTAATCGCGCAGGCGTTCCAGAAAAAGATGCAGCCGCGCCTCCGGATCGAGCTGTCCTGCACGAATGTAAGCGCGGGGAACCGCTGCGTATTCGGCGGCGGGGCCAGCGCTGGCCTGTTCCTGAGCCACGCCGGATCGGATGCGGTCAAGAATGTCTGTGCGCCCGTCAGGCATCGCTGTTGTCATCCTCAGCCAGCTTGCGCGCCGCGTGCAGAGGAGCCGACCCGCTGCCGGCGGGTCCCAACTTTGCGCGGAGCTTCCACCACTCGCGAAAAGTCTGTTGCGGGAGCGCGCGCAGATCGCGCACCTTCGTCCAGTTGCCGAGCATCCCAGGCAACGGGCGCATCCAGCCATCCGAAACCAGCGGCCATTGTGCGATACGGCCGAGGCGTTGCGCCGCTTCAAAACGCGTGCGGCTGCCGAAGATGAGCGCCGCCGTCTTCATCGCGAGCGCTTCAGGATCGAGCGCGCTCTTCTGTTCCCGCACGATGCGGCCACGCAGATGGATCAGCACCTCGGGAATGTTGATCTTGACCGGACAGACCTCGTAACACGCGCCGCACAGCGAAGAAGCATAGGGCAGAGACTGTCCCTGCCGCATCTGTAACAACTGTGGTGTCACAATCGCGCCAATCGGCCCCGAGTAGCTCGAACCATACGCATGACCGCCGGTCTGTCGATAGACGGGGCAAGTGTTCAAACACGCTCCACAGCGGATGCAATACAGCGTCTGCCGCGCTTCGGGATCGGCGAGAATGCCGGTGCGCCCGTTATCGAGCAGCACCACATGAAAATGCTGCGGCCCATCCCCTTTGTGCACACCCGTCCACAGCGAGTTGTACGGATTCATCCGTTCGCCCGTTGCCGAGCGAGGCAGCAGCTGCAGAAAAATTTCCATGTCCTCGAAACGAGGGATGATCTTCTCGATGCCGGCAATCGCAATGAGCACGTTGGGCAGAGTCAGGCACATGCGGCCGTTGCCCTCCGACTCGACGATGCAAACGCTGCCGGTTTCCGCGATGAGGAAGTTCGCACCGCTGATGCCGATCTTGACCCGCAGAAATTTCTCGCGAAGATAACGGCGGGCCGCTGCGGTCAGCTCCTCGGGATCGTTGCTGAGCGTCGGCAGGTTCATCTTCTCGCGAAAAATGTCGCGTACCTGGTTCCGGTTTTTGTGCAGAGCCGGAGCGACGATGTGCGAAGACTTGTCTCCGCCCAGCTGAACGATCACTTCGGCGAGGTCAGTCTCATACGCGCGGATCCCGTCGCGCTCCAGCGCCTCGTTGAGACCGATCTCCTCCGAGGTCATGGTCTTAATCTTGATGACCTCGTTCCCGCTATATTGCTTCACCAGTCCACCGATGATCCGATTCGCCTCGTCGGCATCGCTGGCCCAGTGGACATGTCCGCCCGCCGCCGTACAGGCCTTCTCAAATTGCAACAGATACTGATCCAAATAGCGCAGCGTGTGCGCCTTGATCGCGCTCCCCGCGGTCCGCAGCTCCTGCCAGTCCGGCGTCTCACCGACCACAAGCCCGCGCTTGTGCTGGATCACATCCGTCGCGTGGCGGACATTCTTGCGTAGTTGCGCGTCTTCGAGCAGCGGCAGCGCCGCCTTCTGAAACGACTGCGCGTGCTCGGCCTCGCTTACCCGGATAGTCACGCTGAGGCTCCCCATACGTCGCTTTCGACAG
>Ga0302325_10034161_pt1 | contig 10402 bp, 9 predicted proteins | sample Palsa_T0_2_FD_201948 | JGI IMG/M metagenome (GOLD analysis project Ga0302325, IMG submission 201948) | Peat permafrost microbial communities from Stordalen Mire near Abisko, Sweden - Palsa_T0_2 | ecosystem: Environmental > Terrestrial > Soil > Palsa > Peat permafrost | place: Sweden: Abisko...
GAGAGCGAATTGCTGGTCTTTATGTACGAACTTAAGGCAGATCTGAATGCCTATCTTGCCCGCCTTGGACCGAATGCTCCGGTGCGGACTTTGAAAGACATCATCGAATTCAACGAGCGTAATCGACAAAAAGAGATGCCCTACTTTGGCCAGGACTTGTTCCTGAAGGCCGAAGCGAAAGGGCCGCTTACCGAGAAGGCTTATGTCGACGCGATCGAGAAGAACCACCAACTTGCGCGCGTCGAGGGCGTCGACGCCACCATGGATAAATATCATCTGGATGCGATAGTGGCGACCACGTGGCTGGTGGAAGCTCGAATGCGGCTGCGGTCGCAGGCTACCCAAATATTAACGTCACTGCCGGATTTATTTCCGGCCTTCCGGTCGGAATTTCTTTTTTTGGGCGAGCGTGGAGCGAGCCTACTCTCATACGGCTAGCGTTCGCTTTCGAACAAACTACGAAAGCGCGTCAGGCCCCGCGATTTTTATCTACTATCGGGGCAGCTTAGAAGTAAATTCAAGTTTAGACAAGGCGGACCTTAGCCGGAGACGTTCCGGATTAGACCTCTGAATGACTCTACGCTGACTTAAAGTCATCTCTAAGATGACCAACCAATGTCCTCCCGTGATACCTTTAACTGCAAAGGGGGTATTCATGATGATGAACAAAGTGGTGGTTTCCCTGCGCAAGGAGTACTCCCGTCTTGAAAAAGAGATGGGACAGGTAGGGAAAGCGCTAGACGCTCTCGGCCATGCTGGCGGGAAGAAGCTCAAGGCGACGGGCCGTACCTTGAGCAAAGATGCCCGCAGACGCATTGCCGAAGCGCAGAAGCTACGCTGGGCGAAGGTCCGAAAGGCAGCCGCCAAGCTAGCGAAGTCGTAACTGGAAGTAATGCTTTCGCAAGCACCGCAGCCGGCCTCGTTCGTAACTTCTCCCAAGACTTGCGGGCGAGGCCTACGCTTCGGCAGAGAATGTGATAGATCGATTAGTTAATCTCGGACTAAGTCCAGCGAAACCACTTTAACGCCAATACAAACGAGATACCTCCCCAGAGGCACATCACCAACAACCGAGGCCACTGATGGAGCAGAGGCGTTCCTTCGAGAATGACTGCCCTCAGAGCATCGTTCAAAGCTGTCAACGGCAGCGCTTTGATCAGCGGCTGTATCACCGCAGGAAAATGCTCATAGGAAAAGAAGACACCGGAGAAAATCCACATGGGCATCATGACCAGATTCATGAGCCCGCTGACGCTTTCGATCTTTTGAGCCCGGCTGGCGGTTACCAAGCCAACTCCGCCAAAACACAAAGCTCCTACGGCGCCGAGTAACAAAATCGAGAACACGGATCCTAGAACTTTCATGTGGAAGACGAGAACGCCGAGCGTCAGCAAAAGCGCGATTTCAATAATCATCAGCACGAGGCGGCTGGACATGAGCGCGAGCAGGAAGTCGCTACGACGCATAGGCGTGCCTACGAAGCGTTTGAGTAGCTTGCGCTGCCGCATGTCTACCAGGGCAAAGCCGATACCCCACATGCCGGAGTTCATCAGGTTCATGCCGAGCAATCCGGGTATCAGAAAATCGATGTAACGTGAACCCGGTTCGGACGAGGTAACCAGAGTGGTTGCGATTACCTCTTTGCGCCCGGCCGCCGCCTGTAAGGCGTCGTCTACTTGGGCCCGAGCGAGCACGCTCTCCGGCCGCGCCGGATCGTAGCGATAGCGAAGACCTCCCGCGCCATCCGGCTCGATTACCAGGTCGTACTTTCCCAGACGGAAGCCCTTACGTGCGGCCTCGGCGTCCATTAAACGGACCCTAAACGATGAATGCTGCGGGGAACGCAGCAGCAGGGCTTCGGCTTCCTGGCTTCCTGCTCCCGCAACGATGGCGACCGAAGATGCGTCGCCCGGCTTATTGCGGAAGGCGATGCCGAGACCCACGGCCAGCAAAAGCGGAAAGACGAATACCCAGAAAACGACTTCGGGCTCGCGCTTCAACTCAAGCATGCGCGCGCCCAGGAGATGAAGATATCCGGCCCAACGGCCGTTTCTTCTGCGCGGCTGTTTCGTGAAAGGCGTCTTTTCTGCGACCGGTGTTTGCTCTGCAATGCTCACGAGTTGTTCAGTCCGTTGTTCAATCCGGGTCAACAGAAATCGGGGCACCAGAATATGAGACCTTCCCCGGCCTCCACCTATTCAGGAAGTCGAGCAGGGCTTCTGGAGTCATGGAGCGCGCGTCCTCGAACTCGCCGTTTTTCTGGCTGACTACTAACTTGCCGTCGCTCTCGGCTATTGCAAGAGCTGGAATGCCTTTATCCAGCGGCACGTCGAATTGCTGCACCAGATCGGCATTTTTTTCTTCATCGGGGCCGAGGTCGACATGCACCACTTCGTATCCCGCCATCACCGAGGCAAAGTCAGGCCGATGAAACGCCAGGTCCAGCACGTGGCAGTCGTAGCACCAGTTTGCTCCAAAGACCAGCAGTACGCGCCGGTGCCCGGCAGCGGCTTTTTCTTCGGCTTCTTTGAGATCGGCGCGTGCATCCGTATCCGCCGGATAGATGTTCTTAATCATGTCCGACGGCTGTTGCAGGTGAGGCGCATCCGCGCGCTCAACGCTTATCACTCGCCACTGCTGACCCTGCTTTCGCCACATCTGGCCGTCGGTCACGCTGAGAATCTGGCCATTCGGCAACTGCACTTCGGCTTTGAAAACAACGCTCGTGCCCTTGGGCCGGTCGAGCACAGCAATGGTTTCCAACTTCAGACTGCGCGCATTCAGGCCCAGCCAGAAATCCACGTCCGCATCTGGGTTGGTTCTAACACCGTTGGCCTGAACTTTCGCCACCGGATCGGCGCTGTAGAACGTCTCCAACGCCGTCTTGTCTCCTGTGAGAACGGCGGCCTTCCATTGGTCCAGTGGAGGAAAGCCTGTCGGCGAGTCAGGTGAGGCCTGGGCAAAGGCATACGGCCCGCCGATCATTAACGCCGCCGCCATAAGCGGAAGAATCATGTAGCGAGAATGTCCCGTCACTTCTGTTTATCCCTCCCCTTCAAGTCACTCTTCCCGCAAATGGCGCCCGGTCAGCCGGACAAACACATCCTCGAGGCTGGCTTGGCGAGTGGTGAGATGCTGCAGCGTGCTTCCTTGCTTGCCAACTGCATCGAGCAATGCGGGGATGGTCAAATGCGGCTCTTTGACGCTGAGCGCTACCAAGCCATTATCCTCGCGCACGGACTCCACGCTAGGCAGGGCGCGCCACAACTGGAGCGCGGCCCCGTCGGAGTTGCCGCTGGTGTTCGCGCTCACGGCGAACTCGACCATATGATGGCCGCCGAGGCGGTCGATTAAATCCGCGGGTGAACCTTCGGCGATGATCTGGCCCTGGTCGACGATCGCCAGGCGGTCGCACAGGCGCTCGGCCTCATCCATGTAATGGGTTGTGAGCAGCACCGTACCACCGGATCGTTGGAATTCGCGAACAATATCCCACAACTGGCGCCGGCTTTGGGGATCAAGGCCGGTAGTTGGTTCATCCAGGAAGAGAATCTTCGGATTGCATACCAGCGCGGTCGCCACTGCCAGCCGTTGCCTCTGCCCGCCGGAAAGCTTACCCACCCAGGCATCGGCTTTCTCTGTGAGCTGCAACTGCTCGAGCACCTCCTCGGACGAACGCGGTTCGCAATAGAAGCTGGCGAATAATTCTATGGTCTCGTGAACCGTGAGTTTTTCCGAGAGGCGCGTCTCCTGCAGCGAGATGCCCAGCCACTCACGCATTTCGCGCGCATCCTCGCGCCAGGAGTGGCCGAGAATCGAAACTTCGCCGGAGGTCGGCTCCAGCAATCCTTCAAGAATCTCGATGGTCGTGGTCTTCCCTGCCCCGTTAGGGCCGAGAAGTCCAAAGCATTCGCCGGTTTGAATCTCGAGATTCAGCCCGCGTACGGCTTCGACTTTGCCGTCGTAGGTCTTACGAAGATCGCGGCATTGGATCGCGGTGGGCACCGCATGCATTCTAAACCACGGGCAAACCCAGCGGGCAGGCATGCAGAGTGTTGCTGTAACATCTCTCTGCTACAATACCGCATCGCCGGATTCATTTCCGGCATCTTCACTTCCATGCGCATGCCCAAGCGCGGCTTCACTTGACGGCGGTCCCTCTAAACGCCCGTGTGTCGTTTCCAACCAGCTCTCAGTTCCCCGGTTCTCAGTTCCCGCTTCTCGCTTTGAAGTGGAGAACATGAAAGGAAGTCGTCCATGCTGCGCAAGCCCTGCGTATTGTCGTTTCTGTTCTTCGCCTTCACCCTAACTGCAATCGCCCAGGATTCCCGGCACTTCACGTTTCACTACGCCTTTACGGTGAGAAATCTCCCTGCTGGAGAAAAGGTTCGCATCTGGATTCCGGCGGCGCAGTCCGACGCTTATCAGGAAGTGAAGATGCTTTCGGTGCAAGGCGATCTGCCGCTCAAGAAAACCAGCGAACCCAGATTTGGCAACCAGATCTACTACGCGGAGGCGCGCGGCGCAGCGCAATCCGAGCTGCACTTTGATGTGGAATACGACGTGGTTCGCCACGAACGCGTCGCGCTTGGGCAAACCGCGCCCCGCATGGTTTCCGCTTCACTCTCATCCGCAGAAGAGCAACTGGACTTGCAGCCTGATGCGCTGGTTCCGGTCACCGGGCTGCCCGCCGATCTTGCAGTCAAGGTGACGCAGGGCAAGACACAACCAATCGAGAAGGCGCGCGCGATCTACGAGTACGTCTTTACCACGATGCGTTATGACAAAACGGGAACCGGCTGGGGTCACGGCGACGTGCTCTACGCCTGCGACGCGAAGAAAGGCAATTGCACCGACTTTCACTCTCTCTTTATCGCCATGGCTCGATCGCAGGGCATTCCAGCGCGCTTCGAGATTGGATTTCCGCTGCCGCCGGATAAACATACGTCCGAGATTGCCGGCTACCATTGCTGGTCGGATTTCTGGATCGACGGCAAGGGATGGATTCCGGTGGACATCTCAGAAGCGTGGAAGCATCCCGAGAAGCGCGATTACTTCTTCGGCTCCCACGACGTGAATCGCGTGCAGTTCAGCATGGGCCGCGATTTGCGGCTCAATCCCGCACAGGATGGCAAGCCGTTGAACTATTTCGTCTACCCCTATATGGAAGTCGATGGTCAGGAGTATTCGAACGTAGATTTGGCCTTCTCGTTCGCCGACGTGGGATCAGCTGTCGCTAAGCGGTAGCGGATCGTTGTTGTTCTGGTCGTTGTTGTTCTGGTCGTTGTCATTCTGATCGTCGTCGTTCAGTTATCGAGATGGCACCATATCGTTGGGCGAGCCGGGAGGTTGGGGCAAGTCCGGCGGCGGCGTGGGCGGGAGGGGCGACGCCCCGTTCGCCGGCCTCGGCACATCTTCCGGATCTTCGCCGGGACGACGCAGACTGGGAGCTTGCGCCGGGCGTTCGGGCGACTCTTTCCTGGCTTCTTTGTCCTGGTCGGACTGCGGCAATTCGATTTCCTTCTCGGTGCGCACGATTTTCTCGCCGTCGACCTTCATGGTCTCCACTCGCACGACCTCGTCTCCGACAAAGCGAACGAAATCGACGTCCGCCGGGGGCTCGCCGTAGATCCATTCCTCATATTGCGTCTCACCTTCCCTCTCGCGAACCTTCTTCGGCGGCTTGCCTCTCGCGTGCAAAACCATTTCCTGATTCATCCCCACCAGCACATGATGGGCCTGGATCGCGGTCTTGGCCTTCGGGGGGAGAGTGTCGAGGTAGGCTTGCTCTTTGTTGCGAGCATTGAAATCGAGGACTGGATAGAGCAGTGCGCGCAGCTGCTGCGAAGTCATCTCGGGAACATACTTGGAAAAATAAAGGTCGACGAACGAGCCGTGAGGGTTGGATTGTTCTTGGTCTCCTGCCGGTGTGAGCGGAGGACCGTCCGCCCCGGAAATTTCCACGCGCTGGTACCACTTCTTATGGCGGGTCGGACCGCCGTTGATTTCGAAATGAATGTGATCGTTCTTGATTTGCACAAATGAAATGTGGGCGGGGTCGCCGGGCTTTATGGCCGGCCCCCAAAGGGCGAGGGCCTGGTGCAAATCCTCGCCGTTGGGCGTAACCACCCCTTCCTTCAACCGAAGCCCCTTCGTATTCATCGGAAAAGTGGTGCGCGCGTAAACCAGCTGAGTTTCGAACTCGCGGATGAGCGCGTAGTGAGTCTCCCTGGACATGTGGGAGGCATTGGGCGGAACAGGATCGGCAACGGGTGGGGGCGACTGGTCGCTCGAGGCCTGCGAGGACGAGGCGGGCGCGGAATTCTGCAGCGGAGTTACATCGCCAGCCTGGCCGTAAGCGAAGAGTGGAACGAAGAGGAGGAGAAAAACGGGGACGGCGGTACTCCGAGAATGCGGCATATAACACCCCAGGGCGCGAACTCAATTATAAGCGATGGGGCAATAGGGCACAGGGTTGCCGGGCAAAATTCGGAGCGCCAGCTCACACGCTCTGTGGACCGCGCTTCTTGTGTTCCTGGCACTTGGTCATGATGGCGGAGCGGAGGCGGGTACGGAGGTCGTCCGGCAATTCGTAGAGCTGGGAGTCGCGGTAAATCTCGATGGTCTTCTTGGTCGTGTCGCAGACCACATAGCAGTTGTGGCACCAGGAAAGATGATTCTCCAACTCGGCTTTCGTAGGCTCGTCGAGGACGCCGTCCAAATAGTTGGTCAGCTCGTGCAAAAACTCAGAACATTTCACTGGTCGCCATCTCCACTCTCACGTTTCTGGAAGAAACGCCCGAGGCGCTCACGAAGCTGCAGGCGCGCCCGCAACAATCGCGACTTTACCGCGGGAACGCTCAATTCCAGCGCCGCTGCGGTTTCTTCCGTCGAAAGTCCCTCAACATCTCTCAGCACAAACACCGTCCGGAAGCCCGGGGGGAGGCCCTGGATGGTCTTACTTAAAATCTCCCGCAACTCCGCCTGGTTGTACTGCTGCTCAGGATTCGGGCTCCAATCGGCGATCTCGCGAGGAAGAGAATCGTCTTCGGTTTTAATGTCTTCATCGAGTGAGACCGTACGTTCAGGCTTCCTGCGGCGCAGCTTCATCAACGCTTCGTTGACGGCGATGCGCACCAGCCAGGTGTAAAACTTTGACTGCTCCTGGAACTTCGCCAGGTTACCGTATGCCTTCAGGAAGGCTTCCTGCACCACATCTTCCGCATCCTCACGGTTCTGCGTGATGTGTTGCGCGATCCGAAAGACATTGCGGTCGTAGCGGCGAACCAACTCTTCAAAGGCTGAGTCGTCGCCCCGCTTGGCGGCCTGCACCAGTTTCAGCTCATCACTGACAGGCTCTTCTAGTTTGTTTTGGATGGCTCCCATTCTCTTGACGATGCACTATTTTGGTAACCGAGTGCGGCCCTGAAAAGTAACTGTTATTCTACTTGGTAACTATGGTATTTGCCCAATCGCATTCAAGTTTCGAATGGGAGCGGATGTAGGGTAGAGTCGAGCAAGAGGGGCGGGTACGCGGTCGAACACGTCCTTGCGTACTCTGGGGCGGTCGTCGAAGTGCCGTATAATCAGCAGTTAGGGCGGGCCTCGCGCGACGACGCGAGTAGAGGGATACGGTTCTCAGGCATGGTGGAGCAAAACCAAACACAAAACGAGGCGCGGCACGCTGAAATTCGGCAGAGCGTGGAGAGTGCCGTGGCACAAGCCCTGCACTCGCAGATGGCGCAACTGCAGTCGCAGATCGTGCAGCAGGTGCTTGATGCGTTGCCTATGACGAGCGAGACTCCCGCGGCGGCGGGTGAAAGTTCGGGCACGCTGGCGCGCGCGGTATCGAACATCCATGCGGGCTCGACGCAGAAAGAAATTCTACGCGCGCTGCTGGATACGGGGAGCGCGTACTGCTCACGCATTGCGCTGTTCGTGGTGAAGGCGGGGGCTGCGTCGGGATGGCAATCCCGCGGCTTCAGCGATGACGCGGCCGTCAAAGATTTTCCTCTCGATCTAAGCGCTGGCCCGGTGGAGCACACCTTCCAAAACCGGGTAGCAACGCCGGGCAATATCGCGGAGATGGGCGGACAATTCGGAAACCACTTCGGGAGCCCCGCGAACGAGCAAGTGCTGGTATTACCGCTGACACTCAAAGATAAAGTGGCAGCGCTGGTTTATGCCGACGGCGGGGAAAGCGGCAAACTGGATCCGGACGCTCTGGAGTTGCTGGTCATCGCCACCAGCGCCTGGTTGGAAGTCACATCGCTACGCAAGCACGCTCCAGCGAAGGACGAAGGCGAGGCTGGGGCCAGGGTCGAGATTCCAGCTGCGCCCGTGCAGACGGTTTCTTCGTTTCCCGATCCCTTCGCGGCCCATCCTCCCAAGCACGTACCTGCAAGCGTTCCCGCCGAACCGGAACCCGCGGCTGAAGTGGTGGAAGTAGCCTCGGCACACGCAGCCAGCGCAGCGGCGCCGGCCGCGGCCACGGATCCTCTGGCGGGATTGTCGCCGGAGGACGCCGATATGCATCGCAAGGCGCAACGATTCGCGCGCCTGCTGGTAGATGAAATTAAACTTTACAACCAAGCCAAAGTTGCGGAGGGGCGGCGCAACAAAGATCTTTACGATCGCCTGAAGGAAGATATTGACAAAAGCCGGGGAACGTTTCAGAAGCGGTATGGCAACACGGCAGCGGCAAGCGGTGACTATTTTCAGCACGAGTTGCTGCGCAGCCTGGCCGAGGACGATATTTCGATCATGGGTGCGAATTTCCGCCGCTAGATTTGCGGCAGGTTCTGGCAGTAGCGTGTCTTCGCGAAAAGCAAACGTAGTTCGATCAGGTTCGATGAAGTGGGGAGTGCTCGCCGTTCTGGCCCTCGGCTGCGGATTCCCCGGCGGTCTGCTTTCTATGGCAGGTGCGCTTCCGCGGTCTGCCGAAAATTCCCATCAAACTGAGGCCGGTACAACCCCCAGCAAGCCGGCTACTCAGAGCACGCCGAACGATAACACTTCCAACAAAACAAGCAAGCCTGCCCACAAGGCAACTGCCAAGAAGCCTGCGGTTGGAACAGCCAAGCGTCAACCCGTCAGCAGCCGGAAACGCCGGACGATTTCCCCGCGGGTGCAGCGCATGCGCCAGGCTTTTGTGGCTTCGGCCAGCTTGCGGCCGATGGCGCAACAGCTTCTGCAGGATCGCTCGCCGGCTGCCTATGCCGGAGTGGAAGCGTATGCGCGGGCCCATGCCAAAGAAGATGCGGGAGCGCTGGCCTGGCTGGTATTGGGTTACGCGTACGTGCTCGATCGAGACTTTGCTCACGCCATCGATCCGCTGAACCGCGCCAAGGTCCATGCCGGAGACCTGGGCGATTACGTCGCTTACTATCTGGGTACTTCGTACCTGCAGACCGGCCGCACGGCAGAAGCGATCGCGGCGCTGGCGGATTTCTCCAAGGCGCATCCGGATTCCCTGCTCGGTCGCGATGCCAAGGTAAGCTACGCCGCCGCGCTGATGCTCGAAGGGCAAGCGGCGCAGGCCGCGGCTTTATTGGAACAGGATAGGATGCCGGTACGATCGGATCTGGAGCTGGCACTGGGACGAGCCTATGCTGCAGCGGGCCAGACCGCGAAAGCAGCCGAAGTGCTGGAGAACATCTACTACACGATGCCAACCTCGGCCGAAGCCGAAGCGGCAAATGGCGAACTGAAGAAGCTGGCGTCGGTTCCGCCGCCGACTTTCACTCAGACGAAGACGCGGGCCGACGGATTGATGAGTCATCACCGTTATGCCGATGCGGCGGACGAATATCGCAGACTAGTAAACGAAGCGGGCGCGGTGAACCGGCCTCTGATCCAGCTTGCGCTGGCTGATGCGCTTCATCGCGGCGGGAAGGACCGCGACGCCAAGCTAGTGCTTGCTTTGCTGGGCGCTCAAAGCGGTGAAGAAAATGCGCAGCGTCTGTATCTGCTAGGCCAAATCGCCTTTGCCACCAGCGATAACGACACCTTCTACCGCACCGTGGATGAGTTGCGCCAGGCGGCCCCGACGAGTCCGTGGCTGGAGCAGGCATTGCTTTCCGCCGCCAACCTGCACCTTGTGCATCACGAGTACGACCAGGCGCTGGACGCTTTCCGGGAGGCGCAGCAACGTTTTCCCAACGGTTCGCGGGCGTCCTATGTGCACTGGAAGGCGGCATGGCTGACGCTGCGGCAGGGTCGCAACGAGGAAGCTAAGAAAGCCTTTGAAGAACAAATCGCGCTGTATCCCACCGGGGCGGAAACTCCCGCGGCGCTCTATTGGCGGGCGCGTCTGGCCGAGGAAGACAACCAGCCCATGATGGCCCGCGCATTCTACGAGAAGATTTCCGACCGCTATCGCAACTTCTATTACGCCGAACTA
>Ga0302325_10034162_pt1 | contig 10402 bp, 10 predicted proteins | sample Palsa_T0_2_FD_201948 | JGI IMG/M metagenome (GOLD analysis project Ga0302325, IMG submission 201948) | Peat permafrost microbial communities from Stordalen Mire near Abisko, Sweden - Palsa_T0_2 | ecosystem: Environmental > Terrestrial > Soil > Palsa > Peat permafrost | place: Sweden: Abisko...
GCCACGGAACCCAGCAAGGTCGTAGACCCGAGTTGGGGGATGTGGGAAGACGGGATGTACGCAGCTGCCCTCATAGCGGACGCTGTTTCCAGAGACCGGGGTCTCCTGGAGCTGATAAACTCTGAACCGTCCTGGCACTATAGGCAGGTCAACCTCCCGTTTTCGGTAGACCACCTGCGACTGGTGCAGCGAGTAGAGCATGAGTTCGGACAGTTCAAGATATCCGAGGTCAGGCAGCTCGATGGATTGAAGCTGGTGTTCAAGGACGGGTCGTGGATAATGTTCAGGGCGTCGGGCACCGAACCAAAGACTCGGATCTATTGTGAGTCTCGCGACCCTGTGAGGCTTGACGAACTGCTCGAGGTCGGAAAGTCGCTGCTGGAGGAACTTTCGATAGCGGGGTCAAAACCGCGCTGATTTTGTATGTCGTCCGAGATAACTAAGGCTGTCTCGAAAGCCCTCTCCGAAGGTTATCAGATAGACGGCGAGGCGTTCGAGTTGATCTCCAGGCTTCCTCCGGAAGTAGACATGGAGCTGCTGATCAACCACGTAATCGCGATGAAGGTAGAGAAGGGCGAGCGAATAGTAAGCAGGGCAGATGTCGAGCTGCTCATACCCAAGGAGATCTTCTCTCCGGAAGAGGTCGGCATGCGGCCGTTGGGCGAAGTGGGAGAGATAGAGGTCGTGAGCGACCCGACCACGCAGATCGCGCCGGCCGAGGCCGACATAGGCTTCAAGAAACTCTTCCAGGACAGATACTGGAGGCTGCTCGGGGTAGCCCGGAAGAGACCGGACGCCAAGAACATGGTAGGCGTCGACTCGGTGAAGGGTCAGAAGGTGGAGAAGGTCAAGATCGGCGGCCTGATTTCTTACAGGGACAGCAGACGCGGATACGTCGAACTGACCATCGACGACCCTACCGGGAGCGTCCGGATACAATGCAAGGACGAATGTGCCGACCTCGCCATGCGGATCCCTCTCGACAGCTTTGTCCTTGCCGAGGTCAGCAGGGGCCGTGGTGGCCAGCTCTTCGCGACGACCTTGAACATGCCAGACGTGCCGAGCCGGAAACCGGTCACGGCGTCGCATCGCGGTTACGCTGTGCTGTTGTCTGACCTGCATATCGGGAGCAAAATGTTCCTGCGCGATGACTTCCAGCGCTTCATCATGTGGCTCAACGGAAAGCTGGGCGACCTGGATATGGTCAGCCGGGTGAAGTATGTCGTGATAGCGGGAGATGTCATCGACGGCATCGGCGTATACCCCGGACAGGAAAACCAGCTCGTCGAGAAGGACTTGAAGCGGCAGTATACCCTTGCGGCTGAACTGATTTCCCAGATCCCGAAACACATCAAGGTTCTGGTCTCTCCTGGCAACCACGACCCTGTGAGACAGGCGCTACCCCAACCCGCTGTCTCGATGGACTTGGCGAGTGAGCTTTACGCCCTTGAGAATGTGAAAGGAGTGGGTAATCCCTCCTACGTCAAGCTGGACGGAGTCAACTTCCTCGTATATCACGGAAGGAGCTTGGATGATATCATTGCTACGATTCCGGGTCTTAGTTACAGCAGGCCGGGCGCTGCGATGCAGGTACTGCTGAAGGCGAGGCACCTCGCGCCGATGTATGGGAAGAGGACTGCGTTGTCTCCCGAGCTGAGGGACATGCTCGTCATAGACCCAGTGCCCGACGTGTTCCACTCAGGACACGTGCATGCGATTGACGTGCTTGAATACAGGGGTACCCTGGTGGTCAATTCCGGGACTTTCCAGGCGCAGACGCCGTTCCAGGCCAATATGGGAATGGAGCCTACGGTGTCGATAGCCCCGATAATTGACCTCTCAACGCTGGAGGTCACCAAGCGGAGCTTCACCAAACAGGTCTTCGGCGTCTAGACCAGCTCAAGCAACTGAGCGTCCTCTCCGATGACCCTGGCCAAGGTCTCGTTATCTACGAGGAGCTTGATTCGTTTCGTCCTGCCTCTCCGCCCTTTGCTGACCACGGTAGCGTCGACGAGGCCTAACACGTCGAGTTCTGCGACTATGCCACTTACTCTCCTCTGAGTCAGGACCTCCAGGCCGGTCTTCTTAGCGAGGTTGGTGTAAGCGAGATAGACCTCTCCCGTGCTGGTCCCACCGGGGAATTTAGAGGCGGCTACGATTATTATCTTTGCCTGTGTCGGGAGTGACTGTAACGCCTCTTTCACAGTGTCGCGTTCGACCTTGTCCGAGGCATTGCGGATGCTATCCTCGTCTACGCGCTGGCGACCTTCCCGCTCGGCGACCTCTCCGGCGACCCTCAGCAGGTCAATCGCTCTTCGCGCGTCGCCGTGCTCGGACCCCGCTAGAGCGGCGCAGAGGTTGATTGTAGATTCGGGTACGACTCCGGGCTTGAACGCCATCTTGGTCCTCTCAGCAAGGATAGAGCGTAGCTCTTCCGTGCTGTAGGGAGGGAACACGAGCTCTTCCTCGCCCAAACTGCTGAGCACTCGGGCCTCCAAGCTGTCTTTGAACCTCAGGTCGTTCGAGATCCCTATGATTGTCAGAAAGCCGGGTGCGGTCTCCTCCCCAGACCTTGTAAACTTGTACAGGGTGTCATCGTTCGTGTTGACGAGGTAATCGATCTCGTCTAAGACGAGTATGAGATGGATTTTGCTCTTCGAGATAGCATTGAAGATTCGGCCTACGACTTCTCCCAAGGAGAGACCCGTCTTGGGGATCGTCTGGTCTCCGTCGATAGGAAGCGCGTCAGCGATGGCTTTGAGGGTCAAGTATTCTGTTCCTGCCAGTCTGCAATTAACATACGCAGTCAGAATGTGCTTTGTGTCGTCTTGGTCTAGAAGTTGGCCGATGACGCGTTTTGCTACAGCCGTCTTGCCAGTCCCAGTTTTGCCATAAAGAAGCAGATTGGAGGGTTTTGACCCTAAGAGCGCAGGCGCGAGGACCTGTGCGATGTTCGTAGACTGCGCCTCTCTGAAAGGAAGACGGTCCGGGACGAACTCGGTAGAGAGAGCATTCCTATCCTGGAATAGGGCCCTTCCCTTCTTGGTCTTGCTGAAGATGGTATCTACCGCGTCCGCCATAATAATACAGTGGAAACACTGGTTAGATAAGTTATTGCCCGGTGGAGTTGATTTCTAGCCGTACCCCGTGAAGAATGGTTTCTTCCAGAAGACCTTCACGTTGTGACCCTGGTCATCGCACCTGACGTAGGTTATCTTGTAGTCCACTGTGGGTGACGGTTCGCTCAGGCTCCAGGACCTGTACTCGTGCTCACTGGGAGGGGTGAGTTCAACCCTTCCTCCGCATAGGGGACAACCTGTATGCTGGTGCTGATTGTGATTGCTCATCGTCACGGTCGGATGTCGGGTGGAAAACGGCATGGAATTTAGAGCCTTCGGCTGCTGGTGTACTTTCGCGGCAGAAGTTGAGGAACGCTTTTACGTTTGGTACTCTGAAATCAGTTCATGAGCAAACCTGGAGATTTCAACGTACATACGATTGCGGAGTTCCGAAAGAACCGTGGAAAGGTCGGAGGGTACTTTGAAGGAGCGCCGTTGCTGTTGCTCCATACCGTCGGGAAACGCAGTGGCAAGCCAAGCGTCAGCCCGGTAATGTATCTGAAAGAGGGTCAACGCTACTTCGTGTTCGGGTCGAAGGGTGGCGCTGACAGTCACCCAGACTGGTACTACAACATCAAGGCGCATCCTGACATGAAGGTCGAAGTCGGCGACGAGACGATAGATGTCCACGCTGAAGAGGTCACCGGCAGCGAACGCGATGCGGTATACAAGCGACAGGCCACCCTGTATCCTACCTTCGCCGAATATGAACGGAAGACGAAGAGGAAGATCCCGGTCATAGCGCTGACCAGGAAGAAGTAACTCCTGACGGCTAGTCTCTGGACAAGCGCGTAAGCTCCAGGATTGACCGGGCCAGCTCAGCGGGTCTTGTGATCATGGGCCAGTGCCCCGATTCCAGGACCCTGTGCGGCCCATCGAGCTTCTCCTTCAGGATTTCTTCTACGCTGTCACCGCCGCTGGTGCAGAGGATGTACGCCTTCTTCATGGAGTCATATTTCTCGGACAGAGCCACTGGGTCGCCGGCGTACTTCATGAGCCATGGTGTAACTTTTGAGAGCATCCATTCCCGGTCTTGGCCCCTGACGTCACTACCTGTGTTTCGAAGGATCTCTTCGGTGAGGGGGATCCTCCATCCGTCTTCCAGAGTCGGCCAACCCTCCGAACTGAAATCTCCTTGTGGCGTCCGCACCTTTGCTGGCCTGTACGCGTCGACGAAGAGCAGACATGCTATTCGCTCGGGTATCCTGTCTGCGACCCCGGCGACGACCTTGCCGGCGAAGCTGTGCCCGACAAGTACCACATCTTCGAGCCCCTCGTAAAGAATTGAGTTGGTGACATCCTGTATCGCTGTCTCAGTCCCTACTAGAGGTGACGCCAGATGGACTCTGTCTCCCATTCCGGTGAGCGTCAAGGGATATGTCGAGTTGCCTTCGCGCTCGAGCAGCGGAACTACGCGCTGCCATGCCCAGGCTCCGAGCCAAGCCCCCGGGACCAGCACGAACGTCTCCTCCTTTGGCACGCCGATTCAAATTGCGTCGCTGAATATAAATTGCGGAGGACGGTCTCGTCAGGTTCTGCCGTCATCGACTACAGCTATGACCACGTTTCCTGTCTTCCGCCCCGAGTCGACATACCTGTGAGCGTCTACGATTTGCTCCAATGGGTAGCGCCGGTCTATTATCGATTTAATCTTCCCTGCTTCTATGAGTTTCCTGAGGGAGGTCAGGTCTTCGGTCTTGTATGACATCGTCCCTCCCATCGCTCTCTTGCCACTCCCCCTCGAGCTCAACTTCGCGCGTACCTGTTGTGAGAGCCCTGGATTGCCCATGAGATAGAGCCCGTTTTCCTTCAGGGACTTGATGCACCTTGACGGCGAGCTCTTGCCTACCACGTCGAAGATGACATCGTAGGTCTCCCCGTTTTCGGTAAAATCCTCTTTGGAGTAATCGATCACCTTGTCTGCACCGATGGAACGTACCATACCTAGTTTTTCCGTGCTATCCACCCCGGTCACCTCAGCTCCGCGTGACTTGGCCAGTTGTACCGCGATAGTGCCTATGCTTCCTGCGGCACCAATGATCAGAACCTTCTTTCCGCTCTGGATGTCAGCTTTTTCAAGGAAATAGAATGCGTGAAGTCCACCGAGAGGGACGGCGGCGGCTTCCTCGTAGGTCATGTTGGTAGGTTTTGCCGCCATGAGCCCTTTTTCGGGAAGGCAGGTGTACTCAGCATAGGCGCCGAGGTGGAAACCAGTAAGCGCATAGACCTGGTCGCCTTTTTTGAACACTCTTACGCCCTTGCCCACCGCCTCGACTTCTCCCGCCAGCTCCTGCCCCAGGATTCGCTTTCTTGGTCCCCTGAAGCCAAACCCTATTCGTACGGGGATTTGTAATAACAAAGGGAGTTTGAGACTTCGCAGCTCGCAGTCCCCCCGTGATGCAGTCGTCGCATGGATTCTTATCAGTACTTCGTTATCTTTGGGGGTGGGTTTCTCTACGTCTTTGACCTGAAGGACTTCGGGAGGCCCATATTTCGTGCATATGATCGCTTTCATTCGTGGTCCCCGTACTCATCGAGCGATTAGTCCTGAGCTTACTCGCTGAGTGAACTGTCTGTGGTCCGTAGCCTTCCTACTATGACCTTCATCATGCCGAGCGCAATTTCCGGGTCCCCAGTAACGACACCCGCGAACGCCCAAGAAGATAGGGTGAATGTCGTGGTCGGCGTCAGGGCTACCACATCGGCCGAGCGTGGCTGGTTGTCTATGAGGCTCATCTCTCCAAATACGTCCCCTGAGGAAAGCGTGGAGAGGACTTTCTTCTTCTTGCGGACCTCCGCCTTTCCATCGATTATCAGGTAGAACCCTACGCCCGTCTCTCCCTCTTTGATAATCGTGGTTCCGGCCTCGAACTTGCGCTCCATCCCACTCTTCGAGATTTTCGAGAGTTGCTTCTGAGACAGTCCTGAGAAAAGCGACGCCTTACCTATCATCTTCGCAAGCCTCTCCTCGGAAGCCTTCGACAACAGTACCTTGCTGAACGTGAGTCGATTTAAGGTATTCGTCACAGAAAAATATCAGTGGTGAGGTGGAGTCCGCTACTGCGAGATACCTACCTTTTGGCAGAAATCCCCAAAGCGACGATCCCTACGCATATCTGCGTAGAGAGGGTCGGTCTTTATTCCCGACGGCCAAGAGTGGGTCTCTGCCTGCAGCATCAGGGCTTTGAACGCCTCGTCGAGATTGCCGAGCGCAGCGTGGATGAACAGTTCAGCGCGCCCGTGTACCCTGACAGACTTGTCGCTTGCTAGGATCTTGTTCAATACATCTTCGGCCTGCTTCCTCTTTCCGGCCAAAGCGAAAAGAAGGCTCTGCGAGACGTCAATCATGGGGTCGTCAGGGCCCACGTCACGCGCTGCGTCCACCATCCTCTGAGCTTCCTCGAAATCCTTTCTCTCCATGTAATAGTCAGCTGAACACAGATAGGTTTTGGGCTCCTTGGGGTCCAGCTCCCTCATCCTCGCGAGGACTTCTTGTGCCAACTCATAGTCTCCAGTCCATGTCGCAGCGGATGCTAGCGCCTCGCCAGCCGCGAAGGAAAGAGGGTCGAGCTCGTAGCCCTTCTTGTACATGGCCAATGAATGCTGGGGGCTGCCCATGATGTCTTCCAGCGTACCGAGGGACATGTATGCCTCCGACAGGTTTGGGTTGATGCGAACGGCCGCCGTGGCCTCGGCGAGGGCCGCGTCAAAGTGGTCGAGTAAGGCATCGGCGCCTGCCATCGCCGAATGTGCTTCTGCCAGCCCCGGGTCGAGCTCCAAGGCTCTTGCCGCGGCGGCTCCAGCGGCATTGGCCGCGGTTGCAAAATCCTCATACCCACTCATGGCCGTCATACGCCACGCGTCCGCGAGCCCTGCATGTGCACGCGCGAATCCCGCGTCCTTGGTTATGGCGCGCTGCAGGAGCGTCAACATTTCCCTCTCGCTGGCCTCGCTGACGTAGTGGGAGAGCTGTATCGCCCTAAGGTACAACGTATATGCCTCGATGCTATTGGTGTCCCTGTGAGGTTCTTCAGAGAAGAAGCCTGCCGAGAGCGCAGCCGCTACTTTCGAAGCTACGTCGCTCTGTATCGCGAAGATGTCGTCAAGCCTGCTGTCGTAGTTCGACGACCATAGGTGCTCCTCAGTGTGGGGGTCGATCAGCTGCACCGAAACCCTGATTCTGTCGCCTGCTTTCCTGACACTCCCCTCGATTATCGACCCAACCTTCAGCTCCGCCGCAATCTCAGAGACCTTCTTCTCCTTCTTCCTGTAGTTCATGACGGAGGTTCTGGCGATGACCTTCAGGCCCTTTACTTGGGACAGCTTCGCGATGAGCTCCTCGGTGAGGCCGTCGGCGAAGTACTCGTCGTTCGGGTCAGGGCTTATGTTGACAAACGGAAGGACGGCCAGCCGGTCCTTCGGCGCTGATTTCTTTTCGGCAGACGCACGGCTTCCGGTCAGCTTAATGCTGTAGATACCAACGGGAAGATCGACGTTCTTCAGGCTGACGTCTCCCATCCTATCGATTTCAAGCGGAGTCTTGTTCCTTATCTGGTCAAAGACCTGCTGGGAGATGCATATGCCTCCTGGCTCGGCCAGTGGTTCGATCCTTGAGGCAACGTTGACGGCGTCGCCGTATATGTCGTCCGCCTGCTTTACCACGTCGCCGATGTGAATCCCGATGCGCAACTCTAGTCTCTTTGAGGGTGCGGCTGCCGTGTTGCGCTCGGCCATCTTCCTCTGCATCTCGACCGCGCACATCACCGCCTGGAGCGCGCTCTTGAACTCCACCAAGAAGGCATCTCCCATTGTCTTGACCTCGGTGCCGCCATAGGCAACGAATATGGGACGGAGCACCCGCTGGTGCTCATGGAGCAGTTCTAGCGCGAGAGACTCATCCGTTTGTGAGAGATGGGTGTACCCTACGATGTCGGTGAACATGATGGCTGCAAGCCTCCTCTCGCTATGTGCCAAGCGGCTTCGTTCTGACCTTATTCGGTTCAGATAAAATTCTTTGTGGGTTGAAGCGACATACTCATTTGATGAAATGGGAGATTTCCCAGAGGTTACCCTCTGGGTCCTCGAAGTATGCGATTCTCTGACCCCAAGGATGGGTCGTAGGCGGCTTGACGAAATGGACGCCTTTCGCTTGCAGCTCCCCGTATTCCTTGTCCACGTCTTCGACGAAGACGGCAAAATACGTCCGGTGAATCGTGTCCTCGTCGGGTCTGACCTGAGCCTCGGAGATCAGCTTGCTGGCGCTTTCCATCTTCAGAAGCCCCACGCCTGGCCCGCTCATCTTTTCGAAGACAAGATAGGCAAAATCGTCTTGCTTGTCCTTGAGTTGCAGTCCAAGCTTGTCGCGGTAGAACGAGATACATTTCTCGAGGTCTCTCACTGGCAGGACGTACGCGTTGAGATGGTCGATCATGAGTTACCGTATCCCAGTCTTCGGCTCACTTAATCTATTCGTCCTCCATGCCACTAGGATTCTAATTTCCAGAGGAATTCGCGAACTTACGCCTGGCATATCGCGACTGGAGGTAACCCTGGAGAACTATTGAGATGAAAGCGACCCCCAATACGACCGTACGGATGAGGTCCACGTCTTCCAGGGTGGCAGGAAGGGACGCTGCAAGGACTATCGAAACAGCTCCTCTGATCCCTCCCAAAGTGGCAGCGACCTTCCATGAATTCGGAATCTTTACGCGATCGACCTTGACGAACCCAAGGATCGAGTACACCGAAATCCATCGCGCCGCAAGGACGGCGATGAACGCTATCGTTATGGGGGCTATGAAGGTGATTATCTGGGCGAGGTCCGTTGCCAGTCCTATCGTGAGGAACGCTATGGAGTTCGCCAGGAACGCCAAGATTCTCCAGAAATTCCTGAGGATATCCCGGTGCCTCTTGGTCTCCTCGGTGGCCCAGATTACCCCGTAGCTTATTCCGGTTATCGAGACGGCCACCAGACCCGACACGCCGATGGCCTCTGCGACAGAATATGACCCATAGACGGCCGCCAGCGTCAGGACTGATTCTGCGATTGGGTCGTTGAGGAGCTTCAGGAGGAACTTTGAGGCCACCGCGACGCAGAGCCCGACCAGCACGCCGCCCCCGAATATCCAGAGGAAGTCCACCACCGCTGAGGAGAGGGAGAGGGTGGACGAGGACATGGACGCCAAGATGAAGGCGAATATGGTGATGCCCATGGCATCGTTGAATCCCGACTCTGTCTCCATCATCCTAGCGAGCTTGTGCGGGACCTTCACTCTCTTGAAGACCTCCAGGACCGTCGCGGTGTCTGTGGGGGAGATCAGTGCGGCAAACAGGAAGGAGGGATAGAACTCCAGACCGATGACCTTCCACAGGAAAAGTCCGGTCACGAGAGTTGCTATCACGACGCCGAATGTGGCAAGCGAGAGTGCGGCCCTCGCCACCGCCCTGAAGTCGCTGGAGCTGATGTCCATCATGCTCTCGAAGAGCAGTGGGGGAAGCACTATCCCGACGAATAGCCCTCCGGTGACGAGCTGATCATACACTACGTTGAACCCGGCCAGCGAAGAGATGGAGAAAGCTGCCAGCAGGATACCCGAGGAGACGAGGACGAGCGTGTATGGCTGTCTAAGTCTCTGGGAGACGATGAACGCGAGGAGCATTATCGCAAGGAAGATTGTGATTATGATTTCAGCCGAGGGCACGAACTTGTAGAACAGTGCGCTTGCGGTTCTTATTCGTTTTGTCTATCTAGGTGCGCGATGAGCCTCCGAGTACAGGCACGCGTAGCGCCGTCCTAGCTTTTGGCTACGCGTTCTTTTTCTTTGAGTTCGGTCCATTCATATCCGCAGTGCTTGCACTTGAAGCGATATTCGTAGGTCAGGTCGTCTACTTTGACCTCGTTTCCCTTTGACCCTGACATGGGCACCACTCCCACGGGGTTCAGGTACTCCAGGAATTCCTCCACCCTCTCGGCTGGTGTGTTCTTGATGTCCTCGGCTTTTTCGTCGTCGATCAGTACTTTGTTTTCCTCGGTAACTACGCTGAACAGGTGATGACAGTTGGGGCACTCTATCTTCCACATGTCGTTGCTGTCACTAACATAACGCGTGATTTATGGCTTTACAGCGTGGTTCGTCCGGACTCTGCTTCCTGCCCGGATTATTTCACGACCAGTACTTTCACAATGGAGTGGGCTACTACGCCTTCCGAGACGCTGCCAAGGAGAAGCCTGCCGCCAGCGCTCAGCCCGCGCGAGCCTATCACTATGAGGTCGGCTCCTTCTT
>Ga0302325_10034164_pt1 | contig 10401 bp, 8 predicted proteins | sample Palsa_T0_2_FD_201948 | JGI IMG/M metagenome (GOLD analysis project Ga0302325, IMG submission 201948) | Peat permafrost microbial communities from Stordalen Mire near Abisko, Sweden - Palsa_T0_2 | ecosystem: Environmental > Terrestrial > Soil > Palsa > Peat permafrost | place: Sweden: Abisko...
TTTCCCACAATAGGAAATTATCGGACTCACGGTGCTCTCCGTGGCCGTCGAGGGTCCGCAGACGGACACACAACGGCCGCTCGTCGCGGCTGGGCAGCCGGTAGATGATGCCCCACATCGGACCTTCACGCCGATGGCTTCGAACGGCTCACTTGGGTGGATTTTCTGCCCTTCCCGATTTGGCCGGCCTGCGATGCCCACGGCTCCAAAGCGGTCATCGGCGGCCTGGACCCACAACACCCAACACTGCCCTGTTTAAAGCCCGGCGCTGGTAGCTCAACGGGCAGAGGTCTATCGTCATCCATGAGGGGTGCCGTTCCTCAGCGCGGAGGATCACCGCATGGACGTTGCAGCGTGGCTGCGCGGGCTTGCGCTCGAACAATACGCGCCAGCATTTCGCGACAATGATGTCGATTGTGAAGTGCTGCCGGAGCTGACAGCCGACGACTTGATCGGCTTGGGCGTAACCTCGATCGGTCATCGCCGCAAACTGCTTGCGGCGATCGCAGTCCTGAAATCCGAGACAGCATCGACCTTGGTCGCCGATGCCTCGGATGGACCGAGCCCGACGCTGGCTTCGGCCTCCGCCGCACGATCTACCGATGCCGAACGTCGGCAGCTGACCGTCATGTTCTGCGATCTCGTCGGCTCGACCACCCTTTCGACCCGGCTCGATCCCGAGGAAATGAGCAACGTCCTCGGCGCGTTTCAAAAGGCTTGCGTCAACGCTGTAATCGGGTTTGGCGGCTCGGTCGCCAAGTATATGGGTGATGGAGCGCTCGTCTATTTTGGCTATCCGGAAGCCCATGAAGACGACGCCGAGCGGGCCGTCCGCGCCGGGCTTGCACTGATCGACGCGATGGCCGCGATGCACCTATCCGTTCCGGTACGCCCGCAGGTTAGAGTCGGCATTGCTACTGGCCTGGTGGTGGTAGGCGAGCTGATCGGAGAAGGCAGCGCACAGGAACGCGTCGCTGTCGGAGAGACATTGAACCTGGCCGCACGGATTCAGGCTGTCGCATCTCCCGATTCCGTTGTGGTGTCAGAATTAACCCACCGTCTCGCCGGTGCTGCCTTCGAGTACGAGGAACTCGGGCAGCACGAACTCAAGGGCATCCCTGATCCGGCAAGCTTGTGGTGCGTCGCGGGCGAGAGCTCGGCTCTGGGACGCTTCCAGAGCAGAGTTGTCGGTGGCCTGACCCCGCTGGTCGGTCGTGCCGAGGAGATCGCGCTACTCCGGCGCCGATGGGACCAGGCGAAGGAGGGCGATGGCCAGCTCATCCTTCTCGCGGCGCCCGCCGGTTTCGGCAAGTCGCGCATGACGCAAGCATTCCGGGAGCATCTCGACGATCCCTCCGTGACTTGCTTGCAATACTTCGGCTCTCCTTTTCACGTGAACAGTGCGTTTTATCCGTTCATTAGGCAGCTCGAATGGGCCGCCGGAATCGTCCGGACGGATACCGGCCCCGGAAAGCTCGACAAGCTGGAAGCCGTTTTGCTGGGCTCCGGGGAAGGCAAAGCCCAAGCTGCCACGCTCGTGGCCGATCTGTTGTCGATTCCGTTCGGCGAACGCTATCCGCCGCTGCAGCTCACCGAGGCAGTCCAAAAACAACGGACCATGGAGGTGCTGGAGGAGCAGCTGGTTCACCTGTCGCGGCAAAACCCCGTGCTGGTTCTTTTTGAAGACACCCACTGGATCGATCCAACCTCCATCGAGTTGATGGATCGGATTATTCGCAGAGTGGCGGACCTGCCGGTAACGATCATTGTGACCTATCGGCCTGAGTTCACCCCGCCCTGGCTGGACCTTGGCCACGTTACGATGCTGAAGCTAAACCACTTGGGGCGAAGCCAAGTGGTCGACCTCATTTGCAAGACCGCAGGCGGCAAGACGCTGCCGGAGGCGATTGTCGACCAAATCGCGACGAAGTCGCAGGGTGTTCCGCTGTTTATCGAGGAGATCACGCGGGCGATCCTGGAGTCGGGCGATCTTGAGGAAGAAGGCGAGCGTTACGTCCTGCGACAATCGATCCGGGACTTCGCCATTCCCTCTACCTTGCAGGACTCCTTGATCGCGCGCCTGGACCGCCTTGGCGTGGCCAAAGATGTCGCGCTCACCGCATCGATAATCGGTCGGGAGTTCACATACGAACTCCTTGAAGCCGTGGCGCGGGTGTCGCAGGCGACGCTGCTTGAAGGGCTTGAACAGCTCGTCCGGTCCGACCTGCTGGGGCAGCAGGGCGCACCACCGCAGTCGCGCTACATCTTCAAGCATGCGCTGATCCGCGACGCGGCCTTTCAGTGCGTTTTGAACGCACGGAGGCGAGAGTTGCACCAACGCATCGCGGAAGTCCTCGCGGACCGGTTTCCCGAAGTTGCCGAGACCGAGCCGGAACTGCTGGCACATCACTATACCGAAGCAAATTTGGCTGACCATGCGCTGAGGTACTGGCGCCAAGCCGCCGAGCGAGCGGCGGCCCGTTTGGCTTACATCGAGGCGCTCGGCCACGTCGAGCGGGCGATGAAGCTCGTCGCCACCCTGCCTGAAGGCACGGAAAGGGCTGAATGGGAGCTTATTTTTCTGGTCATTGAAGGGCCCTCGCGGATGGCGTTGGACGGTTGGGACAGCCCGCCAGCGAAACTGCTCTACGAGGAGGCAAGGGCGGCTGCCGAAAGATTGGGGCGCCCGGCGGAAGTGTTCCGATCGGTCTGGGGCCTGTGGATGGGAGCGCACAGCAGCGGTCAGCACGCGCGAGCCCACGAACTACTCCAGGAAATCTATGCCCTGCAGAAACAAACCAACGAACTGGAATATGTCGTTCAGGCCCATCACGCCGGCGGTTCCCAGATGGTGGCGGAGGGCGAGCCGCGTGCGGCGCTCTTCCATATCGATCAATTGCTTTCGAACTATCGGATCGATGTCCACGGCAACCTTGCGCTGACCTATGGTGCCCATGACCCGGGGTGCTGTTCCCTGGGCATGCGCGCCTTGAGCCTGATGATGCTCGGCCAGCTCGATCAGGTCGACGGCGCACTCAGAGAGGCCCTCGATCTCGGAAATCATCTCGATCACAAACCCAGCCTCTCGCAGGCACACATGTTCTGCGCGGAAACTTTCATCGTCTTGAACCGTCCGGAAGAGGCAGAAGGGCATCTCGATCTTTGCGTCGCGCTCGCCGAGAAATACTCGCTGGCGAACTACCTTATCCCAGCCAAGATCATGCAGGGCTGGGTCCTGGTGCTGCGAGGCGAGGTTGAGGTCGGGGTCCAGCAGGCGGAAGCCGCACTCGAGACCCTGAAGTCGTTTCCCTCGCGTCGTTTCCACCTGCCGATCAGAATCGGCATTGTCGGCCTAACGAAGGCGGCCGCGGGCGACGTCAATGGCGCGCTCTCCCTTTTTGAATCCGCGGTCGAATCGGCATCGATCACGGGCGAGCGGTGGTACGAACCGGAATTGCTTCGCTTCAAGGCTGAGATGCTGCTCGCCCAGCCAGAGCAACGCGCGGATGAAGCCGAACAATGCCTGAAGGCGGCCATCGCGCTCGCGCAGCGGCAGGAGGCCAAGTTCTGGGAGCTGAGAGCAGCAACCTCGCTCGCCAAACTCTGGGCGAATCAAGGGCGGCGTGAGGAAGGACGTGATCTTCTGGCGCCTGTCCACGGCTGCTTCACCGAGGGGCTCAACACCGTCGATCTCAAAGACGCGAAAGCACTGCTCGACGAACTGGCGTGAGCTAGTGATTACGGTGACCGCTAGTCTGGTGCGAATGTCCCGATCGACTGCCTGTGTGGCCGGGAATGGCTCCTAAGGGTCGAACTCGGTCGGCAGATCGTCGATCGACGAAGGTCGGCTAACGGCGCGAAGGCGTCGTCGAGCACCCGACGGGGGTTAGCCCGCTATCAAATCCACAGCTGCCGTTGAGCGGGTTCGTTGCGCGAGCATCGCGACTGCTTTCAGAATGCCGTGTGTGGACGCTTATGCGGCGACCACGTGATTTCGCAAACAACACCGTTGGGTTTCAGACCCGCAACGACGATATCCGCCTCGGCCTTGCCGAGACGACCGATCAGGTTGAGCGCTTCACGGTGCGTGACGATCATGTGATCGAATCGAGTGCCGGCGTCTTTGTCGAGAACCGCACCAAATGGCTCGATTATCTGCGTACCGTCGCGGGGATGCGCGAGGACATCTTTTACGGCTCGGACGACAGCACGCTCGCCGCCAATTCCGGCTCGCTGGTCAGGCAGATGAACAGCCCGAAAGGCAGCCTGATTCTCGGCCCGTGGCATGACACCGAGTGGTACGCGAGCGCCGGCCAAGGCTTTCACAGCAACGATTTTCGCGGCGCAGTGACCTCGGTCGACGCGCTCGCGACCGAGATCAACCAGCAGCAGGGCAACAGCACGGTCGTATCGCAAGGCAAAACGCCGCTCTTGACCAAGGCGAGCGGGTACGAAACCGGGTTTCGCACTGAGATCGTGCCGGGTTTGAAGGCGACGGCGGCCCTGTTTGTGCTCGATCTTGCGGGAATTATGGAGTTGACTGCACGTTTCTGACGGGTTATCTTCTGCATCAAGGAGATAGGCCATGCAGCTACCCATCGAACCATCCCATCCCTGCTACCACGACGATGAGGCTGCGCGCGCTCAACTGGAAACCATCCGTTGGCCCGATGGCCCGTTCTGTCCCTACTGCGGCAGCTTCGACCGGGTAAGGCCGACCGTAACGCCAAACAAGGCAAAGGGCGGCGGCTGGCATCGCTGCCAGGACTGCCGCCGTAACTTCACGGTCCGCGTCGGCAGCATCTTCCATCGTTCCCATGTGCCGCTGCACAAATGGCTAATCGCGTTCCGTCTCGTGGCCGGGTCGAAAAAGGGTATCTCCGCGCACCAGCTACACCGCCATCTGCACGTCGATTACAAAACGGCGTGGTTCCTAGAACATCGCATCCGCGAGTGCATGGACGAGGACGACAGCGGCCCGCTCGGCGGCGAAGGCAAGGTAGTGGAGGCGGACGAGTCGTTTTTGAACAAGCAGCGCGGTCGTGGCGTTTGGGAATTCTCCAACGTGGAGCAGCGCTGGACCAAGCGACGGGATCGCCGTTCGGTTCCTGTCTTTGCACTGGTAGAGCGCGGCGGCAAAGCCCGCGCCATGCCAATCAAGGACACAACGTCTGCCGAACTGCGGCGCGCCCTTAAGACCCATGCCGACACCAAGAGCGCACTAATGACTGACGAGTGGCAGGCATACCAGCGGCCAGCCCGCGAATTCGCCAGCCACGAAACCGTCAACCACTCAATCGAGGAATGGGTGCGCGGCGCGGCGCACACGAACACGGTCGAAGGCTTCTTTGCCGTGTTCAAGCGCGGGATGCGAGGTGTCTACCAGCATTGCAGCGAGAAACATTTGGCCCGCTACCTACACGAATTTGCGTTTAGGTATTCGCACCGCTCAGCGCTCGGCGTTGAAGATGCGGAGCGGACGACGCTCGCGATCAAAGGCGCGACTGGCAAGCGGCTTCTGTACCGGCAACCTCATAGCGCAGCCTGAAAAACCAGTGCCGCCCGCACCACTGGCGCTACCGGGTGCGGATTACCGCGAGCCGATGCAGCTTGAGCTTCCGTTGTAAACAGGGTCAAAGGTCTTTACTGCCTGGACTGCGCATGTTGTAGCCCGACCCAGCGCGGAAGGCGGGAATGATCTCGTTCATATCGCCCTTTGGTGCCTCGGCCGGAGGCGGTGCGGCCTTGAAAGCTTGACGATACGGTTCCGTGAGGTAATCCATAAAATCACCGAGAGCGCTGGCGGGATGCGCTAGCGTCGTATTATTGAAGGCGGGATTGTCAGGCATAGGGGCATTCCTTTGAACTGGAAACGCGGCTTCTTCCGGCTCTGGGTGCTCGGCACCGCCCTTTGGTTGGCAATCTTTTTGTTCGCGGAATGGAGTAGCATAGCCGCCCCAGTCTATCCGCCCGGCGTCGAACAGCCGCGATCACATCTCTCACCGACGCCGCCAGGATTTCCGCCAGCACGCGAATTCGGGCCGCTCGCTAAGTGGCAACAAATGCCGATCGTCGATCCACCAAAGGAGTGGACCCCAGAAGAATTTAAAGCCGACTCCAAACCATCGCAGAGTTGGACCTTTGAAGAAGCTAGCAAACCATCATCCCCAACCGCGGAACCGGCGACTCTGATCGTGATCCTCGGGAGGCTTGCCAATATCGTATGGCGGCTGATGATACCGCCCGCGATCCTTCTCGCAATCGCCTGGGCATTCGCAGGCTTTGCGGGATCGAAAGCTAGACCTTCGGCTTAGGTTTTCGTTTCGCAGCCGCGCTCGTGACCGGCTTATGTGGCGGCGCCGATGAGGGGTTTTTGCCGTGCGGCTGCGGCGGCATACTGAGCGCTCTCCGCAGGCCGCGCTCCATGCGCCTAGCCGTTTCTTCTGGGCTGTATTGGTCGTCCACGCTTTCTTGCTTCATCACGGTAGCCAGCTATGAGACGGACTGCTCCCCGTCACGTGACCGGAAGACGCGAAGCAGACGTTCGCAAAAATCTGAGCGGCGAGCAACTGGAATGGATCGGGTCCGTAGCGATAGCGTGGAACGAGCTAGAAATTCTAATCGATTTCGCGATGGCAAATGGCCTCGGCGTGCGCGCGCCTTTGTGGGATGAACTGACAACACGGATAAACGGAATTGAAGGAAAATTACAACTTGTTCGCAAATCTTTGGCATTGCTTCCAGAGATCGAAGAACAGACTGTCTCGCTAATCACAAACACATTAGATGCAGCGACAGAATGCAAGAAATACCGGGATGGCGTAATACACGCTCGCGTTTTCGATGCGCCAACGGGCATCGGCGTTCTTATGCAACGGCGGGCGAAATCAGAGCATGTTCTTTTGACGGTTGAGGCACTGAGGGGCCTATATGATCGCTTGGTCTTGCTTCGTCACGAAATGGGCGCGATCGTTCTAATGCTTCACGGTCTCACGATTTACCGCTCGCGCAGCGCCAGGACCGATGCATCGAAAAAACGCGCCGAAGAAGCAGCTCTAGGGTATGCGTCTCAACTCCGAGAACATCAGATGAATCGACGATCTCTCCCGCCGCTTCCACAATTTCCGGAGTTACCCCCAGAGCCTCAAGAGACGGAAGGGATTCCGTCAGAATAGCGCCCTCCGTCTCTGCGCCGGCCTGTCGGTCGGGATCATGGGGGCGCGACGGCCGTGCAGTCAACTCCATAATTCCCGATCTTGCCAGCGAGTCCACCTTCGACGGTGACGAGGCTGAGACGACGCCGGGTCGGCCGAGCGCCCGCCACGGCGTCGAAGTGAGCGCCGATTATCGAGCGTTCGACTGGCTGGCTTTCAACGGCAGTTTCGCCTTCACGCACGCTCGCTACACCGACCACGATTATGGCGCTGCCGACACCGAGCCGGGGCATCCCGGCAATTACATCCCCGGCGCGGCGAAGATCATCGCCTCGGGCAGCGGCCGCCTCGCTGACTTTGATCCGTGGTCAGCCGAGCTGCGCTTCCGCTTTTTCGGCCGCTGGCCGCTGATCGAGGACAACAGCGTCACCTCACAGCCGACCGCCGTTTTCGATGCACAAATCGGCTACAAAATTACCGAGCAGATGCGGCTCCGGCTCGACATCTTTAATCTGCTAAACTCAAAGGCGCACGACATTGATTACTTCTATCCGTCGCAGCTCGCTAACGAGAGCGCGCCATTCTACGACGTGCATTATCATCCGATCGAGCCGCTCTCGGCACGAGTAACCCTGAGTTTTACTTTCTGAAAAGAACACCGATCTTCGATCGATTAATTCTCCTGACTGCGCTGGATCGCTCGACGGATCGCTGACGTCACGCTGTCCTGCAACGAAAGAACACACTCAGGCGCGATGCCGACCGAACCGCGCGACACGCTGGGAATTATCCTAAAGGTGCGCGGCGATGGTGCTGAAGGTGCTCTTGAGGTTTGAGCCGACGGTGCCCATCACGGTCACGGCGGCAACGGCGATCAATGCGGCAATTAGACCGTACTCGACCGCAGTCGCTCCTCGATCGTCTTTGAGTAGCCTGGCAAGAAGGGCACACATGTTCAGCGCACTCGCAGTGACCTTGCTGATGATATCGGCGCCCTGTTTTAAGAAGTGATTACAGCCGGCCAATCAGCGTTACCGATACACTCAGCAGCCACGGCAGGCCCAGGGTCAGAACGGCAACGCTCGCAGCGATCATGAGGCGCTTTATTGCATTGCCCCGCACGGCCGCCAAATCCGCTACTCCTGCACACCCGAGTTTCTACTCGGGAGCGATCTCGCCCGAGCCGCCAAATTCCTTCGGGAAATCCTTCAGCTTGGGAAGGCCGTCCCGCATGGGCAGTACCGTCTCGGCATAGTTGACGTGCACGCCAGGGCTGAATGTGAGCGTCGGTAACGTCGCGGCAAAGACGTCGACCAGTCCCAGCGTCGGATGGTTGGTCATGAGGTGACCGCCGCACTTAGAGCAGTACTGCCGCTGGCTTATTTCCGTCTTCTGAAACGTGGCGACATGCTCGGCCCCCGTCGTGACCCGTACGGCGTCCGGTTTCCACAGCGTGAAGGCGTTGACCGGCCCTCCCGACCAGGACCGGCATGATCGGCAATGACAATACCCCATAGCTTCGGGTTCGCCCGAAACCTCCATCTGAACGGCGCCGCAGAAACATTCGCCTTTGTGTGATGCCGCCATCGCTCTGTCTCCTAAAGGTGCTTGATCCAGCCCCGCTTAGCACACGTATCTTGAAATGCGCTCGGAAATTCAGCGTTCCCAGGCCAACGGCTAACCATCCTCTCACCTTTGCTCGGCCGTTTCAGGCATCGCTATAGCAAGAACCGCCAGCGCAATTGCGGCAACAATCGCGAGAGCGAGGAAAGCGGGGCTATAGCCGAAATGATCGACGATCACGCCGGCAATGAAGCCGCTCACCGACGCCCCGATCCCCTGTGCCGTGGCAACGGCGCCTTGGGCCAGGTTATATCGGCCAGTGCCGCGCATGATATCGGCTATCACCAGCGGCGAGAGGGCGCCGAAAATACCAGCACCGACGCCATCAAGGAGCTGTACGCCGATCAACCAGGCGCTATTATCGGAGAAAGTATAAAGCACGGCGCGGATCGGCAGGATACCGAAGCCCGCCAAGAATAAAGGCTTCCGTCCCCAACTATCTGCGGTGCGACCGACCAGCACCGCGATAGGCAACATCACGAGCTGGGCGGCGACGATGCAGGCGGACATCATCGCCGTCGCCTCCTTCGGATAAGCGGCGGCAAGTTTCTGCCCGACCAGCGGCAGCAGCGGCGCGTTGGCGAAATGAAATAGCATCACGCACAGACCGTAGATCACGAGCGGCCGGGTCTTGAACAGGATGCCGTACCCGGCCGGCGAGGCGTCGTGCTCGCCCCCGCCCGCTTCGCCATCCAAATCCCGCGCGCGGCTCAGATTGATCGCCTTGTAGGGGATCGACAGCACCGCGATCCCGGCGAGCATCGCGAAGATCGGAACCAGAAGGAAGACGGCGCGCTGCGAAAAAGTATAGCCGACGGCGCTCGCCACGATGGCGATAGCGACATTGCCGGCATGGTCGAAAGCGGAGTTGCGTCCCATCCGTCGCGCCAGCGCATTGCGGGCGTAAAGTCCTAGGGTCAGGGCCGCGACAGCGGGGCCGAAGACATCACCGACGACCGCCATCAGACCATTGGCGGCCATCACCGGCCAAAAGCTCGGCAGCGCAAAGATGGTCACGCCCCCCACGGCAAGTACAGCGAGCGCGAGAATGATCGCCCCGCGTTTGGCGCGGGTCTCGTCGATTGCGGCGCCGATCGGCGTTTGCGCGGTCAGCCCGAGCAGACCGCCGATCATGGTCACCAAGCCGGTTTCGGCCTGGCTCCAATGCTGCTGCGTAACAAGAAAGACATTGAGATAAGGCCCAAGAGCGCCGCGCACGTCCGCGAGCAGGAAATTGACAGCGTCGAGAGAAAACGGATTGAAGCCTTTGGCGTTGCGCGATTTTACCGTAGCCACAGCCACAACGTTCCGATCGCCAGCGTGAGGATGGTGAGCGGCGCCCCGATTTTGAAATAATCCCAAAAGCTGATCGCGACGCCGGAAGCGGATGCCCGCTGAATAACGATCAGGTTGGCGATTGATCCCAGCACCGTGAAATTTCCGGCCAGGGTCGCGGACATCGCGACCACCAGCCACGCCGTATCGTGATCTTTGAGCCCGACGACAAAAGGCTTCAGCATCAAGACCGCCGGCACATTGCTGACCAGGTTCGACAGCACAGCAGTTACCGCGGTGAGTACGGGAATCTGGTCGAGCTGAAGCCGGTTGAGCGCCGCGACAATAT
>Ga0302325_10034166_pt1 | contig 10401 bp, 12 predicted proteins | sample Palsa_T0_2_FD_201948 | JGI IMG/M metagenome (GOLD analysis project Ga0302325, IMG submission 201948) | Peat permafrost microbial communities from Stordalen Mire near Abisko, Sweden - Palsa_T0_2 | ecosystem: Environmental > Terrestrial > Soil > Palsa > Peat permafrost | place: Sweden: Abisko...
TCCCGGCGATCAGCGCTGCTAGGAAGTAAGGGCGTGTATCTGACATGAAGGTCGAAGGCTGGCTCTTCCTGGGCTCTGGCATCTTCTTGACCGGCGCCGACATCGTCTACTGGTACACCTCGAAGGAGGTAACAGGGACGACGGCGCTCGCGCTGGCCGTCGCGCTGTGCCTGCTCGCCGGGTTCTACCTGCTGTTCACCGGCCGCCGCCTGCCGCTGCGTCCCGAGGACAACACGGAGGGCGAGATCTCCGATGGCACCGGCGAGATCGGGTTCTTCAGCCCGCACAGCTGGTGGCCCCTCTGGGTCGGCCTGTCCGGCGCGACCGTCGCGGTGGGTTTCGCGATCGGCTGGTGGCTGGTGCTGATCGGCGTCGTGGCATTGGTGTTCGCGTCGATCGGCCTGGTCTTCGAGTACTACCGAGGCCACTTCGCCCACTAGGCGAATTCACAACCAGCATCATCCCGAACGGACTCGTGGCTCCGCGTTGACCGGCTAACCAGCCTCTCAACCGGGGCCATGCGTCGTTATTGTGCTATTGGGTGGCCAGGCCGGACTGGTAAGCGATGATGACCAGCTGGACGCGGTCGCGGGCGTCTAGCTTGGTGAGCAGGTGGGCCACGTGGGTCTTGGCGGTCGCGGGGGAGATGTGCAGGTGGTCGGCTATCTCCGCGTTTGACAGGCCGGTGGTGACCAGTTGGAGCACCTCGCACTCGCGGTAGGTGAGCAGCGCCGTGACCTTGTCCGTGCGGGAGGCCGCCCCCGCCGCTGTCGTGGTGGCCCCGTGCGCCGTCGCTGGCCGAGGCAGCGACGATGACGTGGGTTCCGTTGCCCCGAGCGGCGGGATCTTCGCGAACTCGCTGATCAGGCGGCGCGTCACGCTCGGGGCGAGCAGGGCCTCGCCCGCGGCGACGACGCGGATCGCGGTGAGCAGGTCGGCCGGAAGGGTGTCCTTGAGCAGGAACCCGCTGGCGCCGGCGCGCAGCGCGCCGAAGACGTACTCGTCGAGGTCGAAGGTCGTGAGGATGATCACGCGGGTGCCCGCCGCCGCCGCCCCCGACGTGATCTGGCGGGTTGCCTCGATGCCGTCGAGTACCGGCATCCGCACGTCCATCAGCATGACGTCGGGGTGGCTGGCACGGGCCACCTTGACCGCCTCCGCGCCGTTGGCGGCCTCGCCCACCACGCTGAACCCCTCGGTGGCGGCTATGATTCCGCAGAACCCGATCCTGACAAGTGCCTGGTCATCGGCCACCGCGACGGAGATCGTCACGCCTGACCGCCGCCGTGACCCGCGATGAGGCTGTCGACGGCGTCGCGTCCGACGGCGGCACTGTCGGCGGCGCTGTCGAAGGGGCTCGCGTTGACGGCACTGTCGAAGGGGCTCGCGTCGTCGGCGTCCTTAACGGCCCTGACGTCGGCCGTGGGCAGCGGCAGCGGCAGCGTCGCGGCAACGAGGAACCCGCCCTGGGCAAGCGGGCCGGCTTTGAAGGTGCCGCCGCACAGGTTCACCCGCTCCCGCATGCCTATGATCCCGTGCCCGGCGCCGATCACGGGGGTGCCGGCCACCCAGATCCTGGCGACGCCGACGGCAACCGATGGTCCACCGTCGTCGATCACCCGGACATCGAGGACGCCGCTGCCGTAGCCGAGGCTGACCGTGCAGCGTGCGCTGCCTGAATGCTTGACCACGTTGGTGAGCGCCTCCTGGATGATCCGGTATGCCGACAGGTCGATGCCCGCGGGCACCGGGCGGACCTGTCCGGAGACGTGCAGGCTGACCCGGACCCCCGCGCCGCCGGTCCGCTTGATGAGCCGGTCGAGGTCGGCGAGTCCTGGGGCGGGCGCGAGCGGCGCGAGACCACCGCGGCCCGCGCCAGAGCCGCCGCCCGCGTGGTTTCCTGTCGCCGCGCCCCCTCCGGCGCCTGCTCCCCCCGCGGTGCCGGCAGGTGCCGCCTGGGAACCGGCCGCGGCGGCCGTCGGTCCTTGGGAGCCAGCGGGATCGGTGAGCGGCTGGACCGGCGCGATGTCCTGCTGGCGCAGCACGCCGAGCATCCTGCGCATCTCCTCAAGCGCGTCCCTGCTTGTGGCCTGGATCGCGCCGAGGGCGTCCCTCGCGCCGTCCGGGCTGGTATCGATGACGTACTGGCCATAGCCGGCCTGCACGGCGATCACGCTCATGCTGTGCGCCACGACATCGTGCAGTTCCCTGGCGATCCGCAGCCGTTCCTCGGCGACCGCGCTGCTCGCGGCCTGGTGCTGCAGCCGCACGACGTACAGGCGGCGCTGGCGCACCGAGTAACCGAAGGTCCAGGTGATGATGTTGACGAACGCCGCGCCCTCGACCGCTCCTGTGTTACCGCCTCCTCGGCCGGCGACCGCGGAGATCACCATGGTGACGAGCACGAGGCCGAGCGCCGCGGCTCCGGTGCGCCTGCTGCTCAAGGCGGTCACCGTGTAGAGCACGTAGGCGGTGGCCAGGAAGATCACCGCGAGCACCACGGGCCTCATGCCCGAGAGCAGCAAGGCGAGGATGAGCAGCGCCCCGAGCGACGGGATCGGCGCACGGCGGCGCAGCGCTATCGGGGCGGAGACGGCCACCGCGAGGAGCAGCGCGGCCGGGAACCACGGGTCGCCGCTGAACCGAAGCTCGCGACCGAGCACGGCCAGATTGCATAGCGCGGCGAACCCGGCCACCACGAAGTCGACCGCGATCCAGCGGCGGGTGCTTATCCGGCGCAGCAGCGGCGGCCGGGCAGCGCGCGACGACCCCGCGGGGTATGCCGGATACACATGGTCCGCGGGTGGCGGGCGCTCGTCAGGTGAGCGCGGCGTATCGCGTTCGAAGGCCACAGTCCTAAGGTATCTCGCGCGGCACCGCCGCGCCTCATCCCGCGGGCGTACCCTTTGGTGCGTACGCCGGTGTCGCAGGCGGGATGAGGCGGACGCGACATTATCGTCGTCTAGGGTGACGCGGACGGCCTGGGCGGGCTGGCAAGCTATGACCCATGACCCAATCAACCGGACCGGGCGACGCGGTCGCGGCCGTCATCGAAGCGACCGCACTGACCAAGGTGTATCCGGGAGACGTCACCGCACTCGACGGTCTCACCGCGGCATTCGCGCCCGGCGTCACCGGGCTGATCGGCGCCAACGGTGCCGGAAAGTCGACGCTTATCAAGATCCTCCTCGGGCTCGTGACCCCTACCAAGGGCATGGCGAAGGTGCTTGGTCATGACTGCGTTTCCGACGGCGAGCGGATCCGCCAGGTCGTTGGGTACATGCCGGAGCACGACTGCCTGCCGCCCGATGTCTCGGCGACGGAGTTCGTCACCCACATGGGCCGGATGACGGGCCTGCCGGCCACCGCGGCCAGGGAGCGCGCCGCGGAGTCCCTGCGCCACGTCGGCCTGCACGAGGAGCGCTACCGCCAGATCGGCACCTACTCCACCGGCATGAAGCAGCGGGTTAAGCTCGCCCAGGCCCTGGTCGGCGACCCGCGGCTGCTGCTGCTCGACGAGCCGACAAACGGGCTCGACCCGGCCGGGCGTAACGCGATGCTCGAGCTGATCGAGCGGATCGGCACGGAGTTCGGTATCTCGATCGTGGTGGCCTCGCACCTGCTCGGCGAGATCGAGCGGATCTGCGACCATCTGGTCGCGATCGAGGGCGGCCGGCTGCTGCGGGCGGACACCATCGACAGCTTCACCAAGGCCAGCCAGTTGCTCGTCATCGAGGTGGAAGAGGGGCTCGCGGCGCTGCGCGAGGAACTGACCCGCCGCGGCCTGCGGCCCACCGCCTACCAGCGGAGCTTGCTCGTGCCCATCGGCGGCGACGCCACCTACGACACGGTACGGGACAGCGTCGCGGACCTCGGCCTGCCGCTGTCCCGGATGGAGCAGCGGCGGCACCGGGTCGAGGAGCTGTTCCGCGACAGCGACATTACCGGCAGCGACATTACCGGCAGCGACATTACCGGCAGCGACATTACCGGCACCGGCAGCACCGACGCCGACACGACCGCGGAGGCAGCAGATGCCCGCTGAGAGCGTTATCCACGACCTTGGCTACCGGCGCTACGATGGCCCGCGTCTCGGCCGCGGGCAGATCGTCAGGGCGCTTGCCTGGCACAGCTTCCGCGCCGCGTTCGGCTTCGGCCGGGGAGCGAAGGCCAAGATCGTCCCGGCGATCGCGCTGATCGCGCTCTGCCTGCCCGCCGTGATTAACGCGTTCGCCATGGCCAAGGGTGACGCGCGCCAGTTCACCTACGACACCTACGTGCCGGCCCTGCGCGTCCTCATCATGACCATCTTCGTCGCCGTCCAGGCGCCGGAACTGGTCTCGCGCGACCTGCGCAGCCGGGTGCTGCCGCTGTACTTCGCCCGCCCCATTGAGACGATCGACTACCCGCTGGCCAAGTACGTCGCGTTCTCCGGCGCCTGCCTGGTCATGATGGAAGTCCCGTTGCTGCTGCTCTACGGCGGCGCGATCGCCAACGTGCACGGCGGGGCGGCGGTCTGGTCGCAGACCAGAGCGTTGATCCCGGGATTGCTGCTCGGCCTGATGTGGGCACTGGTGCTGGCCGCCATCAGCCTGTTCCTCGCCTCGCTGACCGGCCGCCGGGCCTTCGCCACCGGCGCGGTCGCGATCTTCTTGCTGCTTACCTGGACGCTTTCGATGATCTTGCTCCAGGCCGAGAGCGCTCCCATCGGGGCCCGGGCGGGGCCCGGCGGCGCGTCCCTTGGCCCGGCCTCGCCGCTGCCAGGCCCCAGCCTCGCGGAGAAGGTGTCCGGCCTGTTCAGCCCGTTCACCCTGTTCGACGGCGTGCGCCAGTGGCTCGGCGGTCTGAACCTCGGCACCAACGGCGGCGACCAGGTGCCCGACCCGGGTGCCTTCGGCGTCGTGTACGCCGTCGTGCTGCTTGCCCTCCTGGCGCTGTGCCTGGCCGGCCTGACCGCCCGTTACCGTAGGGCGCGTAACTCATGACCGTCATCCAGATCAAGAACGTCAGCCGCTGGTACGGCAACGTTGTCGCCGTCAACGACATCACCATGGACATCGGCCCCGGCGTCACCGGCCTGCTCGGCCCCAACGGAGCGGGCAAGTCCACGATCCTGCACATGATCGCCGGCTTCCTGGCGCCATCCAAGGGGACGCTGACCGTCACCACCGGAGCCACCGCGCCCGCCGGAGCGCCACCCGCGACGACCGTGCCGACCTGGCGAAATCCTGACATATACCGCCAGCTGGGCCTGGTCCCCGAGCGTGACTCGGTCTACGCCTTCCTCACCGGCGAGCAGTTCGTGCGGTCCACCGCGAAGCTGCACTCGCTAGCGGGTCCATCGTGGTCACCAAGTTCGCGGTCGCCGCCGCGGTGACGATGCTGTTCGCCGCCGTGCCCGAGCTCATCGCGGGACTGCTCGCGCCCAACAGCGGCAGGCTCGCGCTCGCATTGTTCATCGGCGCGCTGGCGGGCTCGGTGGTCTATAGCGCGGTGTTCGTGATGGCCTCGGTGCTGACCAACCGCGCCATCGCGTTCGGCCTGCTCTACGTGCTGATCTGGGAGGGTCTGCTCAGCAACTTCGTCGGCGGCGCGCGCATCCTGTCCATCGCGCACTACTGCCTTGGCATCGCCAACGCCATCTATCCCGACACGAACCTCAACGCGGGCCTGACCCTGACCACCTCGCTGTGCCTCGCGGTCGTGGTGACCGTCGCCGCGCTCCTCCTCGCCGTTCGTCGTCTGTCGGCCTTCGCCATCATGGGCGAGCCCGCCTAAACGCTAGCTGCGGGGCCGGGAGGTGGCCAGGCGGTTGCTCACCTGAGTCCAGCGGTCGAGCAGGTCCGCGGCGGCGCCCGAGTCGACGGCCTCGGCGGCGCGGGCAAGACCGTCGCCGAGCGCCTTGGTCAGCGCGTCCGCGGACGTCACACCACAGGCGCCGGGGGCGTTGATGCGGGCGGCGGTCATCGCGGCCGCCGCGTTGAGCAGCACGATGTCGCGTACCGGTCCCGGCCGGCCCGCAAGGACCGAGCGAGCCACGTCCGCGTTGTGCGCCGGGTCACCGCCGCGCAGGTCGGCGATGGACGCGCGGGGCAGGCCGAGCGCGGCCGGGTCGAACTCGGCCAGCGACACCGCGCCGTCGGCGGCGATCCACACCGTGGACGGGCCGGTGGTGGAGAGCTCGTCGAGACCCCCGCCGTGGAACACCAGGGCCGCGTTGCCCCGCCCGGCGTACACCTCGGCGAGCACCGGCCCCATCGTCGGGTCGGCGATGCCGACGGCGAGCGAGGTCGGCCGCGCGGGGTTGGTCAGTGGCCCCAGGTAGTTGAACGCCGTCGGCACGCCAAGCTCCCTGCGCACCGGACCGGCGTGACGGAAAGCCGGGTGGTACGTGGCCGCGAACAGGAACGCGATGCCGACCTCGGCGAAGAGCGCCTCGGTGGCGGGCGCCGGCAGGTCGATCACCACGCCGAGCGCCTCAAGCACGTCGGCCGAGCCGCAGGCCGAGGACGCCGCCCGGTTTCCGTGCTTGACCATCGGTACCCCGGCCGAGGCCGCCACGATCGTCGCCATCGTGGACACGTTGACCGTGAGCAGGCCATCGCCGCCGCTGCCGACGAGGTCGGTGACCGGGCCCTCGATGGCGATCGGGGTCGCGTGCGCCAGCATCGACGCGGCCAGGCCGACCATCTCCTGCGCGGTCTCGCCCTTGGCCCGCAGCGTCACGATGAACCCGGCGATCTGGGCCGCTGACGCCGCCCCCTCCATGATCTCGTTCATGGCCCAGGCGGTCTGCTCGGCGGTCAGCGCCTGCCCGCCGATGAGCGCCCTGATCAACGCGGGCCAGCTCGGTGTGTCCATCGGTCGGCACCTAAATTCGGGGGCGTGGGTTTTCGCTGATCCGGCCACGCGAAGCCGCGGGACCGTTCGGGATCGTTATGGTTTTGTTTACTGGTCGGCCGGGACGGCGCTCAGGCGAGCGCGCATCAGGACGGCAAGCTCCCTGGCCAGCGCGACTGGGTCGATGGGGTGACTGATCACGGCATCGGCCTTCGACCAGGTAGCGAGCCACCGATCGTCGGCCCGGGCGATGATAAGCAGCACCGGCGGGCAGTTGTAAATCTCATCCTTGGCCTGGCGGCTGACCCCCATGCCGCCGGCCGGCTGCGCCTCGCCATCGAGCACCATGACATCCGCGCCGCCGGCGTCGAGCAGCCGGAACAGCGCGGGTGCGGTCGCCACCTCGACGATCTCCGCCTCCGGCGCGTCGGGGGCCGGGCGAACGCCGATCGCGAGCTTCATCTCGGCCCGCGTGTCGGCGTCATGACTGTAAACAACGACCTTCATGGACTGTGATCCTACTGGCCCGGGAGATAACAGGGGGGGTCGGGTGTGCATCCCCTACGGGGTGTCGTAATAATGGCCGGGTGGCGACAGCATCCGTGACCGAGACGGCACCGGTACCGCGCACCCCGGCCAGCAGACCGAACCTGGTGAGCGTGGGCACCATCATCTGGTTGTCCAGTGAGCTCATGTTCTTTGCTGCGCTGTTCGCGATGTACTTCACGATCCGTTCGGTAGATAAAGGTCAGGGCCTGCCTTGGCCCATGGCTCATCTGAACATTCCGCTTGGCTCGACCAACACGACCGTGCTCGTGCTGTCGTCCGTGACGTGCCAGATGGGCGTGTTCGCGGTTGAGCGTGGCCAGATCAGGCGGGTGGCATCGATTTGGAACTTCATGAAGTGGGGGTTGCGCGAGTGGTACGTGCTGTCCTTCTTCATGGGTCTCTACTTCGTGTGCGGGCAGGCGTACGAGTACTCGCAGCTGATCAGCAAGGATCACCTGACGCTCTCGTCGAGCAACTACGGGTCGGTGTTCTACCTGACCACGGGGTTCCACGGACTGCACGTGACCGGCGGTCTCATCGCGTTCCTCTTCTTGCTCGGTCGTACCTACGCCGCCAAGAAATTCACTCATGAACAGCAGGTCAGCGCCATCGTTGTGTCGTACTACTGGCACTTCGTCGATGTGGTCTGGATCGGCCTGTTCACGACCATCTACCTCATCCAGTAAACCCAGGGGATACCGAGTGAGCTCGATCATCGCCCGGCGCAGGCATCCCGCCGCTGGCTACGCGGCGGTCGCCGGCGGCCTCGTCGTCATCGGCGTGCTTTACGGCACGCTGTCCGGTGGCGGCGCGTCGGCGGCGGCGCCGGCCCAGGACCAGACGCAAGACGCGCAAGGTCACTCTCTGTTCATCGCGAGCTGCTCCTCGTGCCACGGGATCGAGGCCCAGGGCACGTCGGTGGCGCCGTCGCTGATCGGCGCGGGTGCCGCCGCGGTGGACTTCCAGATGTCGACGGGCCGCATGCCCGCCAAGGAACTGGGCGCGGAGAACGACCGCAAGCCGACGGACTTCACCCCGCAGCAGATCACCGACATCGCCGGCTGGGTGGCCTCGCTCGGCGGCGGCCCGGCGGTACCGACCGCGAGCCAGGTGTCGTCGGCCGGGGCGAACACGGCGCTCGGCTCGGAGCTGTTCAGCACGAACTGCGCGCAGTGCCACGGGTTCGCGGGTGCGGGCGGCGCGCTGACCTACGGCAAGACGGCGCCGTCGCTGAACGCGTCGACCCCCACCCAGATCTACGAGGCGATGCTGACGGGTCCCGAGGCCATGCCGGTCTTCGGCGACGGGACGATCACGCCGGCCGAGAAGAAGGACATCATCGCCTACGTCACCCAGACGCGGGTCGAGGCCAACCCGGGCGGCTTCTCTCTCGGCCGCACCGGCACGGTCACCGAGGGCCTACTCGGCTGGCTCGGCGGCCTCGGCTTCCTCGTGCTCATCGCCATGTGGCTCACCGCCAAGCGGCGGGACGCCGTTATTAAGCCTGAATCGGAGCAGCACTCATGAGCGGCGAGTTCCCGGAGGAGCTGTCCGGTCCGCACCGCGTGATCGGGACTCCTTCCCCCGCCCCGAAGGCGGTCGATGTGCCGGCCGGGCCGGCGGAGCCGCCGCCGGTCGTCGAGCCGCCGGACACCGCGCACGCGAAGCGGGCCGAGCGGGTGGTGGCCGCGCTGTTCGTCCTCGCGTTCATCGCCGGCTGCGGATTCATCGCGGCCTACGTCGGGCTTGAGGTCGGGGTGGCCACGATCCCCAAGGGCGCCAACCCGGTCGTCGCCGAGCTACGGTCGAATCTGGCGCTCGGCACGTCGCTCGCGGTCGCCCTGCTCGCGCTCGGCACCGGGTCGATGATCTGGGTCAGGCACCTCACACCCAACATCGAGATCGAGGAAGAGCGGCACGACCTGGCGTCCGAGCCCGCGGACAGGAAGGCGTTCCAGCACGAGTTCGCCGAGGGCGCCGCGATCAGCCAGCTCACCAAGCGGCCGCTGATCCGCCGCACGATGCTGCTCGCGACCGCCCCGCTGGCGCTCGCCCCGCTCGTGCTCCTGCGCGACCTCGGCCCGCTGCCGCAGACCGACCTGCGGCACACGGTCTGGCGCAAGGGCCTGCGCGCGGTGACCCTGGGCGGCCTGCGGCCGCTAACTCCCGCGGACATGTTCACCCCGGGAAGCATGATCACCGTGATCCCCGAGGGCTACCAGGACGACGACGACGCCCTGGCGAAGGCCGGCGTGATCCTGATCAAGTTCGAGCCGGGCCAGATGAGCTGGCCGGACCGCTATGACGGCGGGACGCTCGTGTCGACGATGAACTGGACCATCGACAACATCGTCGCCTACTCCAAGATCTGCACGCACGTGGGCTGCCCGGTCGCGCTGTACGAGCAGACCACACACCACATCCTGTGCCCGTGCCACCAGTCGACCTTCGATGCCACGAACGGGGCCTGGGTGGTCTTCGGCCCGGCGCCCCGCCCGCTGCCGCAGCTGCCACTGATGCTCGACTCCGACGGGTATATAGCGGCGGCCAGCGACTTCACCCAGCCGGTCGGCCCGAGCTTCTGGGAGCGCGGATGAGCGACGACGCAGTTAAGATCCCGCCCGCCGTCTCCGGCGTCGGCGGCTGGCTCGACGACAGGTTCCACGGCGCCAGGGGCGTCCGGGTCCTGATGCGCAAGGTCTTCCCTGACCACTGGTCGTTCATGCTGGGCGAGATCGCGCTCTGGTCCTTCGTGATCCTGCTGCTCACGGGCACCTACCTGGCGCTGTTCTTCGATCCCTCGGCTGCCCCGGTGGTGTACCACGGCTCGTACACCAAGCTCGACGGCATCACGATGTCGCAGGCGTACCAGTCCACGCTGAACATCTCGTTCGACATCCGTGGCGGCCTGCTGATGAGGCAGATCCACCACTGGGCCGCGATCATGTTCATGGTCGCGATCATGGCGCACATGCTCCGGGTGTTCTTCACCGGCGCGTACCGCAAGCCGCG
>Ga0302325_10034167_pt1 | contig 10401 bp, 5 predicted proteins | sample Palsa_T0_2_FD_201948 | JGI IMG/M metagenome (GOLD analysis project Ga0302325, IMG submission 201948) | Peat permafrost microbial communities from Stordalen Mire near Abisko, Sweden - Palsa_T0_2 | ecosystem: Environmental > Terrestrial > Soil > Palsa > Peat permafrost | place: Sweden: Abisko...
ACTCTTTTATATCCCTACTCGCTTGAGCTTTATAATAAAGCTATTTAATTTGCTAATTTATAGCTTCTTAGTTTTTGCTTTAAGTCTTTGGAAGAATAACTAATTTGTAGTGCCTTTTAATATGCTTTGTGAGATTCCTAGCAAGGCTTATACTATATAGTAAGGGAACTAAGTCTAGCTTGCAATGTATATAATAAAGAAGGGCTAGATCCTCATCTCTTATTAGAGCATGTGAGTGTGCTTAGATAGGGGCTATCTTCTTGCTATGTAAAGTAGTGCTAGTTGACGCTAAGTCGGACGGTGTAAGGGAGGAGTCTACCTCAAGTAAAGAAGATATCTTAAAGATATACTTTAACTAGAATCGTTGTACGAGAAGGTAGGAAGTGAGGAAAGAAGGAAGTAAGGGCTAGCGGGGTAATAGGCGGTGTAAGTCTCGCTTAGGAATAATTCCACCTATTCTATTACTAATCCCTAGCTATTCCATTCCAGGATCATTACGTAATGGATACCTGAGGAACGATCGCCAGGCCTGACCTGGTGCTCATCCCCGCCGGCATCCTGGCAACGCCGCTAATGCAGCCGAGCGTGCTAGACTGCGCAAACGACGTGTATAAGGAGATGCTGTTTGCGCACCACAGCGAGGCAGCAGCGCTGACGGTATGGACGGTTGTTGCGCTGTCGGACACGGCCAAGACTATAGTCTGGGATAACACAGTTAATGGGTTGAAGGAGGGATGGAATGCGATTAAGCCGGACTTTTCGCAGATGGGGAAACTGCAAAGGTCGCTGATGTTCCCCTATGCTATGCCGGCTCCCTAGGTTATAAAGTTTCTTCGCTTGGGAATTGAGATAGTTTGATTGCATATAGATTTAAGAGCAAATGCTTTTTCGATAGGTGAGTTGATCTCGAATATAGGTTAGGCAGAAGGATTTGTGTTGTTGATTTGGAGCTCTCGCAGGTAAAACTAAGTCATGTCTTTGATAATTAAAAAGTAAATCTACTACCCACAGTATAGGGAACTAGTTTTCCGGGCATCTCCTTCTTAATCTCATACTTGACTCTCCACCTAGAGCAGTGGCTAGGTAAGAGTATATTCGGCTTTAAAGCTTTAAGATCTTTGACTGCATTCTAGACGGTCACTTCCTGATCAGCGACCAAGTAATAGCTACTAAGAACTGCATGCAAAGGCACTGAGCCTCCTAAAAGTTTAATTGCATTCTTGGGAGCATTTACAACACTGCTATAACTGCAACCGGTGAAAATTACGATTCCCCTCCCTTTATAAGAGTTAGTAGCGTGAGTTTAATAGAAGCAAGACAAAACCTACTTTTTAAATTACACATTAAAAACCTTTTATCCGCGATCTCTTTATCCTTCTCCTAGAACCCTTTCTCACTTTCAAACCGAATACCATTTATGACCCCCTTTTTGTAAGGCGTGACTCGCGGAATTATCCTTAATACTATATCTACTAGAGTTGAAAAGACTTAGAGTTAAAAACTATTAAAGTTAAAGATAATTTAATTACCTAAAACCTTATAAGAAAATTTTTCGAAAAATGCTTAGTTTTAATTTTTTTATTAAAGTTAAAAAATATTAATTGTTTAAAGTTAAGGAATATTACTTAATAAATTAATTAAAAAAAATTTAATTTCAATACAAAGTATATAATTAAAGCTAATATATCTTATAAGTAAAAACTAAGCTTAACCTTTAATATTTTATTATAAAAAATTTATATTAAAAAGCCATTTTTAGATTTCTATTATTTTCTTTATTAAATATTAAATAAAACTTATATTAAAATTTAAAAAATCACGTGACTAAAATTATATATACTAATAATTATAGTTTAGAAGATTTAGATAATAAGGTTTAAAAATTAGTATTTTTAGTAATTATCAAAAGGCAAAATTTTTCTATTTTTCTATTTTTTATTTTATTAAAGTTATAATAATTTTAATTTAAAATTATTAAATATACAAATTAAATTCCTATTTTAACTAGCTTATACAATGGAGTTAAAGACTATAACCAGTATTAAATATATAACAATTTTAATATTCTAAGATCTACCTCTTATATAAGGGCCTTTTTTCGCCGAAAAGGTTTTTGCGACCACTTAGCGCGCGCGTATCGCGGCTAACTTAGCTGGTTCCCCGCGAAGAAAGTTCCGGTGAAAAAAGGTTAGGCCTAGAAGGGGTTCCACACTACTATAAGCGCCGAGGGAGGGCTAATTCTTATTAGGAACTTGGCTTAATATGTTTACTGAAGCTTGCCTACAACACCCTACACTAGGTTGTTGTGTGTCGGCGCTGCAAGACCTTTTTGATTCCCAGTCGCAACAGCATTGAGCGACACTTGCGCGCCGCGCCGCACCGCATGCTCGGCCAGGCATTGAAGGCGCACCTGGACTACACCGACTCGCTGGCCCTGAGGACAGTGGAGGAGCTGCAGCGGAATAGGCCTGCGAATGGGGGTGCTCCGCTGAAGTACTTGGAAGTATACGGTGGCTATGGCTGTCTGCTTTGCAACAAAGATGCCTTTCTTACGACAGAACGGCTCCGGACAGGCAACTTTCACTAGCCCCCACAGGCAAAGTTTGCTTGTCCTGTATTCTCGTCGCGAAGGTACAAGCAATACCCCGCCGCAGCGCTTACTATAGCGCACTCACTGTAGGGCACCCACGGCAGCGCACCTATTGCTTAACGTACTTACTTTTTTTTTAACTTAATAGCAAGCTAAGTAATAAATCAATAAGTGCGCTATATAATAATAGTTATAAGTAATAAGTGCATTATAATAAGTATAGTAAACTTGTAAGTAGTGAATGCTACAAGCAATAAGTGCGCTGTAGTGAGTGCTATAACAAGCCTAACCTCACGAGTCTATGCATATAAGCATGTTTTCAGGCCACACTTTACCTTACACCCACTATAATTTCCTAAATACCATCAAAATGACTACTACGCCCCCGCCGCTTGATTTTTAGCACCTTCTTAGCTATAAGATCCTTATAAAATATAAGGAAGTGGTACATTAATTGTATTAGTTTAGCCATGTACTAGTTTTAATAATTTAAGCGCGATATCACCTTAACAAAGAGCTTAGTTCGTCGCATTTTAAGCTCTAATTACTTAGATAAAGCAAGCAATAACGGAAGAATGGGACGCAATACTATAAAAATAGATTAATTAATTGATTTTAAAGCACGATTATTAGGTGTATATACTTGCAAAGCGTAAAGAGTAGTTAACTTTTAATTAAATAATGATAATTGATACAATTATAGTAGGTGAAGTGTGCTTAACAACTTGTACGCGCAAACTAGTAGGGTTGGGCTTGTAACCTTGTAACGAGGTAACGAGGTAAGCAATAAGTGTGTTGCAATAAGTGCGCTATAATAAAGTGCTATGGGGGCCAGTGAAAGTTGCTTGTCCGGAGCTGTTCCGTTCTTACGACCCACCTCCCCTAGATGCAGCATCACATTTTTAGCCACAAGAGGAAAGCAAAAGAGCACGATGTGACACCGCTATAGCGAGAATATCGACTATAGACATACTTTACTGCCAAGGGCCGGATCGATTACTTTGTCGTGACAGACAATAAGAAAGGAGGGGTGTCTACACAAGCCAGCGATTTGGTTCTCTTAACACGACCTGAGAAGGAGCTATTCAAGAAATTGAAGGACTACAGGACGTAAAGCGTGATCTTGAGGAGCAAGCAAGCGTTAGGGTTCATGCTAGGAAATATCAATAGAAGCTAGGGATCTTGCATAAGAGGTAGTTGTTGTCTGGATGGAAAAGCACTACTGTCGGAATGCAACCCTGGTAACCCTTCAATATGTAGCTAGCTATAGGCAATAGTATATAGCAATATGAACTCCTAACCCTAACTCGATCTTCGCAGTCTATTGGTTCAATTTACTGTTCCACTAATGGTTAAATTATAGTTTGAATAGATGACGCCTAATATATCCGTATCTCCCATCTCACCCTTCTCAAGTTGAGAATCAACCCCCACTAACTACTAATGCTTAGTAAAATGGCACCGAAACCTCATTAGCTATCCACAAAAACCCCAGAATGCTCGTTATGCCAAGGCCCATCCAATTTCCAGACCTGCCTCTTCAACACCTGCATATTCCTTCGTCCATATGCAAACTTGTATACACAAACTAAGGAGCACCCCTCAAACCCCTCAACGGGATGCCATTATCGTCTTTATACAAACAGCAGCAGCATGCATGTTTGAAATACCTTACAGCCGTTTCGCGCTTCACGAGCCAGAAGATAAAGGCGGCTAAGATGGCTGCGCCGCCGATGATGCTTGGTACGATGATTCCGGTTAGGATGTCGGAGGAGGGAGAGCTGGAGGATGATTGTGTAGGTGTTGGCGAGGAGGATGTTGAGCTTGAGGTGGATGACGTTGAGGGTGGAGGTGAGGTCGTGGTAGAGGGGCTAGACGGCGTTGAAGTTTGGGTACTTGGATTTAGAGACGCGGACAGCGTGTTCGTTACTGCTGCACTGGCGTTAGCTCCCATCCCCAATTTTCTTTCAAACACAGCAACATACTAACGACCTGTTGCTGCGTAGTCGCCGCCTCTGTAGGAATAGCAGCCATCCCATAACTAATCAACGTCGCTGTCCCAACCGCCAGCGGCAACCCATTACCATCACAAGCGCTCTGGAGGATGGAAGCAGCCGTAGTGACATCCGATGCACCACAAGATTTTCCAATGCATTGCGCAACTGCGATTAGCCAGGAGCTCGTCAGGCAAAAGCAGCGATCGTCGAGGCAGAGGCAGCCCCCGGAACAGCCCACCAGGCCGCAACTATTTTCTAAGGTGCATTGTTGGGAGGTAAAGACACTCTCGTGGCAGGCTTCTTCGCAGGGCGGGTAGTCGGACCAGAAGTTTTGAACGTTTTCTTGGGCTTTGACGATAATAGGTATAAATGAGAGGGAAATAAAGGCCAGCAAGAGAGGATACTTGTGGAACTTCATTCTAAGCCTTCAAGCAGCATCGCGAAAGGAAGAAAGCAATAACCTACTGAGGATAAGCCTTGTGATATGCGTCCTTTTCGTCGTTATCTCACATAATGGTTGTCTCATTGCAAACGAGGCTAGGCTGTCAATATCTGATGCCATGCTTGTGCGACTCCAATATCCATATTTGGACTTTGTGGACAGGTCATGGATACAGCGCTTAAAATTTTCTCAAAAACACGGGACATAACGGTATATAATTAGAAATGCGGAGAAAAAGAAATGTTTGTGCAACCAGATGTTCAGCTAGGCTGAGAAAAGGTAAAAGAGGTAATAGTCGGCCGTGCGCTCGCTAAGGGGCCCTACCCTAACATTACTTATCTCGGTTGATAGTCAGCCGAGAAATTTTTATATAAGGCACGTGATTAAAATTAGCATACCCAGTTAAGTGTCTAGACAATCAACCGAAAACTTCCAAAATCTGTAAATATCGCAATTTAAGCCCCGAAACAATGCTAGAAGTCGACCACCTACTGCTCCTACCAATGCCACTAGCACTAAAGCTATAAATTGCACTAAATGTCAGTTTTGAGGTATTATTGTATATATGCCTAAAATACTAATGCGTAATTAGTCTTAGCACACTTAATTAGCATCTTTTTCGAAAATATAAGGCCCTTATTAAGCTTTGATAACAAGTTAATAATTATATTTAGCAGTTTCTTAAAATGTATTTTACTTATAACTTCTAAATAATGCTATTGCTACTTAAAGAAGGTTTGCTACTGCCAATTCTCCTTGTTTTTAATAGATACAAATGTTGCAAATATTGCTTTAAAACTCAAAACTAGTCTAATATACAAAAGTATACCAATTAAGAATATGGTTAAAAGCACACTAAAGATAAGGGGATTTATAAGGCTATTTAGCTGCAAATATAGTTTAAGGAAGAGAAAGAGGCATATTAAGTAATAGATATAATATATTAGCCAAGTGTTAACAATAAGTTATATAATATTAATAATAGCTATAGTAGTAATAGTGATAATACTAGGGATATAAGGGCTATAATTAAAGCTAAGATTAAGGAGTAAATAAAAAGGAAGAGGAAGAGTATAAAGCAAATATAGTTGCAACCGAAATTGATTTATAGCTATAATAGATTAGCTAAAAGGAGGTACTAGCTAGCTTAAAGCACAACTTAGTTAAAATTGCTAAGTTTATAGTTATTGCTATTGCTATTAAGCTAAAACTAGAATACTTAATATAAAGCTAAGAGCAAATTCTTTAATAAAGTCTAAAAACACTTGCTACTATTAGCTAATATAAAGATATTCTCAAGTAATAAGCATCCTTAAAGAATAAGGCAGCAAGCTAGTACCTATTTAAGCTGCCCTAGAATTACAAGAAAACTATTTCCTAGTATAGCTAAATATTTGCTTAATTGCTTTGCTATATAATGCAAGCTGCCTTAAAGAAGCTAGGCAAAGAGAGTAAAACAAGGGCCACATTTTCGGAATTGCAATTGCAAAAGATTATAAAAGTAAAAGAGGTAATAGTAATAATTAAGATAATAGTAATAGTAAACAAAGCAAAAAGTGTTAATAAAGATATAATAGTCGGACTTAACATCACTTTTATAGGGGCCCTTCTTTACAGTCGGTGAAAGCGAAGTGTCCGGCGCAAGCAAAGTGTCTATAGCGTATTATTTACTTAATATCTTTATATAAACATATTATTATAAAAATTTAAAAAGTACATCTTATACGCAATACTTTCATATATAATTGCATCACTTAAAAATAAAATTTTAAGTCTAGTGGTTGTAAAATTATTAGAATCGCAATTATTGGCTGTCTTTTGCTTCTTTTTCAACTCGCAAATTTGCGATTTTTAATGTCATTATAAAAAACTATACAAAAACACAAATAACTTTACAACTACGCATTATCTTTTAAATTTAAAAAGTGCATTTTATTCGTAATATCTAAATTTATAATTGTATTAATTAATATATATTTATTAACTTTATAATTGTGGAATTATTTAAGGATTTATCGCCGCGGACACTTTGCTTGCGCCGGACATTTCGCTTTCGCCGACTGTAAGGAAGGGCCCCTATAGAAGCGACGTTAAGTCCGACTATTAAATGCTAATATTAATAAAAGAAGGTTTGTAATAGCAATAGTAGAAAACTATTTTAATAGCACACTTATAATATTAATTATTAGTTTTCTTGCATAAAATACTAGCTAGCTACTTTTATATAAGTTGCTTATTATATATTACTTAGCTATATATAGCATTAATCCTTAAACTAAGCAATTTTACTTGTCATTTTGATATATAATATATTTAGCTTATATAATATAAATTATTTAACTAATTATATTTGAAGTAATAATATTTAAGCAAAGCTAGCTTAAGCTAAGCTTGCTAAGTTAAGAAACTCGTATACTTCAGTGGTGTCCTCGGTTTCTCGTCTGATGCCCGAGATTTCCTGCCTGCCAAGCGATATACGCCGCATCTCTCCGGGCTCATTTATATCCAGCGGCTGCTGTTCCTGGAATATGCCTTGCCATTCCGTCCGTATCCGCACCTCGGGATTCCACAGAGATCTCGCATGCAGCAACACCAACGGTTTGATGCTATACAGCGGAAGTATATGACCACAGGCGCCCAGTCGCCCTTGAAAGAGCTCCAGGGCCTCCGAGACTTCGGACGCGTGATAGCGCGAAGTGACCCACCTTCCTTCCTACTCCGCTGGAGCGATGATGACGAGACCGTCTTCTACGGAGATGAGTTCAATCTCACGATGGAGAAGTTCCGCGCCCTTGCAGAGCACTTTATTGCAGAGGCGGAAGTGCTCTGCGACGACCTGATGTTCGACCTCGATCCGGAGATCGATTTGGGCAAGGTCAAGGATGACATGACTAATTCTCAGACCGGATTCTCTTTCTTATAGCACTTAGATAACGCACTTGCCAAAGCTTATCTAGACCTCTCTATCAAAGGCTGCACTGTCCGCCGAAACGGACTCTTCAAGCAGAATCGATAGGATTGGAAGGCTATTACGCAGTACGAGAAGAAGACCGAAGCCTTGGAGGAGATGCTCTTAGGAGGGCTCTACACAGCTTGTGGTCAAGTACCACGGGTCATAGAGCTTTTGAACCTAGAAAGCGAGAATAGCCCATCGACGCTTCGCGGATTATATGCATGGAATGGATTTATAGGATATCTGGTCCGCCACTACAAGGCCAAGCGTTTAACAAATCGGGAATTTAATGTCGTCCGCTTCTTACTTGTGCGGCTAGGATATGTCATGTACAAGTATCTGGTCTTTATCCGTTGATTCCTGGACATGTTGCGACGTGAGCGTTCCGGGCTCGTGAATCTGGTAGCGACGAGCGCTTCACAGAATCGGCTGCTCTTCTGCTCTGGGCACGCTTATGACAAGGTGTGGTTGTCGTCGCGACTGACGGCTATCTTGAAGAAGGCGACTGCTGAGGTCTGGGGACAGTCGGTAAATGCTCAGCTTTACTGCCAATTGGCGATTGGGATGATTGAAAGACACGTTCGGGAAGTCTACAAGCCGTTTAATCAATTTGACAATAGGAGTGCCTATGCCGATTTGAACGTCGCCCTAGCTTGGCAAAGCGGCCACTGCCCACTCTAGCGTGGGATCACATACGGGCTTGATGCTGCGTACCCAACGCAGCTTTAACTATCCCTTCTCTGTGCGTATAAGTGGGCGTCGACTTGGTGGCACGAGTTCCTCCGCCAGCCAAGTAAGGTGATGCCGCGTTCTAGGGCTGTAACTGTACGAGAGCATGCTCGAAGCCTGTCCCTAACCCTTCCCAAGTCGGCTGGTGCGCGGACTCGACTTGTTAGAATTAGCGTATTCTGGGTGCTGAGTAAGCTGGTGAAGCTACTCATGCAGAGTTTTCATCATGTACTGTATATTATTATCATCAACCAATGCAATACGATTTGCACTGCATTCCTGAAATCCTAACACGACTTGGCAAGTGCAAGACTTTACCTTAGAACCTTGATAAGCCACAAGACGAAAGGCCTGCCAAGCGCAGCACTGGGCCAGGGCGCTAAGAGCTATTAAGCGTCAACAATATCTAGCACCCCCAGAGCAAAGCCTGGCCCTCAAGAGAAGACTTTGCTGTCCCTGTAACGAAACGACCTAGGGCTCCTATCAAATCGAATCGAATCGAATTTTTGATAATTCGATTTGACCATTTCGAATCAAACTTTTATATTAGTTCGATTCGATCGAATATTTGATTTGATCGAACTCCTGTGACTTAAATCACATATGCTATATAGAATATAATAGGAAAATTTTTTTAAAGAAAAAAACTTTTATACAAATATTCTTCTAAAATTTAAAATCTATATGCCTGCTAACACCAATTGCTTATTTCAGCTATTGCAACGCCTTTAAGCCCTTAAAAAGTATATAAAGTGTGCTTTAAAATAATAATATGCTAATATAAAGTAGAATACCATTTACTCTCTCCCAAAGCACACCTCTTCGGCGCTTTATTTATCAAACCTCAAGCTTTACAAAAGAATTAATTGTTGTCGATATTACACCCCAAGCGCTTAAACCTTCCAAAGCTACTTAAGATATTACAAATACCCCTCTTAGCAAAACCCTTAAAACTCAAAAGCACAAAATCGACTTCAAATCCCTTTATAATTATAAATTTTAAAGCCCTCTTCTTATATTACTAAAACTTAGTCCTCTTACAAAGAAAGCACGTGCTATAGCTCCTAAAAAGCCTCAAAACTCCTCTTAAGCAATCCCGATCCTTGACAAAGACAAGGTAAACAACAATAACAAGGATATACTTAAAGAGAAGAAGAAATAGCTAAATGCAAGTAAAAAGCATGCTTAGTGGTAAAAGTTCTTTATAACTAAGACACTTACAACTAAATATAATAAAGGAAGAGGCAAGAATAAGGAAAGGGTATTCGATAAGTAATATAATTGTATTATTTGCAAGAACTTTAGCTGCAAAGCATTAAAGCTTAGTAGAGTAATAAGTGCATTAAGCATATATATTAAGGTTTATTATAAATGCAAAAAGAAGGGTTCTTTAAACTCTTAGATTACACAAGTTAAGCTTAATAAATATATAAAATCGAAGGAGGATATACCCGATTTTAAAGGTGCAATAGTAGACTAGATTATTAATATATATTAGCTATTTATTACCTCTAAAACTATAGCATTTAAGGTTATAATTTGCTTTGCTAAATATATTAGAAAGATTGTTAAAGGAGATACAATTGCTTTATATATTTGTAATCGAGTTAAAGTATTTAAAAAGGATTTAATTAATCTTTTAGATTATATATATACTATAGTTGCTATATCTTTTAATAGTTAGACAAGT
>Ga0302325_10034168_pt1 | contig 10401 bp, 10 predicted proteins | sample Palsa_T0_2_FD_201948 | JGI IMG/M metagenome (GOLD analysis project Ga0302325, IMG submission 201948) | Peat permafrost microbial communities from Stordalen Mire near Abisko, Sweden - Palsa_T0_2 | ecosystem: Environmental > Terrestrial > Soil > Palsa > Peat permafrost | place: Sweden: Abisko...
GGTCACACCCCGTTGGGCGAGTGCGGGCGACAGATGCGCGGGATCCCGAGTGAGTGCGAAGAGGTCGGCCTGCGGAAAGAGGCTGCAAAAGACCTCGAGGACGCGTTCACCTCCTCGCATCGACATAAGCCAATCGTGGACGATCGCGACGCGCCGGGGCATGCTCGCGAGTGCACCCTATCACGCTCGCCGCGACGCGCCCGCGCGCTTGGCGTGTCACCGCCCATCACGCACCGGGGCGTCTGAACCATGCGATTTGGAAGTGCTCGAGAAGGCTACGGGTCAGGTGTTTGCTCTCCAGGCAAAACCCTGTTCCCGTGAAGAAGCGGACGATGGCCTCCGAGTCGCAGTCCTCGGAGAAGATGACGACGACACGGCCGTCGGGGATCAGATGCGCTGCGCAGCCGGACGCGAAGCGGCGCACGGTTTCGAGGGATCGACCGGCAAAAAAAGCCGTTTCGAAGTAACCGACGGGGTCGCGAGCGTAAAACGGAATGTTGAAACAGATGATGTCGAAGCGCCTGTCGGGAAGCGCGGAGAACAGATCAGACTCCACGACCTCGTGGCTCATCCCGTTGATCGCCGCATTCTCGCGGGCGAGGCTCACCGCGCGCGGGTTGATGTCACACGCCGTGACGTGGGCCCCCGCCGCGGCAACCGCGATCGCGATGGGCCCCGCGCCCGTGCCCATATCCAGCACGCGGCGTCCCCGCAGCGGTCGCTCGACCAGATGCTCTGCGAGAAGACGCGAAGACGAAAAACACGTGGGGTGAAACACGTCGGGGTCGGTACGGAGCCGATGCCCGAGAAGCCGCACCTCCGACGCGCGGGCGATGCGCCGGAGGACGATCGGCCGCCTCAGCCGGTGCAAGAGGGGGCGCGCGATCTTCCGGCGGACCGTGCCCAGCATGCGCGCGACTACCACCATGGTATGATAAGGCGAGTCATGTGCACGAGGTGTGCTCAGGAGCGTTCCGGCGAGACGCCGCGATGAGCGCGCTCCCTGTCCTCCTCATCAATCCACGAATGGCGCGGCGTCGCAACGCCCGTATTCCGCTGTCGCTCCTGCATCTCGCGTCCGTCCTCGAAGGGCAGCGGCCGTGGAAGATTCTCGACGGCAACTTCGAGAGCGAACTCGCGGAGTCGGCCAGTGCGGCGCTCCGAGCACGACCGCACGCGCTCGTCGGCGTCACCGTGATGCCGGGGCCTCAGGTGGCACCGGCGATCGCGATCTCGGCCGCGATTCGTCGCGCCGTCCCGGACGTTCCGATCGTATGGGGAGGGTACTTCCCCACGCTCTATCCAGACGCTGCCATCAACGCATCGTACGTCGACGTAATCGTGCGAGGACAGGGCGAGCAGGCTCTGCTCGATCTCCTTTCCGGCGACCTGCGTGACGAGAGCGCCCTCTCGGCGATCAAGGGAATCAGCTGGAAGCGAAACGGACGGACCGTCCACAACGGGGAGGGTGCGATTGTCGATCCGCAGACGCTCCCCCCCCTGCCCTACGCGGGCCTCGGCGAAGTTCAGCGTTTCATGCCTCCGAGCTTCCTCGGGTCGCGAACTGCGGTCTACCAGGCCGCGCTTGGCTGCCGTTACCGCTGCTCGTTCTGCGGCGTCGTTTCGATGTGGAACGGGCACACGGTGCTCGACGCGCCGGCGCGCGTCCTCCACGCCGGCCGTGAGCTTCGCGACCGCTGGGGCGCCGACTCGCTGCAGTTCTTCGACCACAACTTCTTCGATCGCGAGGAGACGAGTCTTCCGATGATCGAAGCCCTCGAGACGCTGCGTCTCCCGTGGTGGTGCTATGCGCGCGCCGACACGCTCGCCCGCTTCGAGACAGCGACCTGGGAGAAGCTCCGACGCAGTCGGTTGCGTATGGTCTACGTCGGTGCGGAGAGCGGAAGCGACGCCGCTCTCGCGCAAATGAAGAAGGGCAGCCGGGTCGAGCACACGGTGGAGGTCGCGCGGCGCTGCCGCGAATACGGAGTCGTGCCCGAGCTGTCGTTCATGCTCGGCGGACCCGACGACCCCGAAGGCGAGATCGAATCCACCTTTGCGTTCATCCGCCACATCAAGACTCTCCATCCGGAGGCGGAGATCGTCCTCTACTACTATAGCCCCACACCGCAGCGACGGCGCGGCGCGGCCAGTCCCGGAACTGTGCGGTTGCCTGTCCTCGACGCCTACGGTCCTTCGGGACCGCAGCTCCCGACGACACCCGAGGAATGGACGGAAGCACGCTGGGTGAGCTGGGTATGTCATCAGGATGCGCCCTGGTTGACCGCGGGCGTGCGGCAGCGCATCCGAGATTTCACGCGGGTGCTGGCGTGCCGGTTTCCCACAGTGCAGGACGCGCGCACGAAAAACTGGGGCAAGACGATCCTGCGGAACATGGCCCGGTGGCGGTACGCCAGCCGGCGGTACGGTCACCCGTGGGAGCTCGCGGCTGCCTCGCGGGCCATTGGACTGAGAGACCCGAAGGAAGAGAGCCTGTAGTCAATACGTGACCGTGGCGTGTTGCGTCTTGGGACTCACGTCCCACTGCATCTCGCGCGTCGCCTTCTCGACGCACGACGCGACAGCGCCATTGGCGGGATCGGTCTTGACGGTGACGTCGACGGGGCGCCCCATCTTGACGGTCACCTTCACGACGACCTTCATGTCGTCCGGCGCACCACAGTCGCTGACGAATTTTCCGTTGACGAGCGGCGCGCCGAGCCGGGCGCTCGACAAAGGCGCCGTTTGCATGAGTCTCCGGACGCCTGCCCCCCCGTCCATCGATGGGACCGACGCCGTACCCCCGTCGGGGCTGACGGACGACGCCGGCGGCGCCGAAAACGCCTCGGACGCCGAGGAGGCTAAAGACGCCACGGTGCCGTACGCGCTTGCCAGCCTCGGCGGGAGCCTCCCCCTGGCGCCCAGAACTGCCAGCGCACCCAGTCCGAGCAAGGAAAAGGCCAGGATCGTGAGGATCACCCGTCGCTTCTGCATGCCTTGCGCCGCTCGTGCCGTCTACGCCGTGGCGCGGGAGAATCGCGTCCTAGCCTGATAAGGCGTGCCTGAAGGCACTCTAAGCTCGCCCGGACCGCCGGGATGTGGAGGAGAGCTCATGAGCATCGCGATACGCATAATGGCTACGATGTTGCTGCCGTCCCTGATGGTACTCGGCGGCTGTGGGAGCTCCACGAGCTCCGGCTCGGACGAAGGGGGCGCAGGCAATTCATCGGGAGGCGGGTCGAGCAATGGTTCTAGCAGCGGCTCCGCTCCCTCGGGAATGTGCGGAAACGAGGCTTGCAGCGGCTGTTGCGACATTACCGGCGCGTGCCAGACCGGCCCGGTGGACACGTACTGCGGAACGGAGGGCGTCGCCTGCGAGGATTGCACGGCGGCGAATATGACGTGCCAGTCGGGAGCCTGTGCGCCAGGCGGCGCGGGCACGGCGTCGAGCGGGGGCGGGTCGAGCTCGAGTGGCGGCGGGTTCTCGAGGGACGCCGGTCTCTTCCCGGGATTTGACGCAGGCATTCTCCGAAACTTGGACGCGGGACGCGAACCCGTCTTCGATGCCGCGCTGCCCGTCTACGACGGGAGCATCTTCGAGTTCGACGGGGGCCGGCGGCTCTAGCTTCTAGGGTCACTGCACGATCGCGCCGTAGACGATCGACTTGAGCTGTCCTCGAAAGTCGTAAATCGTCGACGGCAGGAGCTGCGTCATGAAAATCACCGTCATTTCCTCGGCCGGATCCACCCAGAACGCGGTGCTCGCCATCCCACCCCAGCCAAATTCGCCTGCGGAACTGGGTACCTGCGCGCGCACCGGGTCGAGCGTCACGTAGACCCCGAGCCCGAAGCCGACCCCTTCGTAGCGCGTCTCGCTGAACGACGACCCCAGGGCGAGGCTCGCGAGGTCTCCCCCGCCGGGGAGATGGTTGGTCGTCATGTACTTGATCGTGCGAGGTCCAAGGATCCGCACGCCGTCGATCGCGCCGCCGCGGCGCATCATCTCCGCAAACCGCAGGTAGTCCGATATGGTCGACACCAGCCCCGCGCCGCCCGAGAAGTACGTCTTCGTCCGCGTGTAGGGGCTGTCGCCGGGATCGTCGTAGAGCGCGAGCGTCTTGTCGGGCGCGCGCGTGTAGTTCGCAGCGAACCGGGCGACCTTGTCTGCCGGCACCGTGAACGCCGTATCGACCATGCCCAGCGGCTCGAAGATCTCCTGGCGAAAGTATTCGTCCAGGCGTTTGCCGCTGATGACCTCGATGAGGTGGCCGAGAACGTCCGTCGCGACCGAGTAGCCCCAACGCGAGCCCGGCGAGAAATCGAGCGGCAGGTGCGACAGCTTCTCGATCGTGTCCGCAAGCGTCCCCTTGCCGTCGCCGATGCCTAGTTTGCGGTAGGCGTCATCGACCCCCGCGCGCTCCATGATGCCGTACGACAGCCCGGATGTATGGGTCAAAAGGTCGCGCACGGTCATCGGTCGGGCAGCCGGTTCCGTGGCAAACTGCGGATAGCGCCCGTAGCGATACACCCGCAGGTGCTCCCACTCCGGGATCCACTTGTGAACCGGGTCGCCGAGCGCGAACGCTGCGCGCTCGTGGAGCATCATCAGCGCCACCGACGTTATCGGTTTGGTCATCGAATAGATGCGGAAGATCGTGTCGGTTCGCATCGGCTTGCCACGCTGGAGATCCATCTGTCCCAGCGGCGACAGCAGCGCCACCTTGCCCCGACGGGCCACCAGCGTGAGCGCGCCGGCGATCTTGCCCGGCGCCACGTACCGGCGGTGAAGGAGTTCGTCGAAGCGACCCAGTCTGTCGCTCGATAGCCCTACGTCTTCCGGCGAGACGACGTCCATGCAAAGAGTCTCTCCCTGGTCGCGGCCGAACGCCAGCGAGTCGGTTGGGCCGCGCCGCTACTGTCTACCACCGCACTCCGATGCCGGCGGGGCGCATCACGAGCGACAGGCGCTGCGCTGGCGCCGCGGCCGCGGGCGACCCGGCGTCGCGCGTCGTGAAGAGCAGATAGCTCCCCACGGCCACCGCGATGACGCCGATCCCCAGCCCAACGTCGGCCACCCGCGCCTCGCCTTTCGCGTCCTGGTACGCTTGCGCGCCCGCGGGGTCGGCGCAAAGGCTGCCGTCGCAGTGCGCGTTGCTGTCGCTGCGGTCTTCGAGCGCACGGATCCCGAAGTAGGTCCCCGTGGCGAGCGCCGCGACGCCGACGCCGCCGACGATCCAGCCGGCCGTTCGCTTGCCCGCACCAGCAGGCGCCGATCCGTCGCCTTCGACGGGAATCGCTTCACCTGGCCCGACGACCAGGACGCGCGATTGGCCCTCGGCGAGCGTGAAGACAACGGGCTGCAGCGTACGACCGGGCTGGCTCACGACCACCGTATGCTCTCCCGGATCCACCGGGAGAGCGACGCCCAGGCTCCCGCGCCCAAGTTCGACGTCGTCACATTTCACGGTTGCCTCGGGCGCGGTGGCGAAGGAAAGCTCGACGGTGAGATGGGGCAGCCGGCGCTCCAGAATGCGCGCCCTCTCGAGGGCGACTTCCTGCCGCTCGTCGGTCCTGGGAAGCTCGTCGCCCAGCTCCTTGAAGTGCGCCCATGCGCTCGCAAGTCGCCCTATTTGCTCCTCGCAATCGGCCAGATTGAGCAAGGTGCCCGCCGCAGGGTCGAGCCTGAGGCTCTCGCTGAACTTGGGGCATGCGTGCGCGTAGTCCTGCGCCGTGGCAAGCGCCCGCCCCTGTCGAAAGAGCTCGTCGGCCGAGGCCTGGTCCCTGCCCGCCTGCTCGCCGGTCGCACCGGCGGCCCGCGCGACGAGCAAGACGCTGAACGCACAGGTCCCGACTCGGCGCCGACGGGCGTGAGCTCGTCCGAGATTGGGATCAGTAGCGACGAGCATAGACATCGGGGCGCGCGCTGGGTGAAACGCCACTCGCGTGCCTGGAGAAGGGCGTCGCGGGCGGCAGCCGAACGACGGGCGCCTCCACCGCCGCTGGTTCGGCCTCCACCACGAACGACGGAGCCGCGGTCTGCGGCAACTCTTGCGCTGGAAGTGCCATCGCGCTTGGCCCGCCAGTTCCCCCGGAGGCGGTTGCAGAATCGTTCGACGGATGGCCCTTCCCGTAGGTCGCAATGGCCAGCGCCGCCGCGGCGAGCACCACCACCATGCCCGCGCGCCTGTACGAGGACGCCCGCGAGGGTCGGATGATGGGCGCGCTCGTCGCTTTCAGCGAAGGGAACGACGTGTCGCGCCCAACGCGAGGAGAGCTCACCGTCTCGACGGCGTGAACCGACGACGCCGAAAGGTCGCCAATGCGCACCACCGAAGGCAGGTGGAGCGACGGCATCGGCCGCCCGAAGATCTCTCGGTACGCGTCACTGAGCGCGAGCTGCATGTCCCTCGCGGTTGCCCAGCGGTCCGCCATGGCAAGCTCGAGGGCCTTGTCGATCACGTCCGCCAGCGCACAAGGCGCATCCCGCATGACGTCGCGCACCTTCCGAGCTGGCTTGGTGAACGAGGCGGCCACGAGCTCCTGTGCCGTATCTCCGAGATGTACGAACTGTCCGGAGATCAGCGTGAACATCGTCGCGCCCACCGACCACAGATCGCTCTCGACGCCGACAAGGTCCCATCGCCCCCGAGACTGTTCCGGCGACATGAACGCTGGCGTGCCCATCGTGCGTCCGTCCATCGTGCGGCGGACGCCGTTGTCTTCCAGGATTCGCGCGATGCCAAAGTCGAGAATCTTGATCGAGCCATCGCTGGTGAGGAAAATGTTCTCGGGTTTGATGTCCCGGTGGATGATTCCCTTCTCGTGCGCCGCCGTGAGGACGTCGAGAAGTGCGTAGCTGACGAGCATGACCTGCTGCATCGGGAGCTTTCCCCCCAATTCATTTGCGCACCCGTAGAGTGACGTCCCGTCCAGCAACTCCATCACCAGAAACGGGCAGCCGTCCTCGGCCACGTCGTCGTCGAAGACCCGCACGGCGCCGGGGTGCTCCACTCGGTTCGCGATGTACCCTTCGCGTTGAAAGCGCTGCTTGATCTCCTGGTCTTCACCCGCGTGCAGCACCTTCACGGCGCAGCGTGCCCCGTTGCGATGCGTGGCGGCATACACGGTGGCCATGCCTCCTACGCCCAGGAGTGCGTCGAGGTGCCACTTCTCGCGCAGCGTCTGCCCAACGCGCCGCGTCTGCTCCTTCTCGGCTTCTTCGATTGCCTCGACCACGTCGGGATGAGAAGCACCTGCCGTACCGCCGTGTTTTCACGAACTCGACCGCGCACTTGCAGTGACGGGCCCTTGGATTCTCGTAGCGGATTGCCACAGATGGGGCGTGGATGGATGGTAAGGCCGCCCATCCCTGCACATCATGAGCGATGCGTTGCGGCGCGCTTGTTGCTCTGAGGTGCTTCCGTCGGCGAGCAGTATGGCAGTGCGCACCATTCAGGGACTGGGGTTGGTGCTCGTCATGGTCCCTTGCGTCGCGTCGCTTGGATGTGAGCTGGTCATCGGCGACGAGAATCGAACGGTCGTTGACGGCGGAGACGCCGCGCTGCCGGACGCTGCGTTGCCGGAGGTAATGCCACCCGCGGTTGTGCCGCCCGCGGTCGTGCCACCAGACGACGGCGCGGCGTCCAGCGACACGGACTCTGGCGGATGCGTCGGGGCACAGACCTGCATCGAGACGGCGACGACCTGTGCCGCAGAGTGCGCCGAGAAGGATGCCGGATGCGTGGGGAACGGGCCGCTCAAGGGCTGTCCGATCGACGTTCCGGCTTGCAAGATGACGTGTCTCTCGCAGTGCGCCGCGTGCGCCCGGTGTCCTACCGCCGACTCCATCTGCGCCAACGCGGCACGCTGACCGCCGCCGCAAGTCCGGCGCGGTCACGCGGGCTACTTGCGGAGCGGCGGCGGACGGCGGCTGGTGCGCGCGCCGCGCTTCGGTGACTTCGGCGCCGGTGCGTCGGCCGTGTCGTCCTCGCGCGGCAGCGGCGGAGGCAGCTTGCCGCGCGGCTTCACCGCGATGACCACCGCGGGGAGCGGCGGCGGCCGCTTGCGACTCTCCTCGGTCGCCTTGCCAGGGCCCTCCTTGGGCAGAGGCGGGATGAGCCACCGGCTGTCGACATCGATGGTGTCGTGACGCGGAACATTCGGCGCCTTCGGGAGCGGCGGCGGCCCTTTTGGCCTCGAGCTCTTCTTCGCTGCCACGAATTGATTATAGCGGTGTAGGCTCGATCTGGTGGGTTCCTTGCGCGCGAGCCGCATTCCGGTGCTGGCCTTGGGTGCCGCGCTCTTTGCGACCAGGTCCGCCGCGGCGGCCACGATCGAGGTTGGCCCGGGCCAGACGTACACGACACCCTGCGCCGCGATCGCCGCGGCCGCCGCCGGCGACGAGATCGACATCGCGGCGGGCACCTACACCGACACGTGCGAGATCAACACGGCGGGGCTCCTGCTCAAGGGGGTCGGCGGCCAGCCGAAGATCGATCTGACGGGCAACCCCCATCCCGCCGACTACAAGGGCATCTACGTCGTCAACGGAAATGACGTGACCATCGAGAACCTCGAGCTCACCGGCGCCGCGATATCCGACGACGAAGGCGGCAACGGCGCCGGCCTTCGCATCCAGAGCAACGGCGTCGTCGTCACCAATTGCTACATCCATGACAACCAGGACGGCGTGCTCGCCACGGCGACGACAGGCGGCGGAACGATCACCATCGAATACTCGGAGTTCAAGAACAACGGCCTCGGCGACGCCTGCGACGCGACCTCCTGCGTGCACAACATCTACATAGGAACCGGCGGCGGAGGCAACTACGGCAAGCTTGTCTTCCAGTTCAACTGGACACACGCGCTTGCGACGGACACAGCCGACAAGGGGCACCTCCTCAAGTCGCGCGCGCTCGAGAGCGACATTCTTTACAATCGCATCACCGGTGAGACTGGCCACGACAGCTACGAGGTCGACCTCCCCAACGGCGGTCTCGGAATCCTGGTCGGCAATGTCATCGAGAAGGGCCCCGACCCGGACAACAAGATCCTCCTCGACTACGGCGAGGAGGGTTACGGCACCGGAACGAACACGCTTTACGTCGTGAACAACACGTTCGTGAACGACGACACGGCATCGGGCGCAACCTTCATCAACGTCGCCACCGGCGGCGTGCTCACCACTGCCCACAACAACCTTTTCGTCGGTTCGGGGACGATCTCGAGCACGGGCGCGCTGTCGGCGGACAACTTGAGTACGACGACGCCGATGTTCGTGGACGCAGCCATGTACGACTACCATCTCGAGATGGGGTCGCCCGCCATTGGCAAGGCGGTGGCCGCGGGCTCGGCGGGAACGTTCTCCCTGACGCCTGTCTTCGAGTATGTCCAGCCGCTCGGCCGCGTCCCGCGAGCAACCGACAACGATCTGGGCGCGTTCGAGTACGGCACGAACCTGATGGCCGGCGACGCGGGCCTCACTGCGCCAGGCGACGCGAGCGTGGCCACGGGCGATGACGCCGGCGGCGCCGACGCTGGCTTCCCCTCGGGCGACGACGGAGGGGCCGGGATGCCGAGCGGTGGCAGCAGCGGGGGCTCGACGGGGAGCGACGGCAGCGGCGGCAACCCGGTGGCTGGAGGGTCTCCGTCGTCCGGCGGAGGATGCGGATGCCTGACGGCCGGCCCGCGAGAGATCTCCGGCAGCTGGTTTTTCGGCGTCGGCCTCGCGCTCGCGGCGCTCGCTCGTCGATCCGGCCGGCGGCTTCACTGACCGACGGGGAATTCGCATACGAAGGGCGCGGTCTCCGAGCCGTCGCTTCGCACGAACACGTCGTTTCGCGCGAGCGTGTTGTCGGGCTGCGCCAGGAGAAAGCCGAGGTAGGCCCTCGTCGTCGACACCCCCGTGATCGGCTCGAGACGTCCCCACGGAGGGGGGTACGCGTCGGGAGCGTCGGCCCTCGTGCCGTCGTCCCAGACCCACGACGCGGTGCCGCCGTCCGCGTCGGGCTCCAGAGAGAGACCTATCCAGAACCTCGGGGGCGGACTGGGCAGAAGACTGACCTGACGCCAGAGTTGCTCGCGCTCGTCGCGCGACTGGAGGACGACGAGGCGTCCGCCCAGCGTCTGGCACCCTTGCACGGCGCCGTCCGCGGTCGCCGGCTGCATCTGCATCTCGTATCGCTTCGTGGCCTGCGTCACGACGAGGTCGACGCAGACGAGGCTTGCGCCGCCATCGCACGCCACCCATTGCGTGCCGACAGGTTCTCGCTCGCACAAGGTGTGGACCGTCGGGGCGTCGGCGCAGACGGACTGAAACCAGTCCGGGTAGCGCGCCGTGTCGGACGAAGCCACGACGCACGGTTGTGCGGGAGGCGCCCCTCCGTCGTCGCTCGTTTCCAG
>Ga0302325_10034171_pt1 | contig 10401 bp, 8 predicted proteins | sample Palsa_T0_2_FD_201948 | JGI IMG/M metagenome (GOLD analysis project Ga0302325, IMG submission 201948) | Peat permafrost microbial communities from Stordalen Mire near Abisko, Sweden - Palsa_T0_2 | ecosystem: Environmental > Terrestrial > Soil > Palsa > Peat permafrost | place: Sweden: Abisko...
TAATTAGGTAGAAATTGATGAAAATGAAAGCCTGTCGGGCTGATTTCGGGGTTGCCGAAGTGAAGCCTGTACAGCTGAAAATGTAGCCTAAAGGGCTGATATCGGGGTTGCCGAAGTGAAGCCTGTACAGCTGAACCAACATAGCCTGTATAGCTGACCTGATCCAACAGATAAACTTGGCAAAGTGCTAGTTATAACAGAGCAAATTCTCCAAGCCAAGGCCTCACCGCTAGTGGGAAAGTGAAAATTCCACGCGAGGCAGTGAAGCCCACCAAAAAGAGTTCCTCCGAGAAGGGCGCCGATTGCCAAGGATATAATTTCATCGTTTCTGCCAGTCGCGGATAACACTGCCTGTGGAATAAGCATTAAGCGCGAAATATAAGGCATCCCATCATTTGGAATTGGCTCAAGATCCAATTCTTTTTCGAATTTGTACGTAGAACGAAACTTGGTCCAGAGGTATTGAGGGCCGTGTGCTGCAAGTTGAGCTATTTCGGACTCTGAAAGCGCACGATTTAGTTTCATAATATGTATGCTTTCGACACCCTGAGGTCGGTTCCAACAAAGAATGTAAGTGATCATGCTGGAGGCGGAGAAAGCGAGTGCTGCTATCTCAAGCTGTGCAGACGGAAGACCATCCAACTTACGTGCAATTAGCTGGATCATTAAGTAGGTGACCTGTACTAAGGCTAAAGCCTTGGCCAAAAAATCACCTCGATTCAGGGCTTCCAATTGTCTCACGGCAATCGCAGGTGGATCAAGTGGGGGTGCGCCGGGAGTTCGGAGGGACCCTTCGATATTTATCAAAATCCACATTTGCTCACTCGTTAATGCCCAATATCGATGTGCAAGTCGCGACAGGTTAACTTGACCCGAATTTGACAGATCTTGTTCGAATTTCGAATTGTTTTTTATAATTTTCTCCAATGAAAAACCTGTTTCTATCGGGCCGGCATGTAATCTGGCTGGTTTTTCTGTGGGGGATAATCTCCGAGTTCGAGCACGGAACCATGTGCTTCTATCCGCTCGACATGTTGTTTGGACGGATCATCTGTAGAGGGGTTGGTTTGCTCTCCTCCGTTCGTGTCATCTCCTCTTGTCCCATGAAAATCATCTCCAAGATCGAGCACAAAATAGCCCATATTGCTCATATAGGCATGTACTTCTTCCCATTCGGCAATATCTACATTACGAAACCTGGCAACGATTTCCTTCACGGCAATCCGCTCATTTAGAGCTTTCCCAAGGATGTATTCTGGAATTAGAATCGTAAATATCATCCATTTAATCTTCGTCCGGGAGTCCAAAATGGCCCACCAGGCTTTTTGCAGAATAGTCTTCGGTCTCGGTCGCATTGCTGGAATGTTCAGGTGTTGAATGCTCCAAGTACAGAGAAAGATGACCGACAAGCAATTCCAGAGAATCGAAATTGTACCCCGCGTGTTTGGCCCAGAGACATAATTCGTGCCAGCCGGAGGGAGGGTGCAGTTTGGTTTGAAGCTTGATCCTTTGGCGAAGCCCAGAGAGAGCAGGCAGACGAGGCTGAAGCAGATGATCTTTGAAGATGGCATCTTTCTCGAGGAGATGGGAGTCGATAGAGCAGATTCGTGCGATGACTGTGAGAGATGAAATGCACTCAGAATTTCAGATGAATGTCCACGGCTGCTCTAGAGATGAAAGAGAGCAGCGTGGCCTCTGCCCGAAATGCATGAGTTTAATTTGCGAGCTCAGCTGAAAAGGCACCAAAAAAGCCTTCTCGCTTATTTACCGAATCATTTTGGTGAAAGGGGGAAGTGATAGTGATCACGTGATATTCTTCAAAACCCATGTGATGCAACTATCAACGATTGACAAAAAGACATAGAGTGCTCTTGCCCTAGGAATTACATATTCCTTGTAATTCAGAGTTCTCCTCAGACACAGGACTTTTCTTGGTTGAACTGTACCTGCAGGTAGAGTCCACTGTATCAAGGACTGGCGTCAACTACAAATGCCTGATAGTTGGACTTCCTCAATAGGTGAGCTTCAGAGTCAAGACATCAGCATTACTTTCTCGATTATTTGATTTCGCAAGCCAGACAATGCTGTGTCTTCACCCGTCTTCCCACCTTTCACATTAATCATCATAGACTTAGGCAGAGGAACGACTGGTGAAACAGTGGCTCATCTTCCCATGCATTGTGATAAATTTCACCATCAACTGAGAGCTCGGCTTTTTAGTATCTTCCTCCTCAATTATTTTTCCCGATCATCCCCAGATTTTCTGCCAAGGTTATATATCCCATATTGCCTCAGTTACCCCGCGTTTCATGACAGGGTGCGGATGAGTAAATGGCTTTGCTTGGTCTTAAAGTCTCCCCCTCCTTCTCCTCCCCCCCTTTTTTGCTTCTGTTTTCTCATATCAGGCATCGTATATCCACTCATGCGACTGAGGGTGATTATTCCAGTATCTCGAGGATTTTAGGATTGCAAGGATGGTATAAGTACTGGGTTAGTGTTAATTGTCGGGTACCCGGTAGCGGGGTGTAAGGAAGGTGCGTACTGCTCGGTTGTAATATTCTATGTATTAATTGATCAGGAGTGGCTTGCCAATAAAAAGAAAATAGTGTTCAAAGGTGTAAGATAAGGAGGTCTGTGTAAGAGCTGGTAATGACTATCTGGGTTTAGCAGAACAGAATTCACTTTCAGAGTTCGATATGGTTCTGAGAAATGTACAGTACGGAGTACTTACTGAAATGATCATTGGGTAAAAGCAAATAATCCTTCAAAATGAACATGTAGCAACGAGGTATATCCTCACCTTAGAGCCGACTGTGCTGGGCTCCAGAAGTGAATCGCAAAGACCCAAGGAGTAGAGCATCTCACTCAGCTCCATGCATTTTAACGTTCATCTGATTATGATATTCAACAAATAATGATGTTGTATGTATGAGCCAGCTATATTCATAGGTGACATGTAGCATAGTAGATTAGTAGAAGCTCTCTCATCAAAGTGTCATGTCTGCTCGTCTGGCCCTCAGTCCGTTCGCCACCGACGTGGCTACGTCAGGAGGGCTGATTCGATAGACTTCATGCTTAGACGACCATTTTGATGAAGAGTGTAAAACAAAAAATTTGAATTCAGTTCTAGACCCCCTTCACAATGAAGTCAGGGCGAGAAGAGAGCCCACTCCAAACCCCACTCGTTCGGCGACTCTCACAGGGTTCTGGATTAAGACAGTAACCTTAAGCAGCGAGCTAAGCGAAATACAGGTGAGAACCGCCGAACGAGTACCGGTAGCCGTTCTTCACATTGGGAACTTCCCGGAAATCCATGCGGAATTTTGTCTCATGTATTTGCTAGCCATATTAGGACGCCGCGTCACATTCACTTCTGGTTTGAGTATATTAAGCGGTAATCCAAGACATCGACAGGGTGCTATCCATCCGCATGCTGCCGCTCGAATAAGTCTAACAGCTCTTGATTTTCATCGCTTTAATGCCTGTTCTAAGGAATTTCTAGGCCTCTACTAGGGTGCTATCTATGAAATGCATTAGAAAGCTGCGGGAATGCTCATAGTTTACCGCTTACAGCAAAATACTAGCTAATTACCATGATCTGCTCTAGCAGCATCTCGATTCTCCGGGAAGTCCCTATTATTGATTTACGCCACTCAGCGCGGCATGAGTCAAATCCGGCGCGCCAAATTAACATCCATTAATACTAGAACACCGGCAACACGTTTCTTTCCACGAACATGAGTTGTCGTAGACGTCAAGAGTTCTACAATTATTGCAAAAAAAAATCGTAAACTGACTCATAACTGGGCTATTAAAAGCCAAAGTTCCTAATCACCAGAATGGATAAGGTTGCATTTGTGACGGTCCATGTTATGTTGATGAATTCTGGAAGACGATTTGGGTAGTGATTGGTCTGTCTTGAGTGGAGGAGTTCGAACGAGGGCCGTAAAAGAGATGTAAGAAGTCGCGGAAGAGGGTTTAACCAAGGCCGAGGGCAGGACCTGAGGTGATGTATATTTTCCCGGCATATCTCCCACTCTCTTGTTTTAAGGAGTACTTCAATATTTTTCATCCAAGACTCCCAAGCCTAGTATCTCATGTTTCCGAGCCTGGCAACTTTTGCAAAGCTTAATGATCGAGCCACCGTGAAAAAGGGACTGTCCGATTCTCCCCGGATGGTCCGGCAGCACCTATCTCAACACCGGCATATTTCTGCGAAACTTTTTAATTTGCCTTGTCTGATATGATACGAGCGATTCTCATGCCAAAAGCAGGAGCTCGGAAATGCGCCTGCAAAGAGAGCCGCGGCGGTGTGACGGTGTCGCTTTGGAGAATATCCTCGATCTTGGCAGAGAATCTGTCAATAGTCCTAGGTTTTGAATTTCGAAAGCTCGTTCCATGCCGCGATCCGAATCCGTCTAGACCACGGGCTCCCAAAATTTCCGAGCGTGCGATACTACCTGCAGGTGGAAATAAATGTTAATTGCCGCCTGTTTACCGGGGTTTTATCGGCGAACTAGCTAGAATGGCGGGTGGTCTGACCAATAACCTATTTAGATTCCAGCCTTTCTTGCTCTACTACTTTAGTATGCAGTTAAATACCGATTAGCATTTAAAGCGGCCAGTACTGTACGAAGTACTCCGTAGTTGTCGGTGTGGCTCCCCTAGCGGCAACTCGCCTCCAGTCCTTTGGTAGTTGGAGTATTAAATTAGCTGATTGTGGCAAAATGAGCTGATAACGTAACCACCCGCAAAACTCAAATGTTTTTGGTTGCTAGGACAAAGTTCCTGCCTGAAACCGACCTCGGTTTGCAGTGCGACTTATCAGCTACTTAATTTAATACACCAAGGGATAAGCAGAGTTACCGCTAGGGGAGCACGATTCGCATGCGAGAGAGTATTAAGCGTTTATCCAACTCATTGAAAAGGTGCAATCTATTCACAGGCTGCTGCTCAAGCTGCAGCCCTCGATAGATAGTAGATCCAAATGCTCTTGATTTTCATCGCTTTTATGCCTTGAAATATTACATGAAAGAACACAAAAGCTATTGGAACGCAAAGGCTTTGCCGCTTGACGAAAAACACCAGCTTGCTACAATGATCGGCTCCAGCAGCGTCAGCATTCTCGAAGTCTCTAGTATCTTTGTGTAACGGCTCTAGGTTTGCTCTTTCAAATCGCTGAGCGTTAGGTGTCGACATATCAGACGATCCAGGTAGGGGCCATGCATCATGGTGTTTGGTGGTCAAAGATGCAGCACTAGAAGGTTATATGAAGAAGATGGTCGAGTGCTCTTAGGCCCCATTGACTGAATAGACCGGATTGATAGAGAAACGGCCCGATGCTCAAATCCCTCCAATGACTAACCTTGTGATAATTCAAACATCTCGTTGCTCTACCATAGGACCTAAGGTTTATCACTTACTTATCCCATCGACTGTAAGTCGCGCAGATGGTATCTGCACTAGCCACTGGCCTATGCAGATCTTGTTTCTCGAAGATTGACACCCTCACTGGCGCAACCAGAACTAGAATACGTCTTTCGGCCTCGGGGGTTCCGCGGTGATTAGGGCGATATTGTGTATTTTACATTTAATTCTAGTAAGTGGTTGGAAGCATGCTTTGCGTTTACGTGAATTTTCGTGTAAAGTGGTATTTTCAGCCCGCTGAAAACGCAGCTGTGCGACTTACAGACGGTGGGATATTGACTTGCAGTCCTCTGCAAGCCTCCCTGGGATTGACGTTGCATTCTCGGACACATCATGTGCGCAGCATCAGCCCTTGGTTGCATGGATACCATCTGACTAGGGAAACTGCTTTTTGTTGTTACTAAGGGTTGACTGTGTCAAACCGAATTTCACACCGAAGTGAAGGCATCCTGTCCGTGCACTTATGAGCCCACGCTCCAGCGCCGGAAAAACCACGAAAACCTTCCGATTGGCTGAGCGTTAGCTCTCTTGTTCACTGATGGAAAATGTTAAAAAGCTTCGTTATCCATCGTACCTGGAGCTTCAGATTCAACAGATCCAGCTTTCTCGTTAATTATCATCACTACATCAATTACAATTCGCCGCTCAAAGTTGCATTGTCAGCGCATGCAGGGGGCACCACTAGAACTACCGGCAGTTCCTCGCTTTTCCGCTTCGGTATCGCTGCATCAGACCAGTGCGCTGTGGCCAATCTTTGTGCCTCTCAACCCACAGTCACGAGGGCGGAATAAGGCCGCTACACAACGGTTGGTGTAATGATAGGCGCTGCAGTTCGGCGCGTCCTTGAACGCGAGGTAGTGAGGTCGAATTTCGGGGATGAAGCCTCATCAATTCCAATTTGGGAGATAGTCAGCCTTGTTATGCCTCAAATCACGAATATTTCATTTGCTAACACTGGTCTAGGGTCCGAAAAGGCGATATGTCTACACTTGGGCATGTGTAAGTTCTGTCCAGCGTTCCGAGTACTCTATCGAATATCGAAACCTAACGAGACGCCCTAATACACAGTGTGCGTGCGGGGCTTCCTCCATAAACATAATGGCCAATTCATGTCCGGCGTGTGGCGCACCACGTTGTGCCTATTGCCAGACTACAAAAGTTCTAGTGCGCTAGATTGGTGGTCGCAGGGGGTTCCTTGGGGAGTTTTCGAGATGGTTGATACCTTTGACATGGCTGGCCTGTATTTGTTTTACGTTAGGTTAGGGGCTGGATATACAAAATAATGCGGGGAAAACGAGAGTTGTAATGGGGGGGCGGGCGGGGGGCGTTGTAGGATAATTTCTTAGACGAAAAATTCCTTTCACGTCCAGCAAAGTTATTGCCTGGATTGCCGTCTTAATCTTTACGCCTTCGTGGGCTTGCTAGGTGACGGCGTGCCATGGCCGTTGGCTCTTTTTTTCCGAGAAGAAAAAAAGTATATCTTCAATTTTCACAAATCACGTGTACTTGCTTATAACACCAACCCAATTCCACATAATTCTCTGTTAAAAGCTCCCAATACTCCAAGAAACTATAAAATCGCAGGGCACAGTATGTTACAAAACTGTCGAGCGTTGAGCAGCTCAGAGTACAACGGGTTTATTGACCTGATCACACAGGCTGAGGGTCTGGGATCACACTCCTCATCGAAGATTTTGCGGAATGTAATGGGTCCTCGAAGCTACCTAGGTAGAACTTCGGTTGCTACGATAGTATGACTTATCCGACATCTTTCACGAGGGGAACGAAATTCCGCCCTTTCTATTTTCCTTTGCAATATTTAATAATAAATCTGGCAGGAATAAGGCCGATAACTAATTCTTCGGTGTTTTCACCGAAGTGTTGATCCACGTAGCGCTCTTGTTCCCAAACTCTTCGGCAAAACTTGTTCCTCGTCCCCCAAAGTCAACCTGAGATCTCGTTCTTTCCTTGCTTGAAATGCGTCTCCAACTTCAGCCACTAGGACTGTTTCACTAATATCCCCAACATTGTCATGATTTTTGACCCAAATGGGGAATATTCGTCTTGCGAAAGGAGGTATTGGATATTTACTGAAGAGAAGGGTAATATACACTATGATTATTAGTGCGAAAACTGTAATTATAAATGACCTCGGGCTCTGCTCGAAGGGTATGGCATCTTGTTGCATGCTAAATATATTTGCAGCAAGAGCGATTGGGTAGAGGATCTGCATTCTGAATTAGCTGCTTGAGTTTTTGTATGTTTGTGGAGATGTACCAAGAGTGTGAATACTGAGGTAAATTGATTTTGATCGGCTGACTCTTTTTTGTCCAGATTCAACCTTAATTTCAGCTATATCCCAATAGTTAGTCGAAGGTTTACTTTCGGGAAATCAACTTGGAAAAGTGGCAGGAAGGCGGCCCAACTCACTGATTCTTGATAGTCTTCACAGCTCTTGTTCAAGACAGCTATTTTGGCTTGATATTCTTCAAGTTGCCCAAACCTTGCACTGATATTTTGCAGGGACCGGTAACGAGCCGAAATTGATTTTGATTTGGCTGCAGAATCTGCACAAGGAGATTCGAAGAAGTAGCCGATATCACCGCCTACAGAAGAAAATGACTGCCACACCTTCATTGTGGCCGAGAGAACGCCATCAAGTCGGCGCAAAAGGCTCAATATCTGCAGCGCCCAGTCGAAAGCTTCTTTCAGTTCTGTCGTTCGATTTTGTGCAATCCCGGGTCGTCGAGATAAAGTAGATGGATGGTCTTTCATCTACTCACGAGGTCAGAAATCTGAATGGTTACGTTTGGTATTGGGTTTGAAGGCCTACGTATCGATTGACGGCAATTCCCAGCTTATAAACCAAGTACTCCCATTCCTGTCTGACTTGTTCGATGCGAACATCCAATACCTTGACCCAGTGGTCACGAGGTCTCCAGAGTGGGAATCTTGCCTGTGTTTCTCCTGCTGTGGCGCGATCAAAGCTCAAATCCATCTCCGACAAGTCAGTCAGCAGACCATCAAGTTCAGTATCCACAAAAGCGTATCCAATCCAACGCCAATCGTCTGGTCCAGTGACAACATAAGATATTTCAGCCTCGTGTATTCCCCAAACTTCCCCGGGCAACTGAGATTGCGACTTCGATGTTTCTAAATTCAAGAAAGATAGTTGTGTCCACTGCCTCGGAGGTTTGGAGTTGATTTTTATTCCCGAGTGGGGTGGTTTGGATTTTCTCAACAAAAAACACGGTAGGTGCAGGTCTAATTGGAAGTTGAGGAATCCTGCAGAAGGCATTCTGACCTCGATGGATGGTTGAAATGCAAGGTGATTATATATCGCGTTTCTTAAGGCCGTTACCTGATGCCAATGAGCCGTTGCTGCCAGAGCATGAATGCACGCAGGGTCCAGATCCGTAACGTAAATCAGTCGCCTGGATGCATCGGGCAGATTCTTATGATTGAACCGGGGTTCATTCAATGCCCATAATAACCCTTTTGCAGTCAAAGGGGTTTCGTGTTCCCTCGCATTTCCCCCTCCTATCAAATCTAAGTCAGTAGTACTTCTATCGTCGACCCATATGGCGCGCTTGCTTCCAGCAGATGATTTCCCAAATTTCACATCCTCTAGGCTCGTATCCCGGCAAAATTCTTCTAGCAGTTCAACCTCGCTTGGAGAAGCTGTGTCCCTGGAGTCTGTCAAGAAGTAACCCAGGTTATCTCCATCAGCGTCGACTTCCTCTTTGAGGTCGACCAACAACTTATCATCAGCGACCTTTCGAACCTCCAAAAATTGTGGATCCCAGATCTTCTCGAACATATAACTGTGGTTCCCTGAGCCCATATTTTGACAAAGGAATTATTGATATAGGGTCAAGAGTGGCTAAGCTGGGCCTGGTTCAGGAGCATCAAAACGATGATGGTAAGGACTATCTATGGGTCAGACAAGCGCAAAAGCAAGGAAGAACATAATGAAGCTCACATTGAGGTAAGAGGGAAGACACTATGCGCTAGACGGTTGTCGGGGTATTGAGAGTAGGGGGGGTACTGGCGCGTGAAGACGACATGGGGCATTGGTATCTTTAGCCAAGATCTCTGAAAGACAGATATCGTCCTGGAATGGCGAGAAACAGAAGTAATTGCAACTCGAAGGCATGCCGGCGAACAAAAGATAATATGAAGATATGTTCTCGATCAGAGAATACGCGGGATGTGAATTACATTAATATTAAACATTACTTTGGAAACAACAACACCGTAACACCAAAGATAACAAATCAAACCCCTACCATTTTCTATGTCACTTTTGGAGCCGTGGAACTCCAGTAAGCTCAGTTCTTCCAGACCGCCTCTCAATCCATTGTTCCACAACCTTTTCGAAAGCAATTCCACCTCTATTGTACTCTGTTGAATGGGCGCGTGATGACCCGAAGAGCCTCCTCTTCGCAGCGTTGCTACCCAACTCTTGGCAGGCTTACTGCGCACTCGGGCGGTCAGTAAGGGTATGATGATTCTCCCAATGCTCCCAGGGACCACTTACACCGAAACACATCGTCCTTTAAGCCTCACTTTTTCACTGCCATATTTCCTCTCCTGCGATGCCAACGCCGCGGACCTGTATTTTCGTTGTTTTGCAGTACGCGCACCGAGGGGCTTGACACTCGGGGCATGTGTCGGTTTGGATGTTGACTCCGGATAGTCCGCATTGACACTAGGAAGACGCGTCAGTAAAGCTGTTGAAGAGAAGACTTCTTCCAATACAACGTACACACTGCCAAACATAAACAGTTTTCCGTCTTCCAGGCGGCTGAAAGCGATAGTTAGCTTGCAGATTCAACCGTTCAATTTGGAGGACTGGGCAGGAACGGCGAGGCTGACCAGCTGTCTCGAGGCTGGACAATTGGGTTTCCATGCATCAAAATTCCTGAGGCTGGGTTGCGGCTGTGTTGGGACCTCACGCCAAGGGATGCGCCT
>Ga0302325_10034173_pt1 | contig 10400 bp, 4 predicted proteins | sample Palsa_T0_2_FD_201948 | JGI IMG/M metagenome (GOLD analysis project Ga0302325, IMG submission 201948) | Peat permafrost microbial communities from Stordalen Mire near Abisko, Sweden - Palsa_T0_2 | ecosystem: Environmental > Terrestrial > Soil > Palsa > Peat permafrost | place: Sweden: Abisko...
GGAATACAACGGATATCGCGACAGACCAAAAGAGCAGAAACCAAATTAGGACACTACCCCAAAGGGAGAGCAGTAGACAAACCGGATTTCGGTTTGGTACCTTAGGGAAAGCGCTTAACCGCACTACATTTTAAAAACTCAGTGGGAGGCAGGGTCTTTATGAGCCTGCCGTCTGCACCAATGAGGGAGCAATGTCGAAGCAAGGTAAGAAATTTAAAGCCGCGTCCGAACAAGTAGAGCAACGCCCCTACAGCCTCAACGAAGCCGTCCCGCTGGTTCAGAAGGTCAAATTCGCCAAATTCGACGAGACGGTAGAACTGCACATGCGCCTGGGGGTGGACCCCAAACACGCCGACCAAATGGTGCGCGGAACCGTGGTCCTGCCCAATGGCCTGGGTAAATCCAAAAAGGTCCTGGTCATCGCGTCCGGCGATAAGCAGCGCGAAGCCGAGGCCGCCGGCGCCGATTATGTGGGGGGCGAAGACATGGTGGCGAAAATCCAGGGCGAAGGCTGGACCGATTTTGACGCCGTAATCGCCACGCCCGACATGATGCGCTCGGTGGGCCGTCTCGGTAAGGTGCTCGGTCCTCGCGGCTTGATGCCCAACCCCAAGACCGGCACCGTCACCACCGACGTCGCGCAAGCCGTTAAGGAAGTGAAGGCCGGCAAAGTGGAATTTCGCGTGGATAAGACCGGCGTGATCCACGTTCCCTGCGGCAAGGTGAGCTTTGAAACCGGCAAGCTGCTGGCGAATGTCGACAGTCTGATCCAGGCCGTCATCAAGGCCAAACCCGCCGCGGCCAAGGGCAAGTACGTCAAAAGCGTGACCATCTGCTCCACCATGGGCCCGGGCATTCATCTGGACGTCACCTCGTTCAACGCCAAGCAGCTCTGACGAAGAGGAAACATGAAGAAGAAATCGGACAAAGAAAAAGATCTGGAAGCGCTCAAGAAAGATTTCGAGAAGGCGCAAAACATCTTCGTCACCAGTTTCGAAAAGCTCACGGTGCAGCAGGATTTCGAACTGCGCAAGACGGTGCGCGACGCGGGCGGCAACTACCGGGTGGTCAAGAACAATCTGGCCGAGAAGGCGTCCGAAGGCACTCCGGCTGAAGACCTCATGAGCAAGCTGGTGGGCATGACGTCGATGGCTTACACCACCAAGGACCCGGTGGCCCTGGCCAAAGCGCTGACCACCTATGCAAAAGCCAACCCGACGTTCACCTTCAAGGCCGGGATGGTGGAAGGCCGCGCCATCGACGTGAAGTCGATTCAAGAGCTGGCGTCGCTTCCAAGCCGCGACGAGATTTTGGCGAAAGTTCTTTTCCTGATTCAAGCATCGGCGCAGCGGTTGGTTACCTCGCTGGCCGGCGTGGGGCGCAACCTTGCGGTGGTTGTGGATCAGGGTGTCAAGGAAAACAAGTTCTCACAATAAAGGGAGTAGAAAGAGAAGACCATGGCGGACATCAACGCAATTGCGGAACAGATTCAAGGGCTGACGCTGCTCGAAGCATCGCAGCTCGTCAAGTTGCTGGAAGAAAAGCTGGGCGTTTCGGCGGCGGCGGCTTCGGTGGCGGCGGCTCCGGCCGCGGGCGGTGGAGCGGCGGCGGCTCCGGCGGCTGAAGAAAAGACGGAGTTTAACGTTATCTTGACCGCGGCTGGCGCGAACAAGATCAACGTTATTAAAGCCGTCCGCGAAGTCACCAACCTGGGCTTGAAAGAAGCCAAGGATCTGGTGGATGGCGCCCCCAAGGCCATCAAAGAGGGCGTGAACAAGGAAGAAGCCGAGACCATTCGGAAAAAGTTCACCGACGCCGGCGCAACAGTGGAAGTGAAGTAGCTGGCCGGATTCGCCCTGTGATCTATTGGGATTCCTGGGGTGGGCGTCCACCAGGCGTGGCGTCCTCGGGCCGTGCAGCCGTCCACCCCCGCTATTCCACCCCCGTATTCAAACCACCCGGACCGGATTTGACGAGAGTTAGACCGGTCTGGTAAAGTTATATTGTTACTGGCCGGAGACCGACCCGGATTCTTGCTCTTGTGAACCAAACATCCTGTGGACTTGGTGTGCCGTTTCTTGGAACGTTGCGCAGGGCTTCGCCGTGCTCGTTTTTTGCACCCGCCTTTTTTGGCTGCGACTCTCTGACGCTGGCTGGTTGTGGTCTAATGTCCCGCTGCTCCCGATCTTCCCCCGAACGCTTTGGTCCGTGATACGGGCCGTGGCGTTCGATGCGCCGCTGTGCAAAGACGGGAAGGCGGCAGCGGTTTTTTGTTCTTCGGCGTTAGGAGTAAAACATGGAAAACTTGACGAATGGCGCAACGCGCGAGCGAATGGATTTCTCCCGCATCAAGACTTCCATCCCGATCCCCAATCTGATTGAAGTCCAGAAGAAATCGTATGAGCGGTTTCTCCAGATGGCCCTGCTTCCCGGCGAACGGGAAGACACCGGGCTGCAGAGCGTGTTCAACTCTGTATTTCCGATTTCCGATTTCCGCGGACTGAGCCAGTTGGAGTTCGTGGATTACGCCATTGGGAACTGGGAGTGCAAGTGCGGCAACCTGAAAGGCCTGCATCATCTACGCTCCACCTGCCGCAATCCCAGCTGCGGCGCCACCATCCAGACCGATCCGTTCCATGTCGGCGACGTGCTGTGCCATCGCTGCGGAACATTCAACAAGAACATCGTCACTTTCTGCAACCGCTGCGGCGATCCGGTGGGTTTGCAGCTCAAATACGACGTAGCCGAGTGCGAAGAGCGCGGCATGACCTACGCGGCGCCGCTGAAAGTCACCATCCGCCTCACGGTATACGACAAGGACGCCGAAACCGGCGCCAAGACCGTGCGCGACATCAAGGAGCAAGAGGTTTTCTTCGGGGAAATCCCGTTGATGACCGACAACGGCACCTTCATCATCAACGGCACCGAGCGCGTCATCGTTTCGCAGCTCCATCGCTCGCCCGGCGTGTTCTTCGAACGCGTTCCGGCACAAGGCTATTTCCTTGGCAAGATCATTCCGTATCGCGGAAGCTGGGTTGAGTTCGAATACGACAACAAGAACCTGCTCTATGTCCGTATCGACCGCAAACGCAAATTCTATGGCACCGTCTTCCTGCGCGCCCTGGGATTGAAGTCCGATTCCGAGATCCTGAAGGCCTTCTACAACGTCAGCGAAATCGTGGTCAAGGACAAAAAGCTGTTCTGGAAGGTCTCCGACAGCCTGATCGGCCTGAAGCTTTCCAAAGCCATCGCGACCAAGAACGACACCGTCGTCCCGCAGGGCCGCAAGATCACCAAGACGCTCTACGACGCCATTCTCAAAGCCAAGATCGAGCAAGTGGAGATCGATCGCGCCGATCTGCAAGGCGCCTACATGGCCGCCGACGTGATCGACATGTCCACCGGCGAAGTGCTGGTGGAAGCCAACCAGGAGCTCACCAACATCGAGAAGGTGACCGACAACGGCATCACCGCGTTTGAGGTGTTCTTCCCGGAGCGCGACGACACCGGCAACGTGGTTTCGGTGACGCTCAGGAAAGACCCGGTGAAGAGCCAGAACGACGCGCTGCTCGAAATTTACCGCAAGCTGCGTCCCGGCGATCCGCCGACGCTCGACACCGCCACGCAATTGTTCCAGGGGATGTTCTTCGACCCGCGCAAGTATGACTTCTCGCGCGTGGGCCGCATGAAGTTCAACATCAAGTTGTACGACAAAATCGATCAGTCGCCTCTCGACAAGCGCACGCTCAACCAGAAGGACTTCATCGACACCATCAAGTACCTGCTGAAGCTGCGCCGCGGCATCGGCGCCGTCGACGACATCGATCACCTGGGCAATCGCCGCGTCCGCGCGGTGGGCGAGCTGCTCGAAAACCAGTTCCGTATCGGCTTGGTGCGCATGGAGCGCGCCATCAAAGAGAAGATGTCGGTCTACCAGGAAATGTCGACCGCCATGCCGCACGACCTGGTGAACGCCAAGCCGGTGATGGCCGCCATCCGCGAGTTCTTCGGCTCCAGCCAGCTCTCGCAGTTCATGGATCAGACCAACCCGTTGTCTGAGATCACGCACAAACGCCGTCTGTCGGCTCTTGGACCAGGCGGTCTCTCACGCGAGCGCGCCGGATTCGAAGTCCGCGACGTGCATCCCACGCATTACGGCCGCATCTGCCCCATCGAGACGCCGGAAGGTCCGAACATCGGCCTCATTTCGTCGCTCTCCTGCTTTGCCCGCATCAACGAATACGGATTCATCGAGAGCCCGTATCGCCGCGTGCTGAAGGGCACGGTGGTAGATGAAATCAAGATCCTGAACCCGGGCGATACTGCGCATAAAGTCGGCGATGTGATGACGCGCGCGGAGGTCGACAAAGCCAATCGCGACGTCGCCGCCAAGAAGCAGCCCATTGAATTCGAAGCCCATTGCGACTACCTGTCGGCGTGGGAAGAAGACAAATATCTGATCGCGCAGGCCAACGTGCACCTTGACGAAAAAGGGCACATTGTTCCCGAGCTCGTCAACGCCCGGCAGGCGGGCAACTTCGTTTTGAAGCACAAGGACGAAGTGGAGTATATGGACGTCAGTCCCAAGCAGTTGGTGTCGGTGGCCGCGAGTCTCATTCCGTTCCTTGAGAACGACGATGCCAACCGCGCCCTGATGGGATCCAACATGCAACGGCAAGCTGTGCCGCTGCTGCGCGCCGAAACGCCTTACGTCGGCACGGGCATGGAGCGCGTAACCGCGCGCGATTCGGGCGCCGTCGTCATCTGCAAACGCTCCGGCATTGTGGATTCGGTGGATTCGGAACGCATCATCGTCAGAGTGGAAGGCGGCGGAGCTCACGAAGGCCAGCTTTCACGCGAAGTGGGCGCCGATATTTATCAACTCACCAAGTTCAAGCGTTCCAATCAAAACACCTGCATCAGCCAAAAGCCCATCGTGGCTCAGGGCCAGAGGGTGAAAAAGGGCGACGTTCTGGCCGACGGTCCTTGCACCGATCAGGGCGAGCTGGCTCTGGGGCGCAACGTCCTGGTGGCTTTCATGCCCTGGCGCGGCTACAACTTCGAAGACGCCATCGTGGTCTCAGAAAAACTGGTGAAGGAAGATTACTACACTTCCATCCACATCGAAGAGTTCGAAATCGAAGCGCGCGACACCAAACTTGGACCCGAGGAAATCACGCGCGATATTCCCAATATCGCCGAGGCGTTCCTCAGAAATCTCGACGAAAGCGGGATCATCCGCATCGGCGCAACCGTGAAGCCGGGCGACATCCTGGTGGGTAAAGTGACGCCCAAGGGCGAAACCCAGCTCACGCCCGAGGAAAAACTGCTGCGGGCGATCTTCGGCGAAAAGGCCGGCGATGTGAAGGACGCGTCGCTGTACTGCCCGCCGGGTATCGAAGGCACGGTAGTGGATTGCAAGGTTTTCTCCCGCAAAGGCGCGGATCTGGACGAGCGCTCCAAAGCCATTCTCGAATGGCAGATCGAGCGCCTGCACCGCAACCTCGAAGACGAAAAGCGCATTTTGAACGACGAGCGCGCCAAGCGCCTCACCAGTTTGCTCGAAGGCAAGCAGGTGCTGGTGGATCTGCATGATGAGAAGACCAACAAGAAGCTGGTCTCCAAAGGTATCGATCTCACGCGCGACGTCATCGAAAAGCTGCGCGCGCGCGACTTGAAGCGCGTCAAGTTCGCCAATAAAGACGTTCGCCTGAACGAGCAAATCGACGAGATCGAGGAAATGACCTCGCGCCAGATCGCGGTGCTGGAAAAAATCACCGAAGAGAAAATCGCCAAGCTGCGCAAGGGCGATGAACTGCCGCCGGGTGTCATCAAGCTGGTGAAGTGCTACATCGCCATGAAGCGCAAGCTTTCGGTGGGCGATAAGATGGCCGGCCGCCACGGCAACAAAGGCGTAATCGCGCGCATCGTTCCTGAAGAGGACATGCCGTATCTGCCGGATGGAACGCCGGTCGAAATCGTTCTGAATCCCCTGGGCGTTCCTTCGCGCATGAACGTCGGCCAGATTCTGGAAACGCACCTGGGTTGGGCGGCTCACGCATTGGGCCTGCACTTTGCAACGCCAGTGTTCGATGGGGCCACCGAAAAAGACATCAAGGCTCAGCTGAAGGAAGCCGAGCTTCCGAGTTCGGGCAAAGTCCAGCTCTGGGATGGTTTGTCGGGAATTGCTTTTGAACAGCCGGTTACCGTCGGCTACATCTACATGCTCAAACTCTCGCACCTGGTGGACGACAAGATCCACGCCCGCTCCATCGGTCCGTACTCGCTCATTACGCAGCAGCCGCTCGGCGGCAAGGCTCAGTTCGGCGGACAGCGCTTTGGTGAAATGGAAGTGTGGGCGCTGGAAGCGTATGGCGCCGCTTATGTCCTGCAGGAATTGCTGACAGCCAAGTCCGACGACGTGTACGGGCGCGCCAAGATCTACGAAGCGATCGTCAAGGGAGAAGCGGCCGCCGAACCCGGCGTGCCGGAATCCTTCAACGTCCTGATCCGCGAGTTGCAGTCGCTGTGTCTGGACGTGGAGCTGATGAAGAAGCCGCGGGAGATCCTGGATACGGCTCTGGCGGCCGACTAAGTGAAGAATTCAGAATTCGAGAATTCAGAATTCAGAACCGCTCCACCGCATTCTGGATTCTGACTTCTGAATTCTTAAGGTTTTATAGGAGATTACATGTATCGATCCTCTCCGTATGACAGAGCAAATTTGATCGCCGACTTCGATTCCATCCGGATCAGTCTGGCCTCTCCGGAAAAGATCCGGAGCTGGTCCCACGGCGAAGTCACCAAGCCCGAGACCATCAACTACCGGACCTTCAAGCCGGAGCGCGACGGGTTGTTCTGCGCCCGCATCTTCGGCCCCATCGCCGATTGGGAATGTTTGTGCGGCAAATACAAGCGCATGAAACACCGCGGCGTCATCTGCGACAAGTGCGGCGTCGAAGTGACGCTCTCGCGCGTCCGCCGCGAGCGCCTGGGCCACATCGAACTAGCCAGCCCCTGCTCGCACGTTTGGTTCTTCAAGGGCCTGCCCAGCCGCATTGGCTACCTGCTCGACATCACGCTGCGCGAGCTCGAGCGCGTACTCTATTTTGAAGCTTTCGTGGTGGTCGATCCGGGCGAAGTGGCCGAGCTGTCCCGGGGTGAAGTGATCACCGACGAGCGCAAGCGCCAGCTCGATCAGGAGTTCCCCGGCAAGTTCGTCGCCATGATGGGCGCCGAGGGAATCAAGGAACTGCTCAAGAAAGTCGACGTCGAATCGCTGAGTCTCGAAATTCGCGACAAGATGAAGACCGAAGTGTCGCAGCAGAAAAAGCTGAAGTACGCCAAGCGCCTGCGCGTGGTCGAAAGCTTCCGCAAATCCGGCAACAAGCCCGAGTGGATGATCCTGGACGTCATCCCTGTCATTCCGCCCGAGCTTCGCCCGCTAGTCCCACTGGACGGCGGCCGTTTTGCCACCTCCGATCTCAACGATCTGTATCGCCGCGTCATCAACCGCAACAACCGGCTGAAGAAGCTCATCGAGCTGCACGCGCCCGACGTCATCGTTCGCAATGAAAAGCGCATGCTGCAGGAAGCCGTCGACGCTTTGTTCGACAACGGCCGCCGCGGCCGCGTCCTGCGTGGCGCCAACAACCGCCCGCTCAAATCGCTGTCCGATACGCTCAAAGGCAAGCAGGGCCGCTTCCGCCAAAACCTGCTCGGCAAGCGCGTGGATTACTCCGGCCGCTCCGTTATCGTGGTCGGCCCCGAGCTGAAGCTGCATCAATGCGGACTGCCCAAGAAAATGGCGCTCGAGTTGTTCAAACCCTTCATCTATCACCGCCTCGAACAGCGCGGCCATTGCACCACCATCAAGCAGGCCAAGGAACTGGTCGAGCAGCAGGACCCGGTGGTCTGGGACATTCTGGAAGAGGTCATCAAGGACCATCCCATTCTGCTCAACCGCGCGCCCACCTTGCACCGCCTCGGCATCCAGGCTTTCGAGCCCGTGCTGGTGGAAGGCAAGGCCATCAAGCTGCACCCCCTCACTTGCACCGCCTTCAACGCCGACTTCGACGGCGATCAGATGGCCGTCCACATTCCGCTGTCTCCGGAAGCGCAGATCGAAGCTTCCACGCTGATGCTGGCGTCCAACAATATCCTGTCGCCCGCGCACGGCGCGCCCATCGCGGTGCCCACCCAGGACATGGTTCTGGGCCTGTATTACCTCACCAAAGCGCGGCCCGGCACCAAGGGCGAAGGCCGCACCTTCGCTTCCGCCGACGACGTTTTGATCGCGCTCGAAATGGGTGAACTCGAAACGCTGACGCCCATCAAGCTGCGCTACACCGGCCGCGTGATCGACCTGATGAAGGCCTTCGACAACCAGAACGTCCTTCACACCGAGCCCATCGAGTTCATGAAGCAGTACATGGACACCACCGTCGGCCGCGTCATTTTCAACGACGTGCTGCCCGACGAGATGCCTTTCATCAACGGCCTGCTCAAAAAGAAAGGTCTCACGCAGCTGGTGCAATACTGCTACCTCAAGTACGGGCTGCAGATCACAGTCCAGATGCTGGATGAGGTCAAGAAGCTCGGCTTCCTCTACGCTACCCGCGCCGGCATTTCCATCGGCATCGACGACATGGTGGTGCCCGAAGAGAAGCCCAAGCTGGTGCGCGACGCCGAAAAGGCGGTCATCGAAGTCCAGCAGCAATATCAGGAAGGCGCCATCACGCAGGGCGAGCGCTACAACAAGATCATTGAAATCTGGTCCAAGGTCACCGAACGGGTTTCGGACGAAATGTTCAAATCCATGGAGGAAGACGACCGCACGGGCCGCTACCTGAATCCCATTTACATCATGGCCGACTCCGGCGCCCGCGGATCGAAACAGCAGATCCGCCAGCTCTCCGGTATGCGTGGTTTGATGGCCAAGCCCTCGGGCGAAATCATCGAGCAGCCCATTACCGCCAACTTCCGCGAAGGTCTGGACGTGCTCCAGTACTTCATCTCCACGCACGGCGCCCGCAAGGGTTTGGCCGATACGGCTCTCAAAACGGCCGATTCCGGCTACCTCACGCGCCGCCTCTGCGACGTCGCTCAGGACGTGATCGTCACTGAAACCGATTGCGGGACCAGCGATGGGATCTACGTCGAGCCCATCATCGAATCGGGCGAAATCATCGAGCCGTTGCGCGATCGTATCGTCGGCCGCGTGGCTCTCGAAGACCAGTTCGATTACGAAGGCAACCTGATCGTCGGCCTCAACAAGGAAATCACCGAAGACCTGGCCGGCGCGATCCAGGCCGCAGGTATCGAGCGCGTCAAAATCCGGTCGGTGCTTACCTGCGAATCCAAACGCGGCGTCTGCCAGCTGTGCTACGGCCGCAATCTCGCCACCGGTCGCATGGTGGAACGAGGCGAAGCCGTCGGCATCATCTCGGCCCAATCCATCGGCGAGCCTGGCACGCAGCTGACCATGCGCACCTTCCACGTCGGCGGAACGGCTACCGGATCGAGCGAGCAATCCAAGCAGGATGCCAACTCGGACGGTTTCGTCAAATTCATCGGCGTCACCACGGTGCGCAACGCCAAGGGCGAATTGATCGCCATGAACCGCAACGGCATCCTCGCCATCATCGACGATAAGGGCCGCGAGAAAGAACGTTACCCGGTGGTGTACGGGGCCAAGGTGCTGTTTGAAGACGGCGCCCGGGTGAAGAATAACGACATTCTGCTCGAATGGGATCCCTACACCTTCTCGATCCTCACCGAAGTCAGCGGCAAGGTTCATTTCAAGGACCTGGGTGAAGGCGTCACGCTGCAAGAGCAGGTGGACGAAATCACCGGCATGTCGCAGTGGGTGGTGACCGATTCCATCGACGAAAAGCGCATCCCCACCGTCATCATGCGGCCCGAAGGCGGCTCCCGCGCGGATGAAAAGCGCTACCTCATGCCTACCCACGCTCACCTGATGGTGACCGATGGCGAAGACGCTCACGCGGGCGACGTGATCGCGAAGATCCCCCGCGCCACTACCAAGACCAAGGACATCACCGGCGGTCTGCCGCGCGTGGTGGAGCTGTTCGAGGCGCGCAAGCCTCGCGAGACGGCCATCATCGCGGAGATCAACGGCATCGTGCGCTACGGCGAAGTCGCCAAGGGCATGCGCAAGATCAGCATCACGGCCGACGACGGCGAGCAGAAGGATTACAACATCCCGCGCGGCGTACACATCAACGTGCAGGAAGGCGAGCGTGTGAAGGCGGGCGATCCTTTGATGGACGGCCCGCGCAATCCGCACGACATCCTGGCCGTGCTCGGCGAAAAGGAACTGCAGAAGTACCTGGTGAACGAAATCCAGGAAGTCTACCGTCTGCAGGGCGTCAACATCA
>Ga0302325_10034174_pt1 | contig 10400 bp, 8 predicted proteins | sample Palsa_T0_2_FD_201948 | JGI IMG/M metagenome (GOLD analysis project Ga0302325, IMG submission 201948) | Peat permafrost microbial communities from Stordalen Mire near Abisko, Sweden - Palsa_T0_2 | ecosystem: Environmental > Terrestrial > Soil > Palsa > Peat permafrost | place: Sweden: Abisko...
TCATCACTTCGGGATCAGAACCTTCGGGATCAATGCGATGACGGCGCGTGCTGACGGCGACCGGCTCATCAACGAGCACGACGAGGACGAGGCTGACTCGAGCGAGGAGCTGTACGTCGTCGTGTCCGGGCACGCCAGGTTCGAGCTGGACGGAGAGAGCCAGGAGGCCGCAGCCGGAACGTACGTCCACGTACCCGCGGGCGTCAAACGGACGGCGTTCGCCCGCGACGCCGGCACGACGGTGCTCGCGATCGGTGGAGGTCCGGAGGGCAAGCCGTATGAGTCCAGCGGCTGGGAGGTGTTCGCGCCGCTGTTTCCGCTGTTCGAGTCCGGCGACTACGAGGAGGGCGCTGACCGTGCCGAGGCGCTCCTCGCCGACGGCCGGCCCTACGGCGCGGCGGTCTACTACAACACCGCCTGCTTCGAGAGTCGGGCCGGACGGACCGACGCGGCGATCGCCCATCTACGCCGGGCGGTTGAACTCAAGCCGTCGATAGCCGAGCTCGCCCGCGCTGATGAGGACTTTGCGGCCTTGCGCGAGGATCCCGCGTTCGGAGAGATCGTCGGCGGCCTCTAAGTCGCTGACGCCTCGAACGGGTCCGGCAAGTCCCCTTCGGGGCTTCGGCGTCGAGCTTGTGCTTGGCCTCCTCGAGCGCACGGCGGGCGGACGGGTCTGCCACCGGGTAGTGCGGATCGATCTGCATCAGCCACCGGTAGACGTGCGCTCGCTCGGCCGATCCGATCGGAGTCAAGGTCCTGTCCTTCGACCGGCAATCGCGGCTGCGCGTCAGATCCCGAGAATGAGCGCGAGCGCGTCGTCTACGGCGCGCAGCTCGTCGGATTCCAGGCGTCCAACTGATGCGCCAAGCCGTTGCGGATCGACCACCGTTGTCTGCTCGACGAGTACGCGTGTATCGGTCCCGGCGATGTTGATTGTGGGACGAAAGGTCGCGGGTCGCGCGCCGGTCGATGTCGGAGAGACCAACGTTGTGCTCAGACCCAAGAACTCGTCGGCCTGCACGATCACGGCGTATCGAGCTCCACGCTGTTCGCGGCCTCGCGCTGCGCGTGGAGGTGGCAGCCGGAAGACCTCGCCGCGGACCATCTCAGTCGCGAGGCGACGGCGCGAGCTCGGCCAGCTGCTCTCGGATGATCCGCATCTCGTGGCAGTCCGTCTCGTCGGCTGCGATAGCCAAGACCTCTGCTCGGATCGACGACCGGACTCTGCGACGGGCAGCCGCCTCTCGGAGCGCCGTTCGAACCGCCTCCGAGTCGCTCATTCCGCCGGCGCGCACCACATCTAGCGCTGCCGACGAGGCATCGTCGAGGCGAACGTGAAGTGATCGTGCCACCCCGAAAGCGTAGCGCAAATCATGCTACGTGCTCAGGGGAACGACCTGGCAACATCGATGGACCGCCATCGGAGTATTGCTTGGCGCGGGGGACAGCTGACTGAACGGAGGTAGGCATGAGCACGGATTCCGAGCCGCCGACAGCGTGGACGAGCAACGTCGTCGGCCCGAACGGGCAGCTGTTCGCTGACCCGGCGCCGACCCCGGATGAGACCTCGTTCCAGGTCGACAACACGAGCGCCGACTATTACAACTCGCCGTACTACGCCCAGCACGAGAATGACATCGAGGCGATACCGACCGGACCACCGGCCGCGCCGCTGGCGCTCGACTCGGTTCTCGGCGACGCGTTTCTCGCTCCGCTGATCGCCCGCAACCGCATTTCCTTCCATGTCGTTGGAGACACTGGCGCCGCGAGCTCGTCGGCGATCAGGACCGAGGCTACGATCGCCGACGCGATGGTGAGCGACCTTGAGCAGCCGGCGACCGGGGCACCGGCGTTCTTCTTCCACCTCGGGGACGTGATCTACAACTTCGGCGAGGCGGAGTACTACTACGACCAGTTCTACGAGCCGTTCCGCGGCTACGACCGCCCGATCTTCGCGATCGCGGGCAACCACGACGGTGCGGTGACGTACACGAACGGCGGCAGCACTCCCGACACGCCGTCGCTGCAGGCGTTCATCGCGAACTTCTGCGCGGCCACACCCGGCAAGCCGCAGGATGCCGGCGGCCTCGCGCGCACCACGATGACCCAGCCGGGCGTGTACTTCACGCTCGACGCGCCGTTCGTATCGATCATCGGTCTGTACACGAACGTGCTCGAGGGACCGGGAGTGATAACGGACCAGAACGGCGCATACCCCACCCTGACCGGCGACCGCCAGTACGGCTGGCTCGTCAGCGAGCTGCAGCGGCTCGCGCCGGAGCGCGCCGCCCTCGAGCGAGCGGTGATCGTCGCGTGCCACCACCCGCCCGCCTCCGCCGACGCGGTCCACGGCGGCACGACGGGCCTGTCTGAGGATCTCGATCGGGCATTCACCGAGGCCGGGCTGTGGCCCGACGCAATCCTGTCCGGGCACGCCCACGTGTACCAGCGCTTCTCGCGTACGGCAGGCGCCAAGACGATCCCGTACATCGTCGCGGGCAGCGGCGGTCACGCGCGCACGATGCCGACCGGCGAGAGCGGCGGCGAGGCTCCGAAAACATGGGGCGAGTTCACGCTCGAGACGGGCCCGACGGTCGAGTTCGGCTATCTGACGGTGACAGTCGATATGAGCGACGCGAACGCGCGGACGTTGACGTTCGCGTTCTCGGCGCCGGGGAACATCGCGGCAGCCGATCAGGTTGTGGTCACGCTGACGTAGGCTGGTCTCTCCCAGTCACCAGAGACAACGATGGCAACTAGCGCGTAGTCCTCGTGTGAACGTATCGCTGGGCTCGGGATCTGGGTGCCCGCGATGACCGACGACCCGGCTTGGGTCGGCAACTTCAACTGGACCCCGGATCGGGGCTTCCGGCCGTCCTGCCTGTTTCGAGCGCGCCCGAGCGGGGTGCGTGACCCTCTGCATCAAGCCCAAACCAGATTTAGCGAAGCCTCCGCTACCGTGCGATTTCTCGCTGTGCCGTCTCCGAAAAAGCCAGCCAGACCGGTGCCGAGGCTGTCCGTCCACAGCACTGTCTCGAGATCGACCGGACGTCTGCCGCTGACCGGGGCGGAGTGGGTGCTCGTCGCCGTCTTCGCAGTGGCGTCGTTCGCGCTGTTCGGGCTAGACGCGGTCGACGCGGCCGTCAACAACCGCGTTTACCTCGGCGCGGCGAGCGCCACCGCCCAGGACTCGATGCAGTACCTCGCATGGGCGACGGACGCCGCTCACCACGGGCTGATCGCGAACCTGTACGGCTTCAACAACGGGGGCCACGTCTTCTTTCACCCGATCTGGCTGGTCACCGGGCTGCTTCACGTCGACGCCGGCGTTTCGTATCCGCTGCTGCTCGGGCTGTGGCAGGCAGCGGCCCTGATCCTGCTGGTCATCGTCCTGCGCCGCTACGCCCAGCTCGTGCTCGGCAACGACGGACGGGCCCGGGCGATCTCGCTGACGCTCGCACTGTTCCTCGTCAGCCCGTTCTTCCTGTTCGTCGTCAACCTCCACGTCAAGATCAACGGCCAGTGGACGTTGCGGCTGACCGGCGAGAGCTACGCCATCCAGTGGATCACCGGCTACTTCCCGATCGCGCTCACGGTCACCGCGATGATCGGCTACCTGATCGCACTGGAGCGGCTGATGGGGACGCTGGACCGGCCGACGCTCGGCGGCGAGCTTTTGCAGCGGGCGGGTTTCGCGGCCGCAGCACTCGGCGCGACAGCCGCGCTCCTGCATCCCTGGCAGGGAACCGAACTGGCGATCCTGACGGTCGGAGTGGCGATCTGGGGCGGGCTGCTATCACGGCGCAACGTCCGGCTGCTGCTGCCACTGGCGGGCATTGCTTTGCCGCTGCTCTACTACTTCATCCTGCCGAAGGTCGACGCCGGCTGGGCGACGGCCAGTGGGGGGTCAGGCATACATCGGCCCGGGATCCCGCTGCTCGGCTGGCTGACCACGTTCGGTCCGGCCGCGCTCGCCTCGATTCCGGGCTGGCGGACCCGCGCGACCTCAGACCGCCAGCGGCTGCTGAGACTGTGGCCGATCGCGGTGCTGATCACCTTCGTCGCCGAGCCGACCGACAAGATCCACGCATTCGCGGGGGTGTCGGTCCCGTTGGCACTGCTGGCCGTTCAGGGGTGGCGACGGCTCCTTGAGGAGCGCCGCGTGGGAGGCCGCAACCCGCGGGTCTTGCGGTTCCTCGTCACCGCGGGCGTCGTCGTGCTCGTGTTCGGCGCGGTCCCGGCGACGACGTGGCTGCTGATCAAGAGGCGGCTTGCCATCCGGGCCGTTGCCGAGCTAAACCGCCCGGACGCCGACGCGCTCGATTACCTCGCGCGCCAGCCCCGAGGCGGTGTGCTGAGCACCTCGACGGTCGGCATCTGGGTACCGGCCCTGACCGACGACAGCACCTACGTCGGGCACTTCGTCTGGAGCCCGCAGTGGGCCCGGCGGGGGAACTACGTCGGCCGGCTGTTCGACGATCCGGGCAAGCGGCCGCTCAGCCCCACCGCGGCGCTGGCGCTGATCGAGCAACCTGGGGCGCAGTACGTGCTCGAGCCCTGCGGGGCCCGAGAGAAGCTGTGGCCGCTGCTCGAACCGCGCGGCTACAGCCAGCACGCGTTCGGCTGCGCGACCGTCTACTCGCGCGGCCGATCCTCGCGCACACGCTGAGCGTCGAGCCATCCGCTCAGTAAGTGCGCCCCGCGCTAGGGTCGCGATCCGGCGGTGTCGCGGACCTTGTCCACGAACAACGGGCCGTTAGACAACTTCCAACGGCCCTGCAGATGCAGCTGGAGAGCGAACGCTTCGGTTGTTACGCTGCTCGCGTGGGCCCTGTGGTGGTGTTCCTTAGCATCGGCCGGTGCGGTACACAATGGCTTGCGGCCACGTTCGCCGAGCTGTATGGCGAGTCGGCGGAAGTCGAGCACGAGCCGTTAGACGGTCGGTACTGGCCGCGCCGGTTCTTTCGCTCTTACGCGAACGCTGAGGCGATCCTTGAGCTACCTGAAGTCGCGGAGCACGTCGAGCGTGTGGCCAGGAGCGACTACTACGTTGAAACGGGATCGCCGGTGCTCGCAGCACTTCCGATGCTGGCGGCCCGGTTCCCTGACCGTCTCCGAGTTGTTCACCTCACACGGCACCCCGTGCCGTCGGCGATATCTCAGCTGTCGCACAACACCTGGCCCGGCGGACCGCCGCGTGAGTTCAACCAGCTTGCCGTGCTGAGGCCGACCGATCCCAACGTATTTCAACCGCACTACGCCCGGGAGTGGCACCGACTGAGTGCCTACGAAAAATGCCTCTTCTGGTGGACCGAGGTGCATATGCTGGGGCTCGAGTTCCCCACCCGCAGGCCGGAAATCCCGTTGGTTCGAGTGCAGTCGGAGAAACTCTTGGCCGGCGATCGAAGGGAACTAAGCAAGATGCTCGAGCTGATGGAGCTCGACTGGGACGAGCGCTGGGTTGCGCGCGCCGGCCAGCTGATCGACCGCTGGCACCACCAGACCGATCGAGCCTTTGATCCATATCGGATCTCGCGGCATGAACAAACCCTCCGCACCGCACACCAGCTCGGCTACGAGCCGTTGGACATAGATCACGCGGCCCTCGATCGCCGCTATAAGCTGGCCTACCATCCTGCCGAGGAGCGCGGGCGTGCGGTGGGCGCGTACAACGTTGGAGTCCTGCTGGAGCAGTGTGGTGACGTGGAAGGCGCGGAGGCTGCCTACCGCCGTGCCGACGAGCACGGACTTTCGGCGGCCGCGTACAACTTCGGGGTCCTGCTGGAGGAGCGTGGCGACAGGGAGGGCGCAATGGCCGCCTACCGTCGCGCGATTCAATCAGGCGATTCCGATCCGGCGGATCGAGCAAGCGAAGCGCTCGAGAGATTGACCGGCTGACACGCCTGGGTCAGGCACTCCGTCACTTGGCGCGCGAGGACACGAGCATTAGCGCCGTACGCCATCGTACGATGATTACCGGGAACGGCTCGCACGCTTAAGCCTCCGTCGGCGAGGCTTGCCCATCCCAAATCAGTGCGGTCTAGTCGCGCCCAACGTTCAGTGGCCCAGAACAACACAATGTGACCGGGGTAGCTGTTGGGCTGGTAACGAATGCGGGCAAGTGATCCCGGCGGCGTCGGCACCCGCCAATCCTGGGGAAGCCTCTTGAGGAGCCATCTGAGCCACCGGTGCCTGGTGATCGCCGAGACCGTGTGCCTGATGTAAGTGCCTCTCAGCCGAGATCTCACCCGCAACTCGGCGAGCATCCGCCTGAACTGGGCGGCGTTCGCCGTATGCATGCGGAGTCTCACGGGCAGCGGGAACACGTATCCCGGTGCTGGCGAGTCGAGTAATCCCAGAAAGTTGACATGCTCCCCGGATGCAAGAAGTTGGCGCGCCATCTCGTAAGCGATCACCCCGCCGAATGAATAGCCGATCAGCTGGTAGGGACCTTCGCTCTGGATGCGGCGCAACTCCTCCACGTAGAGGCGAGCAGATAGTTCGAGAGGCGGCTTGACCTGCCAACGACGTGCTAGGGGATCCTGGATCTGAAATACCGGCTGGTCGGCGTCGAAGTAGTCCCTCATCGAGAGCAGTTCAGCCCATCCATGGATCCAGAAGAGCGGAGGTCGCGTTCCATGAACATTGATCCCCCGCCACATGGAAGGTTGTACTGCCTGTGCGTCCACCGCACTTGCCAAATGCCGGATGGTCGCTCCCTCCAGGAGGAGTGACAGCGGTAGGTCTGTTCCGGTCCGCTCCGCAATCTCTTCCATTAGCCAGATCGCCAGCAGCGAATCGCCACCGAGTTCGAAGAAGTCATCCTCAGGGCTAATATCGCCTTGCTCCAGTAGCTCGGACCAGATTCCGGCCACGGTTGCCTCAGTCGTAGACAGCGGCGAGGTCAAGCTAATCCTCGTGGTGAGGGCGCTCGAAAGCTGCTGCGCGGTGATGTGGTTTGCTCACCAAAACTAACCATGAACGACGTCTCCACTGGCCCACCGGCACCATCGACTATCGGGGTTTTACGTGCCGCCAAGCGCAGCAGAACGGCGTTCGGCGAGTGGGTACAGGGCCAGCGCGACGCATCGAGCCCGGCGAATCGCCCGAGGATGCTGAGCAGCAGAGGATCTGCGGGGGCCCAGATGTCACCCAAACGGATTTCCGCCCACTCATGGGGCGTCCCCAACGGCGGCGCCAGCAGTAGCCCGTATGCCATCCGCGCCTCGATTCCGCGCTGTTGGCACTCACTGACGACGAACCGCGATGCTGTCAGGCAGCCAGCAAGTCCCCTACGGCGCGCAAAGTCGAGATCGCCGGCTAGGGTCGGCGGTAGGATGTAAAAGTCGAACGCGGCGGCTTCGTGCAGGACCTGCTGAACGCTTGGGGGAAAGGCGATCTCACGGTTCGCCATGCGCACATTGAACCTGGCGACAATCTGGTCGGGACCGATTACGGCCTTCGCGCGCTGCCCTTCGGGCAACAACACATCTACAGTCGCGCCTGGGCTTGCGTAAGTGCGATAACGCAGCGCGATCATCTGCGACCCACCGTGGGCAGCGTTGGCGACAGATTGCGCCCACGAGCGCATGGTCCTCAGGTATAGACGCGCAGATCCGAGCCGCAGAGCGATGTAGTGAAGGTCGGACCACGCGAATCTGGCCTCGCCTTCGAAGGAAGATCGGGGCAATCCGCGGTCTGAGAGAAGATTCGCAATGGCCGATGTGATCCCGAACTCAAGCTCGGCTCGCCGGGGGGTGACGTCATACACCCTTGCGGCTGGCGGGATCGTGCCTAGGGCAGCTATCCAGCGATCCACCGCATCGAGCGGCACGGTGGAGATCTCGTGGTCTTTGGCGTTCCTTCCCATAGAGCTACCGGTGCGCGAATACGCGAACAGCACCTGCGCCACGCCGAACGTGCATCGCCACGGGACCACTCCGCGCTTCACGCACCACGCGAATACAGCACCGGACACTTAGAGCAAACGGGCATGAGGCCGTGCTCGTCGACGGTGCGGCGCAACTCCTGCAGCTGAGGTCCATGCCAGACGTCGGCGACGTCCGACGTGTCGAGTCGCCCGATGGCCAGCTCGGGAAACAACTTGCAGGTGATGGCCTCGCTGGTCGGAAGAACATCGAGGCGGCTGTTGATCGACAGGCAACGAGTCCGGCCATTGGCCGGCCGGTCGCTCCCGGCCAGGAACCCTTCGAGGCTCGCGTCGTCGATTTCCGGGTTGTAACGCACCTTCGTACGCCAATCGGCGTTGTTGATCCGGCTCAGATCGAGACGAAGGCTGTCGATCGCAGAGGGGCTGAGCCCGAACGTGTATGAGTGCCAGCTCCCGCTTCCCCGCGGTACACGGGCTGCGACCCTAGGAAGGTGCTCGGCAACGTAGTCATCCATCAGCGCGGCGGTCCGCTGGGAGATGTGCCATGGGTAACTGAGGTAGACCGCATCAACGCCTTCGTCTTGCAGGAAAGTGACGAAGTCGAACAGCTTCCCCACCATCGAGTCCTGGAACACACAGTTGACGGTCACCTCCCCATGATAGTTCCCGGCTTGCCGCTCATGGACCAGGCGGCGCAGTCCTTTCATAGTGCGACGCCATGACAGCGCTCCGCGCAGGGCGTCGTGCTCGGTCTCGAAGCCATCGAGCGCGATGAACATCTCGAGGCGGTCGGAGATGGTCAGTAGCGAGTCGAGGCGCTTTTCGATGTAGACGCCGTTGGTGCACACTGACGTCCAGCGTCGGTGCTCAGCGAGCAGCTCGACGAGATCGTCCCAGGCGGAATAGAACAGCGGCTCACCACCCCACAAGAACACGTTTGCCCCGCGCTCGCGCGTGGCATCAAGGACCTTGGCCACCACACCAATGTCAAGGTCGCGGTCGCGGTCTTCGGCTTCGAGGGCCCGGTGGTGGCCGTCGTCGCCCCACTGGTAGCAGTGGTGACACCGTAGGTTGCAGCGGTTGGTGAGCTTGAAGGTGACCTCATCGGGGAGCGGTCGTACTGCCTGGCGAGGTCGTCGTGCGGCGCGCGCGCCGGGCGCGACACGACGCAGCTTCTCGAATGCCACGCGGTCGACAACGGGAGTGCTCTTCACCTGGGTCATGGGTCGATCCTCCGCCTTGCGGTCGTCTGGGCGATGGGATGCGCCGATGTCGCGTAATACCTCGCGCATGCGGTGCAAATTGAGAACAGCTCACGCCGGAGGTGGGGGCGAACCTCCGCTGCCCTGACAGGACGGGGCTGAGCCGTGCTCATGCTACGGCCTCCGCGACGAGTGGGTCGACGTCCTGCTCGCGGGCCTCGAGCAGCCTGTGATGGAGATCCTCGAGCACGCGATGGTCGAAGCCCGTCTTGCGCCAGCGCTGATAGTCGATCCCGAAGCCGAGCTCCTCCCACAGCGCACCGTTCTTGGCCTCCGGCTCGCCCCACGGGGTGAGAAGCACGATGGGCGTGGCCGCAGCGAGTGAGTCGAGCAGCGTGCCGCCACCCGGCTTGCTGACCACGGCCAACGCCTCACGAACATTCACGTGTGCCGCAGGAAATCCGAGCTGCGATCGATAGCGCACCTCGCCGTCGGGCCGGACCTCACCGAGCGGCGGGAAGGTGAGGTCTCCAGCAGCGTCGCGTACCCAAGGGTGCCACTCAGGGTCGCTCACGTAGAGCCGGTCGAGTGGTCCTCGGCCCTCCCAGTCAGAAGAACCGGGACTGAGGACATCGAGCGCATAGCCGGCGAGGGACAACTCCGTCAGGACCTCGGCGTAGGTCCCCAAGCCCCAACCGCCGCCGTGGGCGACAAGCCGCCGCGCTCGCTCAGCGAAGGGAAGCGGAGCACCCGCCGGCACGGGGAGGCGCCTGCCCAGGGCGCGCCGGCGCCAGTTCCATAGCCAGTCTTCCCGTCGCACGACGCCCGCCGGCTCGTGATGGACGCGAAAGGAATCACTCTCGATTGCGTCGATGCGGCAGAAGTCGAGTTCAATGCGCGTGTCCGGCACGGAAGCCGCATAGCGCTCGAGCACGGGCAGCCAATATCCGGACCAAACAAAAAAGCGGGCACGGCCGTCTGCTCGCCAGGCGGTGAGCAGTCGATGGACGCGTTCCTCGTCAAGGCGCCCCTCGACGCTCCCGGCCATCCGTCGACCGGCAAGCGCAAGCCGGAAGTCTCGATGGAAGGCCTTCTGGTGCATGAGGTGGCGCTCGACATGGTGGTCGGTGAACCAGCCTTCGACGACCTCGACGTCGACTCGGTACCCCGCGTCGCGCAACAATTCGTGATGCAGCAGCGCCGCGACATACGCGCCAAGGCCAACAGCCGACGTAAGTACGGTGAGCGGCCTCACTGCCGGGGCATTGAGTCGAGGAACGAGGCGAGATCGACCAGCGAATCGAGGT
>Ga0302325_10034175_pt1 | contig 10400 bp, 3 predicted proteins | sample Palsa_T0_2_FD_201948 | JGI IMG/M metagenome (GOLD analysis project Ga0302325, IMG submission 201948) | Peat permafrost microbial communities from Stordalen Mire near Abisko, Sweden - Palsa_T0_2 | ecosystem: Environmental > Terrestrial > Soil > Palsa > Peat permafrost | place: Sweden: Abisko...
CCTGACCGAAGAACAGTTCCAGGCCAACGGCGAAACATTCACCGGCGCCACCACAACCCCCGAGTCTAAACCGGTCGGCGCCGATAACACCGAGCACCCGGCCGAAGCCGCCCTCGAAGGCTTGGCGCCAAGTACGACCTACCACTACCGTGCCGTCGCGACCAACGCGCAGAGCCCCGCGGGTGGCACGCCGGGCCCCGATGCGACCTTCACCACGCCCGCGGGCTCCTCCACCACCCCCGGAACCTGCCCCAACGCCCAAGCCCGCACCGAACAGCCCTATGGCTCCACGCTCCCTGATTGCCGTGCGTATGAGATGGTCTCACCGCTGGACAAGAATGGCGGGGACGTCTCTTTCGCTGACGGTCGTGCTGCGGCTTCGGTGTCCGGTGAAGAACCTGCTCTCACCTATCTCTCTCACGGCTCCTTCTCTGAACCGCAGGGTGCGCCGCAGACGAGCCGGTATCTCGCTCGGCGTGAACCTGGGGAGGATCGTTGGTCGACGCGGAACATCTCACCGCCGCGCGTGCTCGTGCAGACGGAGACCCAGGTGCCTTATGAGGAAGTGTTGTTCACGCCCTCCTTGTCGAACGGCGTTGTCTCGGAGGAATACGCTCCTTTGGTGGAAGATGAACCCGCGGGGTACATCAACCTCTACCTCGCCGATCTCGCTTCCAACCCGGTTTCCTACCAGACGATCTCGAACGTCACGCCACCAGTGGAACCGTATGGGGAGGGTATCGGCGGTTCCGTAGCTCCGAAGGTTGCGGGGGCCTCTGCCGATCTCAGCCACGTCGTCTTCCAGTCCAGCGCGAACCTGACGCCAGGAGCTACGGGCGAAGAACAAGAGAAAGAGCATGTGTATGAGTGGGCTGCCGGCAAGCTCAGCCAGATCGATGTGACGCCTGCGGGAACGTCATTTGAATACGCGGACAACGTGGGGTCACCCGGCAAAGGCGTCGTAGATCAGGATGCATGGCATGCGGTGTCCGCCAACGGACTGCGGGTCTTCTTCACGGGCGGCGAACAAGGAACCGAACAAAATAGGCTGGGGCAGTTGTATGTGCGTGAGAACCCCGAACAGTCGCCGAGTCGGCTCAACGGAAAGGGGGAATGCACCGAACCCGCCAAGGCTTGCACGGTCGAGGTCTCGGCTTCGCAGCGAACGGACTGTGCCGACCATAATCCGTGTAGCGGTATGCTCGAGCCCGACCCGAATGGGCCGCAGCCGGCGTACTATCGCGATGCGAACGCTGAAGGGACGCGGGTTTTCTTCACGAGCAGGGCGGAGTTGACGAACGACGCGCACACCGGCGAAGATAATGCCGCGAACCTCTACGAATACGACCTTGAAACTAAAAAACTGACCGATCTCACGGTCGACACCAACGGCGATCTCGATGGCGCCGCGATGCTGGGTCTCGTTACCGCCAGCGAAAACGTGGGCGAAGAAAACTCATATGTCTATTTCGTCGCTAATGGGGTGCTCGCGAGCAACGAAAACGCCAACAAAGAAACAGCGCAGCTCGGGAGCTGCAGAGAGAAAGGAACAGAAGAACTGGCAGGAGAACACACGTGCAGCCTGTATGTGGACCATTACAAGGGCACTGAATGGGAACCCCCGAAGTTCGTCGCCACACTCGTCGGCGGAAACTACGGTTCCAGTGAAATCATTGGAGATGAAGGTGACTGGGTAGGCTTCGAAGGCGGCGCCTTGGCCACTCAGAATGGTCCGGTGCATCATACGGTGCGGGTGACGCCGGATGGGGCGATGCTGGCGTTCGAATCGGAGCGCAGCCTGACGGGTTATGACAACGAACCGGTCGAACCGGGCGCGGGCGCGTCAGGGTCAGGTGATCACTGCACGGAACGGGGCGGCGAACTTAAAACGACGGGCAACCTTGACCTGGCGGTTCCCTGTCGTGAGGTGTATCTGTATGACGCGGTTACGGGAAAGCTCGTGTGTGCGTCGTGTGATCCTTCAGGTGCTCGTCCCGTCGGTCCTGCGGAGCTCGGTGGGACCGAAGAAGATGGTACGGCTGCCAACCTGGCCGCCAGTAGTTTCTATCTTCCCCGTAACCTCTCCGAAGATGGGGATCGCCTGTTCTTCCAGACCCTAGATCCGCTCGTTCCGCATGATGGCAACGGGAAGCTAGATGTGTATGAGTGGGAGGCCACGGGCGAAGGCACCTGCAGACAGCCGGTTGGCTGTATCTACCCGGTCTCCGATGTGGCGGGCGACTACGAATCGTATTTCATGGATGCGAGCCCGAGTGGGGATGATGTCTTCATCGCGACCGCCGATCAGCTGCTTCCGTCCGATACGGACACTCGCCGCGATGTCTATGACGTGCGTGTCGAAGGTGGCTTCCCTGTCACGGCCTCCCCGCCCGCGTGCGACAACGGCGACTCGTGCAAACTCCCCGTCTCTCCCCAGCCGGGTGTGTTCGGCCCGACCGGCAGCGCGACGTTCAACGGTATCGGTAACTTCCCCGCGGCCGTGGGCGGGCGGGGACCTAATCCACCGAAGCAAACCACGAAGGAGACGGTGAAGTGTAAGAAAGGCTTTGTAAAGAACAAGCGGGGTAAGTGCGTGAGGAAACCCAAATCAAAGAAGCACAAGGCCATTGTGAACACGAACGCGAAAGGCAGGAAGAAGCATGACTGATGGTAGTCCTGCTGATTGCGGTGCTGTAGAAGTGATGGAGGTTGCATGGCCCTCCAAGACCGCCCTTCGGGGGGAGGTCTTAAACCACCCACAGCTGCGTTGGCTGAAGACCGTCGTGGTGAGCGTCGTGGGAGAAGTCGCGGCTAGATCGCGGCAGGTGTGGGTCGGGGAGATGAGCGATGGGCACTGTGCGTCCTCTGCCGTTGACGTGTCGAAAGTTTCTAAGACGATGTCAAAACCAGGGTCGTGGTCTTGCCCTGGGAGGAGTCTGGGGGTTACCCGTTTACTGCCCAGGCGGCATCCGGCATATAGGCAGCATGAACCCGACCGAGGCGCTTCTATGGAACGTGTGAAGGCGCACCCGGACACAGTCGTCGGGAGACCGGCGGCGATAGGAAGGACTCCAAGCGGCAGAAACCGTGAGGGGCAGAGTACCGTTGCCGGGAGTGCCGGCGGACTCGCTCGTAGTAGCTGTGAATCTCCCGCGTATCGCAGCGGGGGTGGAGCCAAGGGGCGGGGTCGTTCTGGCCCGAATATGCGCTCAACCGTAAGGGAGGAAGCGTATGTCTAAGCCAAAGTTGGAAGGAAAGTCGAATGTAATCCCCAAGCAGTTAATGTGGGATGCGTGGTTGAAGGTAAGAGAGAAGGGCGGGTCGGCTGGGGCCGACGGGGTCACGATCGAGCAGTTCGAGCAGGACGTGAAGAATAGCCTGTTCATACTGTGGAATCGTATGTCGTCGGGGTCGTATTTTCCCGGGCCGGTCCGAGCGGTGGATATTCCCAAGAAGGGTGGATCGAGACGGTTAGGCATACCGAATATCGTCGACAGAGTTGCGCAGACGGCGGCGGCTATGGCCCTGGAGCCCAGCGTGGAGCAGGTCTTCCACGATGACTCCTACGGCTACCGTCCCGGACGCTCGCCTCTGGATGCGGTCGCGGTTTGCCGGGAGCGGGGCTTCAGGAAGGACTGGGTGCTCGATGTTGACATCCGGAAATTCTTCGACTCTGTTCCTTGGAATTTGACGTTGAAGGCTTTGGCGCGTCACACGGACCAGAAGTGGGTCCTGTTGTATGTGGAGCGCTGGTTGAGAGCCCCGATGTTGATGCCCGACGGCAGTCTGGTTCCGAGGGAAAAGGGCACGCCGCAAGGCAGCCCGATTTCGCCGTTGATCGCCAACTTGTTTCTGCATTACGGGTTCGACGCTTGGATGGCGCGGGAGTTCCCGGCCGTCCAGTTCGAGCGCTTTGCAGATGATCTGGTGATCCACTGTGTCAGCGAGCGTCAGGCCAACCATGTGCGCAGGATGCTCGCTCGCCGGTTCGTCGAAGTCGGGTTGGAATTACATCCCGAGAAGACGAAGATCGTGTATTGCAAGGACAGCAATCGCCGGGGAACACACGAGAACGTCTCGTTCACGTTCTGCGGTTACACGTTCCGTCCCAGGAAAGCGGCCAACAAGAAACTGGGGGTAGCCTTCACAAGCTTCCTCCCGGCGGTCTCTCCGGGGAAGCTGAGCGAAATAAGCCAACGGGCAGCGTCCTGGCGGCTCCATAGGCGCACGACCTGGACTCTCAATGAACTCGCAAAGGAGGTCAACCCCGTCATTGGGGGTTGGCTCAATTACTACACCGCGTTCTATCCGAGCGCGGTGAACCCACTCTGCCGCAATATGGACTACCACCTGGTGCGGTGGGCGAGGTGGAAGTACAAACGACTTGAGCGCAGTGGTCCCAGAGCACGAGCATGGTTGCAAGGGGTCCGCACAAGGGAACCCGAGCTATTCGAGCATTGGAGGCACTGTGCACTACCTTAATCAACTGAACGACACGAGCCGTATGAGTCGAGAGGTTCACGTGCGGATCTGTGGGGGCCGGAGGGTGCAACTCCCTCCGGCTACCCGGCAGGCAAACCGGAGGGCACACTAATGTTCAAGCGACTACTCCCTGTCCTCCTGGCGTTGTGTGTGCCGTTGCTGCTCGCCGGTCCTGCGCCGGCTGAACCGATTGGCTTGGAAAGCATCGAAGTCGTGGCGACCCGCGAACCCACGGCTGAACAGAAAGCCAACCACGAACCGGGCTCGCCCGATCTGCAGGCCGGCTCGCATCCCTACGCGCTCGTCACGACCTTTTTCCTGAACGGGCCGGAAGCGCTCAAAGAGCAGGCTGAAACGTATTTCGCGCCTACCGGCGGGGGGTTGAAGAATGTTCGTGCTGAGCTCCCGCCGGGATTCGTCGGGAACCCGGACGCAACGCTGAAGTGCAACTACCACGCGTTCGCCGAAAAGCACTGCCCTAACGATACGGCGGTCGGTGTGGCGACCACGATTTTCAGCCCTAACGCTGCGCTGCGGGAAGGGCTTGTTAGCAGTAATGCTGTTTACAACATCGAAAGCCCCGGTGGTATAGCGGCTGAGTTCGGCTACGATGCCAACGGTGTAGTCCCGATCTTTCTGGATGCGTCGGTTCGTACCGGTGGCGATTACGGGATCACGATCAACGTTCGTAACATTCCCCAGGTCGAGCCGGTGGTCGGGTCGAGGGTCACGATCTGGGGTGTCCCCGCCGCCGCGGTCCACGATCCACTGCGCGGGCAATGCCTCACCGAAGCTGAGAGGCAGTATTTGCCAGGAGAATCGCCAGAGACAGCGCTGCGGGAACACGACGAAGAAAAAACACGTTGTGCGAAACCCGAACTCGAAGGCGCCGGTGGTCTGCCGGTGCAGCCGCTGTTGACGAACCCCATCTCGTGCGGCAGCTCGCGCTCGGCGACGCTGAGCGTGGAATCGTGGGGAGAGCCGGGCGAACCACCCACAATCGCCCCCGAAGCACCCACGAAAGCCGCACTGACCACGACGCTGCCCCCGCTCACAGGCTGTGAAAAGCTCAATTTCAGCCCGTCGCTCAGCGTCCAACCCGACGGCACCGAGGGAAGCACCCCGACGGGGCTGAACGTCGACGTGCACGTCAGCCAGGAATCCACGACGAACCCCGAAGGGTTGGGTGAGGCCGACGTGAAGGACACGACGGTCGCGCTGCCCCCGGGCGTGCAGATCAGCCCGAGCGCCTCGGACGGTCTGGAAGCATGCTCGAACGCGGAGATCGGGTTCATGGGCGTCAACCCGCAGTCCGGGACAGACGAATTCACGCCCAGCACACCGACGTGTCCGGACGCGTCAAAGATCGCAAACGTCAAGGTCGCGACGCCCTTGCTCGAACACGAACTGACGGGCGCGGTGTATTTGGCGGCGCCGCAGAACTTTGCGGGCCTCCCCGAAAACCCGTTCAGCTCGTTGATCGCGATGTATCTGGTCGCTGAAGAACCTGAACACGGCGTCCTGATCAAGCTCCCGGGGCGGGTGTCGTTGAACGAAGCGACAGGTCAGATCACGACGACGTTTGAAAACACGCCGCAGCTCCCGTTCAGCGACCTGAAGCTCGAATTCTTCGGGACCGCAAGGGCGCCGCTGGCGACCCCCGCGTTGTGTGGAACGTATGACACGGAATCGTCGTTTGTGCCGTGGTCGGGGACCGCGACTGTGCACCCACCCGCGAGCTTTCAGATCACGAGTGGTCCGAATGGCAGCGCGTGCTCCGATCCGTTGCCGTTCTCGCCGTCGCTGGCGTCGGATACGACGAACATCCAGGCGGGTGCGTTCACGCCGCTGGAGACGACGCTCTCCCGTGAAGACGGCCAGCAGCAGATCCAGTCCGTGACGCTGCACTACCCACCCGGCCTCTCGGGTCTACTCGCGGGTGTCGAACTCTGCCCCGAAGCGCAGGCCAACGCCGGTACCTGCGGCGCTGCCAGCGAGATCGGGGAAACAATCGTCTCCGTCGGCCTCGGTAACGACCCGTTCACGGTCACCGGCGGCAAGGCCTACATCACGGGCCCGTATAACGGCACAAGCACCTGCACCGTGGGCAGCGCGGGGTGCGCGCCGTTTGGCCTGTCGATCGTGAACCCCGCGAAGGCCGGCCCGTATGACCTGCAAGAAGGAAGGCCGGTCGTCGTCCGCGCGAAGATCGAAGTGGACCCCCACACCGCGGCGCTCACGGTCACGACGAACCCCTCGGGGCTGTATGCGATCCCGCACATGATCGAGGGCATCCCCCTACAGATCAAGCACGTGGACGTGAACGTCAACCGCGGTGGTTTCACGTTCAACCCGACGAACTGCACCCCGACACATGTCACGGGCACGGTCGCAAGCGCCGAAGGTGCAAGCTCCCCCGTGTCGATCCCATTCCAAGCCGGGGAATGCCGAAGCCTCGCATTCGCACCGAAGTTCTCGGTCTCCACCCAGGGCAAGACGAGCAAAGCGAAGGGTGCGAGCCTGACGACGACGATCGCCTACCCCGCACCGTTCAACACCTACGCGAACATCGCGAAGGTCAAAGTCGAACTACCCAAGGCCCTCCCCTCCAGGTTGACGACCCTGCAGAAAGCCTGCACCGCCGCACAGTTCAACGCGAACCCCGCGGGCTGCCCGGCGGCGTCGGTGATCGGCCACGCGAAGGCGGTCACGCCGCTGCTGCCGGTCCCGTTGGAAGGCCCGGCGTACTTCGTGAGCAATGGTGGTGAAGCGTTCCCGAACCTGATCATGGTCCTCCAGGGCTACGGCGTCACGATCGACCTCGTAGGCGACACGTTCATCAGCAAATCCGGGATCACATCAAGCACGTTCAAGACGGTCCCCGACCAGCCCGTCACGAGCTTCGAACTCGCATTGCCAGAGGGCCCCTACTCGGCCCTGGCGGCGAACGGGAACCTCTGCAAAAGCAAACTCGTAATGCCGACTGCATTTGTCGCCCAGAACGGCGCTGAAATGAAACAGAACACAAAGATCGCAGTCAGCGGCTGCCCCAAGGCCAAGAAGGCCAAGAAGAAAAAGAAGTCAAAGAAAGCAAACAAGGGCAGCAACAAGGTCAAGCAGAGGAAGAAGGCATAGGGATGAGAGCTACCTTGAGCAACAGGAGAGGTGCGATTGTCGTAGCTCGCCTGTGGCTATCCGTCAAACAAGGGCCCGAAGCATGAAGGGCCGTGCTACCGATCCCGACGAGCCGCACGGCGGCCCGTCGGGGCAATGAGGGAGAGGGACGTGCCCCTGCCGATTCTGGCAAGTCGGGCAACGCTCTTGGAGAGGGACGACCCCTGTCCCCGCCGGGTCGGCGAGGGAGGGAATGAGGGAGAGGGCAGTGCTGCAATTCCGGATGAGGGTTCTATCTCAGCCTGATGGCGCGAGCGTCGATGGCGAGCTCCATCTCGACACCGCAAACGACGCCGTTGGGTTTCCGTCCGTTCTCCCAAACCCTGTCCGAGTGTCTCCACACCCTCTCCGGAGGCATTCGGACGGATCTCGGCGTTGGCACCATCCCGCGCCGGGCTCTACCGGGCGCCGCGGGGCTGTCCCTGGTCCCCGGCGCCCATCCCTCTTTGACCCGACGACCTGTACCGCCCATACCCAAGCTTGCCCCATGACGACCAAGGAGACAAGGTGAAAACCACAGAGCACATCGCGAACACCGCTTCCATGCCGAAGACTGGGTTGTTCGCGACGCTCTCCGCCTTCCCGCACCTCGAAGGGACTGGTGCGCGCTCCACCGGGCCCGTAAAGCTGGTCAAGCTCGCCCTGTTCTCCCTACCGGCCCTGGTCCTAGCGTCCCTGGCCTTTACCGCCGCGCCGGCGCTGGCGGCCGGCCCGGAAGCCCCGAAAACTGAACCTGTCGTTGGGGTCACCGCGACCGCGGCGACTTTTGAAGGTGTCGTGAGCCCCGAAGCCACTGTGTTCCCGGTGGAAGCGGGTACATATGAGTTTCTTTACAAGGAATCGGAAACGAGCTGTGAAGGTGGTGCTCACGCGCCCGCGGCGCCGGAAATGTATTTCGGGGGGGAACCGGAACGTGTTGCGCAGGCGGTTACTGGTTTGAAAGCGGGTACCACGTATACGGTTTGTTTGCGTGCTGAAACCGTGGGTGGGGAAACCGTCGGTGCGCCGGTGATGTTCACGACTGTGCCGGCGCCGAAGACCGAAGCGGTGACGTTGATCGGTGCGACGACGGCGACGTTCAACGGCAAGTTGACGCCGCTGAACGCGACGGTGCCGACGGAATATTTCTTCTACTACAACTTCCGTGAAGAACCCGCGTGTACCGTCGAACAGGCGACGGGTGCCGCGAGCCCAATCGCTGAAGCTGTCTCGACACCGGTGAGTGGGCTGGAGCCGGGGGAGAAGTACACGGTGTGCTTGGCTGTCTACAACGCGCTCGGCGCGTTCGAAGTGGACCCGGCCTCCCCGCCGATTCATTTCGAAACGAAACCCGCCCCGCCGGAAGTCGTCGCGGAAACCGAGAGCGCGGGTCCCGTCACCCCAGACGAAGAGACTCTGAACGCGCAGGTCAACGCGAACAACCAGGAAACGACGTACGCGTTCGAATACTCGTTGAAAGCAAAAGGCGAAACACTCGAAGGTACGGTCACGACGCTCGACGGCGCGGCCGCGATCCCAAAGGAACCGTTCGGCGTGCAGCTCGCCACCGTGCCTGTCCCCGGCCTGGTGCAGAACACGACGTACTACTACCGTGTGACCGCGGAAAACACCGCCGGCGAAAAAGCCAAAGCGGGCAAGGTCGAACACTTCACGACGCTGCTGGAAACCCCGGAAACGCTGCCCGCGACCCTCCTCACGTCCTCCGCGGCGACGCTGAACGGCGTGTTGAGCCCCAGCGCGACCCTCGTGGGCGAAGCGGGCACCTACGAATTCCTCTACCGCCAGTCCCCCAGCGAATGCCAAGGCGAAGGCGGCAAAGCAGCCCCCGCGCCCGCGAGGGTCGCGCTGGGCGGCAAAGAAGCGGTCTCGGTGGGCCTTACGGGTCTGCCGCCGGATACGACGTACACGTACTGCCTGCTGGAGCGCAGCGCCGCGAACGCGACCGCGATCGGCACAGCGGTGACGTTCACGACGCGTGGCGCGGGGATCAGCGAAGAGTACGTCTCCGAAGTCGACGCAAGCACCGCAATCCTGCACGCGAAGATCGACCCCAACGAATCCAACACGACCTACCACTTCGAATACGACACCAGCCCCTACGCCAGCAGTACGCCGCACGGCACGAGCCTGCCCGTCCCCAGCGGAGAAATCCCCGCCGGCACGAGCCCCGTCCCCGTCACCGTACAACTGCAGGGCCTGCAGCCGCCGGGCACCACTTACTACTACCGCGTCGTCGCCGTCAGCGAACTGGCCCCAGGTGAACTCGCAACGTTCGACGGCCCCGACAAAACCCTCACGACCAATGCGGCTTCGTCCTCCACCGCGGAAGCCTGCCCCAACGCCCAGGCCCGCACCGAACAACCCTTCGGCTCGACGCTCCCGGATTGCCGGGCGTATGAGATGGTCTCGCCGCTTGACAAGACAGACTCTAATATCTCGTTTGCTGACAGTCGCGCTTCGGTGTCCGGTGAAGCGTTTGCTTATAAATCTCGGGGCTCCTTTTCCGGACCGCGCGGCGCGGCGATCCTGAGCGAGTATATCTCTCGGCGCGAACCCGCAAAGGATCGTTGGTCGGCCCAGAACATCTCGCCGCCGGTCATCATCACGAGCACGCTCCCGGCAACCAGTCCATTCGAAGAATTGCTGTTCACGCCTTCATTGTCGCAGGGGCTCGTGGACAGCCCACTCGTTCCTTTGGTGGAAGGCGAACCGGCGGGGTACTGGAATCTTTATGTCGCCGATCT
>Ga0302325_10034176_pt1 | contig 10399 bp, 11 predicted proteins | sample Palsa_T0_2_FD_201948 | JGI IMG/M metagenome (GOLD analysis project Ga0302325, IMG submission 201948) | Peat permafrost microbial communities from Stordalen Mire near Abisko, Sweden - Palsa_T0_2 | ecosystem: Environmental > Terrestrial > Soil > Palsa > Peat permafrost | place: Sweden: Abisko...
CATATGGCCGACAGAGACCATATTGCCATCACCAGCGGTGACGCGTCGACCACCAGGCGCAAAGTTTCTGTACTGGGATGCCCAGTTGCTCCGCCGATCGGTGTCACTCACGGTGATTCTAGCGATACTTATAGTCGCATCGCGCCAGATTCGGGAATACTTCCCGGCAACAATTCGTCGTGTCGCCGGAGATCGGTCAGTTCGCGAGCTCGAATTCGGCGAACGCGCGCCACCGGCTGTGTGCGCGCTTGTACATCGCCACGGCTAGTTCGCACTCGCCTTTGGCCACTCCTTCGATGGCCGCACTGATCTCGGCCACCGACTGATCACCGCAAAGGGCGTCGTCGCTGAGCAGGTACACCAGTCCGCCGTAATCAAGCTCCACCAGCGAGTACGGGTGGAATTCCTCGAGCCAGCGTCCGACCTGCGCTAGCTCGGCTTCGGCCCGCAGCGGCTTCCAGGCGGCATCTTCGTAGCGCGCTGGCGTGCTTCGCAACGCGGCCAGGCCCCGTGCCACCCGCCTGCGCGCCCTGGACATCGCAGTGGTGTAGACGAGCGACCGTGTCACCGACGCGGTCGCGGCGGCGGACGGCCTGTCACGGCCCGATCCGAGAGCCAGCCATCGTTCCGCCGCCGAGAATGGCACGAACCAGGTCAAAGGCATGGCCCACACGCTGGCCAGGATATGCAGGCGAGCCGTCGTCTCGCCGTCCTCCAGTTGGGCCAGGGCGGCCATCGTCTGGTCCTCGTCGGCGGCCGGGACCGTGCCGGGCAGCAGCGCGCCGGGAGCCGAGAGCATCCGGCCGTACGCCAGCAGGCAGCGCAGCCTGGTCTGCCACGGGCATATATAGGTAATGCCGTCCGCGTGACGGACGTAGGCATGGTCGCTTTCGGCGTCCGGGACCACGACCCGCGGTGCCGCGAGCGCCCGCCGCAGGGCCTCGGAGTGCTCGGCCAGCAGCGATTCACGCCGCCTTGGCCTGGTCGGCGAGGCCGCGTAGGCGGCCCACCGGGAGCGGTCGGGTTCGTGAAACGCCGAGACTGGCTCGTAGACGCGGAGATACGCGGCGTAAGTCATCACTGTCGTATCGTGACATACCAGGGGGCTCGAAGGCGGGGGTCGAGGTAACGAGATTATCTCTACTGTCAGTTACCAGCCGGTACGGAACGCATCGGCCTTTTCGCGGGCTGCCTGCTCCAGCCTGCGGGCTCGCCCAGGCCAGGGCCTCCCCACAGGCCAGGGCGTAAGGTCCCGCGGGCTCCCACCAAGCCGCGGTCCGCGGGCTCGGGCAGGCAATACGCTTGATTCGGAGCCCGGCTCAGTGAGGAGCCGGGACAAGATGAGAAGAGTCGCTACCGTGACCAACGTGTTCGGGATCCCCCCCAGGGAAAACGGTTCCACTGACCGGTCTGACCCGGGTGCACACACCTCCGGCGGCACCGAACGGGCTGACCACGAACAGGTCGTCTTCTGCCAGGACAGCCGATCCGGGCTCAGGGCGATCATCGGCATCTACTCCACCGCGCTGGGCCCCGCCCTCGGCGGGACTCGCTTCTACCCCTACGCCAGCGAGGACGAGGCCCTGGCGGACGTGCTGAGGCTGTCCACGGCCATGGCCTACAAGAACGCGCTGGCCGGGTTGGACCACGGCGGCGGTAAGGCCGTCATTATCGGCGATCCCGCCCGGATCAAGACCGAACCCCTGCTGCGCGCCTACGGCCGCTTCGTCGCCTCCCTCGGCGGCCGCTACGTCACCGCCTGTGACGTGGGCACGCGTAGCGAGGACATGGACATCATCGCCAGGGAATCCAGGTACGTGACCGGCCGGACGACCGCCAACGGCGGCGCCGGTGATTCCTCGGTGCTCACCGCGCTCGGCGTCATGCACGGGATGCAGGCCGCGGCCGGACACGCGTGGGGAGATACCAGCCTGCACGCCCGGACCGTCGGCGTCGAGGGCGTGGGCAAAGTAGGTCACCGCCTGGTCCAGCACCTCGTCGAGGCCGGGGCCCAGGTGGTCATCTGCGACGTCGCCGCGAGCGCCGTCGAGGCCACCCTCGCCCGTCACCCGCAAGTACGCGCCGTCGAGAACGTCGGCGCGCTGGCCCGGGAGAAGCTGGACATCCTGGCCCCGTGCGCGCTCGGCGGCACCCTGACCGAGGACCTGGTGAACGTGCTGAGCGCACGTATCGTATGCGGCGCCGCCAACAACCAGCTGGCCCACCACGGCATCGAGAAACTGCTCGCTGACCGGGGAATTCTCTACGCGCCTGACTACGTGGTCAACTCGGGGGGCGTCATCCAGGTGGCCGACGAGCTAGCTGGATTCAACTTCGATCGGGCCCGTGCCGCTACCGAACATATCTTCGCCACTACCTCGAAGATCCTCGCCATCGCGGACGCCGACGGGGTGCCTCCATCGGTGGCCGCGGACCGGCTGGCCGAGCGGCGGATGTCCGATGTCGGCCGCCTGCGCGGAATCTACCTGGGCACGATGGGATCAGCGTAGGCATCAGGGGCGCAAACCGGGTACGGTTGTACCTGTACGGATGCTGGTGAACGTCGCGCTTCCCGTTGCGGGGTGGCGGCGCTGTCTTACAGCGCACCGAAACCAGCGAGGCGGAGATCATGGGGTCCTGACCGGGCTCCGGACGTTCAAGGGGGTCGAGCCAATGGGGCGCGGCCGAGCCAAGGCCAAGCAGGTAAAGGTGGCCCGTCAGCTCAAGTACAAGAGCTCGGACGGCACAGACCTTGACCGGCTGCGTGCCGAACTGGCCGTCGGCGCGGACTCCGGTGATGGTAATTCCGCCACCGGAGAATTCGACGACGACGAGGACGACGACGAGGACGACGAGTCCCCAGGATCCGAGGATGCCTGGAAGGACGCCTGGCCGCGCTAAGCGGGCGGTCCGCGGCGCCACTAGCCGCGGCACGGAAGCCTGGAAAGGCGAGCGCGTGCCGGGGCTGACCGGGTGTGCCGGGTTCAAGCAGCGATCAGGAGCCGACTCCCAGGCCGTCGAGCACATGCTTGCCGCGGTCGTCCTCAGCGACCGGGACGGGATACTGACCGTCGAAGCAAGCGCGGCATAGCCGGCTGGCCGGGATCGTGGTCGCCTCGATCAGTCCGGCCAGCGAGACGTAGCCCAGCGAATCGGCGCCTATCGACGTGCAGATCTCCTCCGGCGAGAGGCGGCCCGCGATGAGTTCGGCGCGGGTCGCGAAGTCGATGCCGTAAAAGCACGGCCAGCTCACCGGCGGCGAGGCGACCCGCACATGCACCTCGGCGGCGCCCGCCTCACGGAGCATCGCGACGAGCGCGCGCTGCGTGTTCCCGCGGACGATGGAGTCGTCGACGACAACGATCCTGCGGCCGGCGATGGCGTCCCTGAGCGGATTCAGCTTCAGCTTGATGCCGCGTTCCCTGATGGTCTGGCTGGGCTGGATGAAGGTTCTTCCCACGTAGGAGTTCTTCACCAGCCCCTGGCCGAAGGGGATGCCGCTGGCCTCGGCAAAGCCGATCGCGGCCGGGGTTCCCGATTCCGGCACCGGTATAACCAGGTCAGCGTCCACGGGATACTCAGCCGCGAGCCGCCTGCCGACCTCGACCCTGGTGGCGTGCACGCCCCGGCCAGAGATCGTGGTGTCGGGCCGGGCCAGGTAGACGTACTCGAAGAGGCAACCACTGGGCTGCGGCGCCGCGAACGTCCTGGACCGGACGCCGCGCCCGTCAATGCTGACGAGTTCGCCGGGCGCGATCTCCCGCACGAAGCTCGCCCCGACGATGTCCAGCGCGGCCGTCTCGCTCGCGACCACCCAGCCGCTGTCCAGCCGGCCGAGCACCAGTGGCCGGAAGCCGTGCGGGTCACGCGCCGCATACAGCGTCTGCTCGTCCATGAAGACAAGCGAATACGCCCCCTTGGCCAGCGGCAGTACCGCCGCCGCGGCGCTCTCAACCCCGCCGGCATCCCGGTCGGCCGCGGCACTGGGTCCGGTGCCCGCGCTGATCTCGTTGATCTGGCCAAGGTCGCTGACGAACAACGCGGTGAGCACATCGGTGTCCGAAGTCGCCGCGATCCCGGTACTTCCCAGGTCGGTGCCGGCGAGCAGGCCGGCCAGCTCGCGGGTATTGATCAGGTTCCCGTTGTGGCCAAGCGCCAGGCTCGTCTTATCCGTCGAGCGGAACGTCGGCTGCGCGTTGGCCCAGACCGAGGCGCCGGTGGTCGAGTACCGGCAGTGCCCGACGGCGATGTGCCCGCGGAGCGTGGTCAGGGCGGGCTCGTCGAAGACCTGGGCGACCAGGCCCATTTCCTTGTGCACCACGATGCGGTGGCCATCGCTGACCGCGATACCCGCGGATTCCTGCCCTCGGTGCTGCAACGCGTACAGCCCGTAGTAGGCAAGCTTGGCCACATCCTCGTTCGGTGCCCACACGCCGAATACGCCACAGGCATCTCGTGGCGGCCGGTCCTCGGGGAAGAGTTCATCCGTCAGGCGACCGTCGGGGGGTCTCACGACATCAGCTTAGTCGCACAGGGGCAGGTAAGAGTCCAGATCAGCACGCGGGCCGCTCGCGTGAACGGCCCCTGAACCGACCGCGTCGGCCCAGTCAAGCCGGCCGGCGGCCAGCCGGATCCAGGTGAGGGGGTCGGTCTCCACCACATTCGGCGGCGTGCCCCTGGTATGCACCGGCCCGGGCAGGCACTGCACGGCGGCCACCGGCGGGACCCGTACCTCGAGGACCCGGCCCGGATGCCGGGCGGCGAGCAGGTACAGCAGGTACCGTGCCGCGGTGCGCTCATCGGTCGCCGTGGGTGCGGTGCCTGCGTCAAGGGCCCGGAGCACCGCCCTGACGATTTCCGGCCCGCGCGGGTCGGGACGCCGGGCAGGCATGGGCCGGGCTCAGCCGAACAACGCGGGCAGCGTCCGCGTGTGCACGGCGGCGAGCTCGTCCAGGCCGATGGTGAACAGGCCCGCGAAGACCAGGCTGTCGCCGCCGACGGTACCGATAGTCACCCCCGGCACGTCGTGAGCAGAGCGGAGCTGATCGAAGGCGGTTTCGGCCTCCGGGCGGACGGCCACGATGGCGCGCCCGGCCGATTCGCTGAACAGCGAGGTGAACGGGTCACCGGGTACCGTCACGACGCAGCCGGTCTCGCCGCGCAGGCAGGATTCGGCGAGCGCGACCGCCAGCCCGCCGTCGGACAGGTCGTGCGCGGCGGACAGCACCCTGGCCCCGGCCGCCGCGGCCAGCAGGTCGGCCAGCCGCCGTTCGGCGTCGAGGTCGGGCTCTGGCGGACGGCCGCCGAGGTGACCGTAGAGCACGTGCGCCCAGGCCGATCCGCCGAACTCGGCCCGGGTCCGGCCGAGCAGCACGATCCTGGCCGGGGCAGTACTGCCGGGGGCGCGAGCCGCGCCGGGGCCACCGGGGGCGCGAGCCGCGCCGGGCCCGCCGGGTTCACCGTCCGGCTCGCGGCCGAATCCGATCGCGAGTCGATGGCGGACGTCATCGTGGACGCCGAGGACCCCGATAACCGGGGTGGGGTGAATGGGCGTCGTCCCTGTCTGGTTGTAGAAGCTCACGTTTCCGCCGGTGACGGGCACGCCGAGGGTGGCACAGCCGTCCGCGAGCCCGCGCACGGCCTCGGCGAACTGCCACATCACGGCGGGGTCTTCGGGCGAGCCGAAGTTCAGGCAGTTTGTCACGGCCAGCGGGCGGGCGCCGGTGACCGCCACGTTCCGGTAGGCCTCGCCCAGCGCGAGCTGGGTGCCCAGGTAGGGGTCGAGCCGGCAGTAGCGGCCGTTGCCGTCGGTGGCCAGCGCGATGCCGAGCCCGGTCGCCTCGTCCACCCGGATCAGGCCGCCGTCTTCCGGCATGGCCAGCACGGTGTCGCCCCGGACGTAACGGTCGTACTGATCGGTGACCCAGCTCTTGTCGGCCAGGCCAGCCGAGCCCAGCAGGGCCAGCAGGTCCGCGCGCATCGCCGCACCGTCCGCCGGGCGCGGCAGCGCGTCCGGGTCGTCGGCGGCCAGCGCGTCCTGGTCCGCCCCTCGTTCGGCCGGACGGCGGTAGACGGGACCGTCGGCCGCGGAGGACGGCGGAATGTCCACCACGGTCTCGCCGTGCCAGGTCATCACCAGCCTGCCGCTGTCGGTCACCTCACCGATGACCGCGGCCCGGACGTCCCACTTGGCGCAGACGCCGAGGAACTCATCCGCCCGGTCCGGCTCGACGACCGCCATCATGCGTTCCTGCGACTCGCTCATCAAGATCTCAGGCGGTCCCAGGGACGCGTCGCGCAGCGGCACGGCGTCCAGCCGGACCAGCATCCCGCCGGTGCCCGCCGCCGCGAGCTCCGTGGTCGCGCACGCCACGCCGGCCGCGCCGAGATCCTGGATGCCGACGACCAGGCCGCCCGCGTACAACTCGAGGCAGCACTCGACCAGCAGCTTCTCGGTGAAGGGATCCCCTACCTGGACGCTGGGCCGCTTCGCGCTCTCCCCGTCGGCCGCACCGAACGCCGCGCTGGCCAGCACCGAGGCCCCGCCAACGCCGTCGGGGCCGGTAGTAGAACCGAACAGGATCACCTTGTTCCCCGGCCCCCGGCCCTCCGCGACCTGCAGCTCGTCGTGCCGCATGACCCCCACGCAGAGCGCGTTGACCAGCGGGTTCCCCGCGTAGCAAGGATCGAAGTCCAGCTCGCCGCCGATGTTGGGCAGGCCCAGGCAGTTGCCGTAGAAGGAGATGCCGCTGACCACTCCGGGCAGCACCCGGCCGGTGTCGGACGCCGAGGCGGGCCCGAACCGCAACGCGTCCATCACCGCGACCGGACGGGCCCCCATGGCCAGGATGTCCCGGACGATGCCGCCGACCCCGGTGGCCGCGCCCTGGTGCGGCTCCACGTAGGACGGATGGTTGTGCGACTCGATCTTGAAGGTGACCGCGTAGCCCTGGCCGACGTCGACCACGCCGGCGTTGTGCCCGATGCCCGCGAGCAGTGCGGTCGACGGCGGGGCCTTATCCGCGAACTGCTTCAGGTGCACTTTGGACGACTTGTAGGAGCAGTGCTCACTCCACATGACGGAGTACAGCGCCAGCTCGGCGCTCGTCGGGCGGCGCCCCAGGGTACGGGTGATCGTGGCGTATTCGGCCTCGGTCAGGCCGAGTTCGGCAAAAGGCTGAAGCTGGTCCGGGGTCTCCCGCGCCCGCGCGACCGTATCCGGCGAGCTCACGCCAGGACCCCCGCGATGACTGAGGCGAAGAAGCCGAGGCCGTCGGCAGACGGGCCAGTGAGCCCGTCGACCGCGTGCTCGGGATGAGGCATCAAGCCGACCACGTTGCCGGCGGCGTTGCATACCCCGGCGATGCCCGCGGCGGAGCCGTTCGGGTTGCCGCTGGCGTACCTGATGACAACCTGGCCGGATCCCTCAAGGTCGGCGAGCGTACCCGGGTCGGCCGCGTAGGCTCCCTCCCCGCTCTTCAGCGGGACGACGATCTGCTGGCCAGCCCGGTAGGCCCGGGTCCACGCGCTCTGCGCGTTCTCCACCCGCAGCCGCAGGTCCCTGGTGACAAACTTCAGTCCGGCGTTGCGGGTCAGCGCCCCGGGCAGCAGGTGCGCCTCGCACAGGATCTGGAAGCCGTTGCAGATGCCGAGCACGGGCAGGCCCGCCCGGGCGGCAGGCACCAGCTCGCTCATCACCGGCGAGAACTTGGCGATCGCACCGCAGCGCAGGTAGTCGCCGTAGGAGAACCCGCCGGGCAGGATAGCCGCGTCCACGCCGGACAAGTCGCGATCCCCGTGCCACAGCGAGACCGGCTCGGCCCCGGCGAGCCGCACGGCTCGCGCTGCGTCACGGTCGTCAAGCGACCCTGGAAAAGTGACCACCCCTATCCGCACGCAGCCAGCTTATTTCCCCCACGAGCCAAAGCAGCCCTTTCCCTCGCGAGCCAAAGGGCCCGCGGCGTGGCCTGGACTGAGGAGCGAGGAACGAGCGACGAAGGAAGGCGACGCCTAAAAGCGGGCCCGGAGGCGAGCGAGGGGTAAAGAAGCGGCCTGGTGTTGCCGCAGCGGGGCGTCCTGGGACCACCTGATGTGCTTGCGCATGGTCACGACCGTGCCGCGTCCAGGCTGGCTATCCAGCGTGACCTGGTCGACGCAGGCTCGCATGACCGCCAGGCCGCGGCCTGACTCGGGCAGCTGGGCGATCGGGGTCTCGTGCTCATGCCCGGCCACCGGCGCCGGTTCTCCGGTTTCTCGGGACCGGCCCGCCCGTGCCACCGGGTGCGACCTGTGCGGCGGCAGGCCGATGCCCTCATCCGCCACCTCGATCTGGCAGCCGACCGCGCCCAGGCTGGTAACGACCTCGTACCCCCTGACCTGCTGGCCGCCGTGGGTGAGGACGTTGGTGCAGGCCTCGGTGGCCGCGAGCAGGATGTCATAGACGGATTCCTCGTCGACGCCCAGGCCGCGCAGGGTGTCGCCGAGGACCCGGCGCATCACCGGCACGCTGAGCGTCTCGCACTGGAACACCAGGCAGAACTTCACATCAGGGACTGACTTCACGCGTATCTTGCCGCCCGTACTCACAATTCGAGGATTCCCCGTTAACGCCGCTGAAACCCGGAGGCGCGACCGAGAACCTCAAATTGGGTCGCCAGGCTCACCCCGCGTGCAGCGTAAATTCCTCTATGACCGGGTTTGACAGCAGATCCCGCGCAAGATTTGTGATGGCTGTCACAGCCGCTTCATCCGCGGGGCCCTCGAGTTCGACCTCGAACCTCTTCCCCTGCCTGACTCCGAGCACCTGGCCGAACCCCAGACGGTGGCACGCACCGGCAATGGCGTCCCCTTGCGGGTCATGGATCTCCGGCTTGAGCATTACTTCCACGATCATTCGCGCCACGTATCCTCCTACCGTCAGCAGGGCTATATCGTCTGGTGCAGGGCGTCCCACCGGGACCGCGGACGTGTGCGCCCCACCGGGCACGCAGCGTACGCGACCGTCTCGCACGTGATTCGTCCGGGAACCCAAAGGCCGTCTGGCCGGTACTGGCGATCCCAGCCCGGCCGCGAAAGGAGTGGCACGTGACCGTCGAATCCGGCGCCGCGACCACAGCCGCACAGCCCACACCGGAAATGCCCGACCAGGCGGGCGAATTCATCCAGCTGCTCACCCCGGAGGGCGAGCGGATCGATCATCCTGACTACCCGCTCGAGCTCTCCGCCGCCGACATCAGGGCCATGTACCGGGATCTGGTCCTGGTCCGCAGGATCGACACCGAGGCGATCGCCCTGCAGCGCCAGGGCGAGCTCGGCATCTGGGCCTCGCTGCTCGGCCAGGAGGCCGCCCAGATCGGCTCGGCCCGCTCCCTCGAGCCAGCTGACATGGTGTTCCCCACCTACCGCGAGCACGGCGTGGCCTGGTGCCGCGGCATCGACCCGATGCGGCTGCTCGAGCTTTACCGTGGCGTCAGCCATGGCGGCTGGGACCCCGAAGAGCACAAGTTCCACCTCTATACGATCGTGATCGGCAGCCAGACCCTGCACGCCACCGGCTACGCGATGGGCATCCAGCGAGACGGCGCCATCGGCGGGGACCCGCCCGACCCGGACAACCCGAAAGCCTCCCAGCGGCCCGGCGAAGCGGTCATCGCCTATTTCGGCGACGGCGCCACCAGCCAGGGCGACGTGAATGAGGCGTTCGTGTTCGCGTCGGTGTTCAACGCGCCGATCGTGTTCTTCTGCCAGAACAACCAGTGGGCGATCTCCGCGCCGCTGGAGAAGCAGAGCCGCGTTCCGCTCTACCAGCGCGCCCGCGGCTTCGGCTTCCCCGGCGTGCGCGTCGACGGCAACGACGTGCTGGCCTGCTACGCGGTGACGAAGAAGGCCATGCAGGCGGCCCGGGAGGGACAGGGCCCGACCCTGATCGAGGCGTACACCTACCGGATGGGCGCACACACCACCACGGACGACCCGACCAGGTACCGGCTGGCCAGCGAGCTGGAGATGTGGAAGCTGCGGGACCCCATCGAGCGGGTCCGGGCGTACCTGGTCCGCACCGGGCTGGCCGAGCCGGACTTCTTCGCGGAGGTCGAAGCGGAGGCCAAGCAGCTCGGCGCCCGGGTGCGCGAGGCGTGCCGGACGATGCCCGACCCGCCGCCGCTGGCCATCTTCGACAATGTCTACACCGAACCGACCCCGATCCTGCGGGCCGAGCGGGAGCAGTACGCGGCCTACCTTGATTCCTTCCCGAGCGAGGAAAACGAGGAGGCGTCGTCACGATGACCACCCTGACCCTGTCCAAGGCGCTCAACGCCGGCTTGCGCAAGGCGCTCGAGAACGACCCCAAGGTCCTGATCATGGGCGAGGACGTCGGCAAGCTCGGCGGCGTCTTCCGGGT
>Ga0302325_10034178_pt1 | contig 10399 bp, 9 predicted proteins | sample Palsa_T0_2_FD_201948 | JGI IMG/M metagenome (GOLD analysis project Ga0302325, IMG submission 201948) | Peat permafrost microbial communities from Stordalen Mire near Abisko, Sweden - Palsa_T0_2 | ecosystem: Environmental > Terrestrial > Soil > Palsa > Peat permafrost | place: Sweden: Abisko...
TGCCGGCGCTGCGGCTCCGCGGCGTGAACCTGGCGGTGGTGACGCTCGGGTTCGCCGCGGCCATGGACGCCCTCATCTTCACCAGCCTGAGCTTCACCGGCGGCACCGCCGGCCTGCCCATCCCGGCCCCGCGGCTGCCCGGGCTGAACCTGGCGATCACCCAGGGCAAGGCCTATCCCACCCTGATCTTCGGCGTGCTCGTGCTCGTCGTCGTGATCCTGCTCGGGCTCCTGGTCGCCCGGCTCAGGAGAGGCCCGGCCGGACGCATGCTGCTGGCCATCCGCTCCAACGAGCGCGCCGCCGGCTCGGTCGGGATCAACGTCGCCCAGGGCAAGCTGATGGCGTTCGGGCTCGCTGCGTTCATCGCCGGCATCGGCGGCGCGCTCACCGGCTACATGCAGGGCGAGCTGACGGCCGACAGCTTCGCGGCGTTCACGTCGATCGGACTGCTGGCGATCGTGTTCGTGGCCGGCGTCGGGCGCATCGCCGGAGCCGTCGTGGCGGGCATCATGTTCTCCGCCGCGGGCCTGTTCGTGACGTTCCTCAACATCCACCTCAACGTCGGCAGGTACCAGGCGATCGTGGCCGGCATCGCGCTCGTGCTGACCGCCGTCCAGAACCCGGACGGCCTGACCAGCGCCGCGACCGGCAAGGGCCCGGCGGCGGCGCTCGGCAAACTCCGCGACCGCGCCGCCGGGCAGTACCAGAAGCGAACGGCGGGCCGTGTCGAGGACGACAAGCGCGACGCCCACCATCCGGTTGCCTGAGCCGCCCCGCCCGGACCATCTGCGGGTGGAGCACCTCGCCACGGCGTTCGGGATCGACACGACGCGGCCGCGCCTGTCGTGGTGGCTGCTGGTCGGCGCGGGCCGGCAGTCCGGCTACCGGATCCGCACCGACAACGGCTGGGACACCGGCCACGTCACCAGCGACGAGAGCGTGCTCGTCGGCTACGACGGTCCGCCGCTGGGGTCCGGCGATCGCGTCAGCTGGCAGGCCAGGGTGTGGACGGAGCAAGGCGAAAGCGAATGGTCCGAGCCGCACTGCTTCGAGCTCGGGCTGCAATCGCTCAACCACTACTCCAAGGGCGCCGTCATCACCTTCTTGCACCGCCACGTGGCCGGGATCCGGCTGCCGGACGGCGCTCCCGGCTACCGGCACTTCCGGATCGAGCCGCAGCCGGGTGGCGGGATCACCTGGGCGCAGGCCCGCCACGACAGCCCGTACGGGCGGATCGAGTCGGCCTGGCGGCTCGACGGCGGGACGTTCGAGCTGTGGCTGACCGTCCCGCCGGGCACGACGGCCGAAGTCGCGCTGCCCGACGGTTCCCGGCACCCGGCCGCCCCGGGCCGGCATACCCTGCGCTGCCCGGCGCCACAGCCGTAGCGAAAAGTCAGGCCGTGCTCGAGACGGTGTCCGCCCCTCCCGACGGCGCTGCCCCGGACGGCGTGACGGCGCCCGCGCTGGCCGCTGCCCTCAGCTCCTGCAGGCGCTGCTTGGACGGGAGCAGGACGATGGCGAGCACCACGCCGAGCCCGAACAGGCCCGCCGACACCGCGAAGGCGACCGTGTAGCCGTGGGTGGCCGCGATGGCCGGGGCGAGACGGCCGGTGTGGTGCGTGACCAGGAAACTCGCCGTGGCGCTCAGCGCGACCGTGCTCAGCGCCGAGGTGCCGATGGACCCGCCGACCTGCTGCATCGTATTGACCATGGCGGACGCGACACCGGAGTCCGCCCGGCTTACGCCGGCCGTGGCCGTGTTGATGGCCGGGGCGATGATCATCCCGAAGCCGAGGCCCATCACGAGCAGCGCGGGCAGCACGCCGCTGGCGTAGCCGGAGGTCACCGTCAGCTGGGCCAGGTAGATCATCGTCCCGCCGCCAAGCACCATCCCGGTGGCGATCAGCACCCGCGGCCCGAACCGGGGCAAGGTCACGATCGAGGAGGTATTGGAGCTGATCAAGATGGTGCCGAACAGGGGCAGGAAAGCCAGGCCGGTCGTGACCGGGCTGTATCCCTTGACCTGCTGGAGGTAGTAGGTCAAGAACAGGAAGACGCTGAAGATCGCGATGCCGGCCACGCCGACGGCCACGTAGGCGCCGCCGCGGGTACGGTCCAGGATCACCCGGAGCGGCAGCAGCGGATGGCTCACCCGCTGCTCAGCGAAGCCGAAGGCGGCCAGCAGCGCCGCGCCGAGGACCAGGGACCCGAGCGTCAGGGGAGCGGTCCAGCCGCCGGTCTCAGCATGCGAGAACCCGAAGACGATGCAGAACAGGCCCGCCGACGCCAGCAGCGTTCCGGCCCAGTCCATCCGCGGGCGGGTAGCCGGCTTGTTGGACTGCATGTAGATCAACGCGCCGCCCACGGCGACCGCGGCGAAGATCAGGTTGACGTACAGCGCCCAGCGCCAGGAGAGGTACTCGGTGAGGACCCCGCCCAGGATCAGGCCCACGGCACCGCCGCCGCCCGCGACGGACCCGAAGACGCCGAACGCCCGGCCTCGTTCGCGGGGGTCCCGGAAAATGCTGATCAGCGTACCCAGCGCGGCCGGGGCGAGGATCGCGCCGAACGCGCCCTGCAGCGTGCGCGCGGCCACCAGCATGCCGAAGGAGGTCGCGGCGCCGCCCAGCGCCGACGATCCGGCGAAGCCGATCAGGCCCGTGATGAAGACTCGCTTGCGGCTGAACATGTCGCCGATCCGGCCGCCGAGCAGCAGCAGGCTGCCGAAGGCCAGCGCGTAAGCGGTGACCACCCACTGCCGTTCGCTGTTGGGGAAGCCGAGCGAATGCTGGGCCGAGGGCAGCGCGATGTTCACGATCGTCGAGTCAAGGATCACCATCAGCTGGGCGATGGCCACGATGACCAGGATCAGCCAGCGATGATCGCTGGCCGGCGGTGACTGGCCCTCAGCGGGCGGTGCGGTCATGGAAACTCATCTCTGCTTGGTGGGCGGCCGTTTCCCCGGTGACGAGCGGCGCCATCGCGTCGTCCAGGGTGTGCAGCAAACGCGCCATCGTGGCCCGGTCGGCTGGGTCGAGCGCGCCGAAGACCTGCTTCATCAGGCGCGCCCGCGCGGTATGTGCGACGGCGAGCGTCGCCTCTCCCTCGCTGGTGAGCCGCACGAGCAGGGCCCGGCGGTCCGTCGGGTCCGCCTGCCGGACCACCAGGCCATCACGCTCCAGCGTGTCGACCAGTTCGGTGATCGTCCGCGGCGCGAACCCGAACTGGGCCGCCAGCACGCTCGGGCGGGCGGGTCCGCCGCGCTGAAGCTCGGTCAGGACCTTGGTCCGCGCCAGGCTCAGCCCGCACTCGCTCATGCCGTCGTCAAAGGCCCGCCGCATCCGGTGATGGACCTCTAGATAGAGGTCGCCAAGCTCCTCCGGTGACGTCATTGCGCGAGAGCCTCCCTATATGCCCCCTCATAGTGAGGTAACTCAACAATATACAGGAAGGTTTCATCCACCGGAGTACGCGGGCCGGGAGCGGCTAGGGCACGATGATGAGCGGCACCGGCGAGTGGCGGGCCAGGCTGACCGCCACCGAACCGACCATGCGGTGCGCGGCATGGGACGAGCTCCCGACCACGATCGCCACGCTGACATAGGCATCGCGGGCGGCGGCGGCCACCGTAATCAGCTCCTCCGCGATCGGGCCCTGGCGGCGCACGAACCCCCAGCGCTCCTCGCGGCCGCGCAGCCGCTCAGCGGCCTCGGCCCGAAGCTCCTGCTCGACCTCGTCAAAGTCCTCTTCCATTTCACCCACGGCCCCCGCAGAAAACATCTCCAGGCTGGACCAGTGGGCGATGTACACCACGTCGATCCGGCCGGTCCGGCCCCGCAGCAGCCTGACCGCCGCGTCAAGCGCCCGGTTGGCGGGGGCAGATCCGTCATACCCGACCACGAGACACAGGTCGCCGGCCGACGGCACGGAAGTGTTCACAACGGAAGGCTAATCCCCGCCCTGGTGCAGCGTCCCCGCGACCCGCCCACTCGTCCTGCGCTTCCGGCAGGATGGTGAGATGAGCTTCACCCGGGCCGAGCTGAAGGCGTTCACCGGCGCGACCCTGCCCGACCTGATCGGCGACGGCGTGCGGCTGCTCTTCGCCGGGATCAATCCCGGTCTGCGCAGTGTCGCGGTCCAGGGCCACTTCGCGCCGCGCGGCAACCGGTTCTACCCCGCGCTGCTGCGGGCCGGCCTCACCGATCACCTGATCGACGCATCGGCCGGGATGTCCGCCGTCGACCGGGCGTACCTTCTTGACCAGGGGATCGGCATTACCAGCCTGGTCGCCCGGGCGACGGCCAGCGCCGATGAGCTCGGCCCGGCCGAGCTCATCGAAGGCGCCCGCGCCCTGGCCGAGCGAGTCCGCCGGTTCCGCCCGCACGTAGTGGCCATCCTGGGCGTGACCGCCTACCGGACGGCCTTCGCCGCGCCCCGCGCCAGCCTCGGGCGGCAGCCGGCTGACCTGGATGGCTCGCAGCTGTGGGTGGTCCCCAACCCGAGCGGCCGGAACGCGCACGCATCCCTGGACGCGCTCGCCGCCGCCTACCGCGAGGTCGCCCTCGCCGCCGGCGTGCCGATCACACCCGTTCCCCAAGTCCTTCAGGTCCCGCAAGCCACACCCCTCCCGGACGAAACGCGTCCTAGGACTTAGGGCCAGGTTTCGCGATGGATCGCTTCCTCCCGTCGCGAACCAAGGGTCTGAAGGGGCCAGTGTGGCCAGTGTGATCCTCTGCGGCCGACCCTATGGAACATCGGGCCGGTTCTATGCGGTCCTATGGAACATAGGGCCGGTTTTTTTTCGAGAAAGAGCCGGCCAGATGCAGGCGAGCACGGTGATGACCGGTCTGCCGGCAGTCCGTCGAAGGATGCGAACGGTTCGCCGAGGACGGGGACCTGCTCGGGAAACTGCGCGACCAGCCTCGACGACCGTCAGGCGTGCCTGGCGCGCGGAGACCGGCGCCACCACCGACGCTGGCGGGCTCGGGTCGCGGTCGCTACCGCTACCGCGCCGAATCCCTCATCCCCGGGTTGTGCCGCCATCGCCTGAGGAGGCCGGGTCGGCGGACGCGGCCGCCTGGGCTCCCGGACTCCGGTGAGCCCGGGCCCGCCGCGCCGACGGGCGAAGGGCAGGTGCTGCCAGACCCAGACCAGCCACCGCTTCACGCCGGTCCTGGGCCGTCGCGGTGTCATACCATCAAGATATACCGCGTTTAGTTCTTCCGCTAGGTGCTGTCCTGCCCTGGCGCCTCGGGGGCAGGACAACCATCGCGCGGCCTCACTCAGTGCAGCCGCAGCCGGCGCACGCAGGGTCATCGCAGTACGTGGAACTCATAGGATCACCTCCCTTCGGGGGGGCGGGGCGGGGGCAGGCAGCCACGTCCCCGGGGCCGGATCGGGACAGGCCGGCCCCGGAATGGCGGTCAGCATGCCGGCTAGCTGACCGCGCAGTTCGGTCAGCCGGGTGATCTCCGCGTCGATCTCCTCCTGCCGCCGGCGCAGCAGGCTGGCGGCAGGCTCGCACGGGCACGTTCCGGTGTCGCGCAGCGCGAGCAGATCGCCGATGTCCCCGAGCCGCAGGCCGAGCCGCTTAGCCCCACGGATGAACCGGAGCCGGTCGACGGCGCGTTCGTCGTAGCGGCGGTGATCCCCGGCGGTGCGCGCGGCAGGCGGCAGCAGCCCGGTCCGCTCGTAGTAGCGGATGGTGTCCGGCCCGAATCCCGTCTGGGCCGTGAGCTGGGTGATGGACAGCCCGCCGTGAGTCTGCGTCATGCTCACACCGTAGAACCTGGACCTGACTCCAGAGTCAAGCCCGCAGGCCGGCCAGTAATCGACGAGAGGCCGTCGGCCCGGACCCGGCGGGCTAGCCCGGCGTGCATGCGCCGCGGCCACAGCGGCCCGCCGTAAATGAACCCGGTGTAGGCCTGTACCAGCGTGGCTCCGGCTCGCAGCCGGGCCCAGGCGTCGTCCGGGGTCTCGATCCCGCCCACCGCGATCAGCACCAGCCGGTCGCCGGTCCGGGCCCGCAGCCGGACCAGCACCGCGAGCGCCCGGTCCCGCAGCGGCGGTCCGGACAGGCCCCCCGCGCCCACGGCCGTCACCTCGGACGGCGGGCTGGCCAGCCCGGCCCGGGAGATGGTCGTGTTGGTCGCGATGATCCCGTCGAGCCCGAGCTCGAGCGCCAGGTCCGCGACCGCGTCGATGTCGGTGTCGGCCAGGTCGGGCGCGATCTTCACCAGCAGCGGCACCCGGCGTCCGGGAACGGCGGCATCCAGCGCTTCCCGCACCGCCACCAGCACCGGCCGAAGCCGTCCGGCCGCCTGCAGGTCGCGCAGCCCGGGTGTGTTCGGCGAGCTGACGTTGACCACCACGTAGTCGGCGACCCTGGCGACCGCGCGTGCGCTGGCCGCGTAGTCGGCCGCCGCCTCCTCCTCCGGCGTCACCTTGGTCTTGCCGATGTTGACCCCGACGATCACCCCGCCGCGGCGCCGGCGCAGTCGTGCCGCCGCCGCCGCCGCCCCGGCGTTGTTGAACCCCATCCGGTTCACCAGCGCCCGGTCCGCCGTCAGCCGGAACATCCGGGGCCTGTCGTTGCCCGGCTGCGGCCGCGCGGTCACGGTGCCGACCTCGACGAACCCGAACCCGAGCGCCCCCAGCCCGTGCATCGCCCGCGCGTCCTTGTCAAACCCGGCCGCCAGCCCGACCGGCCCGGGAAACTCCAGCCCGAGCGCCCGCACCCGGAGCACCGGATCCCGCGGCCCGAGCCACCGCCGGAACACCCCCGGCACCAATCCGAACACCCGGATCAGCTCGAACGCAGCCCGATGCGCCTCCTCGGCGGGCACCCGCCGCAGCACAACCCGGTACAGAAACCGGTACATGGCCTCACCCAAGAGCATTATGCCGAACGGTACGTGGTGCTTGCCCCCCGCCATCCTCGGCCCGCCGGTGTCATAGGGCCGCAACGACGAGCCCTCATTCCGACTGTTGTGACATATAGTGAAGATTGGCCTACACTACGTGACAGCCGAGGGGAGCCTATGAGATCACGCGAAGCGAGATCAACGCCGCCGGATGCGGATCAGGCGCACGGGCTCCGACGGTGGTGGCTTGACCGATCCGTGCGGACGAAAGGCCTGATCGTAGTCGCGGTGCCGCTGATCGCCCTGCTGGGCATCACCTCGGCGAACCTGGCGCTCCAGCAGCTTGAGAGCAACGAACGCAACGTCAGCGTAAACGCCCGTAACCTGGATACAACGGCCGCTCAGGTTCTCGCCGACGCGGTGAACGGGGAAACGGGTATCCGCGGCTACGCCGCGACCGGCGACCCGACCTTCCTCGACCCTTACGACCTCATGCTGACGCGGATCGGCGCCGAGCGCACAGCGTTGCGGCAAGCGGCCGTCCTCACGGGGGTCGGCCGCCAGCAACTGGCGGCGGACGCTACCACGGGCCAGGAGCTGGCCGAACTCGCGCAGCTACGTTCTGCCATCAGCGACGGTGCCTCAGCCCGGAGCCTCCTGCCGGCGCTTGAGAGCGGGAAGACCACCATGGACCGGCTGCGCCGCGAGGTCGCCGCTCTCGTCGTTGGTCCCACCGCCCTGGTCACGGTCGAACACAACAAGATCAACGCGCTGGCGACGAGGATCGAGCTGCTCGACATCGCCGGCCTGGTCCTGGGGCTGCTCGCCGGGCTGGCCGGGATCGCCCTGTTCACCTCGGGCATCGTGGGCCGGGTCGGCATGAACGCGGAGAACGCACGCCGGCTGGGCGAGGGTTTGCCGCTCGAGCCGACGTTCCCTGCCGGTGACGAAATCGGCCTCGTCTGCAAGTCACACCTGAGGGCCGAGCAACTGCTGGCCAGACGGTCCGCCGACCTGACCGCGGCCAGGGACGCGGCCGTGCGAGCCACCCAGGCCAAGAACTCCTTCCTGTCCAGCACGAGCCACGAGCTGCGCACCCCGCTGAACGCCGTCCTCGGCTTCGCCCAGCTCATCCAGCTGTCCGAACTCAGCGAGGAAGACAGTGACGGCGTCGACCGGATACTCGCCGCCGGGCGGCACCTGCTCGCGCTCATCAACGAGCTCATCGACATCGCCCGGATCGAATCGGGTGACCTCGGCATATCGCTCGAGCCGGTGCTGGTCCGCCCGGTCATCGAGGAATCGTGCCGGCTCATGGCGCCTATCGCCGCCGAGCGCTCGATCCGGATCATCAGGGACCGGGTCAACCCGGCCCTGGCGGTCTTCGTGGACCGGCAGCGGCTCGCCCAGATCCTGGTCAACCTGGTTTCCAACGCCGTCAAGTACAACCACAGGGACGGCAGCATCACCATCTCCTGCACCGAGCAGGGCACCGGCCAGGTCAGCATCGTGGTCACCGACACCGGGCCAGGCCTGGCACCGGACGACCTCGAGCGGATCTTCATCCCGTTCGAGCGCCTCGGCGCCGAACGGACCGCGGTCGAGGGCACCGGCATCGGGCTGCCCCTGGCCAAAGCCCTCACCGAGGCCATGAAAGGCCACCTGACCGTAGCCAGCGTCCTGGGCCAGGGAGCCGCCTTCACCGTCACCCTGACCCGGGCCCCGGACCTGATCCACGTCCCCAGGCCCAGCCCTGCACCAGCGCCAGCGCCACTCGCGGCCGGGCCGCACGCCCCGGCCGGAGCCGGCCTGAGCGTTCTTTGCATCGAGGACAACCCGGCGAACGTCGAGGTGGTGGCCCGGTATCTCAGGGGCAGGCCGAACGCCAGGCTGCTGTCCGCGGTTTCTGGCCGGACCGGCATCGAATGCGCCGTCCGGGACGTGCCCGACGTCATCCTGCTGGACCTGCACCTGCCCGACCTGCAGGGAGACGAGGTACTTAACGAGCTCAAGGCCGATCCGGCCACCGCCGGCATTCCCGTGATCGTTCTTTCCGCCGACGCTTCCCGGGGCGTCATCCACCGCCTGCTCGCCGGCGGTGCGTTCGCCTACCTGACCAAGCCGATCGAGCTCGCCGAGCTGGGCGCGCTGCTCGACACCTGTGCCGCCGCCCGAGCTCAGGACCAGCCGACGCAGCCAGCGATCGGGATCGCGCCAGCATGAGCGCTCAGGAGCCTGCCGGGGGAGGCCCGATGAACCATGCCCTGCTGTACATCGAGGACGACGACAACAACATCAGCCTGGTTCAAGCGCTGCTCAAGCGCCGTCCTCAGATCGAGCTGCTGGTGGCGATGAACGGCCGGGACGGCATCCAGGCCGCCATCGATAAGCAGCCGGCCCTCATCCTGCTCGACAACCGCCTGCCCGACGCGACCGGCAGTGAGATCCTGGGCGAGCTCGCCTCCTGGCCGGCCACCGCGGCGATCCCGGTGGTGGTCCTCAGCAGCGACGCCGACGACGTCATAGCTCAGCTGGTGGCCAACGGAGCCATTGAAGCTGTCCCGAAGCCGTTCGATATTCACCAGTTCATCGCCATGCTCGATCGCTACTTTCCCTGACCACGCCCGGGTCAGGCGACGAGCTCGGATTCGCCGGTGAAAGCGTCCCAGAGGGCGGCGTAGGTGCTCCTCGCGGTAAGCAGCTCGGAGTGTGTCCCCACCTCGGCGATGCGGCCAGAGTCCAGGACCACGATGCGGTCCGCGCGGGCCGCGGTGGTGAGGCGGTGCGCGACCACGAGGGTGGTGCGCGCCGCGGTCAGCCGGCCGATGGCGTGGTTCACCGCCGCCTCCGCGGCCAGGTCGAGCGCGGCGGTGGCTTCGTCGAGCAGCAAGATGGCGGGGTCGGCCAGTTGCGCGCGGGCGAGCGCGATGAGCTGGCGCTGGCCGGCCGACAGATTGCGGCCGCGTTCGGAGACCTCATGGTCGTAACCACCGGATAGCCGCATGATCATCTCGTGTGCGCCGGTCGCCCGGGCCGCGGCCTCCACCTCGGCGTCGCTGGCGTCCGGTCTGGCGTACGCGATCGAGTCCCTGACCGTCCCCGCGAACAGATAGGACTCTTGCGGGACAACGCCAAGTTGGTGCCGGTAGCTGGCCAGATCGAAGTCGCGGACGTCAGTGCCGTCGATCAGGACGCTGCCGCCGGTCACGTCGTAGAAGCGGGCGATGAGCTTGACCAGGGTCGACTTGCCCGCCCCGGTCTGACCGACCAGGGCGACGGTCTCGCCGGGCTCGACGGTCAGGTTGACCCCGGCCAGCGCGTTGGCGTCGGTGTTGGTGTAGCTGAAGCTGACGTCGCGCAGCTCGATCCGGCCGCGCAGCCTGCCTGGGATAACGGGTCGGCTGGCCGACGGCGTGGAGGTGCCGAGCCGGAGCAGGTCGGTGATCCGGTGCAGCCCGACCATGGCCTGCTGGTAGCCGTCGAAGACCTGGGACAGCTGCTGGACGGGGGAGAAGAACAGGTCGATGTAGAGCAGG
>Ga0302325_10034179_pt1 | contig 10399 bp, 9 predicted proteins | sample Palsa_T0_2_FD_201948 | JGI IMG/M metagenome (GOLD analysis project Ga0302325, IMG submission 201948) | Peat permafrost microbial communities from Stordalen Mire near Abisko, Sweden - Palsa_T0_2 | ecosystem: Environmental > Terrestrial > Soil > Palsa > Peat permafrost | place: Sweden: Abisko...
AGCGTACCTCAGGGGCTAAAAGCCCGGGTCGTTGTTGAGCTTTTACGGCCCGACTAAAGTCGTGCCCTGATACAAAGCAAGAGAGGGTCGAATGGTTTTCCTGTCCGACATTGGGATTCGCTAGTAATTAAGGAGAAGCGATCGTCGGGTCCTGTTTCCTCTCACCCATCTTCGCCTTCGCGCAGGAGAAAATCGAAGTCGCAGCCTTGATCGGCTTGCAATACGGAATCCTCAAATAGCCTGGCGTAGCCGCGGGATGCAGGTTTGTGTTGCGGTGGCAATTGTCTCCAGGCGGCGAGACGGCTTTGCAGTTCGGCTTCGTCGATCAGCAGTTCAATGCGACGCGCCTCCACGTCGAGAGTGATGCGGTCGCCAGTCTGGACTACGGCGAGGGGGCCGCCTACAGCGGATTCGGGTGTGATGTGCAACACGATGGTGCCGAAGGCCGTACCGCTCATGCGCGCATCGGAAATGCGGACCATATCTTTCACACCCTGGCGAGCCAGCTTCATCGGGATGGGCAGATAGCCTGCTTCCGGCATGCCCGGCGCGCCCTTCGGGCCTGCATTGCGCAGGACCAGAATGTCTTCCGGATGTACGTCGAGATCGGGATTGTCGATGCGCGCGGTCATGTCTTCTACTCCGTCAAATACGACGGCGCGGCCAGAGTGGCGCATCAGGTTCGGGGAAGCCGCGGACTGCTTGATGACGGCGCTCCCGGGCGCGAGGTTGCCGTGGAGCACGGCCATCGCTCCCTCTTTCGTGAGCGGCGCGGCGAGGGTTCGAATCACATCCTGCGCGGGCACCTTTTCCGCGCTCGCCATCGCATCGCCGATGGTATAGCCAGATACGCTGGGGGAATTTAAATCGAGCCATGACGTAAGCTCGCGCATGAGAGCGGGCAGGCCGCCGGCATGATGAAAATGCTCCATGTAGTGGGTACCCGACGGCTTGAGATTGAGCAGCACCGGAATCTGGCGGCCCAGCTTGTCGAAGGCTTCGAGGTCGAACTTCACGCCCGCGCGTCCGGCTATGGCGATCAGGTGAATCAATCCGTTGGTCGAGCCGCCGATGGCCTGCAACACAATCATGGCGTTGCGCACGGAAGCGTCGGTGATCAATTCACTCGGCTTGGGCGCGCCGGCAATGGCCATCGCAGCGGCGCGTTTTCCGCTGGCCTCAGCAATGCGGCGGCGATCGGCAAGGGTGGCGGGCGCGGTGGCGCTCATGGGCAGAGCCAGGCCCATGGCTTCGATGATGCAGGCCATGGTGCTCGCGGTCCCCATCACCATGCAGGTGCCGACGGACGGAGCAAGGCGGCCGCTGATCAGTTCGGTCTCGGCAACGTCGATCACCCCGGCACGGTATTGCCCCCAAAGGCGGCGGCAATCGGTGCAGGCACCGAGGACTTCGCCCTTATGATGGCCCACCACCATGGGCCCGGTCGGTACAACGACGGCCGGAAGATCTACGCTGGCAGCGGCCATGACCTGAGCGGGAAGGGTTTTGTCGCATCCGCCGATCAACACCACCGCATCCATGGGCTGGGCACGAATCATTTCCTCTGTGTCCATGGCCATGAGGTTGCGCAGGAACATGGAGGTGGGGTGGGCGAAACTTTCGCCAATAGAAATGGTGGGGAACACCATGGGCAAACCGCCGGCGAGCAGAACGCCGCGCTTTACGCTTTCGATCAGGTCGGGGACATTGCCGTGGCAGGGATTGTAGTCACTGAAGGTGTTGGTCACACCGACGATCGGGCGATCGAGCGCGTCATGGGAATATCCGGCGGCTTTGATGAAGGCTTTGCGCAGAAATAGCGAGAAGCCCGCGTCACCGTAGCTGGTGAGCCCTTTGCGTAGGCCCCTGGTGGTGTCTGGTCCCGGCGGATCGTCCATCCCGCCATACTATACTGCCCGCTACTGTCCCTGAACCGCCTCGAACGCAGCCTTCAGGCGTTGGTGAAGCTGCTGCAGATCGCGGGTCTGCGCCAGGATTGAGTCCGTCAGGGCATCGAAGAAGATGCCTTCGGCATTGGTGGTCCACCCGGCGCGGCGAACAAGATTAAGAAGCTCGGTGTGGTACTCACTGCCAGGAAGACTGGCTACCGCCTGTTTCACTTCACGGAGTTTTCGCTCGAAGCGCTGAACCTGGTCAACGGAGGTCTCAGGTTTTGACTTCGCCAGAGTTGCCACGAGTTTTCTCCTATCCATGACGGGGTGTACTCATCATCGTGGTAGTGACGCAAGAGTCATTTTCGTATCAACTCGTATCGATTTTTTTTTGGTATCGAATAATTTGACGGTTGGCGGGTGCGGTTGGTTGCTCAGGAACCTGTATAAAGCTGAAATCCAGCCCAGTACAGTGGTTTGCGGTAGACAGCTGGGGAATGAATGAGAGACAACTTGGCCGCGCGCAGTGCATCGTCGGGAGTGCTTCCGGATTCAAGGCCGGCGTAGAGCCGGTCCATCAGCAGCGGCGTGGAAGCATCGTTCACTTCCCATAAGGCGCCGATTACGTTGTGCGCTCCGGCGCGGAGGAACGCCCAGGATAAACCGACCAGCCCCTCGCCGGCATAGGCGCGAGAACCCGATCCGTAACAGGAGGAGATGGTGACCAGCCGGGCGTGCAGCGGATCACGCATGATGTCGCGGGCGTAGAGCTTGAAATTGTCCGGGTTGTCGGGCGGTGGCGAAAGTACTACCGCCGAGTCCAGCGGGTCCAACCGGCTGGCCGTGCCGTGAGCCACAAAGTGGATGTAGGAGAATTCTTCCGGCTTGCTTTCCAGGTACGAGGCGGGGACCGCTTCGGACTGCGTCACTACGGTCTCGCTGTCTTTGGGAAAATGCTTTTCGATGCCGCGGATTTCTGCGAAGGCGTTCACCAGGTTGTCATATCCGGTTCCGGTGATGATGGGATTGCCGATCAGCAGCAGTTTTTTTGTGTTGTTCTGCGCAGCATCTGGGTTGACGCGGGAGAGCATGCGAATCGAGTTCGCGTTGCGGACGGTTACATCTTCGATCCAATAGTGCGAGCTGCCGGGTCCCGGGGCTAACAGGGTCTCGAAATTAAGTCCGTTGAGGACACCATCGGGAATGATGAGGACCTTGGAGCCTTTCGGAATCATTTCCGAGGCTGGCGCGACCAGGGTTTCGTAGAGGTCTTTCGCGGCCTGATTTTGCTCGCGCAGTGGGTCGGTCGATTTCAGGATTGCGTTCTGATAGCTGTGCACCTGCGTTTCTATCGCTGATTGAGCGGGAATTGAAAGGAGGTGAGTGTGATGAGGAGTGATTGCCCACAACCAGGATTTTTTCGGTCCCAGGGAGTAGAAGAGGATAACCGTATCGAACTTGCGCGCAACGGCTTGTACGTCTACCTGATGTTCTGACTGCGGATTTGGGTTCTCGTTCGTCAGGTTCAGGCCCTCTGCCATCGTTCTTGCCCGGCCGACATCAAGAAGCTGTAAGGCGTACTCCGGCTTGCGAGATTCGATAAGAAAGTCGGCGTACCGACGATAGAGAGCATCGCCGTTCGCAAAAAAGGGCAACCTGAGTTCCTCGTCCTCAATCGCCGCACGCTGCTGTTCGAAACTACGGATGGCCTTGCGATACCAGAGATCCGCTTTCGTTGGCTGTTTCTTGCCCGCATAGAAGTCTGCGATCGCGCCTTCGATTTCCCCCTGAAGCGCTGGATCTGCTGCTGAGTCATGGTCCACCTGCAACAACAATCGTTCGGGGTTTCGCTCATTTTCCTCTCGACTAGCCAGAAGTGCTTGCAGATAACGCGTCTCAAGTTCTTGAGATTTGTCACCGGCTCTGCGTGACGCCTGGATTGCTTCCTCGTTATGCGCCTTTGCTGAATCTAACTGCCCTTGTCGATACTGTAAGAATCCGAGGCCGGTTTGGATATCCGCAACTTCCGCAAGCGCGTCGATGCCGGTCGCAATCTTGAGCGATTGGTCGAAACATCCCTTCGCTTCCTGCAGTTTACCGAGCATGTAATTGGAGTGACAGGCGTCCATCAGCCAGTCGACTTGCAGGCTCGCGGTTCCTATTTCCTTCGCTTCCTTTTCCGCCTGCTGGAAATTGGATAGGGCCTTCTCAAAGTCTCCCAGGTGATAATAAGTGAGTCCAAGATTTCCCGAGGCGGCTTCAACGACGGCCCGTGCCTGAATCGGCTGGGCACGATTTGCGGCTGCGTTCAAAAAGATCAAAGCCTCGTCGTAGTGCCTCATTTGGATGTCTACCAAGCCAAGGTTCAAGAGATCGCTGGCTTCAAGGAATGAGTCCCGTTGTTCCTGGGCAAACTGCAAGCTTCTTCTGGCAAGGTCCGCGGCCTCGGGCAGGTGGTTTCGATAGATTTGAACTACGGCTTCCGTCCGCAGGACCTCGCCGTACAGCCGGGAATTGCTTTCGTCGGACAGGCGCCGCGCCTCCTGCAGTTCTGAATCCGAGAGGTTTTCCTGGCCAAGTCTGGCGTGCGCCAGACCGCAGAGCAAATCTCTCTTGATCGCAAGATCGCCGCTGGTAGGATAGGTCACCCCCGGGCCATTGAGGAGAACAAGCACCTCCGGCCGGCGGCCTTGGTAGGTAAGAATCTCGGCTTCGAGAAGACGGAACTTCATGGCCCAATTCGCGTCGCTGGCAGAAAACTTCTTGCGCGCCTCTTCTGCATTCTGCTGCGCGACAGCAAGATTACCGTGTAGGAAGTCGGTGCGGATATTTTGAAAGACGGTCGCCGGATCAACGGTTGCCGGATCAACGGTGGCTGGGGAACGACAGCCAGCCAGGGTAGCTACCAAAAACGGGATCAGCCAACCTATGGCGGTATCGTGCCACCTCGAACCGCAGCAACGCCCACGCTTACCCCTCCCTGTGTGCTGCACCCGAGTTCGGCCCGAACCATAGAAATTTGAACCGATCTCGGGTAGACCAGTACCTCGCCGAGAAAGATTCTGCCAAAATCGGGAATATCGAGGACGTGGCCAAAAGACCTGCCAGGGATTTCCCCGCCCACGCCATCTACCAGCGAACATAGAGAAAATCCGTCTTTCTCCGGTTTTCGATCGGAGTCCATCCAGCCATATCGGTCAGTCAGCCAGCGGAGAGCATTCTGGTCGGGTTCCGCTTTCACGCTTTTGACTAGTTTGGCAGCTTGTTGCCTGCCAGTCTCGTGAAAAAGTGATTGGGTCAGAACCGCTCGAGCTGCTTTCCCGCTTGCAAAGGCCAACAGGCCGGTGTTCAGAGCGATTGAGGCGCCGGAATGGCCGATCACGAATTGGTCGAAATGAGAGCCTGCGAAGGAGATTCGAGGAAAGCCGCCAGTGGCCGGATACTCAGCGGTGACCTGTGCCACAATCCGTTCGGCCTTGATGATTTCCAAAATGTTCAAACCCTCGAGAACCGAGGTGACCAAAATCGACGCCGAACCATCCTCATCGAGATGCCTGCCTGAAACGCGGGTATGTGCCGCCCGGCAAGAGATGACCCCCTCGAAATCAAAGGCTTCTGTTCGCGTCGATATATGGCCGCCGACCGAAGGGAGGGACGCTGAGGCCTGGGGAGGAAGATGCTTGTGAAACGGCTTCTCGATGAACCCGCCGAGCGAGCTCGCATCTGCATGGAAATAAAAGGTCTTCTTGGCATCCGAACGCATCGTGCACCTCGTTACGCAGAAATTCTAATCGTGGGACGTCAAAGCAAATTTGTAGCGCGCCAGATCGACCGAGGTTCCGGTAAGGTTCCCCTGAACAGCCAGGGTATATTCCCCGGGCAGCTTGTCTGTCGACGGGACGCGTATCGAGACAGTATCTCTGGCTGCTTGGGGAGAAACTTCGACCCGCCAAGCAAGCGTGCCGGAAGGTGAATACAGCAGGCAGGTGTAGCTTGAGAAGCGGTCCTGGGTTGGAATATCAAGAGATAAGAGGAAGGGATGCGCGGCTGCTACCGTGGCGGTGGGAGTCTGCCCCCCGCGACTGTTGCCCCCAACCAGGGACATGACGGGCAAAATCTCCGGAGTCTTCAGCTCCGCAATCTCGGTTTTGAAGCGCGGAAAGACCACCAGGTTTTGATAGGCGACCAGGAGAAGAGAGGCCGCAAGCGCAGACCAAACGAGTGCCGTGGGCCAGAAGGGGGCAGAGAACGATTTACCTTTGGCAGCCTTTCCGGGTTTTGGAACCGGATTGGCCTTGAATTCCTGCCTGGCCGCAGCCATGAACGCAGCAGTTGCCTGGAGATCGGTGGCGCATACCTCACAGTCGAAGAAATGCTCTTCGAACTGGTCGCGTAGGTCTGGGGTTAGTTCTTCAAGAAGATACTTTTCGACTGCCATAAGATCGGTGGACTGGTTGTGATCCATAAGTTTTACGGGCCTCATCGTCCCTGATGCAACCCCAAGTGGTCAATATAAAACGATTTGAATGAATGCTTTGCACGGTGCAACAGCACTCTTAAATATTCGCGGCTGATGCCGAACTCCGCGCATACCTCATCTTTGTCGCGCTCTTCGAGGAGCACCGACTGAAGCAGACGCCGGTCCCGTTCGGGCAACTCGTTAAGGATTTTCCGCACCACCCGCTCGGTGTCCTTGGCCTCAAGGAGGCGGAGGGCACTTGGCTCCCGGCCGGCAACGGTAGACTCCGTTTCGTCGTCGATGGTGGCTTCGATCCTTTTTTTGGAACGATAGTGCTCCTGCAACACATGGTTGCAGACAGAATTAACAAAGGACCCTAACCGGTCAGGCTGCCTTAAGCCTGGCTCGCTGCGCAGCAAGGCCAACACGCGCATAAAGGTCTCCTGCCGGACATCTTCTATGGCTTCTTTAGAGTTCAAGCGCGAGCGCAGTTTGAGACGGATCAGCTCGCTGAAATAGTTCACGAAGTGCCCTTCGATATGTGCGTCCCCGGAGCGGAGTCTTTCGACGTAGGACGCGTCAAACACAAAAAATTCCAATCGCGATTCCTCCACAGCGAGAGCGGGCGGGTTCAAGTTTACACCGCTGGGTGAACCGGCTAAGAGGACTATCGGGGCACGAGTTGGTCTTAAAGTTCTAAGCCCTTTGCAGCGCCCATGATCTCCTGGCCGTTTGGCTATACGAATCGGGGCCAGCAATGGGCGGTTCTCCATGCCCGAGTAGTGGTGGAGAAGGAACAAACGTTACATAAGCGCGAAGGGTATTTAGCAATACGTTTTTTCCCGAAACTAATGTAACGCTCGATGGGCTCAGACCACTACTGGGGTGGAGAAACGCGAATGCCCACCAGGACTGCCACTACTTTCAAGTTGGGACGGCTGGCCCGTTCCCACGACAAACGCATTCCCATGCTGCACACGTTGATTGGCGACAATGGCCCGGAGCCGGTCGTTCCTGCAGTGGATTACACCAAGGGGCTGCCCGCTAACCTGGGTGTGATGAAGAATGACAGCCTGGGCGACTGCACCTGCGCCGCCTACTACCATGCAATCCAGGTGTGGAGCTTTAACGCTGAAAAGAATATCGATACTGAGCCGGATGCCGATGTTGTGGACCTTTATGAGCAAGCTTGCGGCTACCAGCCTGCGCAGGGCGGAGAAGGCCCCGGCGGCAATGAACAGCACGTGTTGACATACATCCTCAGGAAAGGCGCCCCATACGGGCTCAACGGGCAACAACGGCATAATATTGTTGCTTTTGTCGAAGTCGACGTGAAGAACATCGACAACATCAAGCGCTCGATCCACGACTGCGGCGTGGCCTATATTGGCTTCAATGTGCCGCAGTACATCATGCCGCCGGGTGAGGAGCCGCTCAAGGTCTGGGATGTGAATCCCAAGGCGGACAACACCATCGTGGGCGGGCATGCTGTGGTTCTAGCCGGTTATGACGCGAACGGTGCGCGGGTCATTTCGTGGGGCGAGTACTACACCATGACCTGGGCCTTCTTCGAGAAGTTCGTGGACGAAGCGTATGCCATCGCGGACCCTGAATGGATCAGCGCGAAGAAGACTACTCCGGCTGGGCTGACGATTCGGCAGCTGCAACAAGCGATGCAGGCACTCAAGGGGAACTAAGTTTCAATGGGACGGCGCGAAAGTAGCCCAGGATGGCGGTGGGTGATCGGCGGAAGCGGTCGAATCCCCGGGAAAGGGGGCGGCTAAATCCACGTCGATTTAGCCGCTCTTGTGGGACTCAATGCATCTTTTGATTCGCCCGGCGCTGTGTGGGGCTACTTTCGCACCGTCCCAGCAAGTCTGGAATATCTGCTCTACTTCAAGGTTTTGGTTCTTTCGTTGCGGAAGGCTTCATAGCGACCTTTGGTCTCCGCATTGGGCGGGTAGAGGCCGGGCAATGGCGTTCCGGCCTTCACCTCACCCATAATCCACGCTTCCAGCTTCTCCTGCTCAGCTGCCAATTGCACCACTTCGTTGAGTAGCGCCCGGGGGATGACGACGGCTCCATCATCATCCACCACGATGACATCGTCTGGAAACACCGCTACCCCGCCGCAGCCGATTGGTTCTTGCCAATTGACGAATGTCAACCCGGCTACCGATGGAGGCGCGGCGACGCCCTTGCACCACACCGGCAAACCGGTGTCGAGCACGCCGGCAACATCACGCACCACGCCATCGGTCACCAGGGCAGCGACACCGCGCACCTTCATGCGGGCGCAGAGGATATCTCCAAAAATACCGGCGTCGGTGATGCCCATGGCGTCTACGACGGCAATGCAGCCGGGCGGCATCGCTTCAATCGCGGCGCGGGTGGAGATTGGAGAACTCCAGGATTCCGGCGTAGCCAGATCTTCGCGCGCAGGGATAAAACGCAAGGTGAAAGCGGGGCCGACAAGGCGCTTCTGGCCCGGAGTCAGCGGCCTGGTGCCGCGCAGCCAGACATTGCGCAGGCCTTTCTTCAACAGCACGGTGGTGAGTGTTGCCGTGGCTATCGCGGAGAGTGTTGCGGTGGTTTTTTCGTCTAACACTGGTGTGATTCCCAGATGGCCGCTCCTGATAAATGAGATCAGATACAGGGGATCATGCCGCCATCGACCCGGACGACGGAGCCGGTGATATAAGCGGCGCGTTCACTGGCAAGAAAGGCTACCACGTCGCCGTATTCGTCCGGCTTGCCTAGACGGCCGGCGGGTATGCTGGCCGTATTCTCGGCCTCCACGTCTTCCAGGGTACGTCCTTCGCGCTTGGCTTTGGCCTCGTCTAGAAATTTTATGCGGCCGGTGGCGATGCGTCCTGGTAGAACGACATTGGCGGTAATGCCGTCTTTGGCGACTTCACGGGACAGTGTTTTGGACCATCCGAGCAGGGAGAGACGCAGCGCATTCGAGATGGCGAGATTGGGGATGGGCGCGGCCACGCCTGAGGAAGCGCTGGTGATGATGCGGCCCCAATGGCGCGCTCGCATATTGGGCAGGACGCGGTCAGTGGTGGCGATGACCGAAAGCACCATGGATTGGAAATGTTTGGACCATAGTGCGGGGTCTTGACCACTCGCCGTGGTGGGCGGCGGGCCCCCGGTGTTGTTCACGAGGATGTCGATTGGCCCCAATTCCCGTTCGATTTTCGAGATGTGGCCGTCGATTTGGGTTAGGTCGGAAAGGTCCCAGATCAAGCCCAGGTTTTTGCTGCCGATGGCTGCCAATGCTGCTTGCGTGGCGGCAATTGAATCGGCTCCTTTGCCGGCTACGGCGATGTTTGCGCCTTCGCGTGCCAGCGATTCTGCTATTGCCCGGCCCAAGCCGCCACCTCCGGCTAGTACGAGTGCGGTTTTTCCTTTGAGGCCAAAGTCCATGGGGTCATTCTACTTGGGGTTCGAGGATGACGCCGATTTCTCGACTACCTGAATGGCTCAGGATACCCAAGACTGCGTGGTGGATTATTTTCAGCCGCCCCTGCGGGACTGATCGTAGACACAGAAGCCTACCCAGGACTGCGTCCTGGGGAAGTTCAAACAGAGCTGTCCAAATTGGCGGAGCAACTTGCTTTTTGACGATGTAACTTGTTGATTGCTCTGAAGAGAGTTTGGCCGAGCAAAATCAGGTTGCCTGTTTGATCGGCTGCCGACTAAATGGCAGTGAGTTTTAGAGTTGCCCTGAAGAACGAAGGGCACGGGTTCGGTTCAGCCGTGCCACATAGCGCTCGCAATCATGAAGGCTTTCAGCCCCTGAGGTACGTCTTTCCCCATCGTTTGTGACGAACTCTGCGCGGAAAGAGATGACTTCGCCCCGCAGCTTTCGAAAAGCGTACCTCAGCGGCTGAAGCCGTCAAGCGCGTAGGCCTTTTACGGCACGGCTGAAGCCGTGCCCTTCGTTCGACAGTCTCTTCCCCAGCCTCTTTGGGTCAGTGAAGGCTTCAGGTGCTGTCCAATTTAGCCAACTGACAATCTAATTTGGATATGTCTGAAGTTC
>Ga0302325_10034184_pt1 | contig 10398 bp, 10 predicted proteins | sample Palsa_T0_2_FD_201948 | JGI IMG/M metagenome (GOLD analysis project Ga0302325, IMG submission 201948) | Peat permafrost microbial communities from Stordalen Mire near Abisko, Sweden - Palsa_T0_2 | ecosystem: Environmental > Terrestrial > Soil > Palsa > Peat permafrost | place: Sweden: Abisko...
CCATGGTCCCCGCGGCCTGCGCGAGCTGGTTGGGCTGGCGCTGAGGGCAGCCGGGCGGGTCAGCTTCGAGCTCGACCTGATCGAGCTCGAGTCGGCGGACGTGCTCGTGCGCGACGGCTACCGGATCTCGCCGTTCCCGGTTCGCCACCGCGGCTCCGCGTTCGGATACGCGCTGTTCGAGGACGAACGGCCGGGCGCATTCGACCCGGCCGCCGCCGTCGGGCTCGGGCTCGCACCCGGCCCCGAGTTCGGCCGCCTGCAACGGGGGGAGACGGTCAACGGCGTCGCCCCCGATCAGGTTCTCGGGCCGCCGCGCCCGGGCCGCAAGCTCGTCATCTCCGGCGACACCGTGCCTTGTCAGTCGCTCAGCGTCGCAGCCCACGGGGCCGACCTCCTCGTCCACGAGGCCACCTTCGCCGAGGAGGATCGCGAGCGCGCCGCCGAGACCGGACACTCGACGGCCGCGCAGGCGGCGGCGCTCGCGCTGGAGGCCGAGGTCGGACTGCTCGCGCTGACGCACCTCTCGACCCGCCATCCGGCCGCCGTCCTGCGCGACGAGGCACGCGCGATCTTTCCCGCCACCGTGCTGCCGCGGGACTTCGACTCGATCGAGATCCCCTTTGCGGAGCGCGGACGTCCCGAGCTGTTGCGGTTCGACAGTGCTCAGGCGCCTGCGTGACGGACCTCGACAGGATCGAGACCGCGCGGATGGTCGCCGAGCGACTGCGGCCGGGGCACCAGGACGAGCTCTCATTGCTGCTGCGCGACCCGCGCGTCGCGCGGACGCTGTGGCCGGGTGAAGGCCTGCCGAGCGAGTCGCAGCTGCTCCACAGCCTCGCCGACAAGCTGGACCACTGGGAGCGCTACGGCTTCGGGCTGTGGCTGCTGCGCGATCGCACCACCGGCGCGACGGTCGGTCGCGGCGGCCTGCAGCACACTCGCGTCGGCGGCCGGGAGGAGATCGAGGCCGGGTGGGCGATCGCGCCTGAGCGCTGGGGCGAGGGGCTGGCCACCGAGCTCGCGCACGCCTGCACCGCGGTTGCGTTCGACCAGCTCGCGCTCGAGGAGATCGTCGCGATGGCGCTACCCACGAACGTCGCCTCGCGCCGGGTGATGGAGAAGTCGGGCTTCGTGTACGAGCGCGATGTCACCTACAAGGGGCTTGCGCACGTGCTGTACCGGGCACAGGCCAGATCGCACGGGCGATTCAGCGCCTCCATTGGACCGTGATGCCTTGATCTGCGCGGTGGAGACGACCCCACTGAGCGTCCATGGCGATTTCGACGGTCCCGCCGCTTGCGCCGTCGTGCATCGCCAGCGCCGCTTCGTACGGCACCACGATTGGAGCGCTCGGCCGACCGTCCAGCGTCGCGAAGCCGGGTCCGACGAGCTTGAACGTGTCGGAGTCGTCCGGGCCTTCGATCACGAGGCTCGCGTCATCGGCGACGGCAAGCGTTACGTCTCCCGGACGCAGCTTCGCGATCGCCGCGAGTGCATCGCGTCCCAATCCTCCTTGACGGTCGATTCGCAGGCCCTCGACTCGGCCCTCTGCCTGATTCTCGAAGTAGTCAGGCGGGAGCCGTACCGGATCAGGCCGGGCGTCCTGCAGCAGGCAGCGGGCTTCGACGCCCTGCTCGTTCTTGATGATGATGTCGGGGATGCTGCTCAGGCTCCCGACGACATGGGCGGCGTCCTTGAGTGGCGTCGCGAGCTCCATCGAGGGTCCGGCGTTGACCCAGTAGGTGAATGCCTCTGGCACCCCGGCCTCGGTGCTACCCCAAGCCGCGATGTCGCCCTCGACGAGGGTGAACGACAGTCGCCCATCCGGATCGCCGCTGATGCTCAGTGCGCCTCTGCCCAACGTTCGTCGGGTTGCGTTCATGACCGACAGCATTGCCTCCGGATGCTCGACCGTGAACAGCTCCCGGACCGGGCCCGGAAGCTCACACGCTGCGACCCAGATGTCGTCCTTGTGCTCCAACGTGCGCGCCAGTGCCAGCGTCTTGGGTACCTCACCAGGCGGCGCATCCTCAGCCGGCCACAGCTCGGCGACGGTCTGCGTGCGGCCTACGTCGACGGAGTCTCCGGGCGAGACCTCGGACGGTGGCACGGCAAGATGCAGCATCAGTTGGTCGGGCCTGAACACATCGCCGTCCTCGCATACGAGCTCCAACCAGTCTCCGTCGACCTCCTCGGCGAGCCCGTGCCGGGTCAGCCACCGGTCCGAGGCGAGGACAAGCTCGTCGGAGATCTCGCGACGCTCGACTACCTTGAACATGTTTCACTCCTTCTCAATGCGCGCTGTAGCCGTGCAACTGATCGCCCTGCGACGCGTGGATGCTGGCGTTGAACGAGATGATGATCCGCTCCTGCTCGCCGTTATAGGGCATCGCCTGATGCAGGAGCCAGGACGGAAACAGCAGCAGTTGCCCGGGCACCGGGTCGATGTCGTGGTGCGGCGGCAGCAGGTAGGTGTTGCCGGCGTCGATGAAGGCGCCGCCCAGGGTCGTGAGCGGCGGGCCGTAGAGCCGGGTCACGCCGTTCGCCGAGCCGTAGACCGGATGCGTAACGCGCCGCTCCGGCGCGTCTATCTGCACGATGTACACGCCCGACCACGAGCAGTTGCCGTGCGTGTGCACGTCGTGGAACGCTCCCTCGTTGCTGCACTGGAACCACATCCCCTCGATCCCGACCCTCAGGTCGGACACCTGCCCGGCCCAGGCTTCCCGGTTCGCCTCCTTCGCGGTCTCGCCGAGACTGGACACAATGAAGCCAACGAAGTCCTGCCATTCGGGGAGCTTCACGCGATGCAGCAGATCGTCGTCGCTGGCGAAGAACGGCCCGGGTTCCTCGCCCCGCTGCTGCAGCTGCGCCGCTCGCCCTTCGCCGAACGCATTGGCCAGCAGGGGATTGAGATTGGCGGCGTCGGCGTAGCGGTGCAGCCCGATTGGGGTCGGCCACAGCCAGTGGAATCCGGCACCCATTGTCATGCCTGCGCTCCTTGTCATCGCCTGGTGTAGGGCGCGCGATCGTATCGAAGCGCGCCCGGGGGCCAGACGCGGCGGCGGCGCCGTTCCTCCGGCATGCCTTAGATGTGGATGGTGCCGTCCTCTTCGAGCGTCCAGCCGGGATTGTGTGCGACCTCCCACACGTAGCCGTCAGGATCGGCAAATGCCCCGGTCGTCCCGCCCCAGTCAGCACGACCGGCCGGACGGACAACGGTGCCGCCTGCTTGGGCTGCCTCGGCCAGGACGGCATCGACCTCCTCCGGCGAACGGACATTGTGCGCCAGCTCGATCCCCGGTGCACCGTGACCGCCGAGAGCTGTCCAGAGTCCGAACACCATCCCGCCGGCCTGAAAGAAGCACACCTCGCCGTCCGGTTGCTGGGCACCGGCCCATCCGAGCGCCTCGTAGAACCTGCGAGCCTGCGATAGGTCGTGCACGCCCAGGGTCACGAGGCTGATGCGCTGCTCCACGGCCGGAGCATCCCAAGAGTCTCGGACGCCGGCGGCTACTCCTGTTCGTCGGCGACCAGCCCCGCTGAGATCAGCACTGCGTGGATCCGCTGGATCAGCTCGGGATCGGGATCGCCGTCGGCTTCTGCGGACCGTTTGAGATAGGCCTGTACAAGCTTCAATCCCGCGTTTGGCAGGCCGTGCTCAGCCCGCTCGAGCATTGGCAGCAACAGGTTCACCGCCTCCTCGATCGCGGCGAGCGCGTCCTCGCGGCGACCCAGCTCACCGAGCCTGTTCGACTGGTTGTTCAGCGCGGTCGCGAGATCGGGCAGGAACGCATCCGGGCGCGCTGCCGCCAACCCCCGGTAGATCTCGATGGACTGCTCCATAGCCGCGAGCGCGTCCTCGCGGCGACCAAGTCCGCTGAGCACGAGTGACTGGTTGTTCAGGGCGGTCGCGAGGTCGGGCTGGAACGCGTCCGGGCGCGCAGCCGCCAGCGTACGCCGGATCTCCACGGCCTCTTCGATCGCCCCGAGCGCGTCCTCGCGGCGACCCAGATCGCTCAAGCAGCCAGACTGGTTGTTCAGCGAGCCCGCGAGGTCGGGCTGGAACGCGTCCGGGCGAGTCGCCACCAGCGTGCGCCGGATCTCGACGGTCTCCTCGATCGCCGCGAGCGCGTCCTCGCGGCGCCCGAGGCCGCTGAGCATTGCCGATTGGGTGCTCAGCGAGATTGCGAGGTTGGCCTGGAACGCATCAGGGCGCGCCGTGGCCAACCCTCGGTAGATCTCGGTGGCCTCCGCGATCGCCGCGAGCGCGTCCTCGCGGCGACCCAGCCCGCTGAGGATGGCCGACCGGTTGCTCAGCGATATCGCGAGGCTGGGCAGGAGCGCGTCGGGGCGTGCAGCCGCCAATCCCCGCCGGATCTCGACGGTCTCCTCGATCGCCGCGAGCGCGTCCTCGGGGCGCCCGAGGCCGGTGAGCGTGAGCGACTGGTTGCTCAGCGCGGTCGCCAGGTCAGGGAGGAACGCGTCCGGGCGCGCAGCCGCCAGAGTGCGCCGGATCTCGAGGGCCTCCTCCATCGCCTCGAGCGCGTCCTCGCGGCGCCCCAGATCGCTGAGCATCAGCGACTGGTTGTTCAACGAGCTCGCGAGGTCCGGCTGGAATGCGTCCGGGCGCGCGGCCGCCAGCGTGCGCCGGATCTCGACGGCCTCTTCGATCGCCGTGAGCGCGTCCTGGCGGCGCCCCAGCCTGCTGAGTAGGGCCGACTGGTTGTTGAGCGCGGTCGCGAGCTCGGGGAGGTACGCATCCGGGTCCGCCGCCACCAGCTCCCGCCTGATCTCGACGGCCTCCGCGACGGCCGTGAGCGCGTCCTCGATCGCGCTCGCCGACGGGCTGCCCACCTGATCCGCCATCGCCTCACCCACTCTCTCTCGTCGTGACCTGGCTAGGGGATCGAAGTGTCCCTGGTCGCCATCGCGCTCGCCAGTTCCTCACTGGTGAGGCTGGCGGGGTCGACCTTCGAGACGCGCTCCCATTTGTGGTGAACCGGGCAGCGCTGAACGCGCGTCGAGCCGAGACGGATCGCCTTCAGCGATCCCAGGGGAAGCCAAATGGTCGAGTACAGAGCTCCCTGGGAGCACCTGACGATCGTTCTTGGGAATCGCGATCCCGCAGCCATACCCGACAGACTACGGCTAACGCTTGGGAAGTCGGGGGTGGGGCGTTCGCGGGCGACGCTGAGCTCTGTGTCAACGAAGATCCGGTGATCCCAGAGTGGCGCGAGCTTGACAACGCGGCGGCCGCGAAGGTCCAGGGCGCTCGGTGCCGGCGGGCGCTCGGGCTTGGTGGTTTGAGTGGGTTGGGCGGCCACGGGGAGGGTGGTTCGCTCGGGACTCGCCGAGCCGCCGCCCTTTTGCGCGACACCCGCCATGCGCAACCTGCGGACCCGCCTGGCCAGATCGCCGAGCGCCGGCGTCGAGCCGACCCCACGGCGACCTAGAATCCACCCGCCGAGCCCACTGCTACGCTGATCGGCGTCGGTTCCTTTAACCCGGTCCTGCGAGGCCAGGAAGGGGCACGTTGCCAGAGCCCATGGTCGTTCTCGACCACGATGATATGCGCCGCACGCTCGTGCGGATCGCCCATGAGATCGTCGAGAAGAACCCCGCCGGGGCGGTCGCACTAGTCGGCATTCACCGTCGCGGCGCGGTCCTAGCCAATCGGCTCCACACGCTCGTAGGCGAGTTGCTGGAGGCCAGCGTGCCGCTCGGCGACGTCGACATCTCCTTCTATCGTGACGACCTGTCGATCCGGCCCAGCGCGCCGATCGTGCACGCGACCCACCTCGACTTCCCGATCGACGGACGCACGATCGTGATCGTCGACGACGTCCTCTACACCGGCCGCACGGTGCGGGCCGCCGTCGACGAGATCTTCGACTACGGACGACCCGCCAGGATCCAGCTCGCCGTGCTCATCGACCGAGGCCACAGGGAGCTGCCGATCCGCCCCGACTACGTCGGCAAGAACCTGCCCACCTCGCACGATCAACGCGTGAACGTGCGGGTGCTGGACCTCGACGGCCGCGACGAGGTCACGATCGGCCCCGCTGCCGAGCCTCGGAGGGCAGCCGCGTGAGCGCCAGGCACCTGATCTCGATCGAGGACGTCGACCGCCCCGGGATCGAGCGGATCCTCGACCGCGCGGAGTCGTTCGCCGAGGTGTCGGGCCGGGAGATAAAGAAGGTGCCGGCGCTACGCGGCCGGACCGTCGTCAACCTCTTCTACGAGGCGTCGACGCGGACCAGCTCCTCATTTGAGCTCGCCGCCAAGCGCTTGTCCGCCGACGTCGTCAGCGTCCGCTCCGCCGGATCGAGCGTCGACAAGGGCGAGTCGCTGAAGGACACGATCCAGACGCTGTCGGCCTACGACCCAGCCGCGATCGTGATCCGCTCGCCCCACGTCGGCGCCGCGCGCCTCGTCGCCGGCTGGTGCGACGCATCGGTGATCAACGCCGGCGACGGCAAGCACGAGCACCCGACGCAGGCGCTGCTCGACGTGTACACGCTGCGCCGAGCACTCGGCAGTCTCGACGGCACCAGCATCTGGATCGTCGGCGACGTGCTCCACTCGCGCGTCGCTCGCTCGAACATCCTCGCCTTCAAGCGGATGGGCGCCAAGGTCACGGTCACCGGTCCGCCGACGCTGATCCCGCGCGGAATCGAGGCGCTCGGGTGCGCGGTGCAGCCGACGATCGAGCGCCTCGGCGAGGCGGACGTGGTCTACGTGCTGCGGATGCAAAACGAGCGCATGCACGAGTCGTTCATCCCGTCCTTGCGCGAATACGCGGCGCGCTATCAGATCTCGACCGCGCGCCTGGCACCGCGCCAGCTGCTGATGCACCCCGGACCGGTCAACCGCGGCGTCGAGCTCTCCGGGGACGCGATCGACTCGCCCCAGGCGCTGATCGGCGAGCAGGTGAAAGCGGGCGTGGCCGTCCGGATGGCCGTGCTCTACGAGCTGCTGGTCGGGACCCCGGCACTGGCGGCGGTGGCATGACGGCGCGCGGAGGCAACACATGAGGGCGCGCCTGTACCGCCGCCCGCTCGAGCCCGCCGAGCTACTGCTCCGCGGCGTCCACGTGCTCGACCCCCGCACCGATCTCGACGAATCCCGCGACGTGCTGATCCGCCGCGGCGTCGTCGCCGAGCTGGGCGCGCCCGGATCCTTGCCGGCGCCGGAGGGGGGAGAGGTGCTCGACGGCACCGGCAAGCACGCGTTCCCCGGTCTGGTCGACCCTCACGTGCACCTGCGCACCCCCGGACAGGAATACAAGGAGAACATCGAGACGGGAACCGCGGCAGCCGCCGCCGGCGGCTTCTGCGCGCTGATCGCGATGCCGAACACGGCCCCCGTGGTCGACGAGGCCTCGGTGCTGACCTCGCTCTGTGACACCGCCCGGCGCGAGGCGCACGTGCCCGTCGGGTTCCTCGCCTCGATCACGCGGGGGCTCGGTGGCGAGGAGCTGACCGAGATGGCGGAGCTCCGCGACGCCGGTGCGCTCGGGTTCACCGATGACGGGCGGCCGGTCGCCTCGGCCGGGATGCTGCGCAAGGCCCTGCAGTACCAGCGCCTGTGCGGGGGCGTGGTCGCCCTGCATGAGGAGGACCCGGCGCTGTCGGCCAACGGCGTGATGCACGAGGGGACGGTGTCGGCGAGGCTCGGACTGGCCGGGATCCCCTCGATCTCCGAGTCGACGATGATCGCCCGCGACGGCGCGATCGCCCGCTACGAGGACGCGCGCGTGCACTTCCAGCACCTCAGCTGCGTGGAGTCGGTGGCCGCTCTCGCCGCCGCCAAGCAGGCCGGCGCGCGGGTCAGCGGCGAGGCGTGCCCGCACCACCTGACCCTCACCCATGACGTCGTGCGCACGCTGGACAGCCGCTTCAAGATGAATCCCCCGCTGCGCGGCGAAGACGATCGTCGCGCGCTGATCGAAGGTCTTCGCAGCGGTGTGATCGACTGCGTGGCGACCGACCATGCCCCCCACGCGCGCTACGAGAAGGAGGTTCCGTTCGAGCAGGCGCCCATGGGCACGACCGGGCTGGAGACGGCGTTCGCGGCGCTGTACACCGAGCTCGTGCTCTCGGGCGAGCTCGAGCTCGGGGTACTGATCGAGCGGATGACCGCCGGCATCGGCCTGTACGACCTGCCGACGCCGCGGATCGCCCCGGGCGAGCCCGCGAACATCTGCGTGGTCGATCTCGACGCCGTCTGGGAGGTCGGCGCGAACGGATACGTGAGTCGCTCGGAGAACTGCTGCTTTCACGGCCGCACGCTGCACGGACGCGTGGTGCTGACGCTCGCCGACGGTGGAGTCGCCTTCCGGGCTCGGATGCTCGCCGAGGCAGCCGCGCAAGCGCGGGGAGCGATCGCGTAGTGGCGCTCGAGGCGACGGCGTACGTCCTGTTGGAGGACGGGACGCGACTGGACGGGCTTGCCTGCGGGGCGGACAGGCACGCGGTCGGGGAGATCGTGTTCACGACCTCGATGTCGGGTTACCAGGAGGCGATGACCGATCCGAGCTACGCGGGTCAGCTGCTCACGTTCACCTATCCCCAGATCGGCAATTACGGGGTCTCGGGCGAGGCGATGGAGTCAGATCGCATCCACGCCCGCGCCGCGATCATCCGCGAGGCGGTCAACCGCGAGGACGCGCCAGGCGCCGAGGGCGGGTTCCTCGACTGGCTGATCGACTGCGGGATCCCCGCGATCACCGACCTCGACACACGCGCGCTGGTACGCCACATCCGCGATGCGGGCGCGATGCGCGGCGGTGTGTTCCCGGCCGCGCTCGCGGAGGCGCAGGCGCACGCGTTGATCGCGGCCGAGCCATCGATGTCGGGTCGCGACCTCGCGAGGGAGGTCACTCCCGCGGCGGTTACCGTCCTGCCGGCGACCGGAGGTTGGCCGCCAGGCCAACCGCCACCCGCCACCGAAGGCGGGGCGGGCGGGGTCCGCGTCGCCATGATCGACACCGGGGTGAAGCTGTCGATCATCGGCAATCTGCGCGCCCGCGGCGCCACCGTCGAGCTGCACCCATGCACCAGCAGTGCCGCCGAGATACTCGCCGGCGACCCCGACGCGGTCTTCCTCGCCAACGGCCCCGGGGACCCCGCGGCGCTCGACTATGTGGTGCAGACCGTCCGCGAGCTCGTCGGCCGAGTTCCGGTCTACGGCATCTGCCTCGGTCACCAGCTCTTGTGCCAGGCGGTCGGCCTGGAGACCTACAAGCTCCCGTTCGGGCACCACGGAGCCAACCACCCGGTTAAGGATCTGACCACCGGCCGGGTCGAGATCACGAGCCAGAACCACGGCTTCGCCGTGCTCGGCCCCGGCGGCGAACCGACGATCGACGGCGACGAGCCGGTGCGCTGGGAGACCGACTTCGGCGCCGCCGAGCTGACCCACATCAACCTGTATGACCGCACCGTCGAGGGCCTGGCGCTGCTCGACGTCGCCGGGGCGACGGTGCAGTACCACCCCGAGGCCGGTCCCGGTCCACACGACGCGCTGCATCTGTTCGACCGCTTCGTGGACGAGATCGCGCGATCGGCCGGCGCCGATCGCGCGGGACGCGCGCACTGACGATGCCGCGTCGCGATGACATCCACAAGATCCTCCTGATCGGATCCGGTCCGATTGTGATCGGACAGGCGGCCGAGTTCGACTACTCGGGAACGCAGGCGTGCAAGGTGCTGCTCGAGGAGGGGTACGAGGTGGTGCTCGTGAACTCGAACCCGGCGACGATCATGACCGACCCGGAGGTCGCGACGACGACCTACATCGAGCCGCTGCTGCCCGGACCACTCGCGCAGGTGATCGCGCGCGAGCGTCCGGACGCACTGCTTCCGACCCTCGGCGGCCAGACCGCGCTGAACCTGGCCAAGGCCCTGCACGAGGACGGCACGCTCGCGCGCTACGACGTCGAGGTGATCGGCGCGAACTACGACGCGATCGAACGCGCCGAGGATCGCGAGCGCTTCCGTGACACGATGACGGCTGCCGGCCTCAGGGTCCCGGTCAGCGCGATCGCGCACAGCGTCGCCGACGCACGTGCGGCGGTCGGCGTGATCGGGCTGCCGTTCATCGTCCGCCCCGCGTTCACGCTCGGCGGGTCGGGCGGCGGCGTGGTGCGCGAGCAGGCTGAGCTCGAGGCCGTCGTCTCCCGCGGCCTGGCGGCATCGCCGATCGGCCAGGTCCTGCTCGAGGAGTCAGTCCTCGGCTGGGGAGAGTTCGAGCTCGAAGTGATGCGTGATCACGCAGACAACGTCGTGATCGTGTGCTCGATCGAGAACCTCGATCCGATGGGCGTCCACACGGGCGACAGCGTCTGCGTGGCGCCCCAGCAGACGCTGACCGACAGGCAGTATCAGTTGCTCC
>Ga0302325_10034185_pt1 | contig 10398 bp, 9 predicted proteins | sample Palsa_T0_2_FD_201948 | JGI IMG/M metagenome (GOLD analysis project Ga0302325, IMG submission 201948) | Peat permafrost microbial communities from Stordalen Mire near Abisko, Sweden - Palsa_T0_2 | ecosystem: Environmental > Terrestrial > Soil > Palsa > Peat permafrost | place: Sweden: Abisko...
CGGTCAGACCTTCGCAAATCTCGATGGTGGTGGTCTTGCCGGCGCCGTTCGGTCCCAGCAGGCCGAAGCACTCGCCCGCGCGCACCGCCAGTTCGAGGCCGTCCACCGCCACTACGTCTTTAAACGTCTTGCGCAGGTCGCGGACACGCAGGGCGGCTGTCGTCGTGGATGCGGGCATCTTCTTAGTATCGCGCACAGTCCCCCGATCCGGTAACGGTTCTGCGGGCTGACACGTCCTGCTAGATGCATGCCGAAGTCCGCCGTCCGCGCTGCCCGAACGCGGCTCGCGTCGCTCGTTGGTCACGGCATGGTGGCGGAAATCGGCAGCGGACTACAACACCCGCATAGCCGCTACCATCTGATCTCCGATGAGCCATGATATACCCGGGCTTATCACGTGCATCGCGCCTCCCTCGGCACTCGGGGCCAGCCAACGCGATCGAGGCCTGCAAGTCACATGTGGTAAGCCGTCATTCAATGGATCACGTGCGTTCCCCGGCCGGCTAGTTCCCGCTGACTAAGTTATTCTGTGAAGACGATGGCGGAAAAGGGAGAACGGTCGCATCGCGTTTACAAGCCGCACGAGACCGCGCAGATGCTCGAACTTGAAGGCACCGAGCTCGCTCGCATTCATTTCCAGGCGTGCGCTCTCTTGATCGACTTTGTGGCGGCTCTCACCCTTTTTGCGCTTGCCGCCCTAGTGGCCGTGGCGATTCGCCACTCGTCTCAGCGTAAAAGGCAATGTTCCCCTTGAACCGAATTTCTTTGAGAACTGGTATAGCATCGTCTATTTAGTTTTGTTCTTTGGCCTATCCTTCTATATTGGCAATCGAAAAACCCTGGGCAACGACTCCTCCGCATACGGGTTGTCTCTCTCGTGCATCGGCGTATGTCCCTTTGGCACTCGGTCGAACGGGCGCTTGGATATGGTGCGTCCGTCCTGGAACTGGGGTTTGGATTCCTGCAGTATTTCATTCACCCCAACCGCCGCACGGTGCACGACCGCATTGCAGAGACGATTGTGGTTCCGTGACACCGCGCGCTCCGGCGGCGGGCGGCCCGCTAGCGAGGGGGTAGCCTTCGCCGCTGCCCGCAATCACTTCGGCGGATCGTTCGCGGGACGCCTGGTAGTCACTGGCCATCGTCGGGTAGCCTCATGAAATTCTCGGGCCGCAATAGGCTGGCCACGGAGATGTCTTCGTCGATTACCTCCCGTGAATTCCGATGCCGCCTCCGATTAGCTCCCAATCGGATCGGTCGCGGCTCGACGCATCAGCCAGCCTTGAGAACCATACCAGTGGCGCCGAAACCACCCGTCCGACCGACTGCGAGCGGTTCAGTTTTGCACACCAAAGTACTCAGGCCATTTCTCACGATTTCCCGGACCTCGGTCATCTCGTGCGATCTCGCGTGAGCCACGTGGATGTGCGGCGGCTCCAGCCCCTCAGGCTGAAGAAACGCTAAAGAGGGAGAACCTATACCCAACGAACCCTCAGTACGGCGGGCAGGTCTATAGTTTAACTCGCGACTCGCGCGGGCAGGCGGGCCAGTCCTTGATACGGCTAACTGCATCATCGGCCCAGCAGCCGCGAGGCCCAGACGCGCCGCGCTACCATGAACCCATGGCCCCCGTCATCCGCGCACCCCGCGGCACGTCCCTCTGCTGCAGGGGATGGAAGCAGGAAGCCGCCATGCGCATGCTCATGAACAACCTCGACCCCGACGTTGCCGAGCGCCCGGCCGACCTGGTGGTCTACGGCGGTACCGGCAAAGCCGCCCGCGACTGGCCCTCCTTCCATGCCATCGTGCGCGAACTCCAGTCACTCGCGAACGACGAAACACTGCTGGTACAATCCGGCCGCCCCGTCGGCGTCTTCCGCACCCATGAGGAAGCCCCTCGCGTCCTGATCGCCAACGCCAACCTGGTGGGTCATTGGTCCAATTGGGAGCAGTTCCGCGCGCTGGAGAAACTCGGCCTCACCATGTATGGGCAGATGACCGCCGGAAGCTGGATCTACATTGGCTCGCAAGGCATCCTGCAAGGCACTTACGAAACCTTCGCCGCCGCCGCCCGCAAGCACTTCGGAGGATCGCTGGCCGGACGCCTGGTTGTCACTGGCGGACTCGGCGGCATGGGCGGCGCCCAGCCCCTGGCCGCCACCATGAACGGCGCGGCCTTCCTCGGCATCGAGGTGGACCCGGCGCGTATCCGCAAGCGCATTGACACCGGCTATTGCGACGCCATGACGCACAATCTCGATGAAGCGCTGGGCATCCTGCGCCAGGCCATGAACGCGGGCCAGCCCAAGTCCGTCGGCTTGGTCGCCAATTGCGCCGAAGCCCTGCCCGAACTGGCGCGCCGCGGCGTGGTCCCCGATATGGTCACCGACCAGACCAGCGCCCATGATCCCCTGAACGGATACATCCCCGCCGGCCATACCGTCGAGCAAGCCGCCGAACTGCGCGCGCGCGACCCGCAGCAATATCTCGACCGCTCGCTTGATTCCATCGCCGCCCACGTGCGCGCCATGCTCGAACTGCAGCGCGCCGGCTCGGTGACCTTCGATTACGGCAACAACATCCGCCGCTTTGCCGCCGACCGTGGCGTCGCCGACGCGTTCAAAATCCCCGGCTTCGTGCCCGAGTATATCCGGCCGCTGTTCTGCGAAGGGCGTGGCCCGTTCCGCTGGGTAGCGCTTTCGGGCGAGCCGTCCGACATCGCCGCCACCGACCAGCTTATCTGCCGCATGTTCGCCTCCAGCGAAACGCTTACCCGTTGGATCTCGCTGGCCCAACAGAAGGTCCATTTCCAGGGCCTGCCGGCGCGCATCTGTTGGCTGGGCTACGGCGAGCGCGCCCAATTCGCGCTGGAGATGAACCGCATGGTGGCCTCCGGCAAATTGCAAGCGCCCATCGTGATCGGCCGCGATCACCTGGATTGCGGCTCGGTCGCCTCCCCTTACCGCGAAACCGAAGGCATGCTGGACGCGAGCGACGCCATCGCCGACTGGCCCATCTTGAACGCGCTGCTGAACACGGCTTCGGGCGCAAGTTGGGTTTCGGTGCACAATGGCGGCGGCGTGGGCATCGGCTATTCGCAGCACGCCGGGCAGGTCACCGTGGCCGATGGCACCGATCAATCCGCGCGCTGCCTGGAACGCGTGATGACCTGCGATCCCGGCATCGGCGTCCTCCGTCATGTGGATGCCGGATACCAGGAGGCGATCGACTTCGCCGGCCCCGCCGGACTGCGCGCTCCCATGCGGAGTCCTGAGTAACGCCCGATGACCACGCTGGTCAGGAATGCCCGACAGTTACTGACTCTGCGCGGCGATAGCGGGCCCCGCCGCGGCGCTGCGTTGGGCGAACTCGGCATCGTGCCGAGTGGCGCTGTATTAATAAAGGACGGCCTGATCGTGGATGCCGGTCCCGCGCGCCGCGTCGAGAAGCTGCCCGCAGCCCGCCGCGCGCGCGAAGTCGACGCCGCCGGCCGCGTGGTCATGCCCGGATTTGTCGACAGCCACACACACCTGGTCTTCGGCCGACCGCGCCTGGTCGATTATGAAATGCGTCTCGCGGGCGCCAGCTACGCGGAGATCGCGGCGGCCGGCGGCGGCATTCTGTCGAGTGTCGCAGCGGTGCGTGGCATGTCCGCCGCGCAGCTCGAAGCGCAGGCCCGCGACTCACTCGCCGCCATGATCCGTCACGGCACCACCACGGTTGAAGCCAAGTCCGGTTACGCTCTGGATGAAGCCGGCGAACTCAAAACCCTGCGCGTGCTCGCCAAACTGAATGGCGATCCGCTGGATATCGTGCCGACCTACTTAGGCGCGCATATCCCGCCCCCGGAGTATCGCGGCAAGGCTGACGCATACATCGACTGGATGGCTGCCGAAATGCTGCCTCAAATCAGGCGCCGCAAACTAGCGCGCTTCGTGGACATCTACTGCGATGACAGCGCCTTCACGCTCGACCAATCGCGGCGCTACCTGGATTGCGCCCGCCGCCTGGGCTTCGGATTGAAGATCCACGCCGAGCAGTTCGCGCGCACCGGAGCCGCCCGCCTGGCCGTGGAACTGGACGCCGCCAGCGCCGACCACCTGGAACAAGCCGGTGAAGAGGACATCCGCGCGCTGGCGCAATCGAACACCATCGCTACGCTGCTGCCTGGTTCTGTTTTTCATCTGGGGCTGCGCACCTACGCTCCGGCCCGCGCCCTGATCGAAGCCGGAGCCGCGGTAGCGCTGGCGACGGATTTCAATCCCGGCACCAGTCCGACTTACAGCATGCAAATGGCGCTCTCGCTGGCCTGCACCGAGATGCGCATGTCGCCGGCGGAAGCGATAGCCGCTGCGACGATCAACGGCGCGCACGCCCTGCGCATGGCCGATCGAAAGGGCTCACTCGAACCCGGCAAAGACGGCGACGTCCTGATCCTCAACGTGCAAGACTACCGCGAGCTACCCTATTACTTCGGCGCCAACAACGTGTACATGACTATCCAGACACCATGCCCCAAACCATTGTAGAGTGTGTCCCCAATTTCTCCGAAGGCCGCGACGCCGCCAAGGTAGACGCCATCGTAGAAGCCATCCGCTCGGTGCGCGGCATCGCCATTCTCGACCGCGAGATGGACGCCGATCACAACCGCTCCGTGGTCACCTTCGCCGGCCCCGCTACGGCCGTAGTGGAAGCCGCCTTCCGCGGCGCTGAGCGTGCCATCGGCCTGATCGATCTGCGCAGTCACACCGGCGTGCACCCCCGCATCGGCGCGGTCGACGTAGTCCCCTTCATCCCCGTCGAAGGTGTCACGCTGGAAGATTGCGTACGCCTGGCCAACGAACTGGGCATGCGCCTTTGGGAAAGCCTGCAGGTGCCCGTGTATCTTTATGAAGCCGCCGCCCGCCGGCCCGACCGCATCAACCTGGAAAACATCCGGCGCGGCCAGTTCGAAGGCCTGCGCGACGAAGTGCGCACCAATCCCGGCCGCCTCCCCGATATCGGCCCCAATTTTGAACAGGCCGAATTGCACCCCACCGCCGGCGCCACCGTGGTAGGCGCGCGCAAATTCCTGATCGCCTACAACATCAACCTGAACACGGCCGACGTGGAGATCGCCAAGCGCATCGCCAAGGCCATCCGCTTCTCCTCCGGCGGATTCCGTTATGTCAAATCCATGGGCGTGCCGCTGGCCTCGCGCAATCTGGCGCAGGTTTCCATGAACCTCACCGATTTCGAGCAGACCCCCATCCACCGCGTCTTCGAAACCGTGCGCGCGGAGGCGGCCCGCTACGGCGCGTCTATCGTCGGCAGTGAGATTGTAGGTCTCATCCCCAAGCGCGCGCTGGAGCTGACTGCCGAATGGTATTTGCAGGTGGAGAATTTCCATCCTAGTCTGGTATTAGAGAATCGGCTCGCCGAGGCTGCTCACCTGGCTCTAGAGGAAGCTGAAAGAGAAACTGAAACAATGGCTGAAACAAAGGAAGGGCTAAACGAATTCCTGGACGAACTCGCGGCCCCCACCGCGACACCCGGCGGCGGCAGTGCGGCCGCGGCGGCAGCGGCCATGGCGGCAGCCCTGGGAGCCATGGTCTCGGGCTTGGCCAAGCTGCCCGCGGATGCCTTCGAGGCGGACCGCAAGTTTTTCGCCGAAGCCGTAAAGCGCGACGCGGCATCTTACGACGCGGTGCGCGCGGCCTACAAGCGTCCCAAAGACGAGCGCGCGCCGTTCGTCGAGCAGGCCCTGCACAAGGCCGCGGAGGTGCCGCTCGAAGTCGCCGAAGCAGCCACGCTGCTGAAGGGCCGGCTGCGCGGCCTGGCCGCCATCGCGTCCGCCAAGTTCGGCTCAGACATCGAAACCGCGCAAGGCCTCGCGCAAGCCGGCATCGACGGCGCGTTGGCCAACGTCCGCATCAATATCGCATCCATGAAGGACGAATCGCTCATCGCGCCCCTACGCGAGCGGCTCGGCAAGCTATCATGAGCGCGGCATTGTTTTCTATAACGCCGGTTTCTATGACGCCGGTTTCCATCACCCCCACGCCGCCGCCCCGCCCCGCATGGCTGCGCGCGCCCGCGCCCGTTGGCCAAAACTATCGAGATCTTAAGAATCTGATCGACGGTCTCGGCCTGCACACGGTCTGCGAAAGCGCGGCCTGCCCGAACGTGGGCGAATGCTGGAACCATCGCACCGTGACTTTCATGATTCTGGGCAACGTATGCACGCGCCGCTGCGGTTTCTGCGCCGTGCAAAAAGGCGCGCCCCTGGCCGTCGATTACGACGAGCCGCGCCGCGTAGCCGAAGCTGTCGCCGCCATGGGCCTGCGCTTCGCCGTGATTACCAGCGTGAACCGCGACGACCGCGCCGATGGCGGCGCCGAACTGTTCGCCCTCACCATACGCGCCATCCGCGAGCGCATCTCCGGCTGTGGCGTCGAAGTGCTGGTGCCGGATTTCCAGGGCAGCCATCGGGCGATGGACATCGTGATGGCCGCCGCGCCCGACGTGCTGAACCACAACACCGAGACGGTGCCCCGCCTCTACCGGCAGGTGCGCCTGGGCGCGCGCTACGAGCGCTCGCTCGATATGCTGGCCTATGCCAAAGGCGCATCGCCCGAAACGCCCGTGAAATCCGGCTTGATGCTGGGGCTGGGCGAGACCATCGACGAAGTGCTGGCCGTCATGCGCGACCTCCGCGCGCATAACGTCGACATTCTCACTCTCGGCCAATACCTGCGCCCCTCACCGAAGCACTTGCCCATCGTGCGTTACGTGCCACCCGCCGAATTCGAAGATCTCCGCCGTGCCGGGTACGAAATGGGCTTCGGCCACGTGGAGTCCGGACCGCTGGTCCGCAGTTCGTATCACGCGGCGGATTCCGTCCCTGTGGGGCGGGACTCTAGTCCTGCGCGGGTTCTCCAGAACCCGCTTGCCCGTCGCGAAGGCCCGGCAATTTGAGAGAATTGGCACTGGGGATACGAATGAGTTCAGCATCGATCTTTGACCTAAGTCCGTCCGAGAAGCTTCAACTTGTCGAGGATCTTTGGGACGACCTTGCGTCCGCCCCGGAAGCTGTGCCAGTCCACGACTGGCAAAAGCAGGAAATGGCACGCAGAAAAGCGAATCTACTCAATAACCCGGCTTATGGATTGACTTGGGAAGAGGTGAAGCGCAAAGCGCGCGCCCGCCATGCGGGTTGAGCTGGTCATCGCTCCGGAAGCCGAATTAGATATTGCGGAAGCCTTTGTCTGGTATGAGGGTCGCAGGGCCGGACTGGGCGAGGAGTTCTTGAGTTTGGTGGATGCGTGCATGGAAAGCATCCGGCGTCGACCCGAGTTGTACCCTGTCGTTCACGAGGGCTACCGTCGCTCCCTGATACGCCGTTTTCCTTAAGCTGTCTTCTACGAGCAATCGGAGGCGAATGTCACGGTCTACGGAGTGTTTCATACCTCTCGTGACCCGAACAAATGGCGCCAGCGCCTTCCCTGATGCGGCCACGTCAGAAGCCACGATCGGCGCCCTCGCAGCGGTGGCCGTGCGGTCGGCGCCCACAGTCGACAAAGGCAGGCGTATCCCGCCCAAGCTGATAAGTCGACGAGCAGCTGGATGTGGTTCCGTAACTTTGGAATTCCAACTCGCTCACTCATACCTCAGCGCCTCCACCGGATCCAATTGCGCCGCCTTATACGCCGGCCAAATCCCGAAAAACAGCCCTACACTCACCGAAACCACGATACCCAGCACCGCCGCCCACAGCGGCACTTCCGCCGGCAACGACGTGAACACCAGCCGGCTGATCAACGAAATAATCCAGCCGAACAGGATGCCCGCAACCCCGCCCAGGCTGGTCAGCACCGACGCCTCCAACAGAAATTGCAGGATGATGTCGCGCCGCCGCGCGCCGATGGCCTTGCGCACACCGATCTCCTGGGTGCGCTCCGTCACCGAAACTAACATGATGTTCATCACCCCGATACCGCCCACTAACAACCCGATCGAACTCAGCACCGCCATCACCAGGAATGTCATCGCCGTAATCTGCCGGAAATCGGCCACCATCTGGTCGGCGGTCGAAAGCGCGAAGTTATCGGGCTTATCGTAAGGCACCCGCCGGTCGATCCGCAGAATCGTCCGCACTTCGTCCAAAGCTTTGGGAAGCTGGCCGTCCTTGGCGGTAACCACGATGGCGTTCTCCCTGGCGTTCGGGTACATTTTCTGCATCATCCCGTACGGAATCAGGACGCGCGTGTCCTGGTCGCCGAAGAAAGACGCCGCCGGACGGATCATCGTGCCGATCACGTCCAACTGGTGGCCATCCACGGTGACGCTCTTCCCGATCGGATTCACATTCGCAAACAACCCTTTTTCAATGTCCGCGCCAATCACCACCACGGGCGCTTTCCGCCGGCTCTCTTCTTCGGTGAAAAATCGCCCCAGGTGCATGTCGACTTGCCCGCCCCTGGCGTAAGCCTCCTCCACACCCATGAGATTGATATCGTACATGTCGTTCGCTTTATAGTGCGCGTTCAGAATCTCGTCCGGGCCGAAGAGCATGGGCGAAACATCCTGCACCGCAGGGCAGCGCTCGCCGATATCCACCGCGTTCTGCCAGGTGAGGTCTTTGCGCGTGCGCTCCTCAGGGGTCAGGCGATGCGTCCGCGGTCCCACGGGAAACTTGAACACCATAATCGAATTTGGCCCGAAACTGCGCAGCACGCCGGTGATGGACGTGTCGAAACCGGTCATGATGGCGCCCACCCCGATGATGGTGCCCGTTCCGATGATGACACCCAACACAGTCAGAAACGCCCGCAGCTTATGCGACCGGATGGTCTGGAGCGCCAGCACGAATCCGTTGACAAACGCCACGCGCGCCATCATGGTTACTTCTCCACCCGTAAGGCTTCGATCGGATCGAGGCGCGCCGCCCGCCGCGCCGGGTAGATTCCGAAGAACAGCCCCACTATGGCCGAAAGCCCCACCCCCAGAAACACCGAAGACCAGGGCAATGCCATGGGTACGGCCGTCACATTGCGCACCAGCACGGCAATGGTCCACGCGATCGCTACGCCGGCCAGGCCGCCGGTCGCCGCCAGGCACGATGATTCCACCAGAAACTGGTTCAGAATGTCCCGCCGGCGCGCCCCCAGCGACTTGCGAATGCCGATTTCGTGCGTGCGCTCGGTGACCACGGCCAGCATGATGTTCATGATTACGATGCCACCCACCAGCATGAACACCGAAACAATTCCCACCGCCATGGCGGCAATCGTGGATGTCAGCCGCTCCCAGAGGGTGACAAAGGCCTCCGATGCGAAGATCGAGAAGTTGTCGTCCTGGCCCGGCCCCAGGTGCCGATAGGCGCGCAGCAGCACGCGCGTCTCGTCCTCCGCTTCGGCTAGATGCTCCTGATCGACCGCCTTGGCCACCAGCCGTATGCCGGTGTGCGCGCCGTAGGTCTTGAAGTAACTCTCCACCGGAATCATCACGAAGTTATCCTGCGAGTTGCCGAACACGCTGCCCAGTTCCTTGGCCACCCCCACCACCTGGTATGGAGTGCCTTCGATTTCGATCGTTTTGTCGATAGGGTCGACGCTCTGGAAGAAACGCGTCCGGATGTCGTTGCCGATGAAGGCCACCGGCGCGTGGCGCCGCGCTTCTTCCGGCGTGATCCCGCGCCCGTAGGCCACCTGCACGTTGTTGATCGCCGGAATGTTGTCGGTCACGCCTTCCACGTCCACATCCTCCATGGAATCGCCCTTGTATGCTACGCGGGTCCGCTTCGAGACCATGATCCCGATGTCCTTCAGCAGCGTGGTCTGGCTCCTGACGAATTCGTATTCGTCGCGCTTGATCTCCGGGTTCCGCTTCATCATTTCGTAAAACTTCTTGGGGTCCCAAGGACCGAACCACGCCATGCGGACAATGCGGAAGCCATCGGCGCCCATGTTCGAGACCTTGTCGGAAATGTACAGATTCATACCGTGGATGAGTGCGGTGACGGAGATCAGCGTGGTGGTGGCCAGAATGATGCCGAGCAGCGTCAGAAAACTGCGCAGCTTGTTCTTATGCAATGAACTGAGGGCGATGCGGGTCGCCTCCCAGAAGGAGGCGCTCGGCCGGAACTTGCGCGTGTGGCTCACCGGGTTCATTAGACAGACGGCTCGACAGGCCTCTTTGTTCCTGACGTAAAAGCGGCGCCAAAATAACGGATGTGGTCTACTATTCCGGCGCCCGGTATGCTAAAATCGACTTGTATCTCAATCGCGGACAGCCCGATTGACCGCTAGTGGTTCCATTCAAAGCATGGGGGCGCAACGGATTCGACGGGATTGAATCGTGGTGGGGAGGCGTGCCGGGTTCCGAGCTCCCGTAAAACGATCGGAAAATCAGAACTGC
>Ga0302325_10034187_pt1 | contig 10398 bp, 14 predicted proteins | sample Palsa_T0_2_FD_201948 | JGI IMG/M metagenome (GOLD analysis project Ga0302325, IMG submission 201948) | Peat permafrost microbial communities from Stordalen Mire near Abisko, Sweden - Palsa_T0_2 | ecosystem: Environmental > Terrestrial > Soil > Palsa > Peat permafrost | place: Sweden: Abisko...
CCCCGACGGGAGGCAGCCGGGGCAGGAGATCGCGCGCGCGGAGGGAACCTTGGCTGTAGAATCTCAAGTTGAGGTTGACGGTTTGATCCCCGGTCCGCTCTAATTGCACTGCTCCTGATTGCATAGGCAGCTCGCGACGAACGAAAGGCGCACATTGGACATCCTTCCGGATCTCGGCTCCCTCTCTGACGCGGAGCTCAAGCAGCTCAAGCGCGAGCTCGAGGCAGAGGAACACGACCTGAGCTTCCAGCGCCGGATCCTGCACGGCAAGATCGACATCCTGCGCGCGGAGCTCGTCGCGCGGCTCAAGCAGTCCGGCGGCCGCAGCGTGCTCGACGAGCTCGACGTCGCGCGGCTGACGGAGATCCTCGCCAGCAAGTCGATGCTCGGGGAATGAGCCACGTCTACTGCAGCGAATGCGGTTTCCAGAACCCCGAGGCCGCCAACTACTGCTCCCGGTGTGGCGCACTGCTCGAGAAGCCGACGTCGGCGACCGAGTCGACGCAGACCTACTCGGCCGAGGAGGTCGGCGACCTCGTTCACGATTCGGTGGAGGGCCTCGAGGGGCCGGCGTTCGTCGTGCGCTCGGGCGGCGGGCGAGCGGGGGAGACCTTCAAGCCGGCCGGCGAACTGACGCGGATCGGGCGCTCCCCGGAATGCGAGATCTTCCTCGACGACGTGACGGTCTCCCGGAATCACGCCATCCTGGTCGAGCGCGAGGGGAGCTTCTTCGCCGAGGACCAGGGATCGCTGAACGGCACGTTCGTCAACCGGCGCCGCATCGACAGCACACGCCTGGAGGGCGGCGACGAGCTCCAGATCGGCAAGTACAGGATGATCTTCGTCGAGCGATGAGCGCGGCGACAGACACCCCGCGGCGCGAGCGCCCCTTCCGCATCGGCGAGGTCGTGCGCCGCCTGCGCGAGGAGTTCCCGGACATCTCGATCTCCAAGATCCGCTTCCTCGAGGACGAGGGCCTGCTCAGCCCGCAGCGGACCCGCGGCGGCTACCGGCTCTTCAGCGAGCAGGACGTCGAGCGCCTGGTGACGATCCTGCGCCTCCAGCGCGACGAGTTCCTTCCGCTGCGCGTGATCCGCGACGAACTGGCGATTCCCGGGGCGAGCGAACGCAAGCGGCGGCGACCGGTCGGCCTCGGCGAGCGGCCGCAGCCGATCGAGTTCGACGAGCTCTGCCAGCGTGCGGGCGTGACCGCCGAGTTCGCGAAGGAGCTCGAGGAGTTCGGGCTGCTCGCGGCGATCGGGAGCGGCTCGGAGAAGCGCTACGCCGAGGCGGACATCGACGTCGCGGTCGTCTGTGCCCAGCTCACGCGCTTCGGCATCGATGCGCGGCACCTGCGCACGTTCCGTACCTCGACCGACCGCCAGGCCTCGCTGCTCGACCAGGTGATCGCGCCCGCACTGCGCTCGCGAAACAGCGAGCGGCGCTCGGCCGGGCTTGCGGACCTCCAGACGCTCACCGATCTCGCCCAGGAGCTCGTGTCGCTCCTGCTCTGGCGCGAGGTGCGCGAGATCGCCGCCGTATGAGCGGCGAGGGCGACGCGGGGGAGGCAGGCGTGGGCGCGATCGATCTGCGCGCGCTCGTACGCGAGGTCGACGACTTTCCGACTCCGGGGGTCGGCTTCAAGGACATCACGCCGCTGCTGGCCGACGCCGCGGCGCTCCGCCAGACGATCTCCGCTCTCTCCGCGTGGGTGCGCGCGCAGAACGCCGATCTCGTGGTCGGGGCGGAGGCGCGCGGCTTCATCCTCGGCGCGGCGATCGCGGCCGAGGCGGGCTGTGGCTTCGTCCCCGCGCGCAGGCCGGGGAAACTGCCCCCCGAGACGCTCGCGGCGACCTACGTCCTCGAGTACGGCGAGAACGTGCTCGAGATGCACCCGGATCTCATTCCGATCGGCGCGCGCGTGGTGATCCACGACGACGTGCTCGCGACGGGGGGGACGGTCGACGCGATCTGCGGACTGGTCGAGAGGATCGGCGGCGAGGTCGTCGGCAGCTGCTTCATCATCGAGCTGGGCTTCCTCGGCGCGCGCGACCGGCTCGCGGGGCTCGAGCTCTACTCGTTGATCACCTACTGAGATGGCGGCGGCTCGGGCGACAGGGCGAGCGCGCTCGCGCCGCGCCGCGGACGCCGCGCCTGCTCAGGGCGCGGCGCGGCGTCACCCCGCCGCCGTCGGCCGGACGCGCGGGGAGGAGGCGGTCAGGACGCGAAGGCCCAACCAGACGGGCGCATCGTCGTCTTAGAGCTCATGTACGACGTGCTCACGACGAGGTACCGCCTCTCCTGCCCGCGCCGCGGCGTGACCTCGGTGCCGCTCTCGGGCTTTCGGCGTCTCGACGAGCTCGCCGGCCCTCATCACCCTGCGATCTACCGGGTCGAGTTCGACTGCGGGTGCGGGGAGATCCACGCGGGCCTCGTGACGCAGGACGAGCTTGACTGGGCGCCGCTGGGGCTCGACGCGAAGACGAGCTTCGTCAACTTCATGACCTCCCGACGCGACTCGCTCGCCGCCGAGTTCTCGGACATCGCAGCCCAGAAGATCAAGGCAGGGCAGTGGCCCTGGAGCTTCTTCTGCTGGCCGGAGGAACGGCCGCGTCCGGTGTTCCCCTCGGCGTTCTGGCTGCTCGCAAACGGCCAGGCGGCCGACAGGCTGGTCGTCGCGGTCCGCTGCCCGGACTGCGGCAGGGTCTCCGTCAATCTCGTCTCACGCGACCACGTCGACCTGCCCTTCCACAACGACCGCAAGGTCGATGTCCTGACCCACATCTTCGACGACGAGCCCGGCCGGACGCTCGTGGGCTTCGCGCTCGAACCGCTGGGGGCGACGTTCGAGAGCCGCCGTCTCGAGCTGTAGCACGGCAGGCCGCCGGGAGGCGTCTCGGCGCCGCGGGAGGTGCGTCGCGAACGCCCGCCGCCCGCTAGAAGCGGCGCGGCTCGTCTTCGCCGTAGATCCTCACGTAGAGGAAGATCCCGGCAGCCGCGACCACCGCGGCGACGAACGAGTCGGCCTGCGAGAATCCGACCGCCATCCCGCCGAACAGGATGTAGACGGCGAAGACGATCGCCCAGAGAAGCGATACGAGCCCGTGCGAGAAGGCCGGCATGGCGAGAGTGTAGGTGGGCGGCGGTGGAGTGAGCGGAGCCGGGCGTTGGTCGGGTGGAGCGGGAAAAAAATTCACCGAGCCGGTGGCGCTTTCGTCCCCCGAACCCGCTGGCGTTCCGCTTCCGCGTACTCCCCTCAGGCTCGGCTTCGCTCTACCGGCGCTCCGTGCTCGGTGCTGGCCGGAATCTAGCCGCCGCGGCGGCACGGATTCAAGTCCCGCGATCGGCGAAAGCCCGCTCTTTGCGATCAGTTCTGTCAAGGGCTGCCGGGGGGCCTCTGTGCCGTGAACGCCTCGCAGGCCAGCGTCGTGCGCGCCTGGCGAACAGGCCACCCAGCTTCAGCAGGCCACCCTCCGCTCCCGCTCCGCCAACGTCGGAGGTTCAGCGGTTCGCGTTGTTGTCGAGCCAGGCTCCAACGATGCACGACCAGAACTCAGGCTGTGCCCGGAAACCGAGAGACTCATAGAATCGCTGACCGTGATCGGTCTGAAGGCCCACATGTTGCCCCGGCACCACCGCGCGCAGACGGCTCACCATCGACGAGGCGATGCCTCGCCTCCGGTACGCGAACGCGGTCCAGACGTCGAGCAGGTAGGCGTTGCAGACACCGTCCGAGAGCAGTCGTGCCATGCCGACGACCCGGTCGCCGTCTCGGGCGATCGCGACGTGCTGAGACTGATGAAACGAGCGGCTCAGGGCCTCCGGCGACCGCCCATTGTCGAAGTCATCGGCAGCGAGGTCGGCTTTTACCTGCGCCCAGTCAATGCCATCCAAGAGGTCGTCAATGCGGATCGTCATAGCGGTAGCTTCGCATCGGAAGGCCCATTCTCAAACGCGCCCGCTCAAGGGGCATAGACGGACGCTGGGGCCAGCGTGAGCGCTTAGGAGAGATCAGCATTGACGAGGCAGCGATGGGCGCTACGACTAGAGCTTCGGCGCTGAGATCCGACGAGCGCGGCGCCGTCCGACGATGATGCGACACGCATGCGTTAACTGGGATCGGAGAGTGGCGCTATGGCCATCACCGACCTGACCGGTGGAGTCAAACCGCTGGCAGCCGAGTCACGACGATCGCAAGCGGCCGAACACGTGCTCCCGGTCCATCGGCTCCTGCCAACCTCACATGGGGAGACGTCGATTAGCCGCCTGCTGAAGCTGGGCGGCCTGTTCGTGAGGCGCTCCTCGGCTGACTCGACATAACACCCATTATCGTGCATTCGGAATCGCGCATCCGGATTCTCGAGCGCGCGCGGCTCGTCGACGCCGCGGCGCCGCTCGGCAGACGCGGGCGGCGGAACCCGCCGCCGCAGACCCGACCGTTCGACGGGCGAAGCGGCAGCGGCCGACGGCAGACGCGGGCGGCGGAAGAGCGCCCGCTCGCACGCCCGCCGGTCGCCGTGCTTTCGATCGGCTCGAGGGCGCATCCGCAGCGGCCTCGGTGCTGCACGCGGGCGAAGCGATCCGCTCGCGCGGCGCGCGCGGCCATCGTGGTCGCGAACACCTGTCTGCCAGAGGAGCCGCGCCTGGTCGCGAATGCCCCACGGGGCCGGCGCCGTGGACGGGGATCGTCTACGTGGTCAGGTAGAGCTTGAGGCCGGGTGCGCCGCGTCGAAGCTCTCGCAGGGCCTTGTGCTCGATCTGGCGCACCCGCTCGCGGGTGACGCCGAGCTCGCTGCTCAGCTGCTCGAGGGTCATGGGAGCCTCGCCGTCGAGACCGTAGCGTCGTTCGACGATCAGGCGCATTCTCGGCTCGAGCTCGTTCAACGCCGCGTCGACCTCGCTCGCGCGGTACCCATCGGTGGTGATCGTGTCGGGCGAGGCCGAGCTCACGTCCTCGATCAGGTCTGCGTACATGCTCTCTCCATCCCCGACCGGTGTCTCGAGGGAGACCGGCTGGGCGACGAACTCGAGCAGCTCGTCCACGCGCTCGGCGGGAACGCCGACCTCGGCCGCGATCTCGCCGCGGGTCGGCTCGCGGTTCAGCTTCTGGGTGAGCGTTCGGCGTGCGCGCAGAAGGCGCCGCACCTGCTCACCGACGTGCACCGGGAGCCGGATCGTCCGGCCCTGATCGGAGAGCGCGCGCGAGATCGCCTGGCGAATCCACCAGGTCGCGTAGGTCGAGAGCCGGTAGCCCAGCCGGTAGTCGAACTTCTCGATCGCGCGGATGAGCCCCATGTTGCCCTCCTGGATCAGGTCCAGCAGCGGCACGTCGGCCCGGGTGTAGTTGCGCGTGATCGACATCACGAGCCTCAGGTTCGACTCGATCAGGCGCCGCTTGGCCTCCTCGTCTCCGAGATCCTTCAGCCGCGCGAGCTCGCGCTCCTCGGAGGCGCTGAGCAGGCGCCCGTTCCCGAGCTGGCGAACATACAGCTTGAGCGGATCGACCGACTGCAGCCGCTCCGCCGCCGTCAGCGTCGCGTTCTCGGGCTCCTCGTCGCCGTCGAGCTCGCGTTGAGCGTCGAGCGCGGGCAGCAGCTCGAGCTGCGGCTCGAGGTAGTCCTGCCCGACATATCGCTCCGGAATCGCCATGACTCTCGCTGTATCGGCTCGACCGCCCTTACGCTTGAGCGGAAGGCACGATTCGCCATTGCAGCGGGCACCGTGCTGACCACCGTCCCCGCCGCAGCGCCAACCCGCCACGTCCCTCCGCCCCCGGTTGCGAGCGGGCTTTGCGGGATTCGGCCCCGGGCTTGCCCGTCGCGCCGGGCCGGGTCGGGCGAAAACCCGGAACGTCCCGCTAGGATCGACGCATGTGCGGAATCGCCGGCTACAGCCTCAGGCCCCACTCTCGGCTGAACCGCACGCTCCTCGCCCAGACGCTCCTGGCGGGGATCGCCGAGCGCGGCGCGGATGCCGTCGGATACGCCTACCGGGGCGCCGACTGCGACGAGCCAACGGTCGCCAAGCAGCAGACGGCCGCCTCCGCGCTTCTCGATCGCATCGCCGTCCCGCCGGACGCGAGCGAGCTCCTCGTCCACGTCCGCGACTACACCAAGGGTCATCCCTCGATCGCGGCGAACAACCACCCCGTCCTGCACGGGCCGATCGTCGGGATCCACAACGGGATCATCCTCAACGACGACGACCTTCTCGCCCACCACGGCTGTGCGCGGACGGAGCCCGGGATGACCGTGGATTCCGAGGCGATCTTCGCGGTCGCGGCCCACTCGCGCAACAACGCGCGCGCGCTCGAGTCCCTGGAGGGCGCGATGGCGGCCGCGTGGATCGACCGGCGCCAGCCCGACGTGGTCCATCTGGCGCGCAGCACCGGCCGTCCGCTCTGGCTCGGAGAGAGCGCCGAGGGGGTCTTCTTCGCATCGACCAGGAACGCGCTCGGCCTGCTTGAGCGCTACTGCGTGCGCCGGCTCCGAAAACGCGAGCTGCGCGAGGGGACGCTCACGGCGCTCGAGCGGGGACGGATCGTCCGGCGCGAGCGGTTCCGTACCCGCGCCTACGTCGAGGAGGACCCGCTCCCGGCGGTTCGCGCACCCGAGGAGGGCGAATTCTGCCTCACACGGCTGGCCGCGATCGCGGCGGCCGACTACGGTGGGCCGACCAGCGAACCGTCCGAGCCGACCTCGCGCCCTTCCTCCCGGAGGCGCTGCCGGATCAGGAACTGGAACGTCGCCCACGCGCCTCGACGGGACTCGAACATCCGGTAGACCTGCCACTCGGTGAGCATCTCCGGCCGCTGCTGCCGCGCCGCCGACCAGTCGGCGAACCGGGGCAGCCGGCCGATCTCGCGGGCGATGTCAGCGCCCTGCCCGATGGCGCGCTCGAGCCGCTCCTGGCCCGCGGCGACGTCGTAGCCGGCCTCCCGCAGCGCGGCCGCGAGCGAGCCAAACGTGTGCCAGTAGAGGGACTTCGAGGGCATGCCCCCGCGGCGCTCGTCGAGATCCCTGGTCGTGGGCGTGCGGCCGAGCTCGGCTCCCAGCGCCCGCAGCAGATTGAGCAGTTCCTCGCGTGTGGCAAAGCGCCGCGGGACGAGCCCGGCAGCCCGTTTGGCGGCGTTCCAGGTTCCGAAGTGCTCGATCACCGTTTGCGGATGCACCGACGCGTCGGGGTCGGCGGCAAACTCCTTCATCGTCGGGGAGCGGCCCGTCCGGAGGGCGTGCGCGCGCAGCTCGGCGAGGATCTGCTCATCGGAGTAGCGCTTGCGCATCGAGGCCCGGAACGAGGCGAGCTCGTCGGGGTCGATGCGGGTGATCGCCTCGTAGCGGGGCCTGGGCGGCATGCAAGTAATGGTAGAGCATGCTGCACAACCGCCAAATAGGGCAGAGTTCGGGCCGGCGCTAGGCTCCCGGGCATGCTGCTCGGGCTCGAGGTGGCGGCGGCACACGCCGTGGGCGCGCTGTCCCGCGTCAGCGGCCGCGGAGGCGGGACGACGCTTCCCGGGAAGCTGCTCGTCGCGATCAACCCGTCCGCCGTCGAGCGCCTCGGGGCCGAGCTGCCGCTCGGCTCGGTCGTCGTCTCGGCGACCAACGGGAAGACGACCACGACGGCGATGCTGGCGGAGATCCTGGACGCCCGCCTCGCCTACAACCGGTCGGGCGCCAACCTGCTCTCGGGCGTCGCCTCGACCCTGCTCGCCTCGCGGGGGGCCGAGCTCGGGCTCTTCGAGGTCGACGAGGCGGCGCTTCCCGAGGTCGCGCGGCGTCTCCGGCCGAGGGTCGTCGCGCTCGGCAACCTCTTCCGCGATCAGCTCGACCGTTACGGGGAACTCGAGCTCGTGGCGGATGGCTGGCGTCGGATGCTCGCGGAACTGCCCGGGGCGCGGCTGGTCGTGAACGCCGACGATCCCCGGCTCGGCGAGCTGGCCCGGGGACATCGGGCGCTGCTGTGCTACGGGCTCGACGACCCCAGCCACGGCAGGGGGTCCCTGCCGCACGCCGCGGACTCCAAGCGCTGCGTCTCCTGTGGAGCGTCCTACGGCTACGCGGCGGTCTACGTGGGCCATCTGGGCGACTACCGCTGCCCCGTCTGCGGGAACGCGCGGCTCGCCCTCGACGTCTCCGCAGCCGAGATCGAGCTCCGCGGGCTCGAGGGAAGCGCGTTCACGCTCCGCACCCCCGCAGGCACGGCGCGTGTCAGCCTCACCCTTCCCGGCCTCTACAACATCTACAACGCGACCGCCGCCGCAGCGGTCGCGCTGGCGCTCGAGACGCCGCTCGCCCAGATCGTCGCCGGCCTCGGCCGCTTCGTGGCGGCATTCGGCCGCTTCGAGCGCATCCCGGTCGGCGACAAGGTGCTGCTGATGCTGCTGATCAAGAACCCTGCCGGGGCGAACGAGGCGGTGGCGACGCTCCTCGACGGCTCCCCCCCGTCCCTGGCGCTCGTCGCGCTGAACGACGAGATCGCCGACGGGCGTGACGTGTCCTGGATCTGGGACGTCGACTTCGAGCCGCTGCTCGATGGCCTCGAGCGGGTGATCGTCGCCGGCGGCCGCGGCGCCGAGCTCGCGCTGCGCTTCGCCTACGGCGGCCTTCCGCGCGCGCGGATCGAGCTCGTCTCCGGCCTCGAGTCGGCCCTCGACCGCGGGCTGGAGCTGACGCCGGCCGGGGGCGAGCTCGTCGTCCTCCCGACCTACACGGCGATGCTCGCCCTGCGTCGCGTCGCGGCCCGACGCCGCCTCGTGCCGCAGTTCTGGGAGCAGCCGTGAGGATCCGCGTCGGCCATCTCTACCCCGACCATCTCAACATCTACGCCGACAGGGGGAACATCGCCGTCCTCGCCGGGCGCGCCCGCGCGCGCGGGCACACGCTCGAGGTGCGCGCGATCGGGCTCGCCGACTCGGTGCCGTGGCGCGAGATCGACCTCTTCTACATCGGCGGCGGCCAGGACAAGGACCAGGAGCTCATCGCCGCCGATCTGGCCGGCAAGGGGGCGGCGCTCACGGAGGCGGCGGCGGAGGGGGCCGTCTTCCTGGGTGTCTGCGGCGGCTACCAGCTCCTCGGGCGCTCCTACCGCGACCGCGCCGGCGGCGAGCTCCCCGGGGTCGGCCTGCTCCCCCTCCACACCCTCGCCGGCACGCGCCGGATGATCGGAGACGTCCTGATCGACTGTGCCTGGGCGGGCGAGCGCCTCGTCGGTTTCGAGAACCACGGCGGCGCCACGATCCTCGACCCCGGCGCGACGCCGCTCGGACGCATCGTCGCGGGTTTCGGCAACGACGGTGCCTCGGGGTACGAGGGCGCGCGCGAGGGCCGCATCTACGGCACCTACCTGCACGGCCCGCTGCTCCCACGCAACCCCTGGTTCGCCGACCGCCTGCTCGCGGAGGCACTCGAGCACCGGGGCGGCCACCCGGTCGAGCTCGCGGAGCTCGATGACGAGCTCGAGCACGCGGCCTACGCGGTTGCGGCCGCGCGCGCGACGGCCCGCGGCGGCCGCCAGTAGGTCGGCTCGATTCGGCCGCGACCCGTGCCCGTCCCGCGTCCTCGAGTCGGGCGGGTGCGTCGAGGTCGGGGTCGATAGATCTCTCGGCACGGGGAGGCCGGGAGCGCTCTCCGTCGACGGGTTCTCCACGCGCGTGCCGAGGTCCTCGCGCCGGCGCGGTGAACGCCTCGCGTGACGGCGTCAGTTCACCGAGAGCAGGTCGACGACGAAGACGAGCGGCTCATGCGGCCTGATGGCCGCCCCTGCTCCCCGCGCCCCGTAGGCCATCGCCGATGGGATCGTCAGCTTGCGGCGACCGCCGACCTTCATCCCGAGCACCCCGGTGTCCCAGCCGGGGATGACATGGCCCTTGCCGAGCGTGAACAGGAACGGCTGACCGCGATCCCATGACGCGTCGAACTCCTCGCCGGAGGAGAACGCAACCCCGACGTAGTGCACGGCGACCTTGCTGCCCTTGGTCGCCTCGGCCCCCTCTCCAGCGTGGATGTCCTCGATGACGAGCTCGAAGGGGATGTCGCCCCCGGGCGCCTCGACCTGTGGCCTTTCAAGTGGCAATGCGGACCCCCCGATTCAGCTGATCGCGGGCCCGTGAGCAGCCCCGCCGGAGCCTCGAGGATAACGCAGGGCGGGTGCACAGAGTCCGGTTCGACGCCCGAGACGAGGCGGCGCGGCCAGCACGGCAGGCCGCGCGGCGAGGCGGTCGTGCGTCGCTCGCGGAGATGCGTCGGCCCGATCGATCGCCTCGAGGGACGCATCGACGGCGTCAGGAACGGAGTGCCCCGACCTCGCCGACTCGCCACGCCCGTGTGAACCTGGCAAGCCAGGTGGGTGCGGCGCGGGCGACAGGCGCAGCGTTTGCCGCCCGCCTCCCGACACGCGCTC
>Ga0302325_10034188_pt1 | contig 10398 bp, 7 predicted proteins | sample Palsa_T0_2_FD_201948 | JGI IMG/M metagenome (GOLD analysis project Ga0302325, IMG submission 201948) | Peat permafrost microbial communities from Stordalen Mire near Abisko, Sweden - Palsa_T0_2 | ecosystem: Environmental > Terrestrial > Soil > Palsa > Peat permafrost | place: Sweden: Abisko...
TGCACGAACATTGCCACCGCAAACTCGAACCAACCCACGAGCTGCGCTTCCGCTTTTGGCGCCGCGCAAGTGCTTCAAATCCCTCCGAGCCAAACCGGTGGTCGCGTCGTATTCCAGTATCTTTGCCAAAGTAGCCCGCCGACGTGCGCCAGCGGCTGGTCGCAGCCGCTGAACATCTACCCGGTATCGCTTAGCACCAACGCTTTTGCGTATATCTGCTACTTGAATCCCGCGACGCCCGCGCCAGTTCCCACGTTCACGCTGACGCCGATCAAGATCGCTACTCCCGGGCCGACGCAACCGCCGTATACGTTTGCCACCACATTTGCGGGCACGTGGGACTACAGCTCCCCGAATTGCCCGGCGATCGTGGCGGGAAAGATCGCAATTACAAGCGTCAGCTCAAATAACGCCTTCGGCGGGACGCTTACGGCCGGAGGCGTTTCGGTTCCCGTTTCAGGAAGTGCCTCCAGCGTAACCCAGGCGCCGGGCGTTGCAGCGTTTGCGGGCAACCCGGCCACGCCCGCTCGCGTCAGCGCCGCCGTCTCGATGACGCAGGTGCTGAACGGCGTGACCTTTATCTGGTCCGGTGCGTACGTCGCCATCTCGGGGAACGCGCCGTTTTGGAATCCGACGATCAACGCGACTCCAACCTGCGGGCTCATTCTGAAACACGAGTAGCCGTCGCCTCAAGGGCGGCCGCTCCACGACTCAAGTGCGGTAGCGGTCGCCTTTCTCGGGGTTCGGTTTCAGCTCGGGATCGTACCCTCGCAACGGATGGCGTTCCAAATCGAGGATCGCACCGTCGTCCCAGGGTTCGAAGGCGTTCTTGATGTTTCCGAGCCCGGTTTTTCCGAGTTCGGGATAATGGCGCAGCAGCACCATCTTCATGCTCGTCCGGTCGACCCAATCCAAACCTTCGGCGGTGTACGTCTCTTCGTTGTAGTTATCGGTGTAAAAACGGTCCGCTTGCAAGCGGCGCGTCGCGGCGAAGATGAAGATTTGAAACATCGTTTCACCGAACCCGAAGCCGGTCGGACGGTGCCCTTCGCCTAAGGTACCGATCATCAGGTCGAGCTTTTCCACCACGTCGTCGCCGTCGCCGTATACTTCGCGGATGCGTTTGAGGGCTTCGGCGTCGTCGGTGAGATCCTCGAGCTTCTGAAGTGGCGGCAAACCGAGGCCGCGCCGGAAGTCGTTGTAGCGCGGAACGCCGCGCTCGCGCGCGCGGAAGATGTCGACCGCGCCCATATCGAGCAGCGGGTTACCCGGAACGCTGAGTTCCTGGAAAAAGCGCGGGTAGTTGTTCAAGATGAGCTCGCCCGGCTGCTGTACGCCGAACGAATAGTATAAGTCTGCGAGAGGCATGCGTTCGGTCAATTTCGCCGATCCGGCTTGGCGTACCGAAGTAAACGCCGCGCGTTCCACCTCTTCGCCCGTTTCATGCTTGCGGAAGACGAGCTCTTCGGGCAACAGCGAGTGCAGCCGGTAGATCTCGACGAACTCTTGCGACAGCCCGAAGGGCATATTGTGTTTGTTGATCGGATTGCCGACGACGCCGCCGCCTTCGGGATTGCGAATCTTAATCGGTCCGAGCGTCTTCTTGTCTTTTCCGCGGCGGATCATCTGCGTGATGAGGCCGAACCAGTTTGCGTTCAGGCAGTTGTTGAGGACGGGATTCGGAAGGATCGCCGGCGTCCACTCGACGGTGTGGATCTTCGCCATCCCGGCAGTGTTGATCAAACGCGCGACGTTGAAGAGCCGGTTGTCGTCCCATTCGGGATAGCTCATCTTCAGCATCTCGCAGATCGAATTGTGCTCCAGCGTGAAGAGCGTGTGCATCAGGCTGAGCCCCACCCACCAGTTGCGGGTGAAGCCGGTGATTTCGATGCCGCGCTCGTCGGTCGGGAGCCGGCCATCGGCCGTTACGAGCAGTTTGCCGCCAGCGTGACTGCGCACGCGATCCTGCGTAGCTTGATCGCTGCCGTAGATCTGTGAGCCGTCCCACCACTGGCTCACTTCGTTGATGAACGTGATCGGAACGGGCTCCTCGCCGCCGGCGCCGTACGTCGTGTCCTGCCGCGTTCTTGGAATGCGAATCGCCGTCTGGCCGAAGAGCTTCCGGGCCGGATCGTCCTCCGCCAGCGGAATCTCGAACATCTCGTCCAGATTGTTCTCGCCGTGGCTGATCCAGTCGCTGTTCTGAAAATTGATCCAGCTCGCGGCGAGCATGTTCAGATACGGAAACTCTTTGATCGGTCCGTCGCGCGAGAGCAGTTTCAGGCTGACGACGCGGGGGTTCGGCGTGAGCATCGACTCGGGCGTTTCGGGCTTGACGTATTCGGCTGGGACGTTTCGCACGAACCGCGTTCCGGCCGAGCCTTCCTTCGGATTGTCGAGATTGTTCCAGCTCCCGTCGGCCGTGCGAAAGTGCGTCACGCCGGGCGGCGGCGTGAGATCCTCAGGCTGGAACGCAACGCGCGCCCCTTTGGGATACACCGATGGTAAGTGCGTCGCGTTCAGCCGGTTGCGCATGTGCGCGAGGGTGAGCACGGCGCCGGGGCCCGGGCGATGATACCAGTTCGTCCAAACGCGCCCGTGAAATCCCATGATCTTGCCCCACGCCGTCGTCGCAATCTCCATGACGGCGGAGATGAGCTCGCCGAGCGCATCGCCGAGCGAACGCTGGATGCGTTGCGCGGGATCGGTGGGGATTGGCGGCGGCGGAGACGGCAAAACGCCCTCACGCGCCGAGGGCGGCGCCAACAGCTGTTCGCGCGTAAAGAAATGGCGCGGGGGCACCGGGACGTCGATCTGTGCGTGCGCGTTGGCCCGCGCCTTCTCGAGCAAGTCGCGCCAATCGTCACGGCCGGGCGATTGGGCAAGCGCGCTTTCAAAGCCGGTCGCCGCGCCCTCGTAATCCTCGCGGAGGTAGCTCTCTAGCGCTTGTGCGGCGATCTGCTCGGTCTCTGACATGTTCGGCTCCCGTTTAGGCGTTCATGTTGGCGGTCAGCGTGTCGGGATAGAGTCTCCAAACGAGGCGCGGCGTCTCGTCGTACTCGCGCTGCAAAGCTTCGAGCCGCTGCAAAAACGTTCGGAACGCGGCGGCGCCGCGCGGATCGAGGGCGAGGTACGAGAAATCCTGGAGGAGCGTTGCACGCTTGGTGTTCAAGGTCATGTTGGTATTGACGAGCCGCTGGTAGAGGTCGAGCGGCTCGCGTCGTCCGTCGCGATACACGCGGATCGGCTGGACGTGCGTCCACAACTGGTAGTTCCAGAGCCCGCTCCCGCGCAGCTCGTGCTCGACCACGACGATGTAGATCAGAATGGCGACGAGCCGCGCGAGCGCAGCGACGGTCAGCGGTTTGGTCCACGGCGGCAGGCCGTTCGGAATCGACTTGTCGTAGGCATCGATCCAGCGCGCGACGGCGGCGTCGCCGGCGAGTTGGGCGTCGCTTGCGTAGTAGAGGTCGAGATAGTCGCGCGCGTGCGTTTCAAAGAGCGCGTACAAGGCTCCCAAATCGGCGGCGCTCGGCGACTCGATGCCGGCCGCGCGCAAGCCGCTCGTTTCGAGATACTCGACCGGATCGTAGTCGCCCAGCCGAAGCCGCCGATGCGTCTGTTCGAATGCGTCGTAGAGGCCGTTGAGCGTGAAGCTGTAGACGTGCGGGAAATCGCCTGCGGGGTCGAGCTGGCTCAAGGTCGCCATCTCGTTGCTATACTCGGTGCCATAAAAATGCGGCCACAAAAGCCGCAGCAGCGGATGATCGGACGGCAACGCGTTGCGCGCCGTGATCGCCAGCGCCGAGCCGAACGCCAAATGCACGCCGTTGAAGTGACGGACGAGCCCGCAGTGCGTGGTCAACGCGCACAGCGCGATCGCGCGCGCCGTCGGCCAGCGCGGATCGGACGGTGCGATCGCGCCGAGCTCGCATTCGATCAGTACCGGCTTCAGCGCGCCCGTTTCGGTTCGCTCGAAGACGACGCGCGAGCCGAGGTTGTGCACCTCCGGACGGTGTTCGAAATCGCCGAGAACGCGCAGATCCCATTGCCATCGGCCGTCGCCGGCCGGCGTGAGGTAGCCGTAGTACGGACCGGCTACGGCGAGCCTGCCGAGGTCCGGTTCGTCCCCCGCGAACGCCGGCGGCAAGAGCGGCGCCGGAAAGAGCTTACGCTTCGGCGCGCGATAGGCTTGCGCGAGACGCGTCGCCGGATCCGGATCGACCTCCGGCAAACCTGAGAGATGCGGCGGGAAGACCTTCGCAAGCCACTCTTGCACGTCGTAAGCGCGGCGCTTGCGCGGGCTCGCCTCGTCGGCGGGCACGCTCTTTGCGCACTGAATCTTATCGATCGCGATCGCGGGAAACACGTCGCGCAGCGGCACGCGCTCGAGCGGTTCGCCGAACGGTGCCGGCACCGGGATGTGCGCGGGCGTAGCCGCGCGATACTTGATCGCCGTCAGGAAATCCCAAAACGAACGCCTGATGGCCCACCGCACGCCCGCCGACATCTCGCGCGCCCTCTTCGAGTACGCGCGCGAGCCAGCCCCCCTTCCGTCAAGGTGAGCGCCAATCTAAGGAAAGAACGTCCGCGCGGTGGATGCGGACGTTGTCGTGATCGGCGCGGGCGCTGCAGGGTTGGCGGCGGCGCGAAGTCTCGCCGCTCGTTCGCTGCGCGTCATCATCGTCGAGGCGCGCGATCGCGTCGGCGGTCGCGTGTGGTGGCAGCCTTCGCCGCAGCGTTCGGTCGCGACCGAACTCGGCGCGGAATTCATTCATGGAGAAGCCCCGGAGACGATGGCGCTGCTCCGCGCGGTCGAGACTGCGACCGTCGACACCGATGGTGAATCGTGGATGCTTCGCGACGGCCGCTTGCAGCGAACCGACAACGACTTCATCGAGTCTGCCGGCATCTTCGTGAAGACGCTCGACCTCCCCGCAGACGAGAGCGTCGACCGATTTCTCCGGCGTTTCGAAGATGACGAGAAGATGCGCGACACCGCGCAAGCAGCCCGAGCCTTCGTCGAAGGATTCGAAGCCGCAGATCCCGCGATCGCGAGCGCGCAGGCGATCGCGAAGGAGTGGCAATCGGGCGTCGACTTCGCGAGCGCGCGGCCGCTCGGCGGATACGGCCCAATGTTCGAATACCTGCGCAACGAGTGTGTCGCCGGCGGGGTTCGAAGTTTGCTCTCGACGGTCGTGCGGCAAATCTCGTGGCGCCGCGGCAGCGTCGACGTCACCGCGCAAAGCCGCGACGCTGCTGTGTCGATTCACGCGCGAGCCGCCGTCGTAACGCTCCCGGTCGGCGTCTTGCGCCACGCCGGCGACGAAACCGCCGTCGCGTTCGATCCCGAGATGCCCGCGTCGAAGCGCGATGCCTTGCGGTACATCGAGATGGGACAGGTGGTCAAGGTCGCGTTGTGGTTTCGGACGGCTTTTTGGGAGCGGCTGTCCGAAGGCCGCTATCGCGACGCCGGGTTTTTTCGCAGCGCCGGTCAGCCCTTCGCCGTGTATTGGACGCAGTTTCCGGTGCGCAGCGGACTCATCGTGGCATGGGCCGGCGGCCCGAAGGCGATCGCGCTCGGCGACCGCGCGCCGGACGACCTGATCCAAACCGCGCTCGACGGCTTCGGTGCGCTGTTCGACGAATCGAAACTGGCGCGTGCGGAATTTCAAGAAGGCGTCGTGCACGAGTGGGATCGCGACCCGTTCGCGCGCGGCGCGTACAGCTACGTCGCCGTCGAAGGCGGCGATGCGCGCGAGGTTCTCGGCGCACCGCTTGAGGACACGCTTTTCTTCGCCGGCGAAGCCACGTCGACCGACGGGCAAGGCGGTACCGTGAACGGCGCGCTCGAAACCGGCGAACGCGCCGCCCGCGAAGCGGCGGCTGCGCTCGGTACGGAACGTGAGCGATGACCGAATCCGCCTCGACCATTCTCACGCCATGGTCGAATTTTCACATCATGCTCGGCTCGTCGGCGGCTTCGCTGACCGGGTTGATGTTCGTCGTCATTACCCTCGTCACCGGAGGCGAACGCCGAAGGTCTGAAGACGGCATCTCGGCCTTTAGCACGCCGACCGTCGCGCACTTCGGCACCGCTTTGCTCGTTTCGATGCTTCTTGCGGCCCCCTGGCACTCATTGATCGCGCCCGCCATAGCCGTCGGCCTCATCGGCCTCAGCGGCGTCGTTTATCTACTGCGCGTGATCTATCGCGCGAGACGGATATCTACGTACCGTCCAGACCTCGAAGACTGGACTTGGTACACGGTGTTGCCGCTCATCGCATACGGTGCGATCCTTGCCGGCGCAATCATGCTCTTCACCATTCCCGCAGACGGGGTCTTCTCTCTTGCGGGCGGCTCGGTCTTACTGATCTTCATCGGAATTCGCAATGCATGGGACATCGTGACGTTCATCGCGATCGGGCAGCCCGACAAGCCGCCGGATAAAAAGTAGCAGCGCCGAGGCTCGCGACGGTCCCGCAGGCGGCGGGCTGAGCCTGGCGAGCACGGATGGGCTCCCTTGCCTTAGCCCCAGACGCCCTCGGACGGCCCCTACGCTATCCTTACGCTGCGCAGTTGAAGCGGCCGGCTCCCCAAATATCGAGAGTTCCGCCAGGGGGACGCGAAAACCGAACCTGGAAGGGGCGCTAGCCGTCGATACACCGAGGGCGCTTTGCTATTTGATCCCTGTAATTAAGGATGCGAACATGCAATCGGCTTACCAGAAGTTAGCGACCCTCGCCGCCTTTGCAATTCTCGGCGGGTGCAGCATGGGAGGCGGGGCCACGTCTTCGGCAACGACGACGACGTTGAGCGGCTCCGGCTCGGGCAACGCCGCGTTCGTGATTTTCGTTCCGAACACCACGAGCGCTTCTTCCACGGCGCGGAGCCCGAAGTTCGTTTCGCCATCGACGCTCGGTATCGTGATCAACAACTATCAGCACGCAGGAACGACGCCGATCTACACGGTCAACGCCGATCTCTCCGCGAGCTCGTCCGCCTGCGTGACGGTCTCCGGCGGGCGCAACTGCACCGTATCGATGACCGCCGTCGGCGGCAACGACGATTTCACGTTCGCGACCTACGACGTCACGCCGTCGAATGCAAATTTCGGCAGCGCCGCGCATCAACTTGGTACCGCCGCGATCACCGGCCTCACGATCGTCGTCGGGCAAAGTAATACGGTCAACGTCGCGCTCAGCGGGATCATCAAGACCGTCCAGCTCAACGTCCCGCAACCGAGCATCTACCTTCCAACCGCCAAAACGTTCAATGTCGGCGTCACCGCTCTCGACGTCGACAACAACATCATCCTAGCCGGTTTGACGACCGTCAGTAACGGCGGCGTCTCGCAAACCGACACCTATTCGAATCCGATCACGATCTCAGTCCTCGAGAGCGGCGCAGGCGCCGGAACGGGCCACACCAAGATTGCGCTCAACGGCGGCACCGCGACGACCTCCGTCACGAGCACGAAGTCGAGCGACGTGATCACGTTGAGCTATGACGGCAACGCGGGCGCAAACACGTACGCCGTGCAGCTCTCGGGAAGCGCGACCGGCATCTCGACGGCAGCGGCGGGAGTTAATTTCTTGTCGATCAGCGCGACCGGCGCGGGCATATTCAGCGGCGGCTTGACTCCGACGCTTTCGTTTAGCGCTGCGAGTCAAGTCGAGACGGTCACCGTCACCGAGCCGAACTTCACCGGAACGTTCTCAGCCTCGATCACCAATTCCGGATCGGTGAATTGCCCGGGGAGTTCGGTAGCGCTCAACACCAGCTCGCTCCACGGCTCCGGTACGACCTTCACGATCACCGCCGGCACCGCGAACGCGACGGCCTGTTCGATCTCGGCGACCGACAACCTAACGGCGACCGCGACCGTGGCGATGTCGTCCAGCGTCACCGGCGGGGGTTCGATCACGGTCCCGGTACCCAACAACGTCCTCTACGCGACGGCATTTGGCTCGGGCGCCCAATCCACCGTTGCGGCGCTCTTCCCAAATGGGGCCTACACTCCCCCGCCGACGACCATCGTAAGTCCAACGGTCATCCGGCTCAATCTCGCCGACGGGACGACGACGTCTTCCATCTCCGGCGCCCTTACCCAATTGCAAGAGCCGATCGGCGTTGCGCACGACACGTCGGGCAACGTCTACGTCGCCGACGCGGCGCAGGGCAAGATCTTCAAATACTCGGCGGCTTCGTCCGGAAACACCGCGCCGACGGCGACGATCACGTCGGCGTCGCTCACGCAACCCGACGGTCTCGCGGTCGACTCGTCGGGGAGGATTTACGTCTCCGATTTTAACAGCGGCAACATCCTCGTCTTCGCCGCCGGTGCGTCGGGGAACTCGACGCCGGTATCGACCATGCAAGTCGACGCCTACGGCCCAATTGCAGTCGACAGCGCGGGCGACGTGTACGGCATCGCCTACACAAACAATTGTGAAGGTAACTCGGTCGTCGAATTTACCGCCCCGACCGCCGGAACGACGACTCCCACGCCGTTGCGAGTCATCAACACCGACGACTGCGACCCCGCGGCGATCGCCGTCGATCCGAGCGGCAACCTCTTCGTCTCCGACGATCAAGCAGATAACGTCGAGGAGTTCGCAGCCGGCGGAAGCAGCGCCAGCCCGTCGGCACGATTCAATCCAAGCAACGGCGAAGTGAACTTCCCCGGATTCGGTTACCCGACTGGCTTCGGCGGGATCGCGGTCGACGGCGCCGGCCATCTTTACGCTGAGGGCTTTGCCAACGGCCTCGGCCGGATCCAGTATGTAACGTGGCAAATCAGCAGCCCGGCCACGAACCCGACGCTCAGCACGTTTGCAACGCCGAACCTATCGGGCACGAACTCTCAAGTCGGATTGATGGCGTTTTGATGAAGCGCGGCTTGCTGTGGGCGACGGCCGCGGCGTTCACGGCGCTCGCGGCGTTCGCCGGTTGCAGCGGTGGCAGCGGCGCTGCAACGTCGCCAAGCGCGTCGAGCGGCGCAGGGGACACGCTGACGGCCCAGTTCAGCGTGCTGATCCCGAACGCGAGCAGTGCCTCCAGCGTCAGTCGGCGGCCGATGTACATCTCGCCGTCGACGCAATCGTTTGCGGTTACCGCCTCGTATGGAACCGCGACGCCCGGAATACCCTACCTAGTCAACGCCACGCCGACGTCGCCCGGCTGCGGTCCGACCGAGGGCGGCCTGCTCTGCAACATCTCGGTTCAAGTGCTGCGCGGTGCGACGTCGATAACGGTCACCGCCTTCGACCAAATCAACGGCCAAGGCAACGCGCTCGCGACGACGTCGACGTCGATTCCACAAACGAGCGCGTCCGTCATCAACTTGAGCGTGATCCTCAACGGAATCGTCGCGACCTTCTCGCTCGCGCTTCAAGGAGGTCCGTTCACGCCCGGGATCTCAGGCTCGAAGGCTCTCCAGGTCAATGCCTTCGATGCCGACGGCAACTTCATTACGTTGCCGGGTAATTATAACGCACCGATCGGCTTGTTTCCGAGCGATCCCGCGGTCAGTCTCTTTCCGAATTTCGTGACCACGCCCGGTCAGGCGGTCGTTGCGACGTACGACGGTACCGAAGGCGCCTCGAGCACGATCACCGGTTTCTTCACTCCAAACACGAGCCTCGTCGAAGTGATTCGCGCGGTCGGAACGCTGCCGCCGCCGTCTCCGGGGCCGATCCCGTCGATCACGCCCAACCCGGGTGCGACGACGATCGTGATCATCCATTAATATGGGAAGCCACATTCGGATGAAACGCACGCTCGCGACGTTCGCCTGCATCCTCGCGCTGAGCGCTTGCTCCGGCGGAGGCTCGATGCCGTCTTCGCAATCGTCGCAGACGCCCGGCTCGGTTGCGCTCTCGATCCACATCCCCGAGACGACGACCTCGAGCAACAAGCGCGTTCCGAAGTACGTCTCGCCGTCGACGCAGGGCATGCAAATCACCGACGGCGTGCACGGATCCGGCGTCACCTCGTATTCGGCGAGCGTCGACCTCTCGGCGAGTTCGGCTGCGTGCACGGCCGTCACCGGCGGCCGCACGTGCACCGCCTCGATCACCGCGCCCGCAACGAGCGACGATTTCACGTTCACGTCGTACGACGCAACGCCGAGCGGCGCGAATTTCGGGCAAGTAGCGCACGAGCTCGGCACGGCGACGCTCACCGCCACGATCACCGGCGGCGCAAGCAACACCGTCAACGTTGCGCTCGGCGGCCTTCCCAAGGCGCTCGCTTTGCTCGTTCCGTACTCGACGTTCTACGGCAGTGGCCCGCTCGCGTTCAACCTCGGCATCGAGGCGCTGGACGCCGACGGCAATATCATCCTGGCCGGTTTCAACACTGCGACCAACGGCGCGAACAGCGAGACCGACACCT
>Ga0302325_10034195_pt1 | contig 10397 bp, 11 predicted proteins | sample Palsa_T0_2_FD_201948 | JGI IMG/M metagenome (GOLD analysis project Ga0302325, IMG submission 201948) | Peat permafrost microbial communities from Stordalen Mire near Abisko, Sweden - Palsa_T0_2 | ecosystem: Environmental > Terrestrial > Soil > Palsa > Peat permafrost | place: Sweden: Abisko...
CGATATAACCTGACCACAAATACTCGCTGAATTATTTTCGGCCCTCTTGTCGATTTCGCGTATTTCAAACGTCGTAGCTACAGGAGACAACATCATGCAATATCTGCTTCTGATCTATGAAGACGAGAGCCGCTTCGCAAAAGGCTTCGAACCAGCCGAGTTCGCGGAATACGATGCCTTTGGCAAAAAACATGCGTCGGCCATTAAGTCCGGTCAAGCGCTGCAACCGACCATGACCGCCAAAACGGTCCGCGTGCGCGACGGCAAGGCTCTGAACACCGACGGACCGTTTGCCGAAACGAAAGAACAACTCGGCGGCTTCTATCTCATCGAAGCGGAGAGCATGGACGCGGCCACTGCCATTGCGGCCGGTATACCTGGGGCGCGTTACGGCTCAATTGAAGTGCGCCCGATCATGGTATTCTCTTAATCCTGCACGGTGAATCTAAAACCCTGGAGATCTTATGAGTTCAAGTTTTTCTTCCATCGCCTCTTCGCAAACTTTACCGGCGGAACAGATCGCCGAAGCAGCGCGCTACCTTCAAGACACACGCGATGCCCTGGTGGATTCGGTTGTGGGACTCTCCGCCCAGCAGTGGGAGTTTAAGCCAGCGCCGGACCGTTGGTCCATCGCTGAAATCGTGGAGCACCTGGTGATTATCGAAGGGCGCGTTCATGCCCTCGTCGGAAAAATAGGCGATGCTCCTGAGCCGCCGGCGGAGTGGGACCAAGCCGAAATGGATGCGCGCATTCTGAGGGAAGTCCCGGACCGCTCCGCAAGGGTGCAAGCGCCAGCCGTTCTCTGCCCAACGCAAGCCTGGAGCCGAACGGAGGCGTTGGAGCGCTTCTTTAAAACTCGCGAGCGGACGATTCAACTCCTTTCCACGCCTTCACTCCGCGGACATGTCTTGCCCCATCCCATCATGGGCTGCTGGGACGGATATCAGTGGCTGGTGGCGGCGGGTGCCCATGGGATGCGGCACACCGGGCAGATTCTGGAAGTGAAGAGCTCGCCGAATTTTCCGCCGCGAGCGAGTGAGTGAGTAATGCGTTACATGATGCTCATTTACTCGCGGGAAGACGATGCCGCAACGTCAGCGGAACTCAAGGCAGTGGGCGCTCAGCATCGGGCATTGATGGACGAGGCCGGTCGCATGGGAATTTTGCGTGCGGCCGATCCTCTCGAATCAAGCGCCACGGCCACCACGGTGCGAGTGGACAACGGCACGATTATGATCACCGACGGTCCGTTTGCCGAAACGAAGGAACAGCTCGCTGGTTACTATATTCTCGATTGCCAGGATCTCGATGAAGCTCTCGCATGGGCGGCCAAAATTCCGACTGGATGCCAGGGCGGAGCGGGTTGTGTTGAGGTTCGCCCCCTCCGGCAAATGCCCAAGCCGGCGAGTGAATGAACGAACCGGCGGCCATTGTCGAGTTTGTCTTCCGCAACGAATCCGGACGTATTATTGCCGGCCTGATCCGGCAGGCGGGTTCGTTTGATCGCGCGGAAGAGGCCTTACAGGACGCTTTCACCGCCGCCTTGGCGAACTGGCAAAGCAACGGAGTCCCTGACAATCCTGCCGCTTGGATTACGGCCGCGGCGCACCGCAAGCTGATTGATTATGCCAGGCGCGAGCGAACTCGCCAAAGCAAAAACGACGAACTGGTTCATTACGGAGAGTCGAGCTATGAGGCAGCGGGAGTGGGCATGACTCACGACGCCGGAGATCGCACGGGCGTTTCTCCTTTCGGAGGCGACTCTCGCACAGCGCCTGACGCGCGCCAAGCGCAAGATTCAGCAAGCCCGCATACCGTACGAAGTTCCTCCTGCGGAGCACCTGCCGGAACGTCTTTCGGCGGTTCAATCGGTGCTGTATCTCATCTTCAATGAAGGCTATGTGGCTACCGCGGGGGACAGTTTGGCGCGCTGCGAGCTATGCACTGAGGCCATCCGTTTGGCGCGCGTGCTTCTGGAATTGATGCCAGAGAACCCGGAGAACAGCGGATTACTTGCTCTGATGCTGCTACATGACTCCCGCCGCGATGCTCGGTCGACGAGGGATGGGCAGTTGGTGACACTTGAGGAGCAGGACCGGTCACGCTGGCACTGGGAACAGATTGCCGAAGGGAGGCTGCTGGTGGAACGCGCATTGGGCTTGCGGAGCGCAGGACCCTATCAGATTCAGGCAGCCATTGCCGCCGTTCATGCCGAGGCCAAAAAAGCTGAGGATACCGATTGGCGGCAGATTGCAGCGCTCTACGGAATTCTGCGTGTGAAACAGAACTCACCGATCGTGTTGCTAAACCATGCGGTCGCGATTGCTATGAGCGAAGGCCTCGAGCGCGGATTGGCGTTGGTTGACGAGCTTGGTTCTTCGGGAGATCTTGAACATTACCACCTCTTTCACGCGGCACGTGCCGACCTCCTACGTCGCCTGGGACGCACAAGGGAGTCAGTGGAAGCCTACCAACGCGCGCTGGCGCTGACGAGCAATGCGGTTGAACGCGGCTATCTGCGGAGGCGCATCGCCGAGGTGTCGTAAACGCCTATTTTGACTGATAGGCGATCTTCCCGCCCACAATGGTGTAAACGATTCGAGTGGCGGGGATTTCGTCCGAAGGGATTGCGAGAATGTCGCGGGAGAGGACAGTGATATCGGCGAGTTTGCCGTTGACCAGCGATCCTTTTTGATCTTCTTCGAAAGCGGCGAAGGCATTGCTGAGAGTGTAAGATTTCAGCGCTTCCATACGCGTCATGCACTGCTTGGGATAAAACAGCGAGCCGTCTTTAGTCTTGCGGGTGACGGAAGCGTAGTAGCAGGCGATAGGATTCACTTCCTCGACCGGAGCGTCGGTTCCATTGCCGACCACCGCGCCGGAATCGAGCAGGCTGCGCCACGCATAGGCGCCGGCGGCGGCACGTTTCTCGCCAAGGCGGAGAATCACAAAGGGCGCATCGGAAGTACAGTGAATACCCTGCATGGCGGCAATGACGCCGAGTTGGCCGAAGCGCGGAATGTCGGCCGGATCAAGGTGCTGGGCATGTTCGATGCGCCAACGCAAATCGTGTTTGTCGGGATGAGCTTTGAATGCGGCCTCATAGACGTTCAACACCTCACGATTCGCGCGGTCGCCAATGGCATGCACGCAAAGCTGGAAGCCATTGGCCATGGCGATCTCGGCGGTTTCGCGAATGGTCTCCATCTTTTCGGTGTTGATGCCGGTGCTCGAAGGGAGATCGGAGTAAGGCTTGAGCATCCAAGCGCCGCGTGAACCGAGCGCGCCATCGGAAATGCGCTTGATGGCGCGCACGGTGAGGTGGTGATCGGCGAAGTCTTGCAAACGATAGCTTTGAATGTCAGCGGCCAGTTTGGCGTTCGATTCGTTGAGCATCATCCACAGGCGCAGGTCGAGTTGGCCATCGCGGGCCATGCGCTTGATGAGATCGACTGTGCCAAAAGACGAACCGGCGTCTTCGAAGGTGGTGATGCCGTTGGTGAGGCATTCGCGAGAGGCGAATTCGACTTTGCGGCGGTCGGCGGCTTCGACTTCGGCCGGCGAGCGCTTCGAGAGATAAGCCTGGTAGGCAGGATTTAATAAACTTTGTGCGCGTTCGTTCAGCAAGCCGGTAGGCTGGCCGTTGGCGTCTTTCAGAATTTCTCCGCCGGGAGGGTTGGGCGTGTTGGCGTTGATTTCGGCGGCTTTCAGCGCGGCGGCGTTCACCATGGAAGCATGGCCGCTCGCGTGTTCCAGCCAGACCGGATTGTTGGGCGACACGTTGCTAAGGTCGGCATGCACGGGAAAGCCCTGCACGTTGGGCTGCGGAGGTTTGTCCCATTTGGATTGATGAAAGCCGCGGCCCATGATCCAAGCACCGGGCGGGGCGGTTTTGGCGGCGGCGGCCACCAGGGCGACGATATCGTCCCAATTGCGAGCCGTTCGGAGGTTGAGATTCATTTGCGCTTCGCCGACCGCCATGAAGTGGCCGTGACCTTCGATGAAGCCAGGAATGGCGAGCTTGCCTTGGAGATCGATCACGCGCGTGGCGGGGCCTATGAGACCGGGCACGTCAGCAGCCGTTCCGACGGCAACGATGCGGCCGCTGCGGAGCGCGATGGAATGGACCTCGGGCTGCGCGGGGTCGAGAGTGACGATTTTGCCGTTGCGCAGGATCAGGTCGGCGGGAGTTTGGGGGAATAGCGAACCGGCGAAAACCAGAAAAAGACAGAGGCGAAGCATGGAACGGCCATCGTATCAGGCGCCGCGGCGCACGCGAACAACGAGATAAACGACGATGGCGATGTTCACAATGAGAACGGCAATTTTGACAGGAGTGAGGTGCTTCGCGATCTCATAAACTTCAAGCGGTACCAAGCCGCCCGTGGTAATGATGGTGAGATATTCGGCCCAGCGGCGGCGCATGACGAGGCCGGTGCCTTCGGTGAGAAATAGCGCGGCATAGATAAAGGTTCCGGCGCTCAGCGCTTTCAGTTGATGGGGAGTGACTCGAAAAGCGCGCGAGAGGAGGGCGTGCACATGGCGATTATCGGGATCGACACGCAGGATGTAGACCCAGTGTTCGATGGAATGCGCGAGATCGCGATGCAGAAAGCGCAGCGCACCGATGCCGACCGCGAGCAGCGCGATGCCTTTTAGAAGTTTGAACAGGCCGATGAGCAGTAAGGTAAGGGAATTTTTTTGGGATTTCACTCAGCACATGATGGCACAGGGGCAGAGGGGGGAAAGGAGAAGAGGAGTATTTTCGGCAATGGGAGAGCGCAAAAAGGGACGGACAGCTCTGGTTTCCGGTCTACCGGTTGGAGCTTGCTCCGCAAGCATTTCCACTGAGAAGCACTTCCGGCTTGGTAGTTTATCCATTGGGGACAGAGTAATCCGTCCCTTTTTGCTTGAGCACTTAGTCGGCTTCGGGGGACAGGTCGGTGAGCTTTACCTCTACCGGTTTGACGTGCCAGATGTCGTCGGAATACTGGCGGATGGCGCGGTCGGAGGAGAATTTTCCCATTCGGGCTGTATTCAGAATCGACATGCGAGTCCAGTGATCTAAATCGAGGAATGCTTGATCGATGCGATCCTGGCATTCGATGTATGCCTGAAAGTCGGCCAGGAGCATGTATGGGTCGCTCGAGAGCAGCGAATCGAGCAGCGGCTTGAACAAGCCTTGATCGCCCCTTGAGAATCGGCCGGAGGCTAGCTCGTCGATTACGTCCTTCAAGGCGGCGTTCGAGTGATAGTAAGCGCTTGGGTTGTAACCAGCAGCTTTCATCGCGTAGACCTGGTCGGTAGTGAGGCCGAACAGGAAGAAATTCTCGTCGCCTACTTCTTGGCGAATTTCAATGTTGGCGCCATCCAGCGTTCCCACCGTCAGCGCGCCATTCATGGAGAATTTCATATTGCCCGTGCCCGACGCCTCTTTTCCGGCGAGCGAGATCTGCTCGGAAAGATCGGCTGAAGGGTAGACACGCTGCCCGAAGGTGACGTTGTAATCGGGCAGGAAGACGACACGCAGGCGGCCGGCCACATCGGAGTCCGTATTGACCACCTCGGCCACGGAGTTGATCAGCTTGATGATCAATTTGGCCATGAAATAGCCGGGTGCGGCTTTGCCTCCGAACAGGAACGTGCGGGGAACAATGTGCGTGGAGGGATCGCGTTTGATGCGGTTATAAAGGGCGACGATATGGAGCACCTTTAAATGCTGCCGCTTGTACTCATGAATGCGCTTGACCATCACGTCAAACATCGACGCCGGATCGACAACCGCACCGGTTTTCTTGGCGATATAATCCACTAGCTCGCGCTTGACGTTGTGTTGCGTAGTGCGCCATTCTTCGAGGAAACCGCCATCGCCACTGTGATTTTCGAGCGTGCGGAGTTGGTCGAGATTCGAAACCCAGCCGTCGCCGATCTTGCGGGTAATGAGGGCAGACAGACCGGGGTTGGCCAGCGCCATCCAGCGGCGCGGGGTCACTCCGTTGGTCTTGTTGCTGAAGCGTTCCGGATACATTTCATACAAATCGTGCAGCACGTCTCGCTCGAGCAGTTCAGTGTGAAGTGCCGCGACGCCGTTGACGGCATGGCTTCCGACAGCGGCCAGGTAAGCCATGCGGACATAACGCTCGCCGGATTCGTCGATGAGAGACAAGCGGCGAAGGCGGTCGTTGTCACCCGGAAATTTAGCTTTCACTTCATCCAGAAATCGGCGGTTGATTTCGTAGATGATTTCTAAATGCCTGGGCAGAATTTGTTGGAATATGGCCAAGCTCCATTTTTCCAGCGCCTCCGGCAGCAGCGTGTGATTGGTAAAGCCGAGAGTTTTCTTGGTGGTCTCCCAGGCGGCCTCCCATGAAACAGCGTGCTCGTCGACAAGCAGCCGCATCAATTCTGCGACGGCGATGGACGGATGGGTATCGTTCATCTGGATGGCCCACTTGGCGTGAAACTCTTCGAGCGGGCGCTGTTGGGAAAGATGAATGCGGATGAGAGTTTGCAAAGAGGCGGATACGAAGAAGAATTGCTGCTGGAGCCGCAGTTCCTTGCCTTTAATATCTTCGTCATTCGGGTAGAGAATCTTCGAGATATTCTCCGACTGCATTTTGTCGCGGACAGAGCCAAGGTAATCGGCCGCGTTAAACGCGCGGAAATCGAACGATTCAACGGCTTCCGCTCTCCACAAGCGCAAGCTGTTGACGGTATTGGTGTGGTATCCGAGGATGGGCGTATCGTACGGAACCGCCTTCACAACGTGGCCGGGAACCCAACGGACGCGCTGGCTGCCGTGAGTATCCGTATAAGTCTCCGTGTGGCCGCCAAAAGCTACCTCGACCGCGCCTTCGGGACGCGCAATCTCCCAAGGGTTACCCCATTGCAACCACTTGTCTGTAACCTCGACTTGCCAACCATCGCGAATCAGTTGATCGAAAATTCCGAATTCATAGCGGATGCCAAAGCCGATGGCGGGAATCTGCAGCGTGGCGAGCGAATCCATGTAACAGGCGGCCAAGCGGCCTAAACCGCCATTGCCCAGCCCTGGCTCTTCCTCCGTATCAATGATTTCCTGGCGGTTCAGCCCTAGTTCTTGCATCGCCTGACTCACCGGCGCGTCAATGCCCAAATTCAGTAAATTATTACCGAGATGTGGGCCGAGGAGGAATTCCGCGGAAAAATAACACACGATGCGAACATCCGGATGAGAGTACGCCTGGATGGTATTGACCCAGCGTTGCGTGAGCCGGTCGCGAATGGAAGAGGCAATCGCAAGATAATAATCGAGAGTGGTGGCGCGTTCGGGACGGCGCGCCTGACCGTAAATCAAGCTATCGATAAAAGCGCGTTTCAAATGTTCAACACTCGTACCTGTTCGAGTGTGCTCATGCTTAAGGGCGGCAGCGGCGGCATTCATATCGGTTCGGCTCCTGTCCGAAGGTGAAGGTTAAAGCATTCTTCGCGTTAAGGCAAGATGCCTGCGCGTAAATTCGCGAGGTTGTAACCAAAATCTGCCTCCCTCCTTGGATGCTAATGACGAAGGAAAAAGTGCGGCTTATCGATACTCGGATCCACCGCCACATCAAAAAAGCCCACCATCATCTCCGCCCAGGTCTGCTCGCCCCAAGTGACGGTGGCCTCCGGGTTGGGATTGTGCGGGTTGTTTTTGGAATTGTCAAACGTGGCAATTGCTTGCAGAATCGTGCCGGCCTTCAGTGGAATGGGCGTGGTGAGGCGATAGCTAAGTTGCCAGAAAAAATCGTAATGAGGAATGCGGAGCAAAGTGCGAATGCGGCCATGCGGCTCAACGATGTTGTATTCGAATGTTTTCCCGCGCAGGTGCATGTGGGGGAAGAAACTCAGAAGCAAGGCATCGTTTGGAATGGTGCCGTGGACTTCGACGCGATAATCGGGCTCGCCCGGCGGGATGCTGAAATGGTCGTTGGTGAGTTGGACAGTGAGAACGCGTTTTTTGGGAGGTTGGGGTGCGAACACCAGGCCGATACGAGTGAGATCTTCGGTGGTACGGCCAGTGGTGGTGTAGTGCATCTGAAGAACGATGTCGGAACCGGCGGGAATGAGTTTCGCAAAGCCTTCGGGCCAATGATCGGGCAGGCTGCCGGGGGCATAAACGAGAAGGATGTCGCTGATGGTCCAGAAGGCGTCGCGGCGAAGGCTGGCGCTGGGTAAATCGTCGGCGCTAAACGGAACACCGACGGGTGCATCGCGGAGCCAGGGCGAAGTGGGCGGACGAACGTAGGCGACGGCATGATGCACGACCGAACGATTGCCTGGGCGGATCTCCGACATGGAGACCCAGCGGTCTTCCTTGAAGTGAGTGGGAATAATGATGTATTGATAAGGCACGTCGCCCGACGCCGGAAGAGTTTTCGCTTTGGGCATGGAAAACACGATGTCGGGCGGCGCGATATTCCAGCCGGGAGTTTCATTGATGGGAGGCGGAGCGGTTGCGGGATCGCCTTCGGGAGAGTGAGCGTTGGCCCAGGCGGCTAACGTGGCGATTTCTTGCGGAGTCAGCGAACGATCGTTAGAGAAACGACCGCAGCATGGGTCGGCAAACCAGGGAGGCATTTTGCGGAGAGTGGTTTGTTCGCGAATGGCGGCGGCGAATGGGCGGGTGTGGGAATACGAATCGAACGGCATGGGGGCGATTTCGCCGGGACGGTGGCAGCTTTGACAGTGAGTTTGAAGGATGGGCAAGACGTCACGGAAGAAGGTGGGCGGGTCGGCGGCTAGAGCAAGGCCTGCTGTTAGCAGAGTCAGAACGATTGGCAGAAGGTTCATTCGTCGGCAGAACCGCGACGGTTGGCGTAAAAATCGCGAGGCATGCTGGGCCAAAAGGGCAGGCGTTTTTCCTTGCGGGCGGTGGTTCCTTCTTTGAAATCGGCACTGGCGAGCAGCTTGGCGCGATAGCCGGCGGCGATTTCGCCAGCCTCTTCAATGGATTTTCCTTCCGCGGCGCGCACGTACTGCATGCCGGAAGCAATGGCGAGCGGGCTAGCTCTGGCAATTTCGAGCGCGGCGTTGCGGGAGGCGGCGGCGATTTCATCGGCAGAACAAACTTCGTGAACCAGTCCCCAGGCGAAGGCTTGCGGCGCATCGAAATTGCTAGCGGTGAGACTCAATTGCAAGGCGCGGCGTTTGCCGAGAGCCGTTTCAATGGAGCGATAGACAATGAACGGCCAGAAACCGACGCGCAACTCAGGCAGACCGAAGACCGCATTAGGCGACGCGAAGACTACGTGACCTTGCGCCACCAGGCCGAGACCTCCGGCCAGAGCAGCGCCACTCACGGCAACAACAATGGGTTTGAGAGACTGTGCGCCGAGGGTGAAAAGTTGTTCGTGAACTTTGAGAAGCTCTTCCATAGGCGCAGACTCGGCTAGATCCATTCCTGAGGAGAAGACGCTGCCGTTAGCGTCGATGAGGATGCAGCCGATATCGGCGCGCGACTGCGCGGAACGAACGGCTTCCACGATCTGGGTACACATTTTGAGAGTGAGGGCGTTGCGCTTGTTGGGGCGATTGAGAGTGAGGTGACGAATTCTTTCCGAATCGTCAATCAGAATGTCCATCAGAGTTTCACCTCGCTTAACAACTGGACGGGAACGTGTTCCGTGTTGCTTTTGAAACAGGCCGCGTCGAAGGCCAGAGTTAGAATTTTGCGCGTGTCGAGGGGATCAATGAGCGCGTCGCAATGGCCGCGCGCCGCCGCATACTTCGCGTCGAGCCAGCGGTCATAATCGGAACGGGTTTGTGCAATGCGCTGTTCGAGTTCAGCCGGAACCGGCTCGCCGTTTGTCTTATATTTCTCGAGCTCAGGGCCGTGTACGGCCTGCACTGCGGAATCTCCTTCCATAACCCCGATACGGGCACTGGGCCAACTGAATGTAAAGTTGGGGTCGAAGCCCTGTCCGGCCATGGCATAGTAGCCGGCGCCGCTAGCATGATTGACGGTGAGAACGATTTTCGGCACAGTGGCGCAGGCCATGGTTTCGACCATCTCAGCGCCCGCTCGGATGATGCCCGCCGTTTCCGCTTCCACACCGACCATGAAACCTGAAACGTCCTGCACATAGAGAATGGGCACGCGATGCCGTTCGGCGTTTTCGACGAAATACGCGACCTTGCGAGCGGATTCCGCATAAACGATGCCACCGATGCGCGGTCCGGTTTTGGTTTTTAAGAACCCGCGGCGATTCGCGATGACGGCAATGTGGCGGTCGCTGAGAGTAGCGGAAGCACAGAGGAATTCGGGGGCGTGGTCGGGCTGAAACTCTACCAGATCGGCTGAGTCGAGAATGCGTTCCAAGAGATCCTCCATGCGGTATGGGAGGCGGTGATCGGAGGGGAGAATATCGTAGAGACCG
>Ga0302325_10034196_pt1 | contig 10397 bp, 4 predicted proteins | sample Palsa_T0_2_FD_201948 | JGI IMG/M metagenome (GOLD analysis project Ga0302325, IMG submission 201948) | Peat permafrost microbial communities from Stordalen Mire near Abisko, Sweden - Palsa_T0_2 | ecosystem: Environmental > Terrestrial > Soil > Palsa > Peat permafrost | place: Sweden: Abisko...
CCTGTTTAGGATTAAGAGCTTTTAGATAATTGTAATTCTAATATATAATTAATAATTAATAAATTAAATATTAAATATTAAATTTATATACCCGAATTAAAATTATCTTCATTTATAAGGTAAATAGGAATACCCTTATAGTTTTGTTTATAATGAGTAATATAATTACTTGTAGCATGTGAGACACGTTATTTATAAAACTTTTTCCTATTAAATTATTAATATCTTCTAAATTAATTATAAATTATTAAATTAAAATACTTACTTGCATATAGTGCACTTTATAATAACTGTACGATACTCTCTAAGATTCTCTTGAGGTGGATTAAGGGTTTTAGTAAAGAGCCCTTTAATAAAAATAGCAAGTTGTTTGCTAGGAAGTATAAAATCTGGTGCATTTTGCTGGATATTTGTATAAATATTTGTAGAATAAGACATTCTTATAAAAAGTATTAAGTAAATAGGTTATATAATATAATAATCATATAATGTATTAATTTGAGAAGCTTAAAGGACACTTTAAGAGTGTTCTAAGGGCTTTATATATACACTTAAGGAGTGGCTAATGACTTATATAACTTGTAGAGTACTTGTAAGCTCTATAGCTACAACGAACGCTTTTTGGAATCAAATATGACTCTTTTGCTACTAGGAGTTATATTTGCCACTTATTTGGAATTAAATATAACTCTTTTGCTACTAGGAGTCATATTTGCCACTTATTTAGAATCAAATACAACTCTTTTGCCACTAGGAGTTATATTTACTACTTATTTGGAATCAAATATGACTCTTTTGCCACTAGGAGTCATATTTGCCACTTATTAGAAATCTATATTAGGAATCATTTTAGCTATATTAAATTTAAACCTAAATAAGCTTTAAATTTTGCTAAACCCATAGGATATGTGCGCCGGGGGAGGGATAGTACAAATCAATGATTCAAGTAGCGATTTGGAGGTACGCAGCCTAGTCTTATCAATAAGCTTATCTATTGGCCATTAGGGCATGTCGCGTCGAATTAAGGTTATCTAGCGCAGCGCTAGGCCCCTTTCGGTACAGCCCGCTCGCTTGCTAAAGCGCCTCACCCCCCCTTGATATTAGTAAGCCGATAATTAATTATAATTAATTATAATTAAATTAAATTAAATTAACAATAAAAATTTTAATTTTAATTTTAATTAGGTAGTGATAATTTGGTTTAATTTAATCAAAACCCACACTGTATCCGAAAGAAAAGCAAATACTCTAGGTATAACTCGAGAGAAGAGCTAAACTGGCCGCTAACAAAGGAGGAGCTTGTGAGTCTCTCTTACTGCTATCCCAAGATTGCGACTAACAAACTCTTAAGAATATGAGATTAGGACGCTAGTAGACTTTGATGTTACCAAAGGAGATAACAAGGCGATGTGAAGGAATAATGGCTTTGGAGATTATATACTTTGTGTAAGCCGCTAGAGCACTGACTTAGACGTTACCAGGCTATGGCGAATAACTAAAGAAGATGAAGCGTAAAAGGGAGCAATTGTACAGTAAGCTTCGGAACCGGCTTCGCTCCACCACACTCTCTTACAAAGAGTCGGCCCCACTTTTGTGAGCTAACCCCTGCACGCTTCTTTGCCATTTTAAGTAAAGTGCAGTGCAAGGGTATCTTTGCGATGTACCTCGCTCCCAAGTCCTGGAAATAGAAGGAATCACAAGCCAACCGTCCACACACTCAAGTATCCAAGATTATGCTCGGATTTGATAGCCTTAGCGCCACAACTTCGAAGAATTAACATGCTATTCGTGATTTATAGACTATTCTGTATAACATACTATAGTTTTGGAATTTTCCAAGGGATTTGAAAATTCGACAAAATTTTGGTGTTCGCGGCGTTAGTGGATGAGTATTGCTCTCCAAGTTACGCTAAACCCCAAAAAGAATAGCGCTAGGCTGCATCGTCAACTTCACACGAGGCTGAAGTTCTAACGAAGCTGAAAGATGAGAGATGTTTATCTTCATATCGCAACAAGAGTCTAAAGTCCAATTTGATCTAATTCTCTAAAACTATTTTATTCTTTGTTTTCTCGAATTTCACCTCTATTTCTAACCTTCCGACGTGCACAACACCAGGTTAGCACAGCTTGTCTACGAATTATGCCCTCCGACCTCGACCATTGGCACATCGACGCGACCGTCTATAAGGACCGAGTAGAGGAGGTTCACTATATATCAGACCCTGCGAAAAACGTTAGACGCAGACGGCAGACACGGGTGTGGCATGTAGAGCAATTCTTGGGTCGAGGCAGCTTTGGAGACGTGCGCCTCGAAAGGAATCAAGAAGATGGACAAGTGAGGGCCGTGAAGAGAATTACGATGACGAGCACTATACTAAGTAATAGTGAGTGTGAAAAAGAATTGAAGGCTCTACTCGAATTTTCTAAACCTAAGGTAAGTTGAGGCTATGTTGGATAGGCGGCGGCTAACGTAAAGATATACAGTTTAAAGAAGCTGCGGCCTTTGTCGACTTTTTCGGCTGGTTTAAGGATGGCAATGACATCTTTCTTGCTATGGAATATGTTCATCTTGGTGATCTCCACAAAAATGTGGTAGCAGATTCGAGGAGAGTACCAGAGAATGAAGCTCGAGATATCGCCGAACAAATACTTTTAGGATTAGAAATTATGCACGCCGAATCATTTGCACATCGCGACCTTAAGCCACAGGTAGTTATCTAATACTCTCCTTTGAAATTATACTAATTATTATTAATTATTAGAACGTTCTTGTTATTAGTGGACCGCCCAAGTGGTGGGTGAAGTTGGCAGACTTTGGTTTGAGCAAGAGATTAACAGATACTACGGGCTATAATACTCGAGCGGGAACTTTTTCATATATGGCCCCTGAACTTCTCAACTTGCTAGACTCATATGAGCCAAGGTCAGATTATACAAATTCAGTGGATATATGGTCTGCTGGATGTATTGTTTATCACCTGATTACAGGGGTCGTTCCTTTCCCCCCAGGCACCTCCTTGATCAAGTACTGTGAGGATAAATCTTTGTTTCCTTATGATGCTCTGTTTGACAGTGGTATTAAGAGCAAGGGAGCAAAGTTTCTTCAGCAACTTCTAGCGGCACGCCCAAGTGCGAGACTTTCAGCAACCCAAGCGCTTAAGCATAATTGGATAATTTCCGGTATGTCTTAGACTCTTGGTAAATATAACTAGTATTGCTAATTTGCTGTACTTTAGACTCTAGTATTGAGAGAACCTCTCCTAAGCCGTCTAGTGAACCTCCCCTTGAGGAGAAATCAGGACTTTCAAATTCAACTTTCTCTAAAATTGATTACAACACGTCTTCACACATTGGACTTCAATCTTACCAATCATTACCGTCCAGCTCCTCGCAAATGTTATTACCGCCCTCACTAGCTCCCAAAAGCTCACCCCCTTCTAATATCGCAACCACTAGTCCATATCCAATCCGTTCCGTGCCTACATATACACAGCGCTCAGTTTTGCAAACTGTGCCTCAAAATCGGGAACCAGAGTCGTCAACGTCAAAGGCTATGGTCTCTAACAAAAATGTGGTCTGGACGGACAGTGATCTCGTGGCCTCGGGCTCTAGCAACCAGACTGTAGTCAGGCGCTGGGACTCGGCCACAGGGGCGGTGTGCGGCACGCTCAAGGGCCACACCGAAGGGGTTTGGGGCGTAGCATTCTCGCCGGACGGCAAGCTCGTGGCCTCAGCTTCTGGCGACTACACTGCGCGGCTCTGGGACTTGGTTACGGGGGCGGTGCACTGCACGCTCAAGGGCCACACCGACTGGGTTTATAGCGTAGCATTCTCACCGGACGGCAAGCTCGTGGCCTCTGGCTCTGGCGACCATACTGTGCGGCTCTGGGACCCGGCCACGGGGGCAACGCACAGCACGCTCAAGGGCCATTCTAGCTGGGTTTATAGCGTAGCATTCTCGCCAGACGGTAAGCTCGTGGCGTCAGCCTCTGGCGACTACACTGTGCGGCTCTGGGACCCGGCCACGGGGGCAACGCACAGCACGCTCAAGGGCCATTCTAGCTGGGTTCGGAGCGTAGCATTCTCCCCGGACGGCAAGCTCGTGGCCTCTGGCTCTGGCGACGACACTGTGCGGCTCTGGGACTCGGTTACGGGGGCGGCGCGCGGCACGCTCAGGGGCCATACTAGCTCAGTTTGGAGCGTAGCATTCTCGCCGGACGGCAAGCTCGTGGCGTCAGCCTCTGGGGACCACACTGTGCGGCTCTGGGACCCGGCCTCGGGCTCTGGCAACCAGACTGTAGTCAGACGCTGGGACTCGGCCACGGGGGCGGCGTGGGGCCCGCTCAGGGGCCCGCTCAGGGGCCATACTAGCTCGGTTCGAAGCGTAGCATTCTCGCCGGACGGCAAGCTTGTAGCCTCGGGCTCGCGCGACGACACTATACGGTTCTGGGATTCGGTTACGGGGGCGGCGCGCGGCACGCTTAAAGGTCATACTAACTCGGTTTATAGCGTAATATTCTCGCCGGATAGCAAGTTCGTGGCCTCGGGCTCTGGCGACGATACTGTGCGGCTCTGGGAGGAGAAATTATACCCTCCCCACCCACCTCCGATGTAACCAAACCCTATTATATACTCTTCAATAAGTTCTTTCTGCTTTCAGATCTTTCGTGCTTTGAAATCTTTTTCTGATTCAGGTGTGTAATATAAGGTGTATTATAAATACAAAATATAATGGTTCCGAGTTTCACCCAGCCTTGTGTGATTACGTAACGGTCCGTAGAGGTACTGGTACGTCGGGCATACGGTGTAGCTGTTGCGCTGCGCCTTGCCTAAAACGGAGATGCGCCTGACAAGGATTAGCACGCTAAGTGGGGCAGACTCTTAGATGAGAGAGTATTTGGCGAAGCCGGTTCCGAAGTTTACTATAAAAATAACTTTGTCTCTTAGTGTTCTCACAACGTGTATGGCATGGCTCTATAGCCACCAGGGGAAAAATCGAGGGGCCTAGTCGGCTATCATGCTCTTAGAATGTCCAGGACTAGGGAAACCTGCAACTCATGTGGTCTATTAATAACGGTATCAAAGACTTAATCCATGCTAATGTTTTATATAAGTCACGAAGTGTAAAGCACTCCTTATAAAGGCCGAGCACCCTTAGTATAGACAATTAAAACCTTCGCCGGCAGCCCGAGGACAGAGATGCTAAGCCCGGATATAGCGACTAAGACTATTAATATAAGAGAACACATAGTCCCGTTTCCGGGGGCTTGCCTCCTTATTAACCTATTTGCAAAAGGCATAATATAGCATAAGGGCCACGGGCCGCTCTTTAACTTTTATAAGAGCTATAAAGTCTGCATTTGAATCTTTGTTTGCTAGCGTCTTAGTTTCCTAGTTTACATTAGACTTTACCTCGGTTTCCCCTTAAGAGATGTCATCCTCCTCCACCTCGTCGCCTTCGTCTACACTTGTACTCGAATACACGCGATAAACCTTTAAACGCCCCCTTTTCTTCGGCGCCTTATACTAATAAGGGGTTTCTTGCTTCTTATAAAGTCGTATAAGGTTATTAACAAGCTCGACTTGCACTTTAAGAATTTGATCTTTAGTTAAGCTATTAAGCGGCTTAAAGAGTAGTTTAGCCACTTTGCCTCGCTCCTCGAGCTTATACTTAAAAGTTAGTAAGGTAATTATATCGGCTAGACGGATGCCCCTCAATTATCGATCGACTTCGGCAATATAGACGGTCTTATAGAACTTTGCGATAGTCTTCTCGAGCTAATTGTCCTTTAAATAGCGTTTTAAGGTGTTAATATTAGCTTATATGTTTTTATATTTCTCGAACTACTTCGTTTTCTTAGCCGCCTTAATAGTAGCGTAGCTGTAATCCTTAAGCTCTTAGATATATTAAGCACGCTCTTTAATAAGCTTAAAGAGCTCGGGGTATCGGCTAATTTTAAACTTTTACATGTTTGTTAAAGCTTTCGGGGCTCTCTCGTGGCAAATTAGCTTGCTAACCGCTCGGATAAGATCATCTCGTCGTGTAAAGCTAAAGTATATAGCTTAATAGTCCTAATCGATAAACGATAGCATATAATACCGTTTATAAACATCTCCTCAATAGCTTATAATTTGCTAATGCTTTTCGGGAGTTAATGCTTTTGCGGTAGCATATATTAGCCAAGCTTAATAGTAACTCGCAAGAATTTGTAAAGGGGTAAGATAAGAAGTGCTAAGAACTTACCCTTTAACTTCTTCCTTAAAGCTTGCTACAAGTTATAAAATTTAAGCTTCTTCTTAAACCCACTCGTCCGGCCGAGGCGGATAAGATAATGCTAGTATTTTAAGTAGTTTAGAGCCTTAATCTTAAATACACGGATCCTATTAATAGTATGCTCGACGTCCCGAAAAATAGGCCTTTGTGCTTAGTCCTTATCCTATTAAAGACGAATGCGATTGGTATTAAGTAGGACAATTAAACTATAAATATTACTTAAAGAAGTAAGATTATTCTTAAATATACTATCGGCAAGTGCTAAAGCTAATATAAAAGTAACTCCGCAATATGCGAGATCTTTTGCCTCGTAAAATGCAAACACTTTTCTAAGTTTAATTAGTCGGCCGACGAGGTAAAGATTAAATATAAAGAATAATCCTCTTTACCTCTTTCTCTTTTTATTAAACCTCTTAACACGCTTTAAGTTAAGCTTTATAATAATAATAGGCGGCCGCCCTTTAACCCGAGGCAAGAATAGCTAAAACTTAATATCTTTATACCGGAGTTTAATAAGAGCTTTAAGTCGAGTAATAATATAGCTAGCAAGGGTTAAGAAAGGTGATAACTAGACCTTTAGCCGCTTATAAGCAAATACTTCTATATCGCGCACCTAATAAGCATTTTAGAGTCGGCATAAATCCTCGACGAAAAGCCCCGACTTTTCTTTTTCCGAGTCGTCGAGGCCGAATACTAGCATTAAAACTTGCGAGATTTATTATCGCGAAGTAAGTATAATAGTTTAAGAAGATAAAGATAAGCAAAGTATATTACGCATGTTATATAAGACCCTCTCTTTTATATATTCTTTTGCTAATCGCGCGTATTTTATATTAAGGATTTTTTAACGCGTAATAATAGAGGATTCTTTCTTAATTCGCGAGTGCTTTACTCGCTAAAAGAGATATATTTTAAAGTAGCTAGGTTTGCATATCTTAAAAGCCTTATATAAATCTTGTATTATTTTAATAAGGGGCGAGCTTAGGTTTTCTTTTCTTAATTGCTTAATAGTAAAATCGCAAAACTTGTCGAATATAATTAGTAAGCATTTATATCGAATAATCTTTTGCGAGACATGAGACTTACTCCTCCTATTTTTCCGACTTTACCTTTATTATAGCTTTAGTTTTATTATAAGGATTAGATAACGTGACTCCTTCTTCTTTAAACTCTCGCATTATTCGCTTAATATCTATAGCTTTAATACTAGCATTAGACTTAAAGTCAAATTTGTTATTAGATAAAGAATTATAGCTAGAATCTTTGGCAAAGTCGGAATTAGGACTAAAGTTGCTATTATAAGCAAAATTTGACTTTTGCGCCCGGTTCCTCCTCTTTAACTTTACTTGTAATTTATATGCTCGAGGTTATTCCTCTCCGTTTAGCAAAGTCAAGGGAGCTTTACCTCGGCTATAGCAAAGGGTTTAACGTTAAGCGAAACGTTAAAGGAGACCAACTATTATAAGAAGAGACGTGGGATCCGCTATATAAGAGGATAAAGGGCTTGCATAAACGATTAAAGCTAACTAAAGGGATGTCGTCGATAATTATAGCAATAAAGTTAAGAAAGGATTATACTTGATATTTCAAGTAGCAAATTTCTACTTAAATCTTCTTATATTACATATATAACTTCGATTCTTTAGCTTCTTAAATTAAACGGTAACGACTAAGAAGCTTGGAAATATAGGTCGCTCGACGTTAAATAAGGTAAGCAATACGCTTTAAGTAGCAAATTTCGGCTTATATATTAATATATTGCTAATACCGCTATAAACCTTTAGCGGCCTTAATTATATTATAAAGAATGCGAATCTTATAAATATAGCTATTACAATATTACACTAGCTTAGCGATGCGTAAGCTAATTGAACTTATAAGCGCTAAAGAGTGATTAAGATAGCGAAAAAAGGATAATTGAAGGCAATAGCAAAAAGTTGTGAGAAAGTGGAAGCGGTGAAGTGTGGAGGATAAAATGGAGGATAAAATGGAGTAAGGCAAAGGCTAGTCGAAATTGGTAAAGAAGTCAAAAGGGCGAATATAAGGCCAGCTTATAATAATCGTGAGATGGAGCAAGGCAAGTAGAATGTGGATGAGAAGAGTGATTGATTCGATTGATGATTTATTTTGCTATGGAATTCTAATCGTATATATAACCTAGCCTTGTATAAGGCCCTAAGGCCCGGGAGCATAAGTTCCCGGCCTTGCATAAGGTGCTAAAGCCCGGGAGCATAGGTTCCCGGCTTTGCGTACGGCTTTAAGGTCCGGGAGCATAGGTTCCCGGCTTTGCGTACGGCTTTAAGGTCCGGGAGCGTAGGTTCCCGGCCTTCTATAAGGTGCTAAAGCCCGGGAGCACTGGTTCCAGGCTTTGCGTAGGGTCTTAAAACCCTAGGAGCATAGGCTCCTAGCTATGTATAAGGCATTAAAGCCCGAGAGCATAAGCCCTTGGTTTTGCGTAGGGTTTTAGAACCCCGGGAGCATAGGCTCCTGTCATTGTGTAAGGTTTTAAAATAGAGGCATATGCGCAAAGGCGTATGCGGCATGTTTTACCTAGGGTTTAAGGCGTACGGGCGTACGCCGCATGTTTTACTTAAGGTTTAGGGCGTTATAGGCTTACGCCAAGTGTTTAAAGCGTACACGGCATGTTTTATCTAAGGTTTAGGGCGTGCGCCAAGTGTTTAAAGTTTATCCCTTGTATTGCGTGCTCGCTACGCAAGCTAGGGTATGCGGGCCGGGCCGTACGGGCCGTACCGAGCCGACCCGAATACGAATACGAGATATACGAGCTACGGGTTTATTAATATATTCTTATAAAAGGCAAAGGCAATTTAAGAGGTTATAAGGCTAGAAACAAATTATATAACTATAAAGACAAGGTTTAAAAGGATTATATAAAAGATAAATTATTAGCTAATTAGTATGCCTTTTGCTGCAAAAAAGGCTACTATTAAGCTAATTGTCATTTATATAAAAAGTTTCAAGCTCAAGTGATTTAAGAGCAAAAAGCAAAAAGAGAAGGCAAGGCCTAAGGAAATGTAGCAATTACTACTACGCATATATTATACAATTAAATTAAGGATACAAGTTTCCCATACTTCACTATTCTATTATATGCTATGCTATCAGTAACTAGTTATAAATATGCATTACATATTATAAATAAGGTTTAGTTATACCTTAATTCAAAGGCTACGCGACACTTTAATAGCATAAAATCAAACTTTACCTAGCTAAAGCATTAGTCGGAACTTGAAGTTATATATATAGCAAATAGCTAAACAATAAAAGCTATAAGTTATAGTATAATTTAGTTGCAAATAAGCTATAAAAAGCAACAATTCAAGAATATATAATATATTTTAGACTTTAGCAATACCTGATTAATTTCTGTTTAAAAGTTAAATAAATCTAGTATATTAGTCAAATTTGAGAACTATATTGATATAGCCATTATAGCTTATATAAGAGAAATGTTCTTCTAAGCTATTGCGTACAAGGGTCTATATACACTCGAATTGCACCCGAAAACAAAGCATGCTAAAGAATTGTACAATAACTAGTTAAACCCAAAGAATAAAGATATTCAAGATAAACACACTTCACTAAAAGAGAGTAAGGACTAGACAATTTGCATTATAGACTTGGTTATATTAGCTATACTCGAATTAAGCAATTGCTTGACAGCAATTTTATAAGTTTAATAAAACTTAAAAGCAAATAGAGACTACTGTGAAGGGGTTGGCAAGGCGTATAACCAAATAAATAGAGGGAGTGCAAATGGTGATGCATTTGTTGACTGGCATTTGACTACTGGACTAAGTGTACAAGTGGCAAGAACTGCGATATTTATCCTCCTTCGCGTAGATCACGTGCAGTGCCACGTGACCCCACCACACTATAGGGCACTAAACTTCCTATTAGGGAGACGTAAGTGCCGTGGGCTAGGTGGGCTTACCATAGGAGTTAACAAGACTTGAATAACCTTATTATTTCCTATTTAGGATATGCGCCGGCAAGTGCCGACAAGGGGGAATGTTAGAAATAATGGTATAGTGGCACGTGAGCCGCTAGGGCCTGCTAGGTGATCTTGTATATATATAGTGTTTGCACCTTACTTAACTTT
>Ga0302325_10034198_pt1 | contig 10396 bp, 11 predicted proteins | sample Palsa_T0_2_FD_201948 | JGI IMG/M metagenome (GOLD analysis project Ga0302325, IMG submission 201948) | Peat permafrost microbial communities from Stordalen Mire near Abisko, Sweden - Palsa_T0_2 | ecosystem: Environmental > Terrestrial > Soil > Palsa > Peat permafrost | place: Sweden: Abisko...
ATTAATTAAATTAAGTAATTAATAATTTTAATTATAATTTGATTAGTCTATTTTTTACTTAATTTAATTTAATTAGCGGCCGATAATTAAATTAAATTAAATTATTTGACACACTGTATATTAGTAATAATAAGTACTAGGATTATACCCCTATAAGAGAGAGACTTAAGCTTACTCTCTAAAAGAGGATCTGCTAGTCTAAATCTATCCTTATACTCAAATTCCTCCTTTGGAGTCTTCGCAAATCTAGACTTTTAGTGTTTACAAAGGTATTTGGCAACTGCGGTAATGTCGCTTAGCCTATGAAGTAGAACTAAGTGGAATTTCCCACCCCATTACTCGGAACGCAAAAAAATTCTCTAATCCAGTTTATTTCAATAAAGCTCATGGTGCATGCCAACACCAAGTTCATGTGGCCCAGAGATCGTAGCAGCCAACTCAGCTGTTCGTTCTTGCGCTACTAATTCTTGAAGTTGAGGTGCAGGGCTTGTTTGTTGAGTAACTTGAGTCTCAGTGTTTCCTGCTCCTGCTCCATCTAATTCTGGGTTTGCATAAAGCGTGTTGGTGTTCGAATCGTCGGCTGTGGCAGTTAATCTACGATTTTTTTTGATAAGAAAAAGGCCGAGGAGGATGGCGAGGAAAACAATTGGTATAGTGACACCAATAGCGATTTTTGCATTGGTAGAGAGACCTGTGCGTGGAGTGTATGTTATTAGCGAGGTAGTGGTAGAGCTTGTGCTTGAAGAGTAGGAGGTGAGGTGTGTAATGGAGGGAAACTTGCTGGAAGATGTTTGTGGCTTGCCGGTCGAGCTTGTGCTGGACGCAGGTTGAAAACTGGAATCCCTAGTCGAAGCCGCGCCTGATGTCGTAGCTCCGGCTTGAACAGACTGGGCTGTGGTAGTCGACAAAGACGAGATAGCAGAAGTTATATCAGAGGCTGCAGACAAGACTGCGGCGTCGGAGGCTTGCCACCATATCGGAATACCGTCGCAGATAATTTGCGTGGGGTCTAGAACGGAGCTCGTGGTGACGGCTCCTCGATCTTCGGAGGTCCCTGCTTGAGTTGGAGAGAAGTATAATACCGTTTGACCGGGCAGTAAGCTGGATGCGCATTGGTGTCCAGCAGGGGCTGCATAATACTCATACCTCCTAGATTCTCGGCTAGAACGAGGCATGGTCATGTAAGGCGTGAATTAGTCTTACGTAGGACAGCAAACAGCTGCCGAAGTATCCGTTCCAAGTGAGATGGCTAGCCCCAATGAACCACCGTCACCTAGGGCCGAACTTAGGAGCGAAGTAGCTATCAACCAGTCCGACGGGCAAATAGCGGGACTATCTAAGAGTTTTCAGCTCGCCAGCCAGTCAACACCGTAGGGATCATGAGAACTCATAGTAATATAATCCCCAGTTGGTTTGTACCTCTAAGCTAGACTCTGGAATTGTTCCTGCAGGATAACATGCTGGGTCGAAATAATTCGGTCCAAAATGCCCCAGGAACAGTGTACCCACTGCCGATGTCAACAATTGGTTACATGTTGTTGGGGGGACGAATAACGTTGTTATAGGGCCTCGATTAAAGGATTCGAAGGATGCGGTGAAGGTCGTAGTGTGATATGACACTGACGTTGGCGAAGCAGCCTGCGACATAGTGTTAAAGTTCAGACTAGTGATGCGACTATGGCGATGTTGCGAGTTCCGCCAAATGGCGAGAAAGGCGAAGCAAGAGAAGCGAAGGAAAATCAGGGACGAGGCTCTGAAGACTCTTAATAATCGCTGGGAGGGCACGGAGGCTCCTTACACCTTCGCAATGCTACCCTAACTATTAACAATAATAATTGCATCCATCATTATTTGCTGGGTCGACATGCATTGCATGTCGAGCTAGCCCCATTGGCGGTTTTCAAGACTGATTGGAGGAATTCCGGAGCCCATCCAATCCAGGATGCTACCCTAGCATTTGGCATCGGCCACATGAGCGAAGAAAATTTAGCCCCCGAGTTCAGAGATACTGTAAAGGACTTGTTTGGTCGGTAACCTTGTACCTGCGGATGTAGTATAATCTCCAGGTGATCAACTTCCAAACAATTGCAAAGCAATAAAGGCGAATAGGAGAATGAAAACATGTTGATTTGATGGACACAAATAGATGCATTGGGAACAGGAATGAGATAAACATTACTTAAAACAAGATAGCTTCCGTCGGCAGCCGGGTTGTAGCTGCTAAATAGCTCCACGAGGGCCTTCAACGACGCTCCTTTCAAGCAGTGCGGGGCCTATCTTAGGTATCGAATTCAGACGTCACGTCCTGGCCGGAGGCAGTAGCCACAGGACGTGCAGAACGGCACCTGCTATTCCGACAGGTAGACACAGATAATCATATCTCCCTCCTCTGCTCGCTGATAGCCGCAGAGGGGACTCTCCCAGCGCTAGGAGCATGCAGGATTTATTGTGAACTGATCCGTATAATTAGGGCCAAGGCTCGCCAATTTAATGCCCATAGCTAAGTTTATTGCTTCCTTAATTAAAAAATTAAAAAATTAATGCAAGAAGTAGTGATTTTTATCAAGCGAAGTTTGGAGGACGAAAGGACTATTGTTAGTTCTACAGTATTAATTTTCGTATCACGTGATAATGCGCACCGAGACCCGCAGCGAGCTTACGAGTATTTGCAACAATATAGCAATATATTGCACTACGGCCGGTAGTACAATATAATATAAGGAATCTGATATTATACTAATACAAGATCTCCTCAAATTGGCTAATAATAATACGGATTTGCCGTATTATAATATATTAAGCAATATGTATAAGGGGTTAATCGCTGAGTCCTCGGGGCGTTGGCGCTTGGGGTGCGGGGCTAGGAACCTTAATCTACACGAACCCTGCAACGTCTCGAACATCTCACGACATTCCTTTCGAAGTCTTGCTCACCCATCCCCAGGTAATACTTTCTTTCCATCTTCTGGCCGCGATAAAACAATAGCAACGCGAAACCAGATATTTCTCTCAATCCATGCTAAATCTCGAGTCAAGTCGGAATGTTCCCAGCCACGGGACGGGTCTCCACTGACTCATCAATTCGCGATGATTCATACCGAGCTCCAGCATGGCTTCGCCTCCACAGTTGATTTGCTGAGCCTCTACTAATCTCTCTATGAGCGTCGTCTATAGAAACTTCGAACAATCTCAGATCATAAAGTTCAATTTTGTCATTTTCGAACTTTTTGCACACTTTCTTTCCTTAGATTCAAACAAAAACGAACATTAGTAAAAACAATGGCACCCACTTCGGCTCCCGCCTTCAAATTGGCATCAACACAAACAGCCCTCGCAATCCTCGTCCCCTCCAAACTCCAAACAGAAATCAACACCCTCCGAAAAATCCACGACAAAGCCTACAAGAAATGGGAACCACACATCAACATCCTCTACCCCTTCGTCGAGTCCTCTCTTCTCTCCTCCGCCATTCCTGTTCTTCGCGCCCACCTCTCAATCCATCCAGTCCCACCGTTCAGCGCCAAAATTGACGATGTGGGGACTTTTGAACATCGGAGGAATGCGACTGTATTTCTGAAGCTGGGAGAAGAGAGCGAGGAGAAGATTTGTGAGTTGAGAAAGCGACTTGTGGATGCCTTGGGACGCGATGAGAAGGAGGGAACGCATGATGGAGTTTTTAGACCGCATTTGACGATGGGTCAGGCGTCTTTGACGGGAGGAACGAAGGAGAGGTTAGTGGAGAAGGTGCGGAAGTTTGTGGGGTTGGAATGGGAGGTCGAAGGGTTAGTTGTTTTAAGGCGGGAAGCGACTGGCGAGATGACAGTTGTGGATGAGATTCCGTTGCGAAATTCTGGGGAGAGAGAGGATGAGAGTGAGTCTTGATTCTGGAGCTGATGGTGTGCTGGGGTTCTTGGCATGGATGGACGCTTTCGCAAGCTTTATCAGTCATGACATCCGATGAGAGCTGATCATGATTTCAGATGAGTCTCAATATCTGGACGGGTGGAGAAGATGTTATCATTTCAACGAAGACCTCGGATGGAACTGGCTGTCGGGCAACAAGATTTCTCCTCCCAGCACTGAACCGATGAATGTAGCGATCGTGTCGTACAACCTCATGTCCGAACCAAACGCACCCGAATTCCCAACTCGCATGCCCTACCTTGTGGATGCAATTTCAAAGTCAATACTTCGAACTTCATCTTTGCTCCGAGTCCTGTGTCTGCAGGAGGTTGACGAGGAGATGTTACCACTCTTACTTGGTGATTCAACTCTACAAGCACTGTTTCCATTTTCAACACACTTTCCGTCGACTTTCTTGCCCAGCATACGAAACCTTGTCACTCTTTCCACTCACCCGTTCTCCTGCTACACAATTCAGCTCGCCGAACGCCATAAAACAGCACTAGTCATTTCTTTTCTTGATCTTCCGATCCAAGTCGCCAATGTTCATCTCACGAGCGGCTTGACCAACGAGTCTATTGAAACGAAGAAAAGGCAGATGGAGACTATAACAAAATTCTTCACCGAAGCCGAAGCTTTACAATTCAAAAACATTTTCGTTGCAGGAGACTTCAATCTCACCACCTCCTCGAAAACGATTGAGACAGCTTTGTCTCGAAGGATAATTACCCCCGAAACTGCCCAGTCCATTTATGAAGTCATCGATCTTGAGGTCTGGGACGACCCATTTCTTGCACTTGGAGATGATGGGAAGGGGCGTAAAGATGAAGAACTCTACGACGGCGAGGAAGGAGCGACCTTCGATCGGATAACCAATCCCCTAGCTTCCATGTCGAAGGTCGTGATCGACAATCGACCGCAACGATACGATAGAATTCTTTTCAAAAGAGGGGCTCATATCCAACTAAAGAACTTCGAAATTTTTGGGCGGCCGACTGATGACAGGACTTGCCTGAGCGACCACTATGGCATCTATGCTACGCTCGAAATAGAGAACATAAGGGAAGCAGAGATTTGTGCAGAAAGTATAACTCATGAGAAAGCTCATCTGCTTGACTCATCTCATGAAATCCAAATCATCGAAGACTCAACAGACCTCAACCCCTTTATCGAACCCCATCTCCCGAAAAAACCAGATCGAAAACGACGAGAAAATGCCCTGAGTCTTCTCCAAAAGATCCTGTCTCAGAACAAGAACCTCTCAGATCTCATTCTTGCGCCTCTTGGAAGTTACTGTATGGACACCTACTTCGCGGATTCAGACGTCGATGTCTTGGCCATCGCATCAGTTTCACCACAAGTATTTTTCGATTTCGGGCCTGAGCAATTGCGAGCTCATGATATCGGAAAAGAAGGTGAAGAGGGTGAGTTCAAAGGCGTTCACTTCGTGAATTCTCTTGTTTCGATTATCGAGGTCAACGTCCTGGGAATAAAGTTCGACATACAGTATTGTCAAGCTCCCGAACTTCTCAAACGGTACAATCCTAAGTCCCCATTCTCAGACCCTCAAAATCTAAGCAGTTTCTCAAAAGCGCTAACACATCATTGTGCACAGATACCATACATCCTCCAAAGACTCACTTCAAACCCTCGCATTCGACTCAGCCCTCCTCTCAACACTAACTCCCACTTCCCTCCGCCCTCTAAACACCTACCGTGACACTGCCTACCTCCTCACTACTCTCCCTCATATCTCCTCCTACCGCCTTTCGCACCGTTTTCTATCCCTTTACCTCAAATGCCACGGCTTATATTCCGCAAAATTCGGCTACCTAGGAGGAATCCACCTTTCCCTCCTCTTGAACCGAGTTGTGAAACTCATTTCCCCAACCAAATCAACCACCAGATCTACTGCCACTAACACAACAGTATCACCCGCGACGATTGTTAGGACATTCTTCAACTATTACGCAACCTTCGATTGGGCAAATGAAGCGGCGACAGATCCCGAGATAGGGAATGAGAAGAAAGTGGTTAGGGGACAGCGAGATGCGGTGTTCATTCATGCTCTGCATACGCCTACCGCACGACCGAACGTCGCGTCTTCATGCACCGTGCTCTCTGCGCAGACTATTTCTTCTCAATTTTCTCTTGCAGCTAGTAAACTTGCGCAAGGGGAGTGGGAATGGTGTCTTCGTTCAAAAGACCAATGTGCGAAAGAGTTTCTTGGGGCATATGGAGCGTATATCAGGATTGCGGTTGATATGTGGGATGTGAATGAGATTGGAGGAGAGAGAGTTAGAGAGGTGGTGGGTGGGATTGAGAGTCGGGTTGTTAGGCTAGTGGTGGCGCTGGGGAGAATTGGGGGTGTTCAGGGGAGGGTGTGGCCTGCTAGATTTCACAGTGGTGGTGATGAGACTGGTGAGGAGGAGGTGGAATGGAGTGGATTCAAGGGGTATTACCTCCTTGGTATCTCAGCGAAAGACGGAGGTGATGTCGAGAGGAAGAAATTACTTACCGGGAAGGTACTCACTGCAGTGCGGGAATTCGAGACGACGGTTCGGCAATCGAGAGAGATTGGAGAGACGAGTGGGAATGTGTGGGTTGGTATGGATCTCATACCCAAGAAGAAGGTGCTCGAAATGGGATTGGTGGTTGACGGGAGGGATTGGAGTCTCGGTCCATCTTCGCAAGCTGTTCGTTGCCCAGCCTAATTTCCCAACAGTAACACACTCACTTACCAACCTCCTGAAGCCACCCAAACCAAATGTCGAAGAAGTCGACGACCCTACTCCTGCCCAATCAACACTTCCTTCCAGGACTCGCATCCCGGGCTCCAAATCCCTCCGCCCTGCACAAGATATAATTTCACGCATCAAATGGGACCCCACACTCTCAACGGATGATTTCCTAATTGGTTATGAAGATCGCTTTGTCGGTATCAAGGAGACAGAGTTGGGGAAGTGGAAAAGCGAGCAGACGGATGAGGAGTTCATTCCTATGCATCGGATTGTTTGGATACGGAAGAAAGACAAAGGTGAGGATGGAGATGGAGATGATGGGAAAGTGTGGGATCGGAGGAGAAAGGTAGATTTGGTGTTTGGGAGCGGAGTTGGAAAGGGGGGCTCGGAGAGACATCCTCTCACGTGATGGGACCTTCTAGCGCGGTCTAACGCTCATGTGCACGGAATTCGCGAGCTGTGGGAGATGCATCAACCTGAGGTCACCCCGCCGCTCATGCTACACCATTGGAATATCGACACTCCTAACCCAAATTCATATGACCTCGCACCGCCTTTGCTCAGGCCAGCTCAGGTTCAGTCCAGGTCCGCGAAGTGCTTCACACCGTTTAGGGCCTATTTTAAGAGAAATTAGTAACTTCTAACGAAGGCGCGAAAGTGTCCCTAGCCGGGAGACCGGATCCGTGACTAGTAGACCATTGTCACGCACAGATGAGACTTGAAGTACTATACTTCGAGTGGTCATTTTCGTCACCCTGGACGCTTGTTTTCAGGATCTGCATATTCTGAAAATAGCTGCACCCCCCCTCGCCTTTGCATCTTTTCTTTCTCAAGCATCACCGAGTCTGGTCCCTAGTATCTAGGTAGGTATTTCCCGAGTCATGATCACGTGACAACATACAGTACCTTACCTATAGGTACCTTAGGTATGCTGTTGCATGATTTTTTTCTCGGTTACCTTAGGTACCTTGGATAGCCGGACTCTAGCCACGTGACCTTCCCACGGCCGAATGACCTCGGGATGAGGCTCTGTACTTCTCCGAGGTGCTTCCAGGAGATTCAACGGAACCATATAGGCAAGCGAATCTGAAAACAAATGGAACCAGGTACTTTCGTACAAAAACATAATAAAGGCAGAATATCCCGTTTCCCGGCCCATTCAATGGGGGCATGCAAACGCTCGGAGCTTAGCAACTGGTCTGCCCTTTCTCTACCGGACGCTGATATGCCGCCCTGAAATTTCGCCTTTCTAACCAGCTGCTCTCCCAGATCTACAGGTCAAATCTGTAGAAGAGGGTTAGCAATTCTTGGGATCGTCAACCACTCGAAATCCGACCTGAATAACGACACCCTCTCCCTCTAATTGAAATCGATTGGAACATACTCGACAGTACTAATCGCATCGTTGCTTTCAATTCTGGCTCTTCCTCTAATAGCGGTGTGGTGCTGAACCACGCGCAGGGTCATAGGTTGGGCGACACCAAAAAGGGGGGGGAGTTGCTTCAACCACTCCCACGCGTGACGCATCCCACATTACTGTCCGCCCGATCGACCAAAAGTGACAATAGGATTTTTCGCGTAAACAAGAAATCTCTTAACTTTTAAGTTATATTTTATAAGCTTTATAAGCTTAATATTAAGTTTTTTTTTAAGGAAATAATATATTAATAATATAATCTTATATTATAGAAGAAACAATTATAAGTTTATAAGATTTTCAGCTTTTGTCAGGGAGGTTCCTTTTTTGGTTTTCTTAAGGTTTTGCAAGTCGTAAGTTCGCAAGTGGCTGCCTTATATCGCTTAATCGGGGGTAAGTATAGTAAGTATAGTAAGTATGCAGTGAGTGTGCAGTAAGTGCAATGAGCGCTATAAGGCCCCGTCTGTTTTGGCGAATTTCATCGAAATCGATCGTAAAACCTGACGCGTACTTCGCCATATGCGATTTTGATGAAATGACCCCAAATTCACGAATTTTCACTCATACAAAACACGTCTATGCTTAAACTACCTTGAGAGGTAGTTTCATGAAATCGGAATCGAAAATTGGCGCTAAAATAACGTCAAAAGCTGACTTTATGCCTACAATTAGATATGCTGCGACACGCATCACCACATCCAGCGCCACGAATACGAATGCCCCCTCCCTCCTATAGCGAATCCTTGATGCGAATATCATCCTTTGCAGGAGACAAGGGACTAGGTAAAGGTAAAGGCTCTTCTAGGCGGGGGTCAACGGTGATAGTGCTTTCAGTTGGAGGAGTGCTTATAGCAAGGTAAGGAGGAATTGTCTCATTGGGCTCAGGCGGCGGGGGGTAGACCTCGTTGGCCTTTCTAGCACTTGATCGTGTTATATTTACTTTAATTGAGTTGATATAATAAGAATTATTTTACAAGAAGTGCGAAAAACCTCACTCTTCACCGCTGCGGGGCGCATATTAATAAGCAGAATAGTCGGTGAAATAGCATCAAATTTCCGTTCAAAATACCCTTAAAAACAGACGCGCAATTGATGAAATTAGACAGCGATTTCATCAAATCGAAATCGAAATTCGTTGATTTGATGAAATCGCAAAAACAGACGGGGCCTAAGTGCTGTGAGTGCAGTAAGTACGCACAAAAGCCTAACTTTGTAATGTTATATCGCACAAGAGCTTTAGCTTATAGCGTATAAGAGTTTAATTTATAGCGCACAAGAGCTTAAACTCATAATATACAAGAACTTAATTTATAGCGCACAAGAGATTTAAAAGTAAAGAATACTTGTTGTAAATATAAATAAATATTAGGGGTATATCTAATAATTGCAAAAAATAAATGCCCGATAAAAAGGGCATTGCCACTTTTGGTCGATCGGGCCGACCAGACACATTGTTGAACGGCCCGCACGGGCTGCTAGGCGAAAACACACATAACTCTTATTCCTGACGCAGCCGCTGGCCTCCCCGGACCGGAGTATACTAGACAGACTGATTACGCTTTCCATCACCTACATTTATCTATGCTCGTGGTGGTACAGTATTTACGGGGCGCCTGACATCGAGTATGGTGAAACACACGACCGAGGTGTTTTTTGGTCATGTGAGGGGAAACAGCATGGTAGTGACGGCAGGGCCGATTGTTCGTTTCTCAACACGTTCAGGATGATGGCCGCAATACAAAATGGGCCTCACAGAGCATGGGAAGACATAAAAGGTGACTGCCCCAATGTCACCCTTTTCTCCTTTTTTCCTTGCCGCACCTCTATCCTCCTCAAACCGCTCCCCAGGTTCTTGCGGCCGAACCATCCATCGTCATTGTGACCAAGATACTGCCTCCGTCTGAGTCCGTCAAACCTCAAACCCCATTGTTTGATAGCATCTGGGCACTTTGCAGCTCGAGCTGCAGAGAAGCCTTCAATTACAACTGGTGCGTGGGATTTGACGTGTGGGATTTGGTTGGCTGATTACAGTACCGAAAAGACACCTTGTGGAGCGGACTCGAACTCTACCTACTCTTCAGCCTCCAATTCGAGGCATCGATTCAGCCACACGTCCAAGCCACACGAGTGGACGGCAAACGCTAGAACTACTCTTCTGCCTCAATTTCCAGGCACACAAAAGCAAAAGCCACACTTCCAATTCCGAGGACATTTCCGCCCATGACGGCCTCAGGCTAGCACGGAGAGCGCTTGCCGATCATGGAACGCATAGCGGAGGTTCCTGGTGTCAGACAGTCGCGCTCCCTTGAAGAGTCAACTGACCTGGACCCAAACC
>Ga0302325_10034199_pt1 | contig 10396 bp, 16 predicted proteins | sample Palsa_T0_2_FD_201948 | JGI IMG/M metagenome (GOLD analysis project Ga0302325, IMG submission 201948) | Peat permafrost microbial communities from Stordalen Mire near Abisko, Sweden - Palsa_T0_2 | ecosystem: Environmental > Terrestrial > Soil > Palsa > Peat permafrost | place: Sweden: Abisko...
AAGCCGCCTACGCAGAGGGCTACGACGCCGGATATCACGGCCAGGAGGATCCATTGGACAGGTAAATAGTCCGCATTCTACCCACAAGATCAGTCCCAACTCAATGAGAACGTAAACAATCAATAGAAAAACGCATCCAACACAGCGGCAACCCAAGGACAAAATATTCCGCAAATAGGGACCCAAGAAAAGAATCTAGGGAAATAGCAACAAGGGAGAACACTGCAATCCACACAACAAGGACCCATACCGGCGAAACAACAGTAACCCAAAACCACAAACTCCCCCCACAAACCAAACAACAAACCACACAAAACACCGTCAAATACACCAAAAACAACACAAACGCCTTATAATTGGCGAACCCAATACAATTCCCCAGCCACGGACAATGGTGGTCCATCTTGAGGATGCAGCGTTTACAGATGCTGCAATGGTGGGTGCGGTCGGGTTTTGTGTAGTTGCATTTCTGGCAGTAGCGGGCGCGGCCGTCGTTTTTGACGGTTAGGTTGGAGTGCAGGGTCGGGTCGTGGGAGGGGGTCCATTGCGGGAGGTAGGAGTAGCCGTTGTCCTGGGTGTTAGGGAGGGGTGGGAGGGAGGGAAGGTACCGCGTCGATTGGGGAGAGAGGGTCGGTGAAGACGGCGATGGAGTAGGACCATATGCATAACCCATACAATAGCACAGTCAATATCGCCAGCGTCCACCCTGACATTAGTCCCATTCCGCAGACAGTGGGTCGAATAAACACGAAACGTGAAGCGGATCGAAGACATAGGGGATCATACCCAGCAATCCCGAGATAAAAGAGATCGAGATTAAATACCCAGCAACATAAACAGCCCACGCGGTCGCCCCATAAACAATCGAAATGGGCAGCCAAGTGGCTACGGCCCAACAACACCGCTCCGTCCGAGAACAACAATTATCCTCCCTCGCTTTACGACCCGCTGCTGCCGCTGTCGACGACGACGACGAAGGGAACTCCGGAACAGCAGGAAAGTTCGGCATGTCCCTTACACGCGAACAGCCAGAAAGCACGCACGAAAAACACCCGCGACGGGAAGGGTATGGAGTGTCTAGCCGGAGGTATTGCGGTGGACGGTTGGCGAGAGTCGTTTGTCTGTGAGGTGAGGCGGTGGAGGGACAGGAAATAGCCCGTTGGGGCCGTGAGCCAAGAGCTACGACACGCAGGTCACAGATGACAGTAAATAACTAGTATGTATTTGCGTAATATTCACGTGAATTATTTACTTATGCTTCAGTCAGGATGGGAATATGCCAATTTATTACGCCTTTTACGTCCGTCGCGTGCGACACGTCCATCAGCGCACACTCCTCGCCGACCGACCGACCGACCGACCCGTCCCTCGCACCACTGCCAACATAACATAACCAACACTTCCCTCGCGTTCCCTCTCGTCGCACAGTTCTCCTGCATTCTTCGTGTGTGCGCAAGATGGCAGCAGAAAACGGGGTCATCACCCCGAAACGAAAAGACGGGTCGAATATCTCTCCCACGTCTCTCAAGAAACGACGAGTTCTCGAGGAACGGTCGCAGGTAGTCAATACGCCCCCTCCGACGAGAACACTCAAGTCGAGTCAGCCTGTGAAATCGAGTTTCGAGGAGGATTTAGATCGACTCACGCAGGAAATCGGAGAAGTTGGCGATAGTACCACCACCCCAACCTTATCCGCCCATTGTTTTCCTAAAGTTGGTTTGAGAGTGGGAGCTGATATTAGCGCCGTTTGAGACGGATCAGAAGTGGACGAGGCCGGCTGTTAAACCATTTGACTCGAGGACCGATGCGCTTAGTATGTTATTTTCGTGGGTGTTGTGTGTTGATGGTAGCGTTTCAGCAGATCGAGAGCGAAGAGGCTATGGACGCAGCAATGCCCAGTATCAGACTCTTTGGTGTAACAGACGTACTCCCTCCCTCTCAGAAGATTCCCTTAACGGTTTATAGGCGGGAAACAGTGTAATGTGTCACGTCAATGGATTTCTTCCATATTTCTACATCCCCGCGCCCATCGGCTTCCAACGCAATCAACTGCAACCCCTACAAGTCGCTCTTGAGGTCCCTCCTCCGCTTCAAGGAAACACGACTAACGTGTAGCGGGCGGTGAGTCGCGGGCAACCTACTATTCACCGCATCGAAATCTCAATGAAGGAAAATCTGTGGGGCTACAACGGCAATCAAAAAACCCCGTTCCTCAAAATCATACTGAACGATCCGAAAATGCTGGCTAGAGCAAGAAGTATCTTCGAACAAGGAGAAGTCCAGTTTCTTGATATGTTCAATGGTCCTACCTTGACTTTCGAAAGTAACATTGCTTTCCTCCTGCGATTCATGATCGACACAAAGGTACCCCCTCACCTCCACGTTATGCAGTGAAACCCGTTTTGGTCGGTCCGCAGCTGATTCAGATTGTCGGGATGAATTGGATTGAGTTGCCCGCGGGGAAGTATATAGTCCGCCAAGGGGCGGATAGGATTTCAAATTGTCAGATTGAATGTCAGATCTCGTATCGGGATATCGTGTCCCATGCGCCGGAGGGGGAGTGGGCTAAGATTGCGCCGTTGAGGGTGTTGAGTTTTGATATTGAATGCGCTGGACGGCCGGGAATATTTCCTGAGGCCTCTGTCGATCCAGTCATTCAGATCGCCAACGTCGTCACAACCTATGGTACCTCCCATATCCCAGCCCATTCTTGGCCTCGAAGGATGATATGGCGGCAAGTTATTGAGATCCGTGTGCTGACTTGTGTGTGTGTAGGATCCTCAAAACCCTTTATCCGGAATGTTTTTACAATCGATACTTGTTCGCAAATCGTAGGAGCGCAGGTCCTCGAACATACATCCCAAGAATCCCTGCTCATGGCCTGGAAAGACTTCCTCCAACAAGTCGACCCAGACGTCATGATCGGGTACAACATCTCCAACTTCGACCTGCCATATCTCATCGACCGCGCCAAAGCGTGCAATCTCGACGACAAATTCCCCTTCCTGGGACGGATCACACGGAACAAGTCTGGTGTGAAGAACACGACGTTTGCGTCCAAGGCGTTTGGACAGCGGGATTCCAGGGAGACACAGATCGATGGGAGACTGCAGTTGGATATGTTGCAGGTTATGCAGAGGGATTACAAGTTGAGGAGTTATTCGTTGAATGCGGTGAGTGCGCATTTCTTGGGGGAGCAGAAGGAGGATGTGCATCATTCGATTATTACGGAGCTGCATAATGGGACGGCAGAGTCGAGGAGACGTCTTGCTGTTTACTGTCTGAAGGTCCCTCCCCTCCCCTCTCTCCTACATCTTCCTCTTCATTCGTACTTGTCTCCTTACTGGTTCTTTTATACATGTACTAATTACAGGATGCGTATCTCCCCCAACGATTAATGGACAAATTAATGTCCTTCGTAAATTACACCGAAATGGCCCGTGTAACCGGCGTCCCCTTCAACTACCTCCTTGCCCGAGGCCAACAAATCAAAGTCATCTCGCAATTATACCGCAAAGCCCGCACCGAGGGCTTCGTGATCCCAAATCTCAAATCCGAGGGTTCAGATGAACAGTACGAGGGAGCAACGGTCATCGAACCTCGCAAGGGGTATTACTCTGAACCTGTTGCGACATTGGATTTCAGTTCTTTGTATCCGAGTATTATGCAGGCTCATAATTTATGTTATACCACGTTGTTGAATGCGAGGACGATTGAGAGGTTGGACTTGAAGAAGGATGTGGATTATATTGTTACTCCTAATAATGGTACGTACCCACCTGCGTCGCTCGTTGCTTCCTGGCTCTCTCTAGTCAGTGCTTCTGGATTTCGGTGGGACGGTGGTTGATGTGTAGATTGTTTTGTGAAACAGCATTTGAGGAAGGGCATTTTACCGACCATTCTGGCGGATTTATTGGCTGCGCGAAAGCAGGCCAAAGCAGATCTCAAACGGGAGACAGACCCCTTCAAAAAGGCTGTCCTCGACGGTCGCCAGCTCGCCTTAAAGGTGCTTATCCTTCCCTCTTCCCCCTTTCCCCAGTGTATCCGGCACTAACCCCTGCACTAGATCTCAGCCAACTCCGTGTACGGTTTCACAGGCGCAACAATCGGCAAACTGCCCTGCCTCGCCATATCCTCCTCAACAACCTCCTACGGCCGCCAAATGATTGAAAAAACCAAAGAACTCGTCGAACAAAGATACACCAAAGCCAATGGCTACGAACATGATGCAACAGTCATCTACGGCGACACAGATTCCGTGATGGTGCTATTTGGTCCGCCGGATATTGCGCGGTGCATGGAGATGGGGACCGAAGCTGCCGACTGGGTCAGCGGCCAGTTCATTAATCCTATCAAATTGGAGTTTGAGAAAGTTTATTATCCTTACTTGCTTATTAGTAAGAAGAGATATGCGGGGTTGTATTGGACAAACCCGAATAAATATGACAAGATGGATGCCAAGGGAATTGAGGTATGCACTCCACCCACTTGCGAGTCCAGAGTGCACTCTCCTTTTGTGGTTACTTAATTGTGCTGTTTTGGGATTGTTGTATGGTGGCTAACGGTGTCAGACGGTTCGACGAGACAATTGCATGCTTGTGCAGACTGTTATTGACACTGCATTAAGAAAGATGTTGATCGACAAAGATGTCGAAGGGGCTCAACAATATACAAAAAACATCATTGCCGATTTACTGCAAAATAAAGTTGATATGTCGCAACTCGTCATCACGAAAGCGCTCTCAAAATCTGACTATGCGAATAAACAACCTCACGTGGAACTCGCCGAGAAAATGCGCAAACGCGATCCAGGTACCCTCTCCCAGTCAACCCACCTCCGTCAAACCATATTCTCTGAATGGACGTCGATGGACATTGCTAATTGTAGGTTCGGCCCCGGCGCTGGGAGATCGAGTCGCGTATGTAATAGTCAAAGGCGCAAGGGGAGATCAATTCTTCAAAAGATCTGAAGACCCGATCTTTGTACTGGAGAATAACATACCGCTTGATACGCAGTATTACCTGGAGAATCAGCTTTCCAAACCTCTCTTGCGTATTTTCGAACCTATTCTTCATGAGAAAGCGAATTTACTCCGTATGCTCCCCGTTTAGGTATCAAGTTGACGGCAAAGTGGCTGGAGATCATACCAGGACAATCAGTGTTGCTGCTCCGACAGTTGGAGGACTAATGAAATTTGCGGTCAAAACACAAACCTGTCTGGGATGCAAAACACCCTTACCAAAAGGTATATCTCCCCGTTCTGCCGTGTTAGTACATCTTTCTAACCAACTGCGTAGGGGTCAACGATGCGGTCTGTCCGAACTGTATCCCCCGAGCGGGAGAATTGTATCAAAAACAATTGGTCACCATCAATGACTTGGAAATGCGTTTCTCACGTCTATGGACTCAATGTCAACGGTGTCAAGGAAGTTTACATCAGGACGTCATTTGCACTTCGAGTGATTGTCCTATCTACTATAGAAGGATTAAAGCCCAGAAGGATCTTGCTACGCAGGCTCCCACGTTGGAGAGATTTGATATGGAATGGTGAAGATTGCATAGTATTGTAATATTGTATGTTAATATGGATCCCGGGCGCGGGCGTGAATGCATGTTATACAATATCATTGGTGTGCGGTCTTTGTAAGTCTCTCTCTTGTCTACAGTTCGTTACCGTTACATGTTCCATGATGTGTGCTTCCAACTGAATCTCTGGGAAGTATCCGCGAAGTAATCTATTTATAGAGGAACCTGGAGTCCGTCGTACGCGGGCTCTATTCTTACTTCCGTGTTTTCGCTCCAGAGTTTAAGATCCTCTTCTAACGTATAATGATCCGTCTGATGCGCAAATCCAACCCAGTATGTGACCTCCGGCTTCGTCTTCAAGCTCATTACAAATTCCTTCGCCTACAATCAGTCCAACACCAGGTTCAACAGCACCTCGTCAAAGCTGAAATGACTCCCATGAGGTGTCTCCCGTAATGCATCTAGTATTAACACTCTACTCCCTTCTATCTTCGACTTTGTTTCCTCTGGTATTCTGCTCGCATCACTGATATATGAAAGTGCGCCAATCCGGAACCCCATGCACATATACGGTCTGGAAGGACCGTCCGAAAAGTACATCCCATGCTCAACAGGTAATGGTGTCACCGAGATATCGCCACAGGAGGGTATATTGAACGGTTCAGAGGGATTGAACGTGTGCCATTCGAACGAAGGAATGTCGCCGCCACCAGTCGCGGCTTTGGAATCGATCATGTAAGGAAACATACGGGATATTTCCGTTAGAGTCTCGGGAGAGGTGTATATGGGGATATAGTCTTGCACCGGGGTGAATGTGCTGCGTAAGGTCAGGGATCTGAGTTTAGTTGAGGGATTAGAGGTCGGTACCTGAGATCGTCGAGACCGAAGCAGGCGTCCGCATGGTCGTGAGTTAAAAGGAGTGCCTATCATAAGTCGCGCAACTAAGTCCTTACGTCAACTGCTCGTAATCCAAATCTGGGGAATAACATTATTGCACCATCTACCGTTAAATATCTTCCCGAAGGACATACAATTGAACGACTTCCCACAGTCGATCATAATAGTCCTAGAAGGTCAGAATGTCCAGGGCAAAAGATGTATACTTTTCCACCCCCGGCGCCATCTCAACAATAATCGCGGCACTGGTATTCCGTCTTAGTCAGTCCAGCGCACTTAGGAACGTACCGAAAGTTCTTTTGGCCTTCCATGGTCATTGACGAAGGACATACTCTGCATTCCCCCAACGGATTCGTGAGGCACGCAATTGAGGGAACACCACCTACAAACTTAGAGAAGTCATGATGAATAACGGACCTGAGGTTCCTGTTCCCAGCATAATGAGGCTCTTGGCACGTGGATATTCGGATCTGGAGGCAATGCCATCCTGCAGACTGCCCATCGTCATCGTTCACGAGCGATTCGAGACGCTCGACAATCGCCGGATTTAACTGGGGGAACTCCTGCGGATTTGAGACCCGAGCACCCGGGAATAATTTGTATTTCTTTCACAGTTGGCATGACAACGTATCTGTAAAAAGGGGCGCGATTTTGGTGAGGGAATGCGACGGAGTGGGTGAGTTATTTCGTGTTCAGGAGGAAGGAGAACAGACGGGATATGATTTTCTGAGACTGCACTGTACATTGAAGATCTGTGTACTTTGGAGAGAATCTTTTGTAGCATACGAGATAAGGACATGTCTTTTCGCAACACGCATCTTCTTTCCCTCCTACAACTCAAGTACAAATAACAATATCATTATCACTCTCTTAGTTTTCATAACTAAGATCTACAAGCCCTTGCTATGTTCTTTTCTACCATCAAAAATATTCTCTTTTGACCCCATCCAACACCATTTACAATCTCCCCTGAATCACCATGTCAATAAACCCAGATCCCAATAAAACAATACTTTAACCATCCCCCTATCCACACACACAAAAAATAATTATAGGCACCACCCCTTCGTCGAGTCTCATATCCCACAAATCGCCTCGTACCCCACCGTCCAACTCTCTACCCCGACAACTAATACCAATACCATAATTCCAGTAGCAATACTCACTGATGCATATATATATACATGTTTACGAACTAATGTATCCAGTTCGACGGCAAAGGTACTTATTGTACTTAGACAGCCGCAGAAACTGTTGTCTATGCTGAACAGGACCGCGCAGTCTAACATCGAGAGGGTTGTTTGGATCTATCGTAAGAGAGTCGAGGAATAGAGGAGCAATACTCGTCCTTGGATGAGATTCATTGTCCCAAGGATAAGCGTTGCAAGGATATTGTCACAAACCACATCGCAGAGCTATGACACATCGCAGAGTCACGCAACCCCACGATATTATGTAGATTAGTTAGGTTTAGGGCCTAGGGGACTGCTAAAACCCCGTGGCTGAGCCGCAGAGTTCTTCATCTTGCAAGGTCACTTCAAATCATCTTATTCTTATTCGCAGCCTGTAGTCCCGTTCCTGACAGATATTAGCTAAGAAAGTTCCTAGAGGAAAGGATGGAACTCGAGGATTGAAGCGGGATAATTGCCAACGATATAAAGCCCCTTACAAATATCAGCCAAAATGTATGCAAAGACCATGGATAAAAAGGAAAGTACCAGCCGGTGCAAGAATAGCGGTAAACAGCTCGGCACGCCATTTGGGTATTAGGTCACACATAATCTCTGCGACCCCCCATCCCAGTATTCCCAACGCCACGCCCAGCAAATCCAATCCCCTACATCCCTTGTGCATATGCACGCTCGGCAACAAATGTCTCGACACCTGCGCGATATACATACCGAAGCACAACCTTGCAATACTCTCACACAGCGTGATAATCACCTGTCCACACAAGGCAAGGAAATTATACCCCCTATCTCTTGGGTAGGAGGGATCCAAATTGGCTAACGCCTGCAGACAATTCCACATAAACGTCGAGAAGGACGTCAATGAGCCGCAGAAGCCAGTAGTCAGGCCGATGTATAATGCTACATATCGTGTTTCTTTGGGAAAGAGGGTTTTGTCCTGAAGTAAAAAGCCCATGACGACGCAGCCGATGAATTGGGACTATATGAGCGGGAAGACAACTTGTCCTGGATAGGTACTCAGTGCTGACAATCCGATCCTGGCGAGAGCTCCCCATATCGCGAGGAAGACAATCTAGGACCCCACGACGATGTCTTCTGTGATTCGTTCTGTGCGTGTTTTTTCCGGCAGAGTAGGTTTTTGAGTCCACGCAGATTCATCTGATTTCCTGTGTGGATGGTCTGAAAGAATGGGCGGGGTATGTAACTCGTCTAATCTATAATCAGTGGACAGCGAGAATCGTCTTGCGGCCAGAGGACCGCCCTGTGCGACTAGGAAATCATGTTTGGATTGGTCGTGGATGTGTTGCAGGTAATCCCCTGTTGTTTTGGATTTCACTAGTAAAGGCCGGGGAATTGAGGATACACGTTCGAGGTTATGTGAGGATGATGTCTTGTGTCTGTGGAGGTACCGGGTGAGACGGCGGCGCACGACGAGGACAACGATGATGACAGTGGTGACTGGTGCAGATTGGGCGCTGATAGGGACTTGGGTTTGCGCTGCGTCAGGGGAATCTCATTGTCGTCGTCAATAGCACTCTCATAATAATCCTCATCGGTGTTATTATTGTTGCGGTTCGAGGTGGTTGTGTTTTCAAGCAGTTGATGTGGAAGAGGACTCCCGCGAGGCGTGTCAACGGGAGTGTCTTCGAGGATCAGTCCGGCGAATAATTCTGTCGTCATAAGTCCTGGTCTTGCTCAGGATCATAACGCTTCTTTGAACTGGGTGTATCCTCCTCGCTGCTTCGCTGCTCCTCCTGCTGCTGCTGTGGACGTATAAAAGCGATAGATAGTCAATTCAGTCCGCTCCGTTGGGTTGAGTCACATACAAGGGCTTCGATTGGTTCGATCTTGGCCCACAGTTGCCGAAATGTGACATTTTCCGATTTGCCCGAAAGCCGGGATGTCTATCGCTAATCCCACAAAGGAGGTTGACCCCAGACCGGCGCGTCGGCGGCCGATCAATCAATCAACGTCATTCGAGATACATCCGGATCATACTTCACCCGTCTACTCGTTCACTTGCCATTCACTGTTTCCAATCACTTGAAGGGAACGAGCTTCATCAGATCAGTAACCTGGATATGTCTGTTGATGTACTTGGGTTTATTACGGGATGTGGTTGATCTTTAGAGAACTGTGCTTGAGAAACTTCCGACTATCTCGGAACAGTTATTCGAGGCAAAGAAGAAAAAGAAGTTGACGTACAATTCCGCGGAGTGTTCTCGTTGACGGGCAGATTCGAACAGATTGCAAAGGAAGTTGGAAGAGATGAAGTCGCCATTGCAGCAATCTTCTACGCCCAAGCAAAGCCTTCTGTAATACCCCATGAAACCCCTTTCTCCCCTCTCCAAGACGAGAGTCCCGCCTGCCCTGACCGTTTCCGACCGCCCCTGTACATGCATACTTGTCCTCTTCACTTTCCACTATATATTGGTTTGCTATTGCCTATTCTTCAGTACCCGCGCTATGAATTCTGACACCTAGGCGGACGACTTAAAAGCCCTCTCAAAATGCCTTGACGTCTCCCTCCAGGCACTAGAAGACACCTTCGGCGACCACTTCTTCCCCGACCGCGCAAAATTAGTCGAAATGCCCCCCCGCGACCCCGTCATCTATCGTCTCTATGAAATCGTCCAGGTACTTAACCCTCAAGACCTTTCTCCCTCACGCCCCCCCGCCCGCCCCCCCCCCCCCCCCGCCCCCACCAAACAAAAAAGAAAAACACACCCACACACCCCCCCCCCCCCCCGCGGGCGCGCAGACAAACACACAGAGACGAGAG
>Ga0302325_10034200_pt1 | contig 10396 bp, 9 predicted proteins | sample Palsa_T0_2_FD_201948 | JGI IMG/M metagenome (GOLD analysis project Ga0302325, IMG submission 201948) | Peat permafrost microbial communities from Stordalen Mire near Abisko, Sweden - Palsa_T0_2 | ecosystem: Environmental > Terrestrial > Soil > Palsa > Peat permafrost | place: Sweden: Abisko...
CGACCCGGCGCGGCGAGTCGTCGGACTCGCCGCCCTGCAGCGTCAGCGGCAAGCCGACATTTTGCGCCACGCTCAAGTAGGGGAGCAGGTGGTAAGCCTGGAAGACAAAGCCCAGCCGGCGGCGACGGGTTGCCGTAATCGTATCGTCGTCCTGCGTCGTGAACTCGACTCCGTCGAGCGCAATGGAGCCTGCGTCCGCGCGATCGAGTCCGGCGATCAAGTTGAGCAGGGTCGATTTGCCAATCCCGGACTCGCCCATGACGGCAACGTAATCGCCCGGCCCGAGCGAGAGATCGACGCCGGCGAAGACCGTGCGCGGCCGCGCGCCGGCGTAGGCTTTGCTCAGGCCGCGAACAACGAGCATGGCGAAGGATATCGCGCCAGCTCGCATGCGCGGCGGCTTAGAACAGTTGGCATCGTGCTTATTGCCGATCGAACTGACGGGGCGGCCGCGGCAGTCTTAAACTTGCCCGGATCACGGGGATATAATCTCACCCCCGTACGTTCAACGCGGGGTCCCGATTGGCAATGCGATGGCCCTATGTCGCCACCGCGCGATGCCGGAGCTTCCTGAACCCGCAAAAGACAATGGAGAGTGAGCATGGCAATACGCATTGGTGACGAAGCGCCCGATTTCACTGCGGAGACGACCGAAGGCAAGATCCACTTCCACGACTGGATCGGCGACAAATGGGCAATTCTGTTCTCGCATCCCAAGGACTTTACCCCGGTGTGCACCACCGAGCTCGGATACATGGCGGGTCTCAAGCCGGAATTTGACCGCCGCAACACCAAGATTATCGGCCTTAGCGTCGATCCGGTCAGCGACCACGCGGCGTGGCTCAAGGACATCCAGGAAACCCAGGGGCACGCGGTCAACTATCCGCTGATCGGTGATTCGGACCTCGCCGTAGCCAAGGCTTACGACATGATCCACCCGAACGCGAGCGGCGGCAAACGCACCGCGGCCGACAACGCAACGGTGCGCTCGGTATTCGTCATCGGTCCGGACAAGAAGGTCAAGGCGATGCTCATCTATCCGATGAGCACCGGGCGCAATTTCGACGAAGTGCTGCGCCTGCTCGATTCGGTGCAGTTAAACGCGAAGCACACCGTCGCGACGCCGGTGAACTGGAAACCCGGACAGGACGTCATCATTCCGACCTCGGTGTCGGACGAGGAGGCGAAGAAGAAGTATCCGCAGGGATTCAAGACGCACAAGCCCTACTTGCGGACGGTAACCCTGCCCAAATAATTGCTTGTCGCGGGCGATCTGACGGGAGGGGCGCCAGGGCGCCCCTTTTGTTGTCGCGGCGCGTGCGCCGCCGCCCTTATCCGGTACGATCTGTCCGCACTTACGCGTCGGCGATGACCATTCCGTACTTAAGCGATTTGCTCGCCGCCGCAGGCAGCGTGGCGATCGTCTACGCCTACCACACGTTCCTGCGCCTGCGTGTGCAGCGTGACCCCGGTTACACCATCCAGGCCGTGCTCAACCAGGGGCGTACGGCGTGGGTCGAACGCATGATGGCCGAGGGCCAGGGCATTCTCGCGGTGCAGACGCTGCGCAATGCCATCATGGCGGCGACGTTCTTCGCGTCCACCGCGATTGCGCTCATCGTGGGCATACTCACGCTGAGCACGCAATCGGACAAGGTCATCGTCGCCTGGCACACCTTGAGCCCGGTCGGCACCATCGACGAACATCTCTGGCTGCTGAAGCTGTTGCTTCTGCTCGTCGACATGCTCAGCGCATTCGTCTTTTTTTCCCAGGCGATCCGCCTGATGTCGCACATCGGCGTGATGATCTCCGTGCCGCCAACGACGATTCGTCCGACCTACGTCGCCGCACTGCTGATCCAGGCCGGGCGCTACCACACGCGCGGGATGCGCTGCTATTACTATGCCGCGCCGCTGCTGTTCTGGTTATTCGGCCCGCTGCTGCTGGTGGTGTCCACCTGCGTGCTCGTCGGGGCGCTCTACTATCTCGACAAATCGCCGGCTCGCGCCGCGCACGCTGCCTAGGCGCGGTGCTGGTCGCGGGAGCGGCGCAGCGCGTCTAGCAGCCGCTGCCGCTCGCCTAAGACCTTGTTGGCGTAGCCGTTGCTCGTGTCGGCGGAAGCCCCGTTGTAGCGCTGCAGCCCGGCGACCTCGGTGCCGCCCTGGCGGATGTACTCCTTGAGTACCCGTGCCCCCAAGCCGATGTTGGTGCGCGGATCGAGGACCGATTCGCTGCTGGCGCGGTCGACCTGGTCGGGGTGGTAGCGCGGAATCACCTGCATGAGGCCGATGGCACCACCGACGCTCTGCGCGATGGGGTTGAAGCGCGACTCGACGGCCATGACCGCGACGATGAGCAGGGGGTCTAGCCCAATGCGCAGACCTTCGCCGTAGGCGGCAGCGACGAGCTCGCGTGTAGCGTCCTGGGAGATGCGGTAGCGCCGCGCGACCTCACCGCTGACCGCCTCGATGTCGGCCTCGGCCGCCGCGACACGGCGCCACGGGGCTTCCGCACCGGGGCTGCTCGCAGCCTGGACCGGCAGGGGCGCGCTCGTCTGCGCGGGCAGGGTTTCGTTGCGCGCCGCCGAGGCGGGAACCAGGACGGCCAAGCCGACGACGAGTAACGCCGGAACGACCCCCTGCGCGTGATGCCATCGCGCGCGGCGCTCGCCGCGCGTTGTCTTGCTGCCGATTGAAAGCCATCGGATCGCCATCGCAACCTCCGTATGCACAATCCCGGTACGGCCGCCAACAAGCGGCGCGTTGCGTCGGCGCCAGCGCCGACGCCCCGGGGTTACCCTGCTTCGGTAACGGGGCGTCCTCGATTCCGGTGCCCAAGCGACTAACGGCGCTCCGGATAGGACGGACCTCTCTTACGAACAGAACCCCGGTCTGGCCGGGGCTCGGGGCGTTATGAACGCAGCAATGCTGCAACGCACAAGAGGCATTCTACGGCGAGTACAGACAGCGCGTCAAGGCAAAGGTGCCGCTATATGCCTGATAATCATCGAATTGTCGATTTCATATGCGATGCGGCTCTACGTTATGCCCGTTCTCCGCGGTTAGACCGACGGCACTGAGCTGAGCGATGCAGTCAGCGCGGGTTTCGCCTTGGCATCAGGGGTGGCTGGCGGCGTAGAGCAGGTTGAGCAGCTCGCTTGCCTGCTTGTTGTGGACGCTCATGCTGACCAGGATATCGGTGGCGCGGACCGGCTTCCCATAATAGATCTCGTTCCATTGTTCGGAAGGTGCGACCACGGTGCCGTCAAAGTTGACCCCGCCGTAGACGCCGGTGGCGCGGCTGAAGGAGATGATGTCAGCGACCATATCGGCCTGTGCTCCTGCGCCGACAGGGCCGGCCGCGACGGTCGCATCGCCTCCCATCTTGAAGGTACCGGACAACAGTGAGTTCAGACCCCGGTCGGTCATGATGAGGCTCACCATCTCGGTCACCGCGATGCCGGCCTGCAAGCCCACGCTGGCGGTTGCCAAGGTGTAGAACGCCGGCCCGACCCACTTGCCGCTTTTCGGGTCGCGCACGACGACCACCGCGCGGCCCCCCGAGCCACCGACGATGAATCCGGCTTTGGTCAACTCCGGTGCAATCAGCACCGCCTTGGCGGTCGGCAGGTGATGCTGCAGCCAGGTCATGCCCGGATCGTTGCGGAAGTTGGCCAACGTCACCGTCGCCTCGGTGACCAGGCTGCGCTGATCGGCCTGGGCATGAACGGTCTGTGCAGGTACCGCGGCAAGCAAACCGGCAATTGCACACAATGAGCGTAACGGTAAGTGGCGCATGGCGTGTCCCCTGGCAGCGCGTGGCACAGTATACTTTCCGCGGGCAGCGTGATTGAAGAGCCGACAGTGCGCCACGATGCGCCGGGTCAGTCGATGCCGCAAGCCTCAGGAGCCAATGCAGTGCCATGAATAACCCGTCCGTCAGGGCGCCACGTCGTGCCGGCGTGACCGCCATCCACTCGCTCGACCGCTTCGTCTTCAGCGTGCCCGATCTCGATGTGGCACAACGCTTCTATGGCGAATTCGGGCTCGATGCCCGCCGTGACGGCGAGCGAGTGGACCTTTACGCCCATGGCCATGCGCACTGCTGGGCATCGATTTATTCGGCGCCGGGGCCAAAAAAGCTCCAGTACCTGCGCTTCGGCACCTACGCGGATGATCTCGCGCCGCTGTTGCAGCGTTTCGAGCGCTTGGGTGTTGCCGCGCGGGCGCCGCACCGGATGGGCGACGACGAAGGTTTCTGGCTCGACGATCCGGACGGCAATGTGCTGCAGGTGGTTGCAGCCGCCAAGGTCTCGGCGCAAGAAGCAGCGGCGCCCGCTGTCGCGCCGGCAGCGCCTGCCGGCCGCGGCGCCGCGCCGGGGCGAAGCCAGGCCGCCCGCGTCCACCCGCGGCAGCTTTCGCATGTGCTGCTGTTCTCCTCGGACGTTGCGCGCTCGGTGCGCTTCTATTCCGAAGCGCTGGGGCTCCGGCTTTCGGATCGTTCCGGCGATGTCATCGCCTTCATGCACGGTGCGCACGCGAGTGACCATCATCTGCTCGCCTTCGCCAAATCTGCCGGGCCGGGCCTGCATCACTCGAGCTGGGTGGTGCAGAGCATCGACGAGATAGGGCTAGGCATGCAGCACATGGCCGAGCGCGGCTATGACCGCGCCTGGGGCGTCGGCAGGCACGTCATCGGCTCGAACTACTTCTGCTACGTCCAGGATCCCTGGGGCAGCTTCGCCGAGTACTCACACGGCATCGACTTCGTGCCGGCCGATATCGAGTGGCCCGCCGCGGATCACCCGCTCGAGGATTCGTTCTACGTGTGGGGGCCGCCGCCGCCGGAGGACTTCGTCGTCAATCACGAGCTCGCGCCGCCTTCGTCCTAGGCGCGGCTCGCCCAAAGCGTCGGACCCGGGGGGCAGGCCTTTAGGCGGGCGCGCCGCACGCGACAAAGGGCGGATTGGCCAGGCCCAGTTTGCCGTAGCGCAGCTCGACCCCCTCCAGGTCGGTGACGCGGCCGCCCGCCGCATCGAGGATGGCATGGCCGGCGGCCGTATCCCACTCCATGGTCCGGCCGAAGCGCGGGTACAGGTCGGCCTGTCCGCTGGCCACCAGACAGAACTTAAGTGACGAGCCCACGCTTCGGCGCGCCGCGACCGGGCGTCCGCCGAGGTAGGCGTCGAGTGCTGCCTCGTCGCCGTGCGAGCGGCTCGACACGACCGTGAGGCCTGTGCTCGGCGGGCGCCGGCAGCGAAGCGGCGCGCGCCGCCCTGACCCATCCTCGACGAAAGCCTGGGTACCGGCGACCGCGGCGAACAAACGTCCCTGCGCGGGGGCGAACACGACCCCGAGCACGGCGCGACGGGTCGACACAAGCGCCACATTGACGGTGAACTCGCCGTTGCGGGCGATGAACTCGCGCGTGCCGTCAAGGGGATCGACAAGCCAGAAGCGTTCCGCAAGCGTCGGTATCCGGCCTGCGCCGACGGCCTCTTCGCACACGATCGGCACCTCCGGCGTAAGGCGCGCGAGAGCCGCCTCGATCAGCGCCTCGGCGCGGTGGTCGGCCTCGGTCACGGGCGAACGGTCATGCTTGGCCGCGACCTCGAATGCCGTCGCGTACACCTCCATGACGAGCGCACCGGCGGCGCGGACGATGGGGATCACCCTGTCGAGGCATTCGAGTTCAGGTAGCATACCGGCCGGAATGATATAAGACATCGAGCTCGTTGATCGGCGCGGGAGCATCCCGCGCCCTCGCCCGGGCGCCAAGGCCAGCGGACGACACCACCGGGATGCCACTCACCCATCTGCAGCGACTCGAAGCGGAAAGCATTCACATCATGCGCGAGGTTGTCGCCGAAACCGACAACCCGGTGATGCTCTATTCGATCGGCAAGGACAGCGCGGTGATGCTGCACCTGGCGCTGCGCGCGTTCTATCCGGCCAAGCCCCCGTTTCCGCTGCTGCACGTCGACACCACGTGGAAATTCCGCGACATGTACGCCTTCCGCGATCGGCTTGCACGCGAGGTGGGCATGAAGCTGATCGTGCACACCAATGCCGAGGGCGTGGAAAAAAAAGTCAACCCGTTCACCCACGGGTCGGCGGTCTACACCGACGTCATGAAAACGCAGGCGCTGCGGCAGGCGTTGGATCAATACGGCTTCGATGCGGCGTTCGGCGGCGCGCGCCGCGACGAGGAGAAATCGCGCGCCAAGGAGCGTATCTTCTCGTTTCGCACCGCGCAGCATCGATGGGACCCCAAAACGCAGCGCCCCGAGCTGTGGAAACTCTACAACACACGCAAGCACAAGGGCGAGAGCCTGCGCGTGTTTCCGCTGTCGAACTGGACTGAACTTGACGTCTGGCAATACATCTATCTGCGGCAGATAGACATCGTGCCGCTGTACTTCGCGCGCGAGCGACCGATCGTCGAGCGCGACGGGGCGCTGATCATGGTCGACGACGAGCGCATGCCGCTTCGCGCCGGCGAGATTCCGCGGATGCGCAAAGTGCGTTTCCGTACCCTGGGCTGCTATCCGCTCACCGGCGCCATCGAGTCCAACGCCGACACGCTGCCGGCGATCATCGAGGAGATGCTGGCAATGCGGGCTTCCGAGCGCCAGGGCCGCGTCATCGACTTCGACGCCGCCAGCTCGATGGAGAAAAAGAAGGCGGAAGGTTATTTCTGATGACGCTCGAGGCCGCCCCCGTTGCCAGCGAGATCGAAGACCACCTGCGCGCGCAGCAGCAGAAGAGTCTGCTGCGCTTCATCACCTGCGGCAGCGTCGACGACGGCAAGAGCACGCTCATCGGGCGCCTGCTGTTTGAATCCAATCAGCTGTTCGAGGATCAGCTCGCCGCGCTCGAGGCGGATTCGCGCAAGATGGGAACGCAGGGCGACGAGCTCGATTTCGCGCTGCTCTTGGACGGCCTGAGCGCCGAGCGCGAGCAGGGCATCACCATCGACGTCGCCTATCGTTTCTTCGCTACCGAGCGGCGCAAGTACATCGTTGCCGACACGCCCGGCCACGAGCAGTACACGCGCAACATGGTCACGGGTGCCTCGACCGCCGACGCGGCGGTGCTCATTGTCGACGCCCGCAAGGGGGCGCTGATCCAGACCCGCCGGCACAGCTATATCGTCGCCTTGCTGGGTATCCGCCACGTCATCGTCGCGGTCAACAAAATGGACCTGATCGACTATTCGGAGCCGGCGTTTCGCGCCATCGTCTCCGAACTGAGCGCCTTTGCGATGCGTATCGGATTGCAGGATGTGACCTTCATCCCGGTGTCGGCGCTGCGCGGTGACAACGTGGTCGCGGCGAGCCCGAACATGCCGTGGTATCGCGGCGCGACGCTGTTGGGCTGCCTGGAAACGGTCGCTGTCGAACAGACGCGGCTGCAGCACGCGCCGTTCCGCATGCCGGTGCAGTGGGTCAACCGGCCGCATCACGATTTCCGCGGCTTCGCCGGGACCATCGCCAGCGGCAGCATCCACGTCGGGGAGGGCGTGCGCGTGCAGCCTTCCGGTCGCGAGTCCGCGGTGGCGCGCATCGTCACCGCCGACGGCGACCTGGAGCAGGCGCTCGCAGGCGAGTCGATCACCCTGACGCTGGCCGATGAGGTCGACATTTCGCGTGGCGACATGCTGTCGACGGTCAGTGCCCCGGCCGAGGTCGCCGACCAGTTCGAGGCGACCGTCATCTGGATGGCGGACGAACCCCTGCTGCCCGGACGGCCGTACCTGCTCAAGATCGGCGCGCGCACGGTGAACGTGCAGATCGGGGAGCTCAAGTACAAGGTCAACGTCAATTCGCTCGAGCATGTCGCCGCGAGGACGCTTGCGTTAAACGAAATCGGGGTGTGCAACCTGTCGCTCGATCACCCGATCGCGTTCGACGTCTACAACGACAACCGGGACACCGGCGGCTTCATCCTCATTGACCGCGTCAGCAACCAGACCGTCGGTGCCGGATTGCTCGATTTTGCGCTGCGCCGCGCGCACAACATCCATGTCCAGGCACTCGACCTCAACAAGGGGCTGCGCTCGCAGTTGAAAGGGCAGAAAGCCTGTGTGCTCTGGCTCACCGGACTGTCCGGGGCGGGCAAGTCGACGATCGCCAACCTGGTCGAGAAAAAGCTCCACGCACAGGGGCGCCATACCTATCTGCTCGACGGCGACAATGTGCGCCACGGGCTTAACAAGGATCTGGGCTTTACCGACGTCGACCGGGTAGAGAACATCCGCCGCGTGGCCGAGGTGGCCAAGCTCATGGTCGATGCGGGACTGATCGTCATCACCGCCTTCATCTCGCCTTTCCGCGCCGAGCGCAGGCTCGCGCGCGAGCTCATGAACGAGGGCGAATTCATCGAGATCTTCGTCGATACGCCGCTGTCGGTCGCCGAAGCGCGGGATCCGAAGGGCTTGTACCGTAAGGCCCGGCGCGGCGAGATCAAGAACTTCACCGGCATCGATTCGCCCTACGAGGTGCCCGAGCGGGCCGAAATGAAGGTCGAAACCGCGCACCTGGCCGCGGATGCGGCGGCCGACTTGATCGTGCGCGAGCTCGCCCGGCGCGGCGTCATCGGCCCGGTTGTTTGAAGGCGCGGGCCTCTAAGCGATGAGCCAGCGTGCCGAGTCCCATGCCGAGATCCGCGCCGCCGTTCGCGCCTTGTGCGCGAATTTTCCCGATGCGTACTTCCGTGAGCTCGATGCCGCGCGCGCCTATCCGGAAGCGTTCGTTGCCGCCCTGACCGAGGCGGGCTGGCTCGCCGCGCTCATCCCCGAGGAGTACGGCGGATCGGGCCTCGGGCTCACCGAGGCCTCGGTCATCATGGAGGAGATCAATCGCAGCGGCGGCAATTCCGGTGCCTGTCACGGGCAGATGTACAACATGGGCACGCTGCTCAAGCACGGCTCGGCGGCGCAGAAGCGCAAGTATCTGCCCGCGATTGCCGCCGGCACGCTGCGCCTGCAGTCGATGGCGGTGACCGAGCCCACCACCGGCACCGACACCACCCAGCTCGCGACGACCGCGCTGCGCAAGGGCGATCGCTATGTCGTCAACGGCCAGAAGGTGTGGATCTCGCGCGTGCAGCACTCCGACCTGATGATCCTGCTCGCGCGCACCACGCCGATTGCCGAGGTCAAGCGCAAGTCGGAGGGCATGTCGGTTTTCCTAGTCGAGCTTGATCAGGCGATCGGCAAGGGGCTCACCGTCCGGCCGATCCGCAACATGGTCAACCACGAAACCAACGAGCTTTTCTTCGATCAGCTCGAGATTCCGGCGGAGAGCCTGATCGGCGAAGAGGGCAAGGGCTTCGGCTACATCCTCGACGGGCTCAATGCCGAGCGCGCGCTTATCGCCGCCGAATGCATCGGCGACGGCTACTGGTTCATCGAGCGCGCCACCAAGTACGCCGGCGAGCGGGTGGTGTTCGGGCGGCCGATCGGCAAGAACCAGGGAGTCGCTTTTCCCATCGCCGAAGCCTACATGGAGATCGAGGCAGCGAATCTGATGCGCTTCGAGGCCTGTGCCCTATTCGATCGCGGCGAGCCGTGCGGCGCGCAGGCCAACATGGCCAAGCATCTGGCCGCCAAAGCGGCGTGGGAGGCGGCCAACGTTTGCCTGCAGACGCACGGCGGGTTCGGCTTTGCCGCCGAGTACGACATCGAGCGCAAGTTCCGCGAGACGCGCCTCTATCTGGTGGCGCCGATTTCGACCAACCTGATCTTGAGCTACGTTGCCGAGCACGTTCTCGGCCTGCCGCGGTCGTTTTGAGCTAGCGCGAGCCCCAGTCGCGGGCGATCGCCGCCGCGTCGTGCGCCGCCCCCTGCACGGGACGCATTGCGCCGGGCGTGCGCGAAAAACGCGGCGCGGGGGCGGGACAGGAGACGCCGTCGAGCGTGGCGAATACCCCGCGCGCGGCCATGTGCGGGTGCGCCGCCGCCGCGCCCAACGGGAGCACCGGCGCGAAACACGCGTCGCTGCCTTCGAGCAGATCGCGGCATTGGGCCACCGTGCGCGCGGCGAAAGCCGTGCGCAAGAGCGCTTTCTGCCGCGGCCAACTGCCTGGATCGAGGCGATCGGCGAATGCTTCCGGCGGCAGACCAAGGCGCTCAACCAACTGCGCGTGAAACTGCGCTTCTAGCGCGCCGATCGCGACGTAGCCGCCATCGGCGCAGCGGTAGGTCGTATAGAAGGGCGCGCCGCCATCGAGCAAATTGCTGCCGCGCTCGTCCTGCCACTCGCCGCGCGCCACGGCGGCATGTACAAAGGTGAGCAGCGATGCGGTGCCGTCGACGATCGCGGCATCGACAACCTGTCCGCGACCGGAACGGCGCAGCTCGAATAGCGCCGCGAGCACGCCGACGACCAGGTAC
>Ga0302325_10034201_pt1 | contig 10396 bp, 10 predicted proteins | sample Palsa_T0_2_FD_201948 | JGI IMG/M metagenome (GOLD analysis project Ga0302325, IMG submission 201948) | Peat permafrost microbial communities from Stordalen Mire near Abisko, Sweden - Palsa_T0_2 | ecosystem: Environmental > Terrestrial > Soil > Palsa > Peat permafrost | place: Sweden: Abisko...
TTAAATCCAATTCTCAGGCGATGTAGTGACAACCCCAACCCTCTCAATGCTCCGTGCCATTGTCGAAACTACCCTCCGTGATGATGTCTACCAAGAAGACCACACTACACTTTCCCTAGAGCAACACATTGCAGATCTAACTGGCCACGAAGCTGGTATCTTTGTCCTGTCGGGCACAATGGCCAATCAATTAGCGCTCAGAACTCTTCTCACACAACCACCACACGCAGTCCTATGTGATTCTCGGTCTCACATCATCCACTGGGAGGCGGGAGGACTTGCCAGTCAAAGTGGAGCGATGGTCCAGAGTGTCATGCCTAGCAACGGCGACTTCCTGACCCTCGAGGACATCCAGAGAAAGGCCATTTTAAGCAACGATGTCCATAAATGCCCCACCGCCGTTATCAGCCTCGAGAACACAATCTCCGGACTCGTTCACCCGCTTCCTGAACTCCAAAAGATAAAGGACTGGGCAAGCAGAAACGAACTGAAGGTACATATTGACGGTGCCAGACTTTGGGAGGCAGTGGCTACGGGTGCAGGAAGCTTGAGAGATTTTGCGCAGTGTGCTGATAGCGTGTCGCTGGATTTCTCAAAGGGCTTGGGGGCGCCGATCGGTGCGATTGTGGTCGGAAGTCACAAGTTTGTAGATAGAGCAAGGAGGATTAGGAAGGGTATGGGTGGTGGCATGAGGCAAGCTGGGGTGCTGAGCTCGGCTGCAAGGGCAGCGATGGATGAGACGTTCGGACCTGGGGTTTGGGGACGGAACTTGGGAGGGAAGTTGAGGGCTGTTCATGAGACTGCTAGAGATGCTGCAAATATGTGGGTTCGGAGGGGAGGCAAGCTGCGAAGAAGGACTGAGACGAATCTGGTCTGGGTCGACTTGATGCATGCTGGGATTTGCGATGAAGACTTTGTTGAGGTGGGAAGAAATTTTGGTCTGAAGCTGGATGGAGGTCGGATTGTGCTTCATCATCAAATCAGTGAGGAAGCAATAAGAAGATTGGGACTACTTTTTGAAAAGGTCCTGCTGTCACGGTGACTTTTTTTGGTGGCAAAACTCGTAGCCGACTGCCTGCTGAACAGTCTCGGGAGAAGAGTCGACATTAAAAACAAACCAAAATAGAAATTAGATCAAATATCCACCTCCACACGATATTTAGCCAGAAATTCCTTGACCAAGTCAACTGGAAATCCATCCAACTGGATCCCCTCAAAACCCGTCCTGCCCTCCCTCCCCGCAATTATAGAATTCAAGATAGCCTCCTCAGTTACCTCCGACGCCGCCTTGAACATACCATCCATACTCTCATTCTTGATGATATCAATGTGATTGACTTCAACGGGTCCGATGCCATTGACTTGTGGTGTCATAACTCGTTCATCAGGCCTGTTGGCTGTGGAGAGAGCGAGGATTATATCGCCTGAGTGGGTCCTTCCAACGCCGTGGCCACCCACTAGGGCGAGCCCCACAGCGCAGTGTCGTGCGAGGCGGTTCAATTGGTGAGGGAGCATTGGTGCGTCGGTGCTACATAAATCATCAGCTTTAGTTTTGATCCACGAGCGAGTTACGAACATGAGGTAGATGACGATACTTCCATCGTCTGCTTTGCCAGACACCGCCTGCTCCCACCTTGTGAGCAATGGCGAGCCCTTCTCCTTTAGAATGAGCTTGCCCATGGGAACACCGCCGACTTGCATGTCATATGTATGCCCGTAATTCGATTGCACGATCACGCCAACTGTGTAGCTCACATCACCACTCCCTTTCACAACTCGTGAGCTGGTTCCTGTGCCTCCTGGGAACATGTGACAGGTCATTCCTGCCCCGCCGCCGTTTTGGCCTTCAAGGACGTCTTCCTGCGTCATAGCGTTCGCGAATGCTTGATGGATATCCTCAGCTTCGAGGGCAGAGTTGTGCACATCGTTTAAAATCCAATCTGCAGTCTCGCCCACGACTGGAGTGCCATAATTATGGCTGATCGTCTCGAGAGACGTTCCGTTATCACGCGCTTGCTTGAGAGTCCATTGCCAGATGGTATGAAACACGATCCCAAAGCTGACGGAATTGGTTAAAGCGAGAGGCTATCCAAATGAATTTGAGGTAATGTGAGTTTCGCAAAGGAAGAACGAACTGTGTTGGTATATCCCCAGTCTTTGATTTGATATGATCCACTGACTTCTCCGTTGCCATTAAGGGTATGCATTCCCGCGTAACAGGGAATGTGGATCTCATTAGGGTTGCGGGGAAGGATGACGGTTACGCCTTTGCGGACGGATTCTCCATCTTTGCCTACGGTTACTTGACCGACTCGGACCCCTATTGAAGCCTTAGCGAGTGATTTATAACAGAGAAATCTTGTGCTTGCCTTTTACATCAAGAATGGAATTCTTTGGTCCTGTTGGGAGCTGGCCAGGAGAGTAACCCAGATCTCTGATCGTCATTCGTGCCATATTTTCTGACCCTGGTGCTAAATTTGTAATATAATGGAAAAGCACTGCTTGGAGCTTCGTATCCTAGAGTCTTATACTTAAAGAACTAATCTGCAGGTTTTGATGATAGTGCAACCAACAGCTGACGCTTGGTGAGTCAGACCGTGTTTTGACACGGAGTTTTCGCTGCAGATCTTCTCAGTCACCCTACTTACAGACTCTATTTGGACACTTGCAATAAATAAGCAGATTGTTTCTCACGGCTCTCAGATACCATTGGAAGCATCCAAGAACCTTGAAATTGCTCCATGGAAAGAAGAGTCAGTGGTTGACCCCGCATCCAGATGCGGAAGGTGGGATGAATGTGATTGGGTCAGAAAATTGTTCAAGATACCAAGATAATACGATAAAGAGGGAGCAGTCGCACTCAAGATTCAACCAACGAAAATAGAAGGAAGATATATTACAAACCGTATCTTCACAATAGAAGCAAACTTGTACCTTCTGCTATGGTCTCCTCGACAGAAGTTCTTCAATCCACTTGATCAATTGATAGGAGGCTGAACTGGCATTTAAGTTGCAGCTTCTCAAGTAAAGAGCCATGTAGACTGGTTTGATGTGCCAAGGAAGGTGAGAAGTGAGGCCTAAAAATGAGGAAAGCATGAAAGAGAAATGGAAGGGGGCGGGGAAGTGAGGTGGAACACGTGACAGCGCGTCTCAGTGGGTCTTCGCGGCGGTGAAGCGTGTTCGACTCTTCAACGACATTCCACATCGCAACCCCATGTGCGCCCAAGAAACCCACGCCCATATTTCGACGCATACAGCTCAATTGATATGGAGTGGCTTTCAGCTGAAACAGGGAGTTTCTTTTGCTCTGTCACCGCTCCTTCACCACGCGTCTCTGCCTTGGAATCGCGCTTTTCCATTGGTGATTCCCCGCTACCCAACCTTGTGTTACTGCAGGGCGTGACGGGTCATCTTCAATCCGAGGCGGGACGGTGCTTCTATAAGAAGAGGATGTCTCAACTCGAGGTTGATGGCTGTGAGGCGTCCAGCTGGAGCCTGAAGTGAATTGACAGATCATAAGACAGCCGGCTCGGAGGAGTAGTGCCCAACCTCCCCAGAAGCTTACTTTTATTACTTCTTCCTCAAGATCTCCTTATAGGTCTCCTTCCTAGGAACCTCCCGCAACTCTAATACCACTGAATTCAACGGCAGTCCCCAATCAACGTCCACGATGGCAGAAACAACCGCCGAACTCAAGACCTACTACGGCAACTGTCACTGCGGAGCCTTCAAGTTCACCTTGAAGGTCCCAGAGATAACTTCCGTCATGGCCTGCAATTGCAGCATTTGTTTCCGCAAGGATTACAAATGGGTGTTCCCCGGCGCAGGCGGTTTCACCGTCGAGAAGGGCGAAGGAACCTTGAAAGACTATGAATTTGGACCCAAGTCCATGGCCCACCAGGTATCTCTCCTACTTTCCAAATCCACGTCCAGATCATAGACTGACCAGTTGAAGTTCTGCCCTACCTGCGGAACAGGAGTGATGGGAAAGCGCCATGGACAACCAGCCGGGATGGACATTGGCATCAATGTCAGTTTCTCCCCCTCTTCACCACACCTCTTGACTAACTAGAAGACAGGCACAAACAATCACCGACCTCCACATCCCCTCCCTTAGTATCAACACCTATGATGGCAAGGCTCTAGAGCCAGCTTACACTCCCCACCCTTTCAAAGGCCCCGAACCCGTCGCCGAGATCGAGAACGCAAAGCTATACACCGGTTCCTGCCACTGCGGCAACGTGACACTAGCATTGAAGACCAAAGGGCCGCTCACGGAAGGCCACGAATATATTCAAGGCTGCAACTGCAGCATCTGCTCTCGTGTCAGTCCTCTCCTCTTTTATTCTTTCCTTCTTTCTTCTTCTTCTTCTTCTATTCTCCCCACCAGCGAATTGACACCTCATCCCAGAACGGCACCATCCTAATCTACCCCCTCGCCACCCAAGTCTCCATCCACGCCTCCACGCCCACAACGCCCTACACCTTCGGCCGCGCCCTGCAATCCCACGAGTTCTGCCCCATCTGCGGTGTCAGCATCTACATCCGGAAACTGTCTGTCTCGCCTGAGCACTTCGCGAAGTGGATTACGGATGGCAGGGATCAGAAGGAGTGGGAGAAGCAGATGCCGGTCAATTTGCGGAATTTTGAGGGCGCGGGATGGGAGAGGATGAAGATCCCAGTGGCAAACAATAGGGTTCGTGAGCTGAAGTATGAGGTTTAGTTAGGATTACAGTGATTGGGAAAGGGGACGGAATTTGGATTATCTGAATAGGGGCAAGGTACTTGATCATTTTCCCCTTAACCAAGACCTTCCAATGTGACGACATGTTTGCCGCCATTTCCAGGAAGCAGTGCAAGTAACTGTAGTAAAGCCCTGAATTCCAACTCTAAGCTTGTACACTCAACTAAGAAAACAAGGAAAAGAGCTAATCATTCCGTACTCACGCACCGCATAAGTGATTCATAACCATAATTTCACCTCCTAATTTATGACGGGTAGGTCCAATCAGCTCTACCACCAAGGTGGACCCCATCCCCAAGTCCTTCCCAAGCCGACTCCCAGACCCCCAAATCCATTCCTCTTTCCGTTTCCAACAGTCGATGCACCCATCTGCACAACACTCGGCGCAATGCTCCTCAATGTCTCAGTTCCTACACTTCTCTTATTCCTCAAAGCAATCTCCATGATCCTGCTTCTCTCTCGCTCAATATCCCCTGGCTTCCTCTTCCCTCCGAATACGCTGGGATTTGTTGAAACAGATGTGTCTCCCGAGCTGACCCTACTTGGGCTACCTTCCTCTTCCAGACTGTAGTAATGGTCAGCACTGATGCTAGTTCTGGGATGGCTGCTGCGGCCACCGCGTGAATTTCGACGCATCTCGGTCCAGATCTTTCGTGCCGGGTCAACGACGTCTGATGAGGCCCTTTCTTGGGACAGATGGGCTTGCGGAAGGCGGGCAAATGGTCCAGAGAGCGCTGCAGGACTGACAGTTTCGGGTCTATGAGAAACCAGAGGTGAGGCAAAGGCCGAGTCGACTGCAGCTGCGAAACTCGACCTGATTGGCTTAACACCTAGCTTCACAGTCTCTTCGCTCGAACCTGCCATGTGAAGTTGCAATTTATTAGCCACCGGGATTGGCGTCCGCTCGGCAGCTAGCCTCTTGAGAGATTCTCGTGCCCTGTCAGGTGGAAAATGCATTTCAATCAGCTTGACAAGAGGATTCGAGTCCAGTGGGTTCACTATTGTTTGGGAGGTACGTGGAGACCAGGCAGATTGTGAGTTATGTCTTTTGATGACAGCTTTTGCTTCCGTTTGAAGGTGAGTAAAGTGTGAACTGAGACCTTTAGTGTTCATGGAAGTGCTTTCATGGTTTGGGAATCCAGAGTGTTGATAAGTAACTCGGACTGTGAGATAAGGGTTCGTGTTGTCCCCGAGGTCCGTCTCTAGTTGCTCAATAAGATCAGCAGAGGAAGCTTCTCTGACATGTCGCGAGGAAGCGACTCTGCCGAGAAGGACCTTCGCTAGGACAAGATGTGTTTCGTAGGCTGCGATCGTGGGTATTCGATGGAGGCTTCCAATGACATCGGCAACTTGGCATTCTCGCCCTGGGCAGAGTTCTATCTCCATCGAATGTAAATTGCCGTAGTGCTTAGCTTCTACTAACTGTATCAGGCAATGACAGAGCGTTAGGCAGGATTCATCACATACCAATAGAGTCAGGACACGAAATGAATGGGGATGCTTCCCGGCCATCTGCCCTGTGAAGCACACCAGTAATCTCAACGGCGACCCAAAGATCGCAGTTTCCATTGTCAACACTTGTAACCTCGGGTGTGACTTTAATCTGAGGGCACAGAACGAAGACGTTATCGTTGGCTGTAATTGATGATGTAACAGGTGCTGAGTACGATATTGGTGTTTCGCAAGACATCCTGGAGTTGATGTCCACATCTACAATGTCAAAGCTTTCGGGCGGATACCATGGTTCAGTATCCACAGAAGAGACATTATCCTCGTAAGATGCATCGTATGAGGCCGAGGCTTTCTTCTTGATGCGTGAGCGGCGACGTACCAAGGTGTTTTTGGACAGAGTCGAATCAGTACGCTTGATGCCCTTGGTCTCGTCTGAGTTGCGACCACCAAAGGCACGAAGAAAGAAGTTCTTGGATTTGGATGGCCGTCTTTCAGGTATTGTAGGAGACCACTTCTGGGCAGAGGTGTTAGGGTGACGATGAAGATCCCCGTTTCGTGGGCATAATGAGTGCCGTTGACCTCGTACGGAGTATGTGCCTTCTTCTATGTCAAGACTGCGTCTATGAAACTCCGATTTGAGAAATGCTCCTGCGCTGATAGTTCTTGGGAGATCGGTTTTTGCCTTTGGAGTCAGATCCGGATCATCTTGAAGAGTGGGTTGTCCTGTAAACATGTAAGACAATCCAGTCGACGTTAAAGGTGGAAGCTCACCATTGACTTTCCAAACCGAGTTCAACTTGTTCAAGTTCTCGGGAGTCATCTCCGATAAAGGTTCATCCAAACCCCAATCACTTACACTCGCTCTCGTCGTCCGCTTCTTCCGCACCGTCAATGGTCTGTCACCTCCCGGCGGTGTGCCCATGCTCTCACTGGACTCGCCAGAAGTACTGCGTCGTCTACCGAAAGTCTCTCTGCCCGACGAGCTGCCGGAGATGGTTTGGCTACGTTTGATAATTCTAAGCGGCGACGGCTTGGCGACCTCGGGTTCGTGAAGCTCCACATCAGTCGAGTTGAACGCGTAGGATGCCATATCTCGTTTGTGTTATCGTCGTATGGTTCAGGTTTGCGAGTTTCTTCACTGAAAGTCTTGACTGACTCTCGTCTCGGTGATTGTCCGATGAATGTGTCGTAGCCTCTCAAAGTATTGAGGCTCTCGAGGTCTGCCCAGGAATCGGCGTAGTAAGGGTTTGAGGATAGGTTAGAACTTTTGTTTCTTAGTCGTCGACTCCTATTGATATCGGACCAAGGATAATAATTGTCCCAGAATCTGCGAATACAGCGGCCGATGCGTTTGAAGAAATCGGCGCACTTGAGCGCAAAATATGCTGCAGATGCTGCGATGGCAATCGGAACAAGAATAAGAGCGCCGATTGCGAATCCACTGCCACTCATAGCCAAAATTGAAGTAATGCTGATGCTAGAACTGAAATGTTGTGTGGTGATGTGTCTGTGAAGAACTGGAAACCCGAGCAGACATGCTCTCGTAGGGTGATGTATGGTTTTGGAAGGAGCAATCCAGGTCAAAGCCAGCTACCCAGTTCTGCTTGTGGAACGTCCTTGATTTCCACTAAGCATGCGAGACTTCCTTTTCGAAGAAATGATAAGACGGGACTTACTGAACTTCTTCGATAGAGACTAAACAGCTGTTGAAAGACCGCAAACATAGAAGCCCATCCACACTTGCAAGGCGGCCAAGTAACAAGGCCTAGACTTATACATCCTGGAACAGGAGATAAAGATGGGTATCAATTTTCCACGCACGGTTCTAGACAATCGACTGAGAATCCGAACGCGAACTTCTCCTCCTCCTCTAAGACAGGTTATTGTTCTCCAAGCAGCTCCTAAACCACGCCCCTCCTCTGCGGTTCCACAACCTCCAAACTCCTCTTGATATTCTCTTTGATCGTCTCAACTTCCTCCCCTTCCATACTCAAGAACTTGATGAGATCATCCCCGGAATCCTTACCATACAGCGCCGCCTCAGCAACACTCGCCTCAACCCCTCTCTTAACCCTAACCTCCCAAACACCATCCCAACTCCACTCTCCCGGCCTCCTATTCGCCATCGGACTCGAGCTACCTCCAGGTAGCCTCTGATACCCTCCCTGTTTTCTCTTCTCCTCCTCACCTTCACTCAACCCCTCATGCCAAGCCATCTTCTCCTTCCCGGCAGCATCAACATTAAGTATCTTGCCAGACTTAACACGATACGACCTCCACGCATGCCAAGCACCCGGATTCCCAGCCGCTTCAAGCGGTACCGAATCAAGCACCTCTTCCTCATCGAAAGTAGAGCGTATATACCGTAGCACATCATACGTACTAACGTCACTTTTCCTCCGTTCACTCTGCCCCGCTGTCCCTCCACTCGCACTAGGACTATCCCCCGTCCTCCCACCCCCGCTCCCAGGACTTTCCAGACCCCCTCTGCTCGGCGTCTGCACACTCCCTCCCCTCGCCCTCTCCGCCGATCTCCTCGAACTCGCGCGTCCAAACCAAGTCGGGAATCCATGCCGCAGCGAGAACCCACCAGGTGGTAACCTCTCCTCATCAGTAGCAGACACGGTCCCCGAGTCCTGGATATCGGTCGTGTACATGTACGTACTCAAGGGTGTGACGAGCGGGTGGAAGATATCGGTGCTGAAGGTTACGAGAGGTGGGAGGGAGGGGTATGTGTGGGGAAAAGAGATCTGGAAACGGAGGATTGCGGGGGCGTATGGTCCTTGAGAAGCGTTAGCGGAAGCTGGGGTAGTAGGGGTAAAGGATGTGGGGACCTTTTCGTACAAATATTACACCGGACCATAGCGTGGGGTCGCCGGGCGTGAGGCTCATGAATACACCATGAGGACAGGCATACTTGAGACTTGAGCTGTGTGACGCGGTTAGCTGGTTGTGATTGGGTTTTGCAGGGGAGTTTGCAAACAATTCGACCAGCAAACGCTGCTTCCGCACGGCGGAGAGGGAGGATAGGCATTGCGACACCATCTTGTGTATTGATTGATGTTGTGGTCAGGAAGGTTGTGAAGCATGAAGTTGTATTGACTTCGAAGGCGGTCAGCTTTCTGCCTACGAGGGGAATGCGTCCAGCCTCGTCTCGAATTGAGAGACACGAAAAACCCTCAATAACGCATGTTTATAAAACATTTCTATTTTGATCGCTTTCTATGCTGGATGCTTCATTTCTCGTACTGCTTTGCTGGCTATGCTTTCCTACCGAGCTTTCATTTCGTCATCACGCGTTTCCCGTCAACCACTCCCAATACCAACGCGTTTTGGCCCATGAAACATTGTTCCTACCCTGAGAGAGACTGTCCCTTCTTGCCCGCGATTTCAATTTCACTTTTCAGCCAGCCGCATCTCAATCTTCCTCTTCTCAGCTTCCTTGAGTTCCTTCAGCTCCTCCTTGCTAGCGTCATATGCCGCGGAAGCCTGGTTGAAAGGATTCTCCTCGCTCTTCTCAAACTCCTTCCTGATCTTCTCTCTCTTCTGATTCTGTCTCAAGCCTTGTCCGCTTCCATCCGTCTCCATCTCCTTCAGTCTCCGCTCCTCATATGCGGCAAAGGCAGCCTTGAATCTCCTTTCTGGATGTCTGTCAATCTTCGTGCCTGTGTCGGCAGTCAGGGAAAGCGCATCGAGAGCGTTGTCAATGCCAGTCGCGTTGAGAGCGGCTGCTTTCTTGGAGTCTCCGTCGTCATCGAGTTGGGATAAATCGAGGCCCCTGGACTTCTCTGTCTTCTTCACCGCCTGCTTGGTATTTTTGGGTGCGGCTCGAGCCTCCTTCTCCTCTTCAGCTAGGATGGCATCCTTCTCAGCTTTCTTGCGCGCTTGTTCTGCTTTCTTCGCGGCTTCTGCTTCTCTGTTTGTAAAAGTGGTCAGTGGATGTCTTGTGAAGTGGTGGGGTGATGGTGCGGGGTAGCTCAAGATGATGAAACCCTCACTTTTTGGCGTTGCTCTTTGCTCCCTTACTCCAGTCTTGTTCTTCCTCTGCTGCCTGCTTTGAGTTCTCCGCGGCGGCTTTGGCTGCTGCTGCTTCGGCTTTCTTTGCGTTGCCTGCTACCTTCTTGGTGTTCTGTTCTCCCGTTTTCTTGCCTGCCATGATTATGTTTGTTGAGCGCGTTGGGTGGGAACAAATTTAGCAAG
>Ga0302325_10034202_pt1 | contig 10396 bp, 10 predicted proteins | sample Palsa_T0_2_FD_201948 | JGI IMG/M metagenome (GOLD analysis project Ga0302325, IMG submission 201948) | Peat permafrost microbial communities from Stordalen Mire near Abisko, Sweden - Palsa_T0_2 | ecosystem: Environmental > Terrestrial > Soil > Palsa > Peat permafrost | place: Sweden: Abisko...
GGCGTCGACAATGCCCTGGGCGATCTCCGAAGGGGGGTCTTTGGGTCCGTCGTAGAGGGGGGCGTCGTTGCCCGGCTGATCCCAGATCTCCGTGTCGATGGCGCCGGGAAGGATTAGCTTGACGCGCACGCCCGAGCGATCGAGGTCCATCGCCAGCGCTTCGCTCCAGCCGGCCAACGCGAATTTCGATGCCGAGTAGGCGGCTTCGGTGGCGATGCCGAGCCGGCCCCCGAGGCTCGAGACATTGACGATTGTCCCCGACTGGCGGGACAACATGCGGGGGAGGAGGGCCAGCGTTATGGCAACGGGGGAGAAGTAGTTGGTGGTCATGGTTCTCTCGACCTCCGCCAGGGTGAGCTGACTGGCATGGCGGCGCATGGGAGCGCCGGCATTGTTGATCACCACGTCGATCCCATCGAAGTGATCCCATATGGTCAGCCCCAGCCGGGCGGCGGTCGAAGGGACGGAGAGGTCGGCCACCCAGCGCGCCGAGTCAGGCGAGGTGATCCGGCAGTCGGCCAGCACCGCGTTGAGCCGATCCGCTCGCCGCGCCACCAGGGCAACGGTGTCGCCCCGGGCGGCCAGCACGCGCGCCACCGCCTCGCCGATGCCCGATGAGGCCCCCGTGACGAGAAAGGTCCGCTTACGCGTACTCGCGTCCATAGTGGCGTTCTCCCCCGTCATGGAATCGGTGCTGGGTCCATCATCTGGGATCCGGCACATTTCGGGGTGAGCGAGGGGTCTCGAACCCCCGACCTCCAGGACCACAACCTGGCGCTCTAACCAACTGAGCTACGCCCACCGAGGGGGACAAGTGTGGCACATCGATCCGGGTCCGACGAGTTGAGCTGGTGGCTCCCGCCGACCGTGGCGGTCAGCCATGAACCACGCCCTCGACGTTGTATGCCAGGCTGGAACGGACGGCCCCTGTAGCTCAACTGGATAGAGCAGGTGGTTTCTACCCATCAGGTTGCGCGTTCGAATCGTGCCGGGGGCGCGTACTGGACTTTTGCAGCGAACGGTGCTCGCAGTGTCGTGAAGGTCATCCTTCTACGTCGGCGGGCGCCGGATAGCCGCTTTCTTCTAGGGCCGTCGCGACATAATTCAGCCGCACAATCGCTGCGTGATACCCCTTCCAGATTTCATGGGGATTGGGAGGGGTCCCCACGCCCACTTCTTCGATGATTCCCTCGCACTCGGCGATAGCGGCTTCCATCGAGGTTTTGATGTCCGAAATGGTCTTCTCGTCCATGGACGACTTTACCGTTCGATCCGCTACGCATCACCCGAGCGAAACGACGCGGAGTCCGTTGCACCAGCATCGATAGGGCGTGGGTGTCAGCCGTAGTGACCGGTCACGTAGGCCTCGGTCCGTGGATCCTTCGGGGATGAGAACACATCGACCGTGGAGCCCACTTCCGCCAATGTCCCGACGTGATCGTCGTCGAGCAGGAACACGGCCGTGCGGTTCGAGATCCTGGTCGCTTGGAAGAGATTGTGGGTGACCAGCGCGATCGTGACGTGCACCGAGAGCTGGACGATCAGCTCCTCGATCTGGGCCGAGGCCATCGGGTCGAGTGCCGAGCACGGTTCATCGAGCAACAGCACCTCGGGCTCGACGGCCAGGGCCCGGGCGATGCAGAGACGTTGTTGCTGGCCGCCTGAAAGGCGCACGGCGGGGAGACCCAGCCGGTCCTTGACGGAGTTCCACAGTGCAGCCTGGCGGAGTGACGCCTCGGCTGCTTCCAGCAGGAAATCCCGCTTCTTCACTCCGTTCATCCGCAGGCCGGCCACGACGTTGTCGAAGATGCTCAAGGTCGGGAAGAGATTGGGCCGCTGGAACACCATGCCGACCCTGGTCCGGACGATCTCGGGCTGCGTCTCTTTGGCATAGACGTCGAGGTCGCCGATCCGGATAGTGCCCGAGCAGGATGCTGGACTTCCCGCAGCCCGAGGGCCCCAGCAGCGCGGTCACTTGGTTTCTCGGGAGCTCGAGGTTGACGTCGCGCACCGCCACTTGTTTGGCGTTCTCCACCTTGCCGTAGCGGACCGTCACGTGCTCGAGGGTGACGCCGATGTCCTCGCGGCCAGTCCCCGGAGCCGCATTCGCCGGACTATCGAGCATGGCGGGTGGCGTAGGCAGCGAAGGTCCGGGCGCCGATGCTCAGGACGAGGATGAACGCCACCAGGACGAGCGCGGTGGCCCAGGCCACCGTCTGCAGGTGTGCATTGGCTTGGGTCCCGTCGGTGAGGATGCGCAACGGCATGGCGTCCATTGGCTGGAACGGGTTGGTTTCGAACACGGTACTGCCGAGGGCGGTGAACAGGAGGGGGGCCGTTTCCCCGATGGCGCGGGCGACCGCGAGCAGGTTGCCGGTCACGATGCCCGGCAGGGAGGTGCGCAGCACCACGGAACGGGCGACCCGGGAGGGCCGGGCGCCGAGAGCGAGGGCGGCATCCCACAGATCGTCGGGCACGGTGCGCATGGCCACCTCATCGGCGCGGATGATGATCGGCAACATGAGCACGGCCAGGGCGAAGCTGCCGATGATGCCGGCGTAGTGGTGGGACGGCACCACGAACAGCGCGTAGGCGAAGACACCGATGGCGATGGACGGCACCCCCGACATGACGTCGGCGACGAAGCGAATGGTGGCAGCCAGTTTCCCTCGCCGGTCGACCAGGAAGAGCGACACCGCCAGCCCTACCGGGATGGCCACGACGGCGGCCAGGCCCACGATGATCAGAGTGCCGATGATGGCGGTGGAGACGCCCCCACCCGGGACGAACGCGGGAACGGGCGCTTGGGTGAAGAAGGCGACCGAGAGCCCATGGACCCCCCGTTCGATCGTGTAGGCGATGAGGGCGACCAGCGGTATGAGGGCGATGATCAGCGCGACATAGCACGCGATCCGCGTGCCGTTGCCGACGAGCCTGCGGCGGCGGAGCGTGGTGCGCGAGGCGTGCCGGACGACGTCGCGCCGCCGTGCCATTGCTTCGGCCGACAGAAGATCCGACGGTTCGTCGCGCGCGGTTCCCGAGGTGACCTTCACGCGGGCACAACTTCGGTGTCGGGGGAGAAGTCGTCGGGAACGGGGGCACCGCGTCGCGTCGAGGCTCGTCCCCGAAGGAAGAGCTGGCCCCCGATGTTGACGACCGTGGTGAAGGCGAGGAGGATCACTACCAATCCGATGACGGCACTGCGCTGTACCCCGATTGCCTCGGAGAAGAAGCTGACCACGGCCGAGCCCAAGGTGGTGCCGTTGGCGAGAAGCGAATGCGGCAGGGTGAGTCCGCCGCCGATGAGCAGCGCGACGGCGATTGCCTCGCCGAGCGCGCGGCCCATGGCCAATGTGATTGCAGCCTGAATCCCTGATCTCGCACCGGGGATGACGGCACGCCGCACCACCTGCCATCGGGTGCCTCCGAGCGCCAGGGCCGCCTCCCGATCAGCGACAGACACACCTTGGAGGGCCGTGCGGGTGAGGGCGACCATGGTCGGCAGCATCATGACGGCGAGCACTACCGCAGCAAGGAGGATGCCCGATCCGAGGTCGGCACCGCCGAAGAGGTGCTTGAGCAACGGGATCTTCTGCAAGAAGGGTTCGACGTCGCGCTGAAAGAGGGGAACGAGGACGAGCAAGCCCCACAATCCGACCACGATGCTGGGGACGGCCGCCAGCAGGTCCACGCAGGTCGAGAGGGGCGCCGCTAACCGCCGGGGCAGGAATTCCGAGAGTGCGGCTGCGGTTGCGATACCTACCGGGATCACGATGAGCAGGCCGACGCCTGTCGTGATCAGCGTGTCAATGATGAAGACCCCGGCGCCGAACTGCTCGGTGTCGGGATTCCACGTGCCATTGAAGATGAAGCTGAAGCCCGAGTGCCGGAACGCGGGTGCGGCCTGCCACACCAGGCTCACGACCAAGGTCACCACCACGGCGACGAAAACCAGAGTGCCGCCCCAACGAATGCCGGCATAGATGCGACCCTTCGGCCGCCGGCTTCGACGGGTGATCAAGGCGGCGACGCCCGACCGGGGCGCGGGCAGGATGCCCTCGTGCTCGCTTCTTTCGAGCGCCCCGCCCTCTTTACCGATCGTCATCAGCCCGAAACCATACGGCTCCGCGCCGGTGACGGATCAATTGGAAAAGATCGGCGATCCGCTGGACGTCTGTAGCCCGAGCAGCTGGGAATGCGCCAGGTTCACCGCCGCGGAGGGGAGGGGCGCATAGCCGAGCCCCGACGAGTAGCTCTGTCCGCTTGTCGTGACCCACTGGAAGAGTTTCCCGAGGACGATGCCGGTGTTCGTGCTGGACTGCTTCTGGTAGATGAGCGCCCAGCTGAAGTTGGCCAGCGGGTACGAAGAGCTGCCGGCACTCCAGATGATGTTGAAGTTCGTGGGGCTGAGGGCGGTCGCGGTGGCCCCTGCGCTGGCGATCGTGCTCACCGAGGGGGTGATGTAGGTGTTGCTCTTGCTGAGTAGCGCAGCATTGGTGAAGTTCGCCTCCAGGGCGTAGGAGTACTCGACGTATCCGATGGCCCCTTCGGTCTCCTGGATGTAGTTGGCCACGCCGGCGTTCAGGTCCTGACCGGTACTGCCGGTGGCGCGACCAGCGGTGGGCCAGGTGGTGGAGGGTGACGTCGTACCGACCGCCCCGGTCCAGTCCGTCGACGTGTCGATGAGGTATTGGTCCAGGTCGTATCCGGGTCCCGAAGTGTCGGAGCGGAAGACCGGGATGATGGTCTCGTTCGGCAGGTTCACGCCCGGGTTCAGCTTTTGGATCGCCGCGTCGTTCCAGTTCGTGATCTTGCCAAGGTAGATGTCCGCCAGCGTCGGCCCGTCCAGCTTGAGGCCTCCCGAGACGCCGCTGAGGTGGTACGAGACGGCCACGCCACCGAGGTCGGTGGGCACCTGGAGCACCGGGCCTTTGGAGGCAGCAAGCTGCGCCGCCGTCATCGGCACTTCGCTCTGGCCGAAGCTGGCCGTGTTCTGCTCAATGGCCGTGACGCCGGGCCCGCTCCCTGACCCCGTGAAGTTGACCGTCACGCCCGAGTTGAGCTTGTTGTACTGAAAGAGGACCTTGCCGTAGAACGGCTCAATCGAGCTGGCGCCGATCCCGGTCAACGTCGCCGAAGGGGACGACGTGGGGTTCGCGGACAGCGATCCGCCGGGCGTGGAAGGCGCCGCCGCCGTGGTGCTCGTGGTGCCCTTCGATGTCGTCGACGTTTTAGTCGTCGTTTGGGTCGTCGTTCCCGTTCCCGTCGTCGTGGTGGTGCTCCCCGCGGCGCCGCTTGTCGTGGTGGTGGTGCTCCCCCCCGTCTTCTGGGTGGTGGTCGTCGTCGATTTCGACCCGGATGCCGAATGCTTGGTGGACGACTTCTTTGTGGCAGACGGGCTGGAGGAGCCGCAGGCGGCAGCGATCAGGCCACCGACGAGGAGAACCGCCACGAGCCGGAGTGAGTTGGTGACGTGACGACGGTTGGCTCTCTTGATCGAATCCCTGGAATCGGTCGTGTTCTGCACGCTCGTTCTTCCTCGTTCCTTTTCGTAGTGGGGAGGGAAGCAGCTGGTCAGGCGGACCCCGCGGGCGCCCTCCACGCCTCCGGAGGCTCGATTCTTGATGAAAACAGTCAACAATGTCAAATACATGGATTTCGAGGATGCGCTGGGTTTAAGTGGATTGGTCCCCCCGGGGTCACTCAAGGTGGCCCTTTCGTCACCGAGCGGGAGTGGCCCAGTTGCACCGGGGTCAGGGGGTCGGAGCTCCCGATCCCGCCGAGACCGCGAGCGCATCGAGGAGGATCGCCGGATCGTCGGACACGACGATGGTGCTGACCAGCTGGGCGGCGATGAAGCCCCTCTCCACGGCGTGCGCCAGGAAGCGCAACAAGTGGTCGAAAAAGCCGTCGACGTTCAAGACGCCGCAGGGCTTGTCGTGTATGCCCAGGTGGACCCAGGTGACCGTTTCCATGAACTCCTCGTACGTGCCGAATCCGCCCGGCAGCATGATCACCGCATCGGAGAGCTCGGCCATGCGGGCCTTCCGCTCGTGCATGGTGCCCACGACGTCGAGGCGGCTCAGACTCATGTGGGCGATCTCATGATCGGCGAGCGACTCGGTGATGACGCCGACCACGCGACCCCCGGAGGAAAGGACAGCGTCCGCCACCATGCCCATGAGGCCGACCGAGGCACCTCCGTAGACGAGCCCGATGCCGCGGGAGGTGAGCATGCCGCCGAGCTCCGTCGCCGCCGCGGCGAACGAGGGCCGATTGCCGAGGTGCGAACCGCAGAAGACGGAGACGTCGCTGAGCCGCGTCACGGCAGAGGTCCGGCCCCTCGGGTCAAGCCACACTCTCGGTGATGGGGGGCGTTCGATGGGCCGCGGCGCGGCCGCGCCGGACCATGGTCTCCGCGGCGTCCGCGTCGTGCATGACGAGGGAGAAGCTCGTGGCGGCCAGTGCGAAGACCGAAGCGGTCAAGAAGGCCAGGTGGTACGCCCGCAGGTTCGGATGGCTGATGCCTCCGGCGGCGTGGGTGGACCCAATTCCGATGAGCACCGTCGACAGGATGGCGACGCCGACCGCGCTTCCCACCTGCCGACCCGTGTTGAAGAGAGTGGAGGCCCGGCCGGTGTTCGCCGGGGAGATCTTGGCGAACGACGCAGCCTGGCTGGGCACGAAGATCTGGGCGACCATCAAGCCCAATATGAACATGATGCCCCGGATGAGCCAGAGGTTGGTGGTGAGGCTGATCTGGGTGAGGAGGAGCATGGTCGCCGCCAGCCCGATGAGGCCCGCGGTGATGTGCCGGCGGGGGCCCAGCCGTGGATAGATGAGGCGGCTCGCGAATTGGGCCCCGATCATCACGCCGAATGCCTCGGGAAACGTGGAGAGGCCGGACTGCAGCGCACTCAGGCCTCGGGCGTCTTGGAAGTAGAGCGGGATCAGGTAGAGGGTCCCGAGGAATCCCGCCGACGACAGAAAGATGACGCCGCTCGAGGAGCGGAAGAGCCGCCCCGAGAGCAGTCGCAGATCCATCATCGGGTGAGCGGTTCGTAGCTCCACGACGACCAGTGCGACGAGGAGGAGGAATCCCGCCACGCAGGTGGAAATCACGATGGGCGAGGACCAGTCCTTGAGGGGACCCTCCGAGACCCCGTACATCAAGAGGCCGAGACCGGCCCCTCCCAACGCGAACCCGGGTATGTCGAAGACGCCGGCGGCTTGGGGTTGGGATCGTTCCAGGAACAGCGCGCCGAACGTTACCGCTGCGATCCCGATGGGGAGATTGACGAAGAACACCCAGCGCCACGTGAGGTCGGTCACGAGGAGCCCGCCGAGCACGGGGCCGATGGCGGGAGCCAGCGTCGTTCCCACGGTGAGGATGCTGGCCGCCCGGATGCGCTCAGCCGGCGGGAACACCCGGAACAGCATGGCCATCCCTACCGGTGCCAACATCCCGCCGCCGGCGCCCTGAATGACGCGGAAGAAGACGAGCTCGGACAGGTTCTGCGCCAGCCCGCAGAGGACCGACCCCACGGTGAACACGACGATTGCCGACAACAGGACCCGTTTTCCTCCGAAGCGGTCGCCCAGCCAACCCGAGGCCGGAATAAAGACGGCCAAACTCACCAGATAGGCAATGACGATCCCGTCCACCGCAGTCGGAGCGATGCGGAAGTCGCGCCCGATCGTCGGAAGAGCGACATTCACGATCGTGATGTCCATGATGTTCATGAACATGGCCGAGACGAAGACGACTCCGACGGCGATCTTCTGATTGAGGCGGACTGCAGGCACGATCTGAGAAATCCTTACTGAGGGCCAGGTGCGGGTCACGGGGCCACCTTCGGCTCGCAGCAGCACGACGCCGTAGCCACTGACCCTATTCGCCCACCGACCGTCGGCCGGCACAAAGGGGACATATCCTGCGGGCGCAGGCAATCGATGAAGGAGCGCATCTCGGTGCACCGGACGAACCCATCTGGATCAGGAGAGGACCGTCACGGCCCCGGATGGAGGAGGTCGCTGGGCATCCCGACGATGGCGGTACTGGGCGCGCTGACGCTCGTGCTGGCGGTGTCCGGGCCCGCATCGGCCTCATCGGCGGCGAGGGAGACGATGGCGAAACGCAGCATCGCACCATCGAACACGGTGTGGCTGTGCAAGCCCGGACAGGCCAAGGACCCCTGTACGTCCGACCTGGCGTCAACGGCCGTGACGGCGGGCGGTGCGATCACGGTGACGTCCGCCTCACCGACTCGCTCGTCAAAGTTCGACTGCTTCTATGTGTACCCGACGGTTTCGCCCCAAACGACAGTGAACTCCAACCTCGAGGTGCAGTCAGCGGAGACCGCGACCGCGGTGGACCAGGCGTCGCGTTTCTCCCAGGTGTGCCGGGTGTGGGCGCCCATGTATCGGCAGGTGACCCTCGCCGGGCTGAGCAAAATCGCTCCCGGGGCCGACCAGGTGGCCTACAAGAGCCTCTTGTCGGGCTGGGAGGACTACATGGCGCACTACAACCATGGGCGTCCGATCGTCTTCATTGGGCACTCGCAGGGGGCGGCCATGTTGATCCGGCTGCTGCAGAACAAGATCGACCCCAGCGCGAAGCTGCGCAAGCAGATGGTGTCCGCCATAATCCTGGGCGGCAACGTCACCGTCCCGGTGGGCACGCGCGTCGGTGGCAGCTTCACCCACATCCCGACATGCGGCTCGGCCGGGCAGACCGGTTGCGTCATCGCCTACTCCAGCTTTGGCGCCACACCGCCAAATCCCTCCCTCTTCGGCCGACCCGGTACGGGAGTCAGCTCCCTGTCGGGTCAGGCCGCCTCCAAGGGCCTGCAGGTGGTGTGCGTGAACCCGGTGAATTTCTCGAGCGCGAAAGGACCGCTCCTGCCCTATTTCATCAACGTCGGGACAAGCGTACCCGGCGTGAAGGTGACCACCCCCTGGGTCTCGTACCCGGGGCTCTACACCGCGCAGTGCCAGTCCGTGGGTGGGGCCACATCGTTGCAGGTGATCCCGACCGGGATCCCCGGGGATCCTCGTCCCAAGGTAACGGCATCCCTCGGACCGGTATGGGGCTACCACCTCGAGGACGTGAACCTGGCCCTGGGCAACCTCGTCCGCGACGTACGCAGCGAAGAAGCCGCCTATCGCGGTTGAGCGGCCGGCGATGGATCGTGTCCCGTCTGATCGTCTCTCGTTCCTGGTGGACCCTTGCGGTAGGAATCAACGAAGATCACCGCGGACCGTCGTCATAGACTCCCCGCCGTGGCCAAGGTGATTGCAGTCGCGAACCAGAAGGGCGGCGTGGCCAAGACGACGACGGTGCAGTCACTCGGTGTGGCGCTGGCCGAGCAGGGCAAGCGGGTGCTTGTGGTGGACCTCGACCCGCAGGCCTGCTTGACATTCTCGTTGGGCATCGATCCCGATGATCTCGGAGAGTCGTTGCACGACGTGCTTGTGAGAAGGGCGAAGTTGGCCGACGTCCGTCTCACGATTCCCGGCGTCGATGGGCTCAGCCTGATCCCCGCCACCATCGATCTGGCCGGAGCCGAAGTGCATCTGCTCAGCCGCACCGGCCGTGAGCACGTCCTGGCGCGCGCAATGCAACCCATTTTGCATGAGCACGATGTGATCCTCATCGACTGCCCGCCCTCACTCGGTGTTCTGACCATCAACGGACTGACTGCGGCCGAGGTCGTCCTGGTGCCGCTCCAGTGCGAGGCCCTTAGTCACCGAGGCGTTGGCCAACTGCTCGAGACGATCGAGGACGTGCGCCAGTTTGCCAACGACAAGCTCTGCGTTCTCGGGGTGGTCGCCACGATGTACGACGGTCGCACCACGCACGCGCGCAGGATCCTGGGCGAAGTGGGGGAGCGCTACGGGTTGCGCGTCTTCGAACCTCCGGTGCCCAAGTCAGTCCGAGTTGCAGAAGCCCCTGAGCTCGGTCGCTCCGTGTTGCAGCACGCGCCGTCGTCACCGGGTGCTGCGGCGTACCGGACTTTGGCCGGGCAGATTTACGACGCTTTGGGGGCGTTCTGACATGGCCGGGCGCAACGGTGGGAAATCTCCCGACCCGCTGGGAAAGCGGGCGCTGTATTGGGCCCCCTCCGCCGCCTCCGTCGATGGTCAGCCTTCGGGTTCGTCCACCGTGGCCCTTCCGGTAGGGAAGCGCGCCCTTTATTCGGGTGCGAAGGCCGAGGCGGACAGTATCAGCGTCACTTCGGACAATCCCTTGGTCGAGCGAGGGGTGTTCACCGTGCAATGTCAGCGCTGCCGTCAGCTCTCCCGTATCGGCCTGGTGGACCTGCTCATTTTCCAGTTCCCAATAGGGGTGTGGATCCCGCGGGGTCGCTTCGACCGTCGGATGACATGCCCATCG
>Ga0302325_10034203_pt1 | contig 10396 bp, 10 predicted proteins | sample Palsa_T0_2_FD_201948 | JGI IMG/M metagenome (GOLD analysis project Ga0302325, IMG submission 201948) | Peat permafrost microbial communities from Stordalen Mire near Abisko, Sweden - Palsa_T0_2 | ecosystem: Environmental > Terrestrial > Soil > Palsa > Peat permafrost | place: Sweden: Abisko...
GCCCGGCTGGGCGGAGGATTCCAGCAGAACTACCGATCGCCCGAGTTGCTGCAAGCGATGTGCACAGGCCAGCCCTGAAATTCCGCCGCCCACGACCGCGACATCGCATGTCCCCGTGGTCATTCGCGCATCGCCAAGACCTCAGAGCGTCTTCGAGAACAGCGGCTTCTGGTCCATCTGTTGATCTTTCAAATATCGGTCGAAGCTCATCGCCACGTTGCGAATAAAGATTCGCCCGAGCGGCGTCACCCGGATTTCGTTCGCGTCGAGCTCGACGAAACCGTCGCGCTCGGGCTCTTCCAGTTGGCGCAATTCCTCGCGGAAGTATTCGTCAAACGAAATCCCGAACTCGCTCTCGATTTCGCGCTTGGGGATTACCGTGTGGCACAGCAGCCGCCCAATCACTGCGCGGCGCAACCGGTCGTCCGCCGAGAGTCGGTAGCCGCGCATCGTCGCCAGGCCGCGCTCCGCGATGGCCGCCTGGTACGCGGGCACCTCGCGCCGGCTCTGCGCGTAGCTCTCGCCGATCGAGCTGATCGCGCTGACGCCCATACCGTAGAGGTCCGCTCCGGCCTTGGTCGTGTATCCCTGAAAATTCCGGTGCAGCGTTCGATTTCGCTGCGCCACGGCAAGTTCGTCGCCCGGACGCGCGAAATGGTCCATTCCGATATATACGTATCCCGCGTCGAGAAAACCCTCAAGCCCCGCGCGGAAAATCTGGAACTTCGTGCGGCCCTCCGGCAAGTGCGTCGCGAAGGCGCCCTGCTGCTTGCGCAGCCACGGCACGTGCGCGTAGCTGAACATCGCCACGCGATCCGGCTCGAGCGTCAGCGTCCGCTCGATGGTGCGGCGAAACGTTTCCGCGGTCTGATACGGCAACCCGTAAATCAGGTCCACGTTGAGGCTCTCGAATCCCAGTTCGCGCGCTCGCACGATCAAATCGCGCGTCATCTCGTAGGGCTGCACGCGATGGATGGTTTGTTGTACCTGTGCCTCGAAGTCCTGAATCCCCATGCTCAGCCGGTTGAATCCCAGCCGCCGCAGCGCTTCCAGGTGAGCAGTCGCAGTCACCCGTGGATCGATCTCGATGCCGATCTCCGCATCCGGCGCGAACTTGAACCGCTCGCGTGTGTGCCCGAAAAGCTCCTCGAGCTGTGCCGGCGACAAATATGTCGGCGTCCCGCCGCCCCAGTGGAACTGGCTCACGCTCCGCTTGGGCGAAACTTTCCCCGACACATAGTCGATTTCGCGATCGAGCGCCTTCAAATACGGAATCGCCACGCTCTTGTCTTTCTGAATCGACACATTACACGCGCAGAAAAGGCACAGGCTCTCGCAGAAGGGAAGATGCATGTAGAGCGAAAGCGGGGTGCTGCGTTCGTTGGCCTGTGCGTAGGACTCTTCCAGATCCGCCGGCCCGAAATCGTCTTTCCACACCGGGGCGGTTGGATAACTGGTGTAGCGTGGCCCCGGCCGATTGTATTTTTCCAGCAGTTCGTCGGGAATCTGCCCAATGCCCAACTTGCTGCCCAGCCCGCTGCCGTGTTTTGTTGTCTGGTCCATGATGCACTTTGTCGCGATGCTTGGTTTGTCCTTAGCTTTTGTAGCGGCCGCCTGAACTTGTCCCGAGTGAAACCGAGGGAGGCGGGCGTCTTTGTCTTTAGGTTTGCCTTCTAGCGGCTCGGAGCCGGCGCCGTCACCACTGTTCGCCGCGCCGATTCCACGAAAATCTCGGCACTCTCGACCGGCGTGTTCGGCAGAATCCCATGCCCCAGATTCAAAATATGCCCCACGCCGCCGGTCTTTTCGATCGCTGCCCGCACCGCCTTGCCGATCTCCGCTCGATCGCCAAGCAGTACATTCGAATCGACGTTGCCCTGCAGCGCAACTGCATCGCCCAACTTCGCGCGCGCCTCGGCCAGGTCCGTTGCCGAGTCGACGCTCAGCACATCCGCTCCCGACTTCGCCATGTTTTCCAAATGCTGCGCCGATCCTTTGGCGAATAATATTTTCGCAACTTCGTCCGCGGCTTCAGCGTCAGTCAACGCTCCGCCGAGCGACTCGATGATTTTCTGCGTAGCCGGCAACTCGAATTTCTCATATTCCTCGGGTGTCAGCCCGCTCGCCCAGGTATCGAAGAGTTGCACGACCGAAGCCCCGGCCTCGATCTGCGCTGCGAGGTATCCCGCGGTTGCACGCGCAATCCGGTCGAGCAGCCCGCGCACAATTTGCGGCTCATCGCGTAGCATCTTTTTCGCCCGCGAAATGTCTCCCCGCGTCTGCCCCTCGATCATGTAGCAGGCCAGCGTCCAGGGAGCTGCCGCAAACCCGATCACTGGTACGTCCGGCCCCAATTCCTTACAAATCGCTCGAATCGCGTCGCCCACAAACCGAGTCTCGCACGTGGGGTCAAAATCCCGCAGTCTGGCAACCGCCGCCGCGTCTCGCACCGGATTCGAGAGCACCGGGCCCGAATCCGGCACATCGAGCGGCATTCCCATGGCCTCGGCCACGATCAAAATATCCGAAAACACGATCACCGCGTCCACGTCGAGCACGCGCAGGGGCTGAAGAGACACCTCCGCGGCCAGTTCGGGCGTCTTGCAGATTTCGAGGAACGAATGTTTCGCGCGCACCGCCTGATATTCCGGCAGATACCGCCCCGCCTGGCGCATGATCCACACCGGGACGCGCTCGACGGCTTCGAATCGGCACGCCCCTAGGAAAAGCTCTTTTTTGCTCTGCGTTCGCGGCATTTTGCAGGAAGTTCTCTCTCATCATAGCAGAACGCCTCCGCCCTTACCCGTCGCACACATACCGGGTGGGGCATGCCCCTGCCCCAGCGCCCGAACGGGCGCCGCCCGTGCCCTGGCGCCTGTTCGGCGCTATAATCATTGCGATACGGACTCGTTCGTCGTCCCGATGCGGAATTAATGCTGGAACCCGTGCTCGAACCCATGTCGAACCACATGGCCCTTTGGAGCCTCGCGCTCTACGCCGCAAGCTTCGTCTGTTACGCGCGGATTCTCTACGCCCCGCAAGTCTGGCTGGGTCGCCTGGCCAGTCTGCTGCTCGCGGCGGGTCTTGCTGCGCACTATTTTGCGCTGCTCGATCGTTCGCGCGCCACGCACATGGTGCCCTACGACGACCTCTACGGCTCGATGTCCCTTTTCGCCTGGCTTCTGGCGGTCACTTACCTGGCTCTCGAAATGATTCATCGCCAGCGATCCGTGGGCGCATTCGTAACCTTTTTGCTGGTCGTCTGGATCGCCCTCCTGGATCTTGCCCCCCGCGTCATTTCAGCCCCGCCGCCGGCGCACGGCGCGCTCTTCGCCCTGCACGTCGCGTTGGACGCCTGGGCTTATGCCGCCTTCGGTCTGTCGTTTGTGCTTAGCCTGGTCTATCTGGTGCAGGATCGCATGCTGCGCTCGCGCCGCCAGGGCGCCGCTTTCTGGCGCTTCCCCGCGCTCGATGTCCTCGATCGCATGGCCCGAAGCAGCGTCTACCTAGGCCTCCTGCTCCTGGCATTTGGAGTGGTCAGCGGCTTCATCTGGCAACATCGTCTTACCGGCTCTTTCGGTCTCGGAGATCCCAAGGTAATCGTCACCCTCGTTATCGTCGCCGTTTATATGGCCTATCTGCGGCTGTCTCGCAGCGCTGGATGGCGCGGCGCGCGCGCGGCCGGCATGTGCGCCTTGAATTTCGCCATCGTGCTTTTCAGCTATACCTTCGTGAATCTTTATCTGACTCGCTTTCACGACTACTTCTGATATGTCGACCGTCTCCAAGCCGACTCATCCCGCCGACTCGACGCGCGTTCGCATCCGTCTGGCTCTCGTCGGCTGCAATCACCGCACGGCTTCGGTCGAGCTACGCGAACGCGTTTCGTTCACCGCGCAACAGGCCGTTGAGGCCGCCGCCGAGTTGCGCCGCCAGGGAATTCTCGAGGAGGCGGTCGTCCTCTCCACCTGCAATCGCAGCGAACTTTACGGCGTCCCGGGCGAAGGCTTTGCCGCGCGCGAAGACGGCTCTGCCATCGCCGATGAGATGGAGGCATTCATCACCTCCTACCACGGCATTCCTCGCGCGGACCTCTCGGGACGCATCTACCGCTGGACCGGTGCGGACGCCATCCGTCATCTCTTCCGAGTCGCTTCGGGTCTCGATTCCATGCTTCTCGGCGAAGCGGAAATCCTCGGCCAGCTCAAGACCGCTTATGGCCAGGCCCTCGACCGTGGGCTCACCGGCCCAGTGCTCAATCGTGCCTTCCAGGGCGCGCTCGAAGTGGGCAAACGAGTGCGCGCCGAAACCGAAGTCGGCGCTCGCCCCATGTCCGTTTCGCTCGCCGGAGTGAAGCTTGCCGAGCGTGTCTATGGCAACCTGAAGGGCCACGCCGCGCTCATCGTCGGAGCGGGCGCCGTGGCCGAGCAGGTCATCGAACACCTGTGCAATCGCGAGATCGGCAGTCTGCAGGTGGTCAACCGCTCCTTCGGGCACGCCGTCGAACTGGCCAGCCGCACGGGCGGCGAACCCATCGCCTGGGAATCGCTCGAAAAGGCCCTGGCTGCTCCGGACATCATCGTCACTTCGGTCAGCACCGCAGGCGTGGTGCTTACCCGCGATATGCTCAACCATGCCCTCGCGCGCCGCGAGGGCCGGCCTATCTTCGTCGTCGACCTGGGTATGCCGCGCAACGTCGATCCCGACGCCACGGGGCTCTATAGCCTGTACCTCTACAACATCGACGACCTGGGTGAGATCGTCGAGCAGAATCGCCGCGCCCGCGAAGCGGAAATTCCTCGCGCCGAAGCCCTCATCTCGAGCCACATCGCCAAGTTCGAGAGCTGGCGCGCGACCCTCGAAGCATCCTCCATCGTCGATGACCTTCGCGGCCGCTTCCGGCAAGACCGCGATCGGTTGCTGCGCGAGCGCGCCGGCCGCATGGAAAATCTCTCGGTGGAAGAGCGCGAACGCTTCGCCAGCGTGACCAACGACCTCATCGAGCGCATTCTCGAAACGCCCACGACCCGCCTGCGCAACGGCGGACAGATGCGCGGCCGCCTCGCGGCCATCGAAGCAGTAAGACATCTCTTTGGTCTTGATGACTCGGGAGAAGGCGTTGGCCCCGGCGCTGGCCTGGACAAGGACCAGGAGTGAAACCCCTCCGTATCGCCACACGCGGCAGCGCTCTGGCGCTCTGGCAGGCAAACCACCTGCGCGAAGCTCTCGACACCACCTGCGCTACCGCCTCCGAGATTGTGGTCGTGAAAACCACCGGCGATCGCCTGGCATCAGCGCCGCTCGAACAGATTGGACTGAAGGGCCTGTTTACCAAGGAACTCGAGGACGCTCTGATCGACGGCCGCGCCGACCTTGCCGTCCACAGCATGAAGGACGTGCCTACCGAATTGTCCGCCGCCTGCCGCATCTCGACCGTGTTTCGCCGCGAAGATCCCCGCGACGCGCTCGTTTCTCGCGACGGCCAATCGCTTTCCGCGCTGCCTCCGGGCGCGCGTGTCGGCACCGGCAGCCTGCGCCGCAGCGCGCAACTGCTCGCCGTCCGTCCCGATCTCGCCATGGCTGAAATTCGCGGCAATGTCGACACGCGCCTTCGCAAACTCGATTCCGGAGGCTATGATGCCATCGTGCTCGCCAAGGCCGGTCTCGATCGCTTGGGCTTATCCGCGCGGATCACGGAGATTCTTCCGCCGGAGGTTGTACTCTCCGCCGTCGCTCAGGGCGCCTTGGGAGTGGAATTTCTTGCAGCGCGCGAAGACGAGTTTCGCTGGCTCGATCGCCTCGTGGATTCGGAAACCAAGCGCGCGGTGGCGGCGGAGCGCGCCGTTCTGGCCGAACTCCAGGGCGGGTGCCGTCTGCCGCTCGGTGCTTGGGCGCGCTTCGAGAAGGATGAGATGTTGCTCGACGCCTGCGTGCTTTCCGCCGACGGTTCGGAATCGATCCGCCGCAGCCGCTCCGGCGAATGTGCTTCGGCGCGCGATGCGGAGAAGCTGGGAAAATCAGTAGCGGGCGAACTCGGCGAAGCCGGCGCGGACCGCCTGCTTCGCCTCGCTGGGAGGGTAGCGTGAGCACGGAATTGAAAGGGAAGCGCGTAATTTTGACGCGCGCCAAGGAACAGTCCGCGGAATGGGTACGCGTGCTCGAATCGCGCGGAGCCGAAGTGCTGCTGCTTCCCGCGGTGCGCATTGCCCAGCCGGAAACGTGGTCGCTCTTGGACCGGGAACTTCTTCGCCTTCACGAATTCGATTGGGTTCTATTCACCAGCAGGAACGCCGTACGATTCGTTGCCGAGCGCCTGGGTGAGCTCAGTTGCGCGCTTGGCTCGCCCGGTGCGCCTACCACACGCGTGGCGGCGGTAGGCGAAGCCACGGCGGAGGCGATCCGCAAAAAGGGCTGGCACGTGGATTGTGTCGCGCCAAGTCAAACCGGCGATTCGCTCGCTCATGAGCTGCGGGAATCATTAGCGGGCCGCCGCGTGCTCTTGCCGCGCAGCGACCGCGCCGACGACCGGCTGCCAATCGCGCTCGAGCAGCATAAAGCCAAGGTTCGCGAGGTGGTTGCCTATCTCACCCTCGCTCCCGAATCGCTCGATCCTGCTATCTCCGATCGTTTGCGTTCCGGTGACGTCGACTGGGTCGTATTCGCGAGCCCTTCGGCGTTTCATAATCTATCGCATGCCATAGGCGCCAAGGAACTCGCGGCGCTTTCAACTCGCGTGCATTTCCTGGCCATCGGCCCGACGACAGCGAAGGCCGTCCGCGAGGCGGGAGCGCAAGTGGAGCTCGAAGCGACCACCCCGGACGCCGAAGGGATCGCGAACGCGCTCTGCGAGTATCATGCGATGCGTGCCGCCGCGTCGGCGGCGCCGGGATCGCCAGCCAAGATCAACGTGAGGCCCTCGTGAGTTTTCCCATCCATCGTCCGCGCCGCTTGCGCCGCTCCGAAGCCTTGCGCAACTTCGTGCGTGAGACGCGCCTTTCGTCGTCGGGCCTCGTCTATCCGATGTTTGCCTGCCCGGGACGCAGCGTGCGCACGGAAGTCAGCTCCATGCCCGGCGTTTTTCAGCAGTCGCCTGATCAAATCGTCGAGGAGTGCCGCGAGGTCGCGGACCTCGGCATCCCGGCCGTGATTCTCTTCGGCCTGCCGGCGCGCAAGGACGAAACAGGTTCCGAGGCCGCCGCAGCCGACGCCGCCGTGCAGCTTTCCATCGAAGCCATTCGCAAAGCGAAGCTCAATCTGCTCGCGATCACCGACGTATGCCTGTGCGAATACTCCAGCCACGGCCACTGCGGCATAGTGAAAGACGGTGAGGTCCTGAACGATCCGAGCTTGGCGCTGCTGGCCAACGTGGCGCTTTCGCACGCGCGCGCGGGCGCGGACATAGTCGCCCCCTCGGACATGATGGACGGCCGCGTGGGCGCCATTCGGAGCAAGCTCGACGAAAACGGCTTCGGTGATATTGCCATCCTCGCCTATGCGGCGAAGTATTGCTCTGCGTTCTACGGCCCGTTTCGCGAAGCGGCTCAATCCGCGCCGCAGTTCGGCGACCGCCGCAGCTACCAAATGGATCCGGCCAACGCACGTGAGGCTTTGCGGGAAGTCGCGCAGGATTTGGAAGAAGGCGCGGACATGATCATGGTCAAGCCCGCGCTACCGTATCTCGACATCATCCAGCGGGTGCGCGAGCGCTTCGACGTGCCGGTAGCCGCCTACAACGTCAGCGCGGAGTACTCCATGGTCAAAGCCGCCGCCAAGAACGGCTGGATCGACGAGCAGCGCATCGTCATGGAAATCATGACCTCGATCCAACGCGCCGGCGCGTCAATCGTCCTCACCTACCACGCCAAAGACGTAGCCCGCTGGCTCGGCCACTGCTGACCATCGAGTTGAGGGCTCTAGAGCCGATTCCTTGCCGCGTGCTGGTCGTTTCTACTGCGGCAAGCGGCGCTCAATCGGCTGAATCTCAGACGCGCCAACTCTCTTGAAGCTGAATCCCAACGCAAGAACCACCAACCCAATCGTCAACAACCCGATGGTCGATGGTTCCGGCACACCGGCGATGGTAAGCATGCCCGGAACACCATCGTCGCTTGTCGCGTAATCGGTAAAGGAGTAAGGTCCGGCACGAAGGTTGGCGCATTTATCGAGCCCATAAACACCGATCGTCCGAAGCCGGCGTTGATCAAATAGGACGGAGGAGGATACGCCCCCTGGTACAAATCGAGTCCGCCAAATTCTGAAAGTGTATAAAAATCGAAAGTTCCGAGGACGGGCACAGCGTCATTCTCTGAGTACAGGGCGCTGATCGTAAAGTAATCACCATAGGGGTCAACGCTATCAGGGGTAGGAGATGATGGTAATTGCCAGACAAAGGTATTCCCATCAGACACATAGGTATAAGTGTCCATACCATCGGCCTTGGCCGTTCGAGCCGACATCGCCGCTAAAATCACCGCCAACGCACAAATAAAACTTAATCTCTTGATCATGACAGCTCCTCACCTCGTATTGATGCCAGTAAAGCGCTTTGCAGGCCGGATGCCAAGCGCGAAATACGACGGAGTTCTTAACATACGTATATAGGGAGCCTACGCGGTTCTAGATACCGGCCCCCAGCCAGTGTGGCAAACGTAAACAATGGGAATGCACTGATTCCGGCAGGCATCCTTCCATCAAGGGAAAACCGCGGTTTTGTTGCCGTAGGGCAGAATGCGGTGCTCAAGGTGCGCTCGTACCGCGCGCGCCAAAACGACTTTCTCCAAATCGCGCCCTTTCTGGATCAAGTCTTCCAGCTGGTCGCGGTGGGAGATGCGCGCGACGTCCTGCTCGATGATGGGCCCCTGATCCAGAGCCTCCGTGACGTAATGGCTTGTGGCGCCGAGTAACTTCACGCCGCGCTCGAAGGCCTGGTGATGCGGCTTTCCTCCCACGAACGCCGGAAGAAACGAATGATGAATATTGATGATTCGATGCGGCGGGAAATGGCCAAGGAAATTGGGAGAAAGTATCTGCATGTAACGGGCGAGCACGATCAGGTCGATGCCAAGCGCATCGAGCAGGTCGATCTGCTCTTCCTCGGCCTGTGCTTTGTTTTCCTTTGTCACCGGAATCACCGTCAGCGGCACCTTATAGAAGTCGGTCCATTGAACGACGTCCGGATGATTGCAAATGACCATCGGGATTTCGCAGGGAAGCTCGCCGAGCCGCTGGCGATAGAAAAGGTCGGCGAGGCAATGATCGTAGCGCGAGACGAAGATGGCGACTTTCGGGCGATAGCTCGAAAGTTCAGTACGCCAGCGCATCTGGAAGCGCTCTGCGATCGGTTTAAAGTGCCGCTCGAAGTCGTGCATGTCGACAGAGAACCCCTCAAGGTCCCACTCGACGCGAAGAAGCTGAAGGTTGTGCTCCGCATCCAGGTGTTCGTCTGCGCGAACGATGTTCCCGTTCGCGCGAAAAATGAAGTCCGAGACAGCGGCGGTGATGCCTTTCTGGCTTGGACAACTAATCAGGAGGATAGCCGTGTCTTTCATGGTTGCACTGTGCTCCTTGAAGCAATTGCAGGCGAAAGCGTACAACTGGGTTCTGAGTTCGTCAAAGGAAGCGAGGCGATAGCTGACAAACTGAGACTGCCGCTCCACACGTCGCCCCTGAACTCCTGAGTAGTCCAATTACCGGACATATGGTGGGCTAGTACTCCACACGTCCGGTTACGGTTTTGATCGGGACTTTCGCAGTGTCAGCACATGTGATGTCAGTTCACAATGTTATGTTCGTGGTCCGCATGTTGACGGAAATCGTGGTTACCCTCTATGTCGCAGGGTACATCCTCGTTGTACAAGACGTCGTCGGGCCCGCCTATCTTAAAAACTTGCGTCCTTAAGTCGAAGGGCTTCGCCAGCACCCGTGGATCTTCCACCGTGGCGGAATACTCGAGCGTGTCACCCTTGCGGGTCAATCTCTCGATCACATGCATAGCGTCAGTATGGAAATAACCCGCTGCACCAAACCACGTCGTATCGTCGAATCCGGTGGTGTCGATGACCAACGTATTGCCGTCCCAGCGACCCACCGAGTCGCCATTGGGATTAGCATCAAAATCGTCGTCGACTTTACGATGCGGCTTGTCCATCGGGATCACACGAAAGGTACTGTATGGGCGACCGCTACTCCCGACGGAGACGCGACCTCCGTAGAGAAAAATCGCCACTCCGCCGGTCTCAGTGATCATGGAGGGCGCGCCAATACGCGGAACCCCCGGGGGCAAACAGCTGTAAATAGTCGGGTCGTAGTGATTGGGATCGTTCCCCATCATGATGACCTTGTCCTTGAACTCCGGCTTGTATTGAGGCCCGGCTTCCAGCATCTTTTGGGTCCTCGC
>Ga0302325_10034204_pt1 | contig 10395 bp, 7 predicted proteins | sample Palsa_T0_2_FD_201948 | JGI IMG/M metagenome (GOLD analysis project Ga0302325, IMG submission 201948) | Peat permafrost microbial communities from Stordalen Mire near Abisko, Sweden - Palsa_T0_2 | ecosystem: Environmental > Terrestrial > Soil > Palsa > Peat permafrost | place: Sweden: Abisko...
CTCGAACGTCACCGGCACCTGGATAACGGCCCGGCAGGCGACCAACCCGGACTACTGGGCCGCCCAGCTGCGCTCGACGGTGCAGTTCAGCTCCGGCGTTGACGCCGTGCTGGACGCGCCCGAGCGGGTGCTGCTCGAGACCGGCCCCGGGGAGATGATGAGCAGGCTGGCCCGGCAGCAGCCAGCAGGCCGCGGAACGCCGGTCATCGCCTCGCTGCCCGTCGCGGGCACCGGCGGCGAAGGGTTGCCGGCTGCGCTCGCGAGGCTGTGGCTGGCGGGAGCCAGCGTCGACTGGGAGCGTTACCACGACGGTGCGGGCCGTCGCCGGGTGCCTCTGCCCACCTACCCGTTCGAGCGGCGCCGCTTCTGGATCGAGGGGACGCGCCCTGGGCCGCCGGCTTCATCCGGCGAGGAACCGGAGCCCGCCGGGCCGCAGGCAACTGCCCACCAGCGTCCTGCACGGCTCACCTCGCCCCGCGTCGAGCCCCGCACCGACATCGAAGCGGCCGTGGCCGGCCTTTGGCAGGACATGCTGGGAATCGACGCGATCAGCATGACCGACACGTTCATCGATCTCGGCGGCCACTCACTCCTCGCTACCCAGATCACGGCGAGGCTGCGCGAGTTCTTCGGGGTAGAGCTGTCCGTCGAGCGGTTCTTCCTGCTTGAAACCGCAGAGCAGGTCGCGCGGGGAATCGAGGATCTGCTCATCTCCGAGATCAACGGCCTCAGCGACGAAGAGGTGCATCGCCTGTCACAGCGATAAGGCGCTGATGACGGACTTACCCTTCGCGCCGGAACAGGCCGCGACGCGAAGCCGCTCGGCCACGTCCCGGTAGTCCAGGCCGGTCATCCGCATGCAGCCCGCGCCACCGAGCACTCGCACCTGCGCCGCACGGTCCTGGCCTTCCTGCACTGTCAGGCTGAGCGGGAACTTGGGCTCGCCAGGGTGCACGTCGAGCACCGGGCATCGCTGCCCGGCCAGGACGAGCGATGGCTCCGCGCTCAGGTTGAACATGATGGCGGGAACCTGCAGCCGCCGGTGGCCCGCGCCCCTGAGCTCCTGCAACAGGAGCGAGAGCGAGGGTGACTGCGGGTGCAGCCAGAGGTCGAGCCAGCGCATCGCGTCGGCGGCCGCGTCCGCGTCCGCCATGCCACCATGGCCGACGCGCGGCGCGATCAGGGCAGTGTCCAGGCAGTAGCCAGCCAGCTGGTGCTCCTGTGCGGTGACCCGCAGCGAACGCGGCACGCCAATCACGACCTGATCGACCGCTCGGCCGCGGCCGAGCGCGTCGGCTAGCATGCCGACCCACCCGGCCACCGGGGTCACGCTGGCGCGCCGCCACGCTGCCCGCAGCGACTGGTAGTCGTCCGGCGGAACCGTGAACGCCACGCTGCCCGTCGATGCCGGCCGCCCGTCTCCCGGAAAGGCGCCGATGGTCTCACCGCGGGCGAGAAGCGGGCCGATCTGGCCGGCCACCTGGCGGGCACGGGCGAGGGTCCCGGCGCGGTTCTGCCGATCGGCCGCCTCGCGCATGTGATCACAGATCGTGAGCACGGACGGCGTGGCCGGGGCATCCGGGCTGGCGTAGCAGGCGCCGATGGTGTCGAGGTAAAGCTGCACCGTGATGTCGTCGACGATCAGGTGATGCCAGCTCAGCGTGACTACCCGGCCGTGGTCGTCGGTCTCTACGATCCGGCCGAGGAATAGCGGGCCGCCCAGCCCGGCCACCCGTCGGGTGGCGGCGGCCACGGCTTCCGCGGCGGTGCCCGCGCTCGCGTGCTCAATGCCGGCCGCCGCCCCTCCCAGGACAAGTTCTGGCACGTCTTTCGTGTCGGCGATCCTGGCGCCGAAGGCAGGATGCCGCTGAGCGGCAAGTGCCATGGCCCGGTCAAGTCGGTCAGCGTCGATGGCGGCAGGCAGCCGGAAGCACAGGCCCTCCGCGTAGGCCGCTTCGTTCTGCGCGGCCAGTTGATGCAGCCAGAGTCCGGTTTGACCGGGACTCAGGACTGCGCGCAGGCTGCCGTTGGGCGCGCCGACGTGGTCGGAGGCCGCTTTCCGGGCGGGGCCGGGAACTGCGCCCTGGCCGGGCGGATCGGCCGTTGCCGCCAAGGCCGCCGTCAGCTCGGCCGGGGTGCCAGCGCTGAGTATGGCAGCGGCGTCCACCACGAGCCCGGTTCTGTCGCGAAGGTCAGCCGCCATGGCGATCGCGCCAAGCGACGTGCCGCCTGCGGCGACATAGCTCAGCCCGTCGGGCGCGGCGCCCGTTGTGGCGGTCCACGCTGCGCGGACGGCTGTCTCCAGACTCGGCTCGGATCCGCCGGCCAGGTCGGCTGCGGAAAGGCGCGCGAAAGCCCGTTGGGTAAGCGCCCCGTCGTCGATCTTGCCCGCGTCGGTTTGCGGCAGTGGCCCTACGCAGTACAGCGTCGGCAGCGCGTACGGCGGGAGCAGTGCGGCGAGAGAGCGTCGCACCGCGGTCTCGTCGAATACCGTGCCCTCGGCGGGGGTCACGAACGCGACCAGACACGGCCCGTGAGGCCCGTCGAGGGCTCTGACGTACACCCGGTCGACCGCTGCGGCCGCGCTGATCCCGCTCTCCACCTCAGCGGCCTCTACCCGGTACCCGCGGATCTTGATCTGCCGATCGCGGCGGCCGACGAATTCCAGGTTGCCGTCAGGAAGTCGCTTGACGATGTCTCCCGTCTGGTACGCCGGGCGCCCTTGCCAGCGGCGGTAACTGGTTGAATCCGGCTGGTTGAGGTAGGACGCGACGTTGCGGCCGACGACCACGAGTTCGCCAGTCGCCTCGCCGGTGAGCTCGTTGCCTGTCTCGTCGACCAGGATGATGTCGTTGCCGGCGATGGCGGTGCCGATCGGCGTCCTGGCGTATTGCATTGCCGCAGTTGCCTTGTCGACGACGAACACGCAACACGCCACCGCGGCCTCGGCCGGGCCGTAGGCGTTCACTATGGTCAGTGCGGGGCGCGCGGAGATAATGCCGGCCAGTAGCTCGAACGGGATCGGTTCGACCCCGACGAGCATCCTGGTCAGCGTCGGCCAGAGCGCTGGGTCCCGCGGCAGCATGGCGGCGGTTGCCGGCAGGAAGGCGGCCGGCACGAAGGCCGATGTCACCCCGTGCGCGGCGAGAAAGGTAACGAGCGCGTCCGCGTCGAGCCGGACATGGTCAGGTACCACGCAGACGCAGCCACCGTGGATCAGCGCCGACCAGGATTCCCAAACGGACAGGTCGAAGCTTGGACTGGTCCACCAGGAAGAGACGACGCGCGGCGGAAGGCAGCCGCTTCGGGCATCGATGTCGTCAAGCAGGTTGATGATGGCGCTGTGCGGGACCTGCACGGTCTTGGGTATCCCGGTGGTGCCAGACGTATGGACCACGTAGGCGATGTCGTCGTCGGTCGGCGTACTGGGCGGCCTCCAGTCCTGCGGCGCAGGACCGGCCCAGTCGCTGTCGCGTGGGTGATCCATGGGCAGGGCAGTCGGCGGGCACTGGGCGCGGCCGACGATGGCCGAGGGCTGGCAGGCCTCCAGCAGGACCTGGGTGCGCCCGGGCGGATCGGCGGGATCGAGGTGCGCATAGGCAGCGCCCAGCGACATGACGGCGAGCGCATAGGCGATAGCGTCGGCGCTGCGCGGCAGGACCAGCGCCACTCGCTGCCCCGCGCAGATCCCCAGGCCGGCCAGTCGCTCAGTGCGGGCGTTGACGCATGCGAGCAGCTGACCGTAGCTGACCGTGCGACCCGGGTCGACTACCGCGGCGAGGTCGAGGTTGGCGGGCAGGGCCGCCAGGAACCTGCCCAGGAGCGTGCCATGAGTGGGCAGATTCTCCGTAGAGGTCACGTTGGATTTAACCGACATTCAGCAGCCCCTCTTTCACTGGAATGGAATAAACGTTACCTGCTAGGGCCGATTTTGCCGCGTACGAGCCTCGGAAATTGTATTTGTAAGACCATCGTGCGACGCTTCGTTATAACCTTTCTAAGGATCGGTGAGAGCTTTGCCGTATCGTTCGACCGAACGTCACACAGGATCTTTCCTAAGATTGACCAGGCCGCCTCAGACTTGCCTGGATCCGTTGTCTCTGCTAAGAGGCATGGTCGATATACCATCGCCATCCGGTCACGAGGCCCCGGTTGCCGACTTCGCCGCCGCGCGAATGAATGAGTATGGGTTCGCGACACGGATCGACGCTGTCGGGAATGTCATCGGAGAGATCGGTGATCCACTCGGCCCGATCATCCTGCTGCTCGGTCACATCGACACTGTCCCTGGCGGCCCCCCCGTGCACCTAGACGGAGACCTGCTCTACGGGCGCGGTGCGGTGGATGCCAAGGGGGCTTTCGCGACAATGATCTGCAGTGCGGCGCGGGTAGGGCCAGAACTGAAGGCCCGCCTGCGCGTCGTCGGGGCGGTGGACGAGGAGCGGCTGTCCGTCGGCGCGCGGCACCTTCTCGGTGACATGGATGAGCGCGGCGAGAGACCGGGCGCCGTGGTAATCGGAGAGCCAAGCGGTACCGGCACCATCGTCGTCGGCTACAAGGGAATCTTCCGGTTCCGGCTGCAGATGCGCGCATCCGCGCACCACACCAGCTCCCCTGATGACACGGCGGCGGTGATGGCGGTCGGGGCCTGGCAGCAGATATCGGACTGGCTGTCCGGGCTCAGGCCAGCCGACGGTCCGCTGTTCGGGCAGGCGATACCGACGATCACGGGGTTCAGGGCGGACCTCGAGCTGGCTACCGTGGACGTTTCCTGCCGGGTGCCTCCCGGGTTCGAGGCCGACGCGTTCAGCCATCGCCTGCGCGAGATCGCGGGCGACCAAGGACACATCGAAATCCTCGAGTGGGTTCCGGCCGTACGCGTATCCCAGCGCAACGCCGCCGCCCGGGCCTTGCAGGAGTCGATGAGAGCCTGCGGGCTTGACGGGCTGACCAAGGTGAAGCTCGGCACATCTGACATGAACCTGGCTGTTTCCCACTGGGGAGTCCCGACCGTCGCCTACGGTCCAGGCGACTCCCACCTATGCCACAGCGCGGACGAGCACGTCGACATCCGCGGTTTCATGGTCTCGATCGACGTGCTCGCGGGCGCGCTCGTCCGGTTGGCGGCCGCGATCGGAGCCGGACAGCCATGACGGATCGCAGTTCAGTGGCTGTGCTCGCATCGCGCGTGCGCACCGAGGAAAAGCTGATCTTGGCCGAACTACGCGGCCGCGGTGTCCCGGTGACCGTCATCGACGGGCGCGGTTTCGTGGTGGACCTCGACAAGCCGGCCCTGCACTTCCGGGGCGCGCTCATTCGCGAGATCTCGCATACCCGCGGCTATTACGGCAGCAGGCTGCTTGAGCACGCAGGCGTCACCGCCGTGAACTCTTCGGACATCATCCGTCTGTGCGGGGACAAACTGCTAACCAATCTCGCGCTGGTGGACGCCGGCGTCCCGACGCCTGATGCCGTGGTTGCGCTGACGCCGGCCGCGATGCTCCAGCACCTGCCCCGGTTCGGCTTCCCCGCGGTGGTCAAGCCGCTGACAGGATCATGGGGCCGCCTGCTTGCCCGACTGAAGGAGCAGGAGACGGCGGAAGCTGTCCTTGAGCACCGGCAGGCACTGCCGGGTCCGCAGCATCAGATCACCTATGTTCAGCGGTACGTAGACAAGCCAGGCCGGGATATTCGCGGCTACGTCTTCGGCGGCGAGGTCGTGGGGGCCACCTACCGGGTGTCCGGGCAGTGGCGCACGAACACCGCACGCGGTGCGGAAACCCGGCCCTGCCCGGCTACCGGCGAACTGGAGAGGCTTCTCAGGGCCGCCGCGGTGGCAATCGGCGATGGGGCCTTGGCCGTCGACATACTAGAGGGCGGCGACGGCGCATTGCTAGTCAACGAGGTTAATCACACGCCCGAGTTCCATGCGTCGGTCGAGGTTCTGTCCACTCGACTGGTCAGCCGGTACGTCGACTACGTTCTGCGGCGTTTCGAGGAGGAGCCGGCTGGATCCGCGGAATGCGGCCAGCGGCCTTCCCTCTTACGCGTCCATCGCATTAGCATCCTAATGTGATCTCCGGTGTAATCGAATTCCGCCGACCAAGCTGAGCGTCGCTTTCGGCCGTCGGCGATCGGTAGATCTCGCAACGATCGATTATCGCTGCGAGTCGGGACAAGAGAAGAAGGTATTACTATGCCAGGAACGCACTGCCCGGACTGCGACAGCGATGTCATACTCGGCGATGACATAGCCCTCTTCGAGGTCATCGAATGCGCGGACTGCCGGGGTGAATGGGAGGTCGTGGCGGTGGAGCCTCCGACGCTGGCCCGAGCGCCCGAGGTCGAGGAGGACTGGGGCGAGTGAAACGGCTGGGCGGTCCCGGGGTCTGCGGGGGTGCGCCGGGGCCTTCCCGGTTGCGTTGCCCTCTTCTCGTTGTTCGCCGAGTCGATCAGCCTAGCGGCCGGGAAATCGCTGAGCGAACCGTGCGCGCGATCTCGGCCAGCACTGGCTGCCGAAACTCGTGCAGAAAGAAATGGCCGCCGGGGAAGGTTCGCTGCTGGAACTCCCGGCTGGTCACGCTCTGCCACTTCGCCATTTTCCAGACGGGCGCCCGATAGTCCTCCCGCCCACCGAATGCCGTTATGGGGATAGGGATCGCCATAGGCTCCGGTGCGCCGTATCGCTCGAGTAGCGCGAGGTCGGCGCGCAGGGTGCGCAGCGTCAGCCGCAGCAGGTCCGGATGACTGAGCACCTCGGCCGGCGTGCCGCCAAGGTCCATCAGCCAGTCCACCAGCACGGTGTCGTTCATCCCGGTGACGGCCACCGGTTCCGCGGTGTGGGGTGGCCCGGTGCCGGACACGATGAGGCATTCCGGCTGCGCGCCCGTCGCGACGAGCTTGCGAGCCAGTTCGTAGGCCACCAGTCCGCCCATACTGTGCCCGAACAGGGCGAACGGTTCGCTCAGCCAAGGTTCCAGGTCGCGCAGCAGGTCTGTGATCAGCCGCTGCATGTCGGCAGGCATGGGATCGGTCAGCCTGCCCGGGCGGCAAGGCAGGTGCACCGGAATGAATTCCAGTTCCGGCGCGCCTGCCTTCACCCACGGGCCGTAGGCGCCGACTGATCCGCCCGCATGGGGAAGGCAGAGCACCCGCGTCGGGCGGCGACGTCCGCCCGCGTATGAGTCGGCTAGGGGCCAGTATGCCTGCCTGGCGATGTGGTCCATTAGCGGACCATACAGCGAAAGCGGTCTTTCCGGATAGCGAGCAGGGCGTAAACGACACGATCGGGATTCCGGCGGCCAAGCGACCAGGTCGGGGAATGGTCCGGAAACGTGATCGCTGATATCATCAGATAAATCTCGGGTCGCTCGCTTAATTCCGTTCATGCGCTCAATGGCGCATGTATTAAGGCTGCATGATGTATTAAGGCTGCATGGAGGAATCCTGAATGTGCTGTAATCCGCACCGGCCGTTGGGGATGTGCCATGACTGATGTAACGAGATCCGCAGTTCAGCAGCAAGCCGAACCGGTGCGCCACGGGCGGCTCTACCGGAACCGCAGCTTCGTCCTTCTTTGCGCCGGGCAGGTGCTCTCCGAGGTTGGCTCGGCGACCTCTGCGCTTGCCTATACGCTCCTTGTGCTGGCGCTGACGGGATCCCCGCTGGACGCTGGCTTCGTGGGATCCGTGGACCTGCTCGCCCGGATCCTCGCCCGGCTTCCCGGCGGCGTGCTGGCGGATAGCCTGGACCGCAAGAGACTCATGCTGGGCTGCGACGCCGTGCGGGCGGTTGCCCTGTTCTCGGTGGTTGCCGGACTGCTCCTGCACCGACTGCCCCTGCCGCTCCTGATGATTGTTGTCTTCGTCGAGGGCGCGGCATCAGTGATATTCGAGCCGGCCGAGCAGGCCGCCCTCCGTAACGTCGTCCCGTCCGAGCAGATCAGCCAGGCGCTCGCCGTAAACGAGGCGCGTACCCAGGCTGCCTCCCTGATCGGCTCGCCCCTCGGGGGCCTGTTGTTCGGACTGTCCAGGCTCGCTCCGTTCGTGGCGGACGGCGTGTCCTACGTGATCTCGTTCCTGACCGTGGCGTTCATCCGTGACCCGCTGCATGAGGGACGGCCTCAGCCCAGTGACCGCCGCGTCCATGGGCCGGGAATCGTCGAGGGCGTCACGGTGGTCCTGCGCGATCAGTTCCTGCGTGCTCTCGTCATTTTCGAGCCGCTGCTGAACGCGGCGTTCACCGGCGCGCTGTTCTGCTTGATCCTGACCTTGCGGAGAGGTGGCTGGTCAAGCGGAATTGTCGGAATTGTGTACGGGGCGATCTCGGTCGCCGGGGTGGTAGGCGCTCTTATCACTCCCTGGCTCATCAAGCGGCTGCGGCCCGTCCGCCTGGTTATCGGCATCTCATGGGTGCTGGTGGCGGCGCTTACTGCTGCGGTGCCACTGGTCAACACCCCACTGGCGGTGATCCCCATCGCCATCCCGATGCTGCTGGCTCCGGCGGTCAATACCGCATTGATAGGCCATCAGATCGCGATCACGCCCGATCGCCTTCAGGGGCGCGTAGTGAGCGTGATCTTGCTCGCCGCCGGGATCCTTGAGTTTCCTGCGCCAGCCGCCGCGGGCGCGCTGCTCGAGCGCATCCCCAGCTCCTCGGTGATGCTTGTGTTCGACGGCTTGATGGTCATCTCTGCCATCGTCGCAAGCATCCATCCCGGTATACGCTCCATGCGCTCGCCGTCGGACCCGGCCGCCGAGAGCTCGTGATCAGGTGGGCTCTCGTCTCGCTATCGCCTGACTCCTTTTCCCCTCCTCGGTTCCGCTGCGCGGGCTCCACGAGCCAACACCGTCATGGTGACGAGATGGGTACACCCAGGGCTTAAGTCGATCTCACAGCGAATAGCTCTGGGATTCAGGAGTCTGACAATGCGAACCACTGACATCAGCAGCATCAAGCGCCGGGCAGTTCGCGGCCTGGCCGTGATCATTTTCTCGGCAGCCCTGACGGAGATCCTCGTTTCCGCTCCCGGCGCGGCCCAGATCGCGCAGCCGGGGCCACCCTGGGGAAGCTCGTCGATCGCGAGCCCGGCCGCAGTGCTCGCGTGAGGAACCGGAGAATCTAGTTGACCGGTGCGGCGGCGCAGGGTCATAATTAATTGCGCGTCACTGGGCCGCCGCTCATCCGGATCATGCCCGTCGGCCCCTTGCGGTGAGCGCTGCCTATGATCGCAGAACGCCGATGTCGATGAAGCCGGCGGACCGTCGGATAACTGCCATAGCACCCGGAGGGGACAACAGCAGCAACTTATAGCGTTCCTTCAACGTTATCTCAGGTAGACACGCAGCGGGGCGGGGTGCGGTCTTTCTCAGATGATATCCGGCCACGGGGAAATAAATGAAGTACCGCCTGCTAGGTCCCTTGGAAGTTTCCGCTGGTCTCGATCAGATCGAGTTCAATAGTTCTCGGCAACGCATTGTCCTGTCCATGCTTCTCCTTGCGGCTAACCGGGTGGTGCCTGTCGACCGGCTGATCGAAGCTGTGTGGAACACCGAGCCCCCCACCACCGCGCGAAGCCAGATTCAGACGTGCATCTCGGCAATGCGCGCGCGCCTGACCGGGCAACGGGTCATCCTGACCCGCCAGCCCGGCTATCAGATCTGCGTCGACCATGGTGATCTTGATATCGAGGTGTTCCACGAGCTTTCCGCCCGCAGTCAGGACGCCCTGGCCCTCGACCCAGAGAAACGAGTCAGGGACTTGCGCAATGCCCTCGCACTGTGGCGCGGCCCGGTAGCTTCCGGGGTAGAGAGCAACCTCATTCAGGCCATCGCCACGGAGTTGAACGAAAATTATTTCGGTGTACTCGACGAGTGCATCGACGCTGAGCTTGAGCTCGGTCGACATCACCAGTTGGTCGGTGAACTTACCGCTCTGGTGAAGCAATACCCCTTGCGGGAGCACACGCGCTATCAATACGCGCTCTCGCTGTACCGGTGCGGACGGCAGGCGGAGGCCCTCGACTCCCTCCAGGAAAGCCGTGCCATCATCGCGGAGGAACTCGGGCTTGAACCCGGTGAGGAGCTGCGGTCACTGCAGCAGGCGATCCTCACTGACGCGCCCGGGCTCCAGCAGCCGAACTCGGGCGCGTTGACCGTAGCGGGCAGCGAAAGGAGGATGGTGCCTCACCAACTGCCCCCCGCTATCGCCGACTTCACCGGGCGGGCGCAGTTGGTCTGGGAGATGACAACGGTCCTGTCCGCGGTGACTACCACCAAGGCCATCGACCAGCCGCCCGTCGTCAGCCTGGTAGGTAAGGGCGGGGTCGGGAAGACCGCACTCGCGGTCCACGTCGCGCACACGGTCCGTGGCCTGTTTCCCGATGGCCAGCTCTTT